>Ga0335073_10001680_pt1 | contig 29801 bp, 37 predicted proteins | sample Lox_Sample_22_FD_207093 | JGI IMG/M metagenome (GOLD analysis project Ga0335073, IMG submission 207093) | Soil microbial communities from Loxahatchee National Wildlife Refuge, Florida, United States - Lox_Sample_2.2 | ecosystem: Environmental > Terrestrial > Soil > Wetlands | place: USA... | reverse complement strand
GAAGCTCTTTTAGGTTATTTTCATCCAGCATCATCATACAAAGATGTGGCTTTTGCCTAAATTTAAACCATCCCAGATTGCTACGTTCATCGCCCTCTTTAATACATATGTCAAACGAATACGGAAGGATTCTATAATCGAACAGGTTTATCATGTCAGGAATCAGCTCAGAGCAATCTGGATCAAGCGGCCCGTCGGAGTACGGGGTCTCTACATGGCCCAGAAGAAATTGTTTGTGTAGTTCGAGTGCGGCTGAGAAGTTTCCCGCCGTTGACCAGGTTTTTAGGACATCTTCGACATCTTTATTGAACTCAGGCTGAGGTTTAAGAGTGTCGAAAGCGAAGTTACCCATTGTCTTGTTATGGCAACACCAGTTTAATGGTTTTATAACGGATCTTGCACGTCTGCGCAGGCATTCTAAGTATTTTCGCCGCAAGTCATCCTGTGGGACCATTTTAATGCAGTCACTTCATCCAACATCATATAACCCGCAAGCCAGGAAGTAAACCACCCATCACGTATTGGGAGTAAAAGCAAGGTGGGAGTTAATTTGTGATGAATGAGGATGATACCTGTATGACCGCAGTTCTTGAATACAACTAATTTAATTACACTCAAGATTGGGGCTCTACGTTAAACCTACTGAAGATGAAATCCGAGCAGCTTATATCCAAAGCTTCCAATTTATCTACAAACACAACCGGCATATGGATCCAGTGAGATCTTCCCCCAGTAACCTGTAAAGAGACAGATTGCCAGGCAAAGAGTAAGCCCAAACTCTGGTCACGATATTCACTATTACCCAACAGGTTGGTACAGCATAGGTCTCAGTAGTAGGCAGATAAACGGCCCTATCTTCGGTCGACTATAAGACCAAAATTCAAAGTAGGGGAGGAAAGGACCAATAAAAGGTGGCTTCAAGCGATTTCTGAGGATCTAGGAGTAGTTGGGCCGTATGGGGTTCGATTCCTAACCCCCGCTGGTGTCTAACAGGCAAATTTATACAAAAGAGTTGATTCTAATTATATCTGTTCTATCTGTTCTAAACTGGAGCTCTAACGCATATTTCAATATGAAGACAATCATTTATATTCTACTCTCTTTTGTCACGATGGCATTTGCTGGTAATTTGCCCGCTTTAAATTTAGGCAACTTTACCACTCGTAAGCTATCTGGTGATCTTTCTGTTTTAAATGTAGGCAGCTTTACCACTCGTGAGTTATCTGGCAATCTAAGTGAATATAGCTCTTTGAAGCCACGAACGAGACCATCGCGTCGGAGTATAAGAATTTGACCTTCACGAACTGGTTCGTTAGAGAACCCTTTAATGTCACTCAGGGCATGCTGGGAACAGTGAACATCTCGGATCCTCAAAACCCTCCAACTATATCCACATCACAGGGAAATTTTAGCATTTTCTCAGGATTCGTATCCTGTGGTGGCATCAACAGCCCAAACGGTACCTGCAACATCCAGTTCGAATGCAACAGCACAGATCCTAATCCAGCCGTGTCAACGTGTTCCTATCCTCTACCTGGGGACATAGAAGAAACAGTCAACGCAAGCGTTCGAGGTGTTACACTTGTAGCACCATATTATGTTTTTATTGCGGACTTACTACTGGCAAAGAACAATCCTTGTTAGGAGGACTTCACTTTCTACGGGATTACGCGCTGGTGCCTGCGCGATGACTCACGCGTCGCGATACTTGAATGCGTGTTCGGCTTTCTGAATGTCTTTTCTCTTCTTTGTGCTACGTCCTTGTATCTAGACTGGAGACATAGTTTAAGCCCAAATACATTTGCTGTCCCCGACTCCTCCAGCGTCACTGCTGATTCCATATCGTACGTGAACCCTCACAGAGACGCCACTCTCAATTAGGAACTCTGCTCTTCATCATTTCCGAGTCCGAAATTCATCGTGAACGGTTCTTACCCCGATTTCTTTTGGTTCAAATAAGACTTTTTTGCATCCCTTCTACAACATGGGCAATATTGTGCTACATTTAACCATTCCATAATGCACGGATGACAGAACCAGTGATTACACCACAGTTGTCCAACCCACGTTCTCCGTGCTACCTTACTCAAACATATTCGGCAGTCATGTTCGCCATCGACTTTTATAATATCCTTGAGGCGTTTCTGCTGTATAATAGCTTTGTTATTGAAGAATTAAGACTTCTCGTATTGGATGGGTCGCATCGAAGCTTCGTTGGCTACGAAATATTTTAGCGCAGCGTCGACGTCTGCGAAGGCAGCTTTGCTGTAGGTAAAGTGGCCGACGCCTGGGCAGAATTCTGCCGTCCAGCTATCGCCCCAACGGCCAGCCAAGTCCTCGAAGTAGGATTGGATCGCCTCATCGTTGGGTCCGTTGTCGGATATGGCGGCCACTAGACTGTTGTTGTCAGTGACGATCGGTAGTTGCTCGGTGAGTTGGAAGTAGGAAACAGGCTTGGTATTGTAACACCAGGTAGCTGGGTGTTCTTATATACGTGACAGTACCATGACTGCCTAACTAGGCAGTCATCTGATCTGGGATCCAACACGGTGGACCGCCTTGCTAGGTGCAGAAAATGGCATTTTACTGTAGTGTAAATGTCCATGGTCGATGGCTTCGGGTAATGTCACTTGATGCAAAATTATGGAATCCTGCCTTCTTTTATGTGCTCTGTGCTCGCAATGCTAAGGCACACAAGGCATTCACTAAAGTGGTCGAGATCCAGAACGATATAGACACCAGTTTCTTTCATACGACCCTCGACCCGTACCTCTCAGGTCACTTCTCCAGAATTATACTCCGGAATGACTTCGGATGCAAGCACCAACGAGCCCGAGACCGAGGAGATCGCCACTGTAGATAGCGAGCAAGAGGTGTTCAAAGCCGCTACATATTTTCTCTAAAGATACTGCGTCTTGGATGGCATGTAGGCAATGGCCGTTGGAATCAAGATCCCGAGCTTGGACTTGTCGATCTCCTGACCAGCATTAATATGGACAATACTGGCGTACATGGCTTGCATGCTCGATTTTTGTTCGACGAAGAGTCTGGTATCTTTGGAGTTAAAGCGTATCACCGCAGGAATGGTGTCACGGTAGATCACATTCACAACTCCTTCGGAAGTGACCAAGGTTTACGGGCTTTAGGCTTTAAGGCCATGATTCAATTCGGCGACCTCTTATACGAATTCTCATATACGATAACTGCGGGAAGCGGCCTAGATGCGGTATTTAGAAGTTTGAAAAGGACATTCTTCAAGAAAGAGTTTGGAGGTGCGTCGCCGGTTGAGGCCACTTCTCTCACACCTTCGGAGAGCGATATGACATTCGGCTCGTGGAGACTGCATCAACCTGTAGGCAGGGGCGCACTCGGCATTGTCAGCGCCGCATCACGTCGAGACGGGCCCATTGAGGTCGTGGCTGTCAAGCACATGAGACGATACAATGAACAATCAGCTGCAAATATCGAACGAGAAGTCAAGTCGGCACGAGAACTCACTTCCGCTTCGAGAGCACATAAATATGGGCGGTACGTTGTGCGACTCAATGATGTCGTATACCTGAGAGGACGTGAATTCTTTACCGGCAGCGGTTTCATGGATGATGTTTTCCTTCTCTACACTCCGTTTACTCGAGGCACGTTCTTAAGTCACATACTAGGTGACGGAGTCAAAGTAGATTCAATGGACGTCCGCAAAGCGCTTTTTGCTCAGATCATCAAAGGGTTGGACTGTTTACACACTCTCGGCTAGGTGTATCGCGACATCAAGCCGGCCAATTTGGGTATTGTCAGTTTGATGCCTCCCTATGCAGTCATCTTAGACCTTGGGCAGGCATTCTACTGTGGGCCACAATCGTTTCATTCCGATGACTCGTCCAATGATGTTGGCAATATACAACCCACACCGGGCCACTACGGCACATCAAGCTACATCTCGCCGGAAATGGAAAATAAAAACTACGGCCCGGCGGTCGATATATGGGCCGCAGGCCTTAGTGGGTATGAGCTCTTCGTAGGTTCTCATCCATTCCGATCAAGTGTCAACCCATGGCGAGAAGATAAGAATACCCCGGATCAACTTCAACATAGTTACGAAGTTCTGAAAGACATTCGCAGTGCCTTGCTTGCAAAGCCAGCCGGTTGCATAGAACATCTGATAAGCGACATGCTGCGTATTAGACCGAGCTCACGGCCTTCCGCTGCGAAGGCTCTTGAACATACTTCTATAGCATAACGCATTCTCCGAAGCAAGATACTGCACCAATGGGCACTAAAAGACAGCGGGAGTAAAGATCTTATTGTTCACATATACGCCTCTCATATCATATCTTTGCTGTTGACCCACGATATTTCGATCCTCCTAGCTTGGTGTTCTTGTTGGAGCCAGTGTAATTCAGCTTCAGTAGTAGTAACTGCATGTTGTTTTCCTGCTTTCCAATTAATGATGTTTCCGAAGAGGCTGACGATGTAACTGTAAGAGCTGCGGCGGGTCTGAGGGTCATCTCCGAAAGTGCATCTGAGTAGATGACAAGTCCTGAAGCATCATTCTCTTCAGGTCCATATTCGAGTGCGAGATGTTTCGTAGAGGCAAGATATTGAAGCTCTCCGTCGACTGCTGCTGAATGATGAATAGCAGGATTGGTCAAGTGCTCTGCCAGCAATGAAGCGGCTTTCGCTACGTCGGGTCGGGTGCCGGACGCTGCATATTGAACGGATCCGACCTTCCGCTGGTAGCCTTGAGTCTGTGAGGGCGCCGCTCGAGCGTGATTGTGGTGCATTGCTGCAGTTGGTAGGAGAGGGGCACCTCTGTGTCTCTCGGACAGGTGAGTGTTTTGCCTGGGTAGACCGTTCAAGCTTTTTGTGAATGAGACCACAAAGAGCCAAGGATGCTGGTACTCAACCTCCGACCCTCATGTCGGATTCTATCTTCATTATGAATCCGCGGATAAGATTGTCGGTCGGAGCATACTGAGCGATAAAACCGGTTGCATCTGGTAGTGAAATGTATGCAGATTTGTTGAATATGTAATGGGTTCGAGTGGAAACGAAGTTCCGTCCAGTCCCTCGATCCAATCTAAGCGCCATACGGAGTTTGCCGACATTGATGGCTACTTGAGGCTTCCGGCTCGCATCCTCTCTAACCCAATTCCTAACCAGTTCTTCCGTTGGTTTTCCGACGATTCCTGGATATTCGCTTATGTCCGGAACCTTGATCTCTGAAATTGAAATGTGACTGTACGTTTCCGCAGACTGTGTTAGAGACTTCTTGATCGTCAATAAAATCTGCTCCAACTCCGGAAACTTTGATTCGCAGAGCCGACAAACAAGAATTGCCGTGGCGAAATCTGCCCATCTCCCTGATTTCGTCGTATCCACTTTCCATTTATTTCGATTAATCAGATATTCTCTGGCACGATCGGTATATCCGGCACGGGATAGAATTCCAGTTATATTCACCCACAAGTTAGCCTTACTCAACGCAGTGATTTTCTGTCCATTTCCTTTTAGGATGCATGCGTTAGCAGGCATAAATTCTTTATTCACGCGTATCTACTTACTCCTCACGAGCAAATGGTCCTCCTCCTTTGCTTCTATCTCCCACTCTGAAAATCGCAATTCCTCAGTGTCGCGAGGTAGAGCTATTGTGAGAGAAGAACCGTCAAGCGAACCCATCTGGATAGCTGCCGTCACCACGGCCGCCTCTCTCTGCTTCCCGGGTAAAACGATGGACTGCTAGTGTGTGAGTGCCGTAATACAACAAAGGGAAAAACTGACCTGTAGTTCAGATTCCTGTTCGCTTGGATTCTCTGCTCCTATCCGGCATAACACACCCTCCAGCCCAGGCAATTCTCGCTCGAAAAGTTTGCAAATTTCCAGGGCAGTGACAAAGTTTACGAATTTTCCTTGTTTTTTCCCACCAAGCACCACTTCATATGAATTCAAATGATATTGGTCTATTAATCTGTCCCTGACTTGCCGATTGTCGTAGCCAGCTGCCATTAGCATGTGTGTCATATTGACATACGAGTCGGATCTGCGGAAGAAGATCGTCTTGGGTGGAAATGTGTCTATGAAACGATGTTGGCATGTAAGTACCTACCCGTGGATGATCGACTTACTGCGTCGCTTGATGTATATGTATTCCGGATGTCCGTTGACTACTTCCCACTCTCTGTCTGCCTCGCCATCCGGCGGGAGTGATTGGCGTGGCGCATGACCGGTTGAGACTGTGCCGACTTCATCCTCGATGAACCCCCCTCTCTGGGAAAACGAGCTGCGCGTATGATGACTGACGCCGTCAATGCTCTTCGCGATGTATCTTGGGTCCACAAATAGAGTGAAGTCGTGGCGAAGAGAGGAAGACAAGCTTGGGTAATTGTAATTGGACACCAAACCATGCTCTTCTTGATGGTGACCTATGGTCACGATAAGTACGTATAGCCAATAACTTTCAACAACAATACTTTACCATCACGAGGGGAACTTGGTCCGCCAAACGACACTTCAGTAGGTGTTCTGGGTTCAATAGAAGGTCGGCCTGGAGGCAGTAGGCCCGCATGCGCCAAACCTTCTTTCACCGAGAGTCTCCTTCCGGGATCCGGGTCAATCATCCGCCATATCCAGTCCAAAAAGAGCGGATCACTGCTCGCTTTCAGTTCTATTGCTCGTTTTCGAAGGTATTTCGTCCAGTCATGTTGACTCATGTTTCCTGGCTCATCAGGCAGAACGCTTATGGCGTCCAAAAACGTTACGCCAAGTGAGTACACGTCCACCTCCTTTCCATACCAGCGCTTGAAGATTTCCGGGGCGGCGTATTTCGGCGTCCCACAAAACGTGGTCAGATCGCTCGTGCGCTTTGCAGCGATACCAAAATCCGACAGCTTAACCCATTCGGGGTCCAGTGATACTATGAGTATGTTGGAAGGTTTGATGTCTCGATGGACTATATGCATCGCATGCAAATGGTGGATTGCTTCCAACATTTGCTTCCCCATTAGTCTCAACTGATCCACGCCTAGGAGATGATCTCCAAGGTTGCCGAGGGGCACGAGCTCCATAGTGATCGCCTCGCCTTCATGGTCTCTTATCACGTCGACGATTCCCATGATATGTTTCTATAACCTATCAGGGTTTTATTCAATGCTGTCGTTAGAAGAGTTACTTACGTGATTGCATTGCTGGAGTATTGATATCTCTTGTGAATTGCGATAGCTTTCCTCCGTGTTGGAATACTCTTTCATAGCGTACAGTTGGCCACTTCTGATTTCTGTGACCTCTCTCACCCTACCACTCTGGCCACAGCCAATTACCTTGCCCAGAGCATAGTTGCCACGCAATCCTATACGAGAAGTTGGTGACTTAGCACTGGCAACCGACGATAGCTCTAGCCGACTCAGGCTAGGGGTAGCCACCATGCAGCTTTTGGTAAAATTGTCCCAGATCTTCCTTCGCTCCTTCTCTTGTCCGGATGAGAATGTTGGGTATGTAATGTAGAACACAAGGTCATCAACTTGGACAACGTTCGGCACGTAGACGTTTAAGGCTTGTTGTCCTCCTTTTATGAGAAATTTTGGAGTATCCCCTGCGGTTAGCATTATCCCATATTGATTTGATCTGTTTTGTAGCATTGCCACGCCGCCTTGATTGAAAAAGATCCGAAAGGCAACATGGCTGATCTTCTTTTTATAGACTTCGACTTCTTCTTCATTTGCGATGAAGATGTCACAGTCCTTCCATCCGAATAGCCACTGCAGAGAGGGATTTTGGAATGTATCGGTGAACCGCAAATGGAGTTCATATTCTGTTGGTAGTGGGACTGGCGTGCATTCACGGCTCTCAGGATGTGCCTCAACGGATGCACCCCGAATTGCATCGAACGGGGAATGTACGAGACGCTTCGTATTTCCTGGAAGGAGTAAGGCATTTCGAGCTGGGCCGCTGCCGGCTTTTATGATGAGGGCGGTCAGCGTGAGGTCAGCCATTGCTTAGTTCTGAAGGTCCGATCTAGCCGCCTTATATAACTGTAGCTGCGGTGGACTTTCTACCCGACATTCCAACCATCGCGTCCGGAGAGCTGGGATCCTGTCTAGCCAAGTTTGTGTTGGCAAGTCGGTCTATAGTTACTCCGAAAACATTCGCGACAATCTCCATCTCGAACGCTTCACCAGCCCCATGACATTCTTGACCGTTCTGCATCGAAAATGTCATCGTACTTAGAGACCCTTTATCTCGCCAGAAAACTGAAGAAACTGGAGAAAAGCCCTCACCCTAAACCAAAGAACGAAGCTCAGGACGCCTACCCAAACTGTGACGCTGACAGAGCGGCTGCACAGTGTCAACTGGAAGCAATCAAGTGGTGGATTTCCGTCATTGAAAAACAGCGAGTGAAGGTAGCCGATCGGCCTGGCTATGACCACAGTACCAGAATCCTCCGCTATTTCGATCCGAGCGTCCAAGACCGAATCTCCCAAATCCTCGCCGAATTCGACAAAACCAGAGCTTGGCTAGAAAAGGAAGAATGGGACACTTCTGTCGTAGACGCTTCCATGCTCAACGAAGAGGAACGCACCGAAATTGTTAAGAAGTCATACGATTGTCGAGCCAGATACATCACTAGAACGGTGATGCCCGAGGACGAGTACCTAGAACGAGTCTACCGCCATAATTACGGCGTCAATATAGACGACATTCTTCCTTACTACAAACAAGAGTCACACAAGTCGGTCGAGGATGCCTTTTTCAAGCACAGTCCGAGCTGGGACGACTACAGGGCTGATGGACTGCTGAATAGCCACGAGCCGGATTCCATTCGGGCAGTCCGTGACGTATACATGGCTGGAAGACAACATCTTATCGAATGTCTTGATAATTTGATATACCGTAAACACATACCGGACATTGAGGATAGTACAACGGGTGGACGTGGGCTGCTGAAGAAGGGGCAGTACACGAAACGAGACAGGGAGTTCTGGTGGATCCAAGCCAAGCGCTACCAGGCAGTACTAAGTTCCCTCGTTGACCAATATAGGGTAGTATGGGAATTTGTCCATCACCGTCGGCCTCGGAGAGCAGGTGGCGCGAGATCTACCATGATGGAGCCCAGTTCGACGGCACGAGAACAAGTCACGGTCTTTCCGGGAAGTCAGGGAATCAAGCGAAGCTTGGAAGACAACAGCAAGCAATCACACAAACGGCAAAAGCAACGAGAAAGCGGTGCATGCGCTAGCGAGACCTTAGCCTCTAAGAATATGGCAGTTTCACCAGAGCGCTTTCCCGGAAGAGATGAAGGCACGGGAAAGGAAGAATGGATAAACAACCCGGAGAGAGAGCAGAGCGCGGGTGATATCGCTCACCCCAACCCTATATTGCGAAACAAGAAAACTCTGAATTTTTCTCCTCGTCGAAGTACTAGAATCGCGGCAAGGCGGCAGCGAACACTCAATCCTGCGACGCATTCATCCACTTGTGGCGAACGACGAATAGCCCAACAGATCCCAACGCCTCCATCGTCACCCGACTCGCGGCACAACAAGGTGGATCCCGAGACAAACACAACCTCTCAGAGCATATCAAAAGCTTGAGCGTGCGAAAGATATTGGAGGATGCCCTTGAGGTGTATGGATGCGGTAGTTGGTGAGAAGAAACTGGTGGCGGTTACGCTTGACGGTAGATAATTTGCATGCCATTGAAATTAGAAATTTTGCTCCAATTCCAACCTCAACTACCAACCAATCTCTGCGCTAGCGGCTGATGCTTCACTTCACAGGAATTTCATTGCCGACGTACACGCTTGAACGGGATGTCCACTTCACGAAAGACCACTTTGAGATTGCTGTCAGGAGCCATATGTATCGGTACCTGCGAGAGTCGAACTAGATTCGATTATCTTGTCCATTTGTCCCGTAGTGAGTAGGGTAACAGGTACCGTCCTAACAATTACTAAAGGGTCTCCTTGACTCGATGCGTTTGATCATGTTATCTCTTGCGTACCGAGAATAGACATCCAAATATCCAGTGGTAGCGGCCTGTTCTCGTACCATTGCAGCGTTCAGCGAACTTTGATGAGCTAAGTGGTGAAGAGGATGAGGGCTTCTGAGGGGGATGAACGAGTGGAGGAAGCGCGAACTCCGGGTGATAAACTGCCGGTTGTCTGGCAATCTTAGCCCATCGCTTTCTGATGAACCAGTACACATGTACAAAGCGTTCCCGAATACAGGGGGCGGGTGTCTTTTTGGTACAGTGGGAAAAAGTTCATCACCATCCCGTGGTTCGAATTGCATGATCGCCAAAAACGGCTTAGACAAGGACAGACGCCCGCGATTAAACCCTTTTCGTAACACCCTTGTTGTTGACTTCCCCTTGTCCACCAATGGGGGCTGAATGAAGAGTGCGATACAAATAATACAATACACCTTGCTGCTGAGCCTCAAAGATGGGAATTGGAGTTGTCTTGACGTGAAATCATAAATAAAGTAGTCAAAGTGTGGAACTGAATCTGCTTTGACGCTTATCGGAGCCAGATTCTAAGAGTAGCATTCGACCATGTGCTGAACGACCTTTAAACTGGCCAGGAAAACTTCTTTTCCGGTTCAATCTCTTGACCATCTCGTTCTCTGAAAAGAACGGAGCAACTTCCAATGCCACTTTCTAGCGGGACTCTCCGGGTCACTTAGCGAAGTAGGTACACCTACATTGAAAACTGGCTCTGAGAAGCACACGCAAAGCTCAAAGTGACTATGACGCTTCTTAGAAGGCACAAGACGCCGACTGTGAGCGTAAAGGCGCTGGAAAATGCACGAACGACGCCAAAAAGTGGGCTCAACGGCTCTGAAAACTCACAGACGACACCACCAGGCTTGTGGAAACGCACACACGAAGCTCCGGGTGACGGTAACGCCTCTGGAGAAGCATAATCAACGTCTACCGTGAGGTATCAGCTCGGAAAGGTACAAGCGACGCTCGTGGTGAGCGCAGCGGCTTTGGAAAACCACCTACGAGGTCCACAGTGAGCGTGGCTCTGGAAAAGGCGCACGACAGCCACGGTCACGACCGTTCTGAGAAGCACAAACCGCCCACAGTGTACAGAACGGCTCTCAAAATCGCACAAACGACACCAACGGTAAGCTGAACGGCTGTGAAAACGCAAAAATGTTCACTGTCGGTCAGTGTGAGGGCTCTTGAAACGCGAGACCAACGGCTCTGGAGGCGAAAACCAGGGCAACAGTGAGCGTGACAGCTCTGGGAAGGCCCACAGCCAGCGAAACTGCTCTGAAAACGCTCAAAAACGTGCGCTGAAGGCGTCTTTTGGAAATGCAGCGTGCCGAATTTTGTTCTCTTCGTCAGCTGCTGCGTTCGCTGTGAACGCACTTGCCAAACAGGCTCCGCTGACTGCTATTCAGCCCGTGCTCACTCCGTACTCTTTATTGGCTCATGTCTCTTATTTACTATACCAACTGGCATTTCACTGTTCGTGTGGTCAAAACTTCTCTCTGGTGAATATGGTAAACGCAGGCGCGGCGCCGAAGTTGGGTTTGCTGGTAGTCATTTTAGTGCTCTTCCTTGGTACTGCGACGGTGGTATTGCATAGGGAAAACGAACCCTAAAAAGGAGAGGGACAGAGCATCTGAGATTGGTTCAAATACAGAGCACAGGAGGGAATTCTAATGAAGTTTCTCAATGAGTAGCAGCACTTAGTTTTGTTGACAGTCGTGGGTGTTGAAGTAATTATGGTATTTTCCCGAGTAAATTCTCCCACGTTCTACCGCGCTGGCTTATCTTCCTCTGATACTGTAGCATTAATGTCAAATTGTTGTCCAGACACCACTAACCCCTCTCTGCTAGCGGCCGTCGGTTCATCTGCTCCATTCTGTCGATGAGTATCGCCATCGTGCTCAGTAGCAGAAGGCCTCCATCAGAGGCTTGTGACGTTGATTGGCATCGGCGGACAAATATATCCTCAGATACGGTACATCGACATGACCCGCCGAGACGTTGGTTAGATCAGACTGGGATAAGATACTGTAGCAGAAAGCAAAAGAAAGACCGTAGAGCTTATGGAATGATGTCCTGCAAACTCTCCGGTATCGGCGGCCAATATTCCCCTGCTTCTCCTTGCCGAACCCTAATCACGTGATTCAAAATTTACTTAGCCTTTTGACCGTACCCCGTCAAAAGGCACGCAAACAACGGCTAGCAAGCACTAATTCCTGGTAACGGAATCGATTCCGATGCCACTCGGATACCGTTACCCACTTTCCGTGCATCCAGCTGGCCAAGCCGTTCTCTTAGCTTCTTCCTCATTTCCTCATCATGAAACGCCTTGTCAAACTCCTTCTGTGCTGCATCTCGATCTTCCTCCCAGTTGCTCATAGCATATGACCACGCCTTCTCTGTTTTGCATATCCGGAGTACAAACCTTGACTCCTCCTTTATCTCATACTCAGGCACTGCCCCGCTCCAACCGCCTTGATTGATAACAGGCAGCTGATTTTTCAGGTGTCGAACGCCGTCCGCGGTTCCGGCAGAAAGCAACATTTCTTTTTCCGAAGGGTCACCGAGGAAGGAATCGAGTTGAACACATTTCTCACAACGGCAGCCCAGTCTTGGGCGCCGCCAGTCAGCCGGGCGCATAGGTTTGGGGCCAACGCATCGGCTAGCATATAGCTCGATTATTTTAGCCATGAACAGCGTCACTCTTTTGTGTACGCCCTCTGCTAGGAGGTTCAGATCCTGTGCAGCCGTATGGTACAGCTTTCCGGCAAATGGCACGAAGAACGTCTTGATGACAATTGCAGGTTCTTCGACTTCCGCTAAGAGTTCGAGCTTGTCAAAAAGCAAGTTCCATTCGTGTTCGAGACGTATGCAAACGCATTGCAGGATTAGTTGAACCATTTCATCCGGCTCGATGTGAGGAGAAGGGATGTAGCTTGAACCACTAACCCTTATCCGCTTCTCATCGCGCGTGGACAAAATGATGCTAGGAACAAATTCTTGGAGAACGATGCGAAATACGTTCTGGGCGGTTGTTTGCGCGATTTTAGCACTCCCTATGACTTCAGATAGAAATCCAAGCAGAGCGGTGTATAGCCATCGGTGATTGTTGACTCTGTGTATCTGAACTTTGAGAGCCGGTATTAGTCTGGAGGGGTAAGCTTTTGACCTGTGCGGATGTAGGGGACGTGGCTGCGCACCTTTCCATCAAATAAGCTTCACCACATACGATTCCAGCCCCCGCCAGTCCCACACCATCCGCCTTCGAAGTTAGGCGCATGGTTTTGAGGCTATGCAGGACGCTGTCCTTCACCCACGCCAGCATCTCGCTCAAGACCAGCTCAGACCGAGCGTCTAAATTGCCATACTTGTCATAAGTTCCAATCAGAGCTCGTACCTTCTGATTAATGGACGTGAGACGCTGAATAGCAGCGTTGAGTCTTTGATTGTCAGTCGTTGAGCTACGTGGTCATCAATAATCATCTTACTCATTCAGTAGTTCCTTGAACCCAAAGTGGCCAATGAGTTCAACTGTCTCGGGTTGCGGGAGCTGTTCCATAACAGAACTTAATGCTTCACAACAAATACTTCGATCATTCAATCGCAGACCGGCACGTATAACCGTCCCTAGAAGATGGTCGGAAAAGCAGCTTTGGCTCCGCCCATACGTGCGTTGCCTATGCCTCTCCACCGCCGTGCCTTGTACAACAAGTTGGCAGGCCTTTTTTAGGTCTCTACCTGAAGATTCGTCTGGATCTGTGTGCTCGCAGCACTGGACCAATTGATCCAGCCAGCCGCTCATATCGACTTTCAATCTCCTATAGGATTGGAAATAGAAATCTATGCGATACTCCGCTGGGATGATAATTGCGGCCTGATCCGACGGGAGATTCCGATGTTAGCAGTGCCCAACATAGGATACAGAGTTCCTTTAGGGGGGACTCACCGTTCGATAATAGAAGTGTGAAGCACTAACACCTTCGTTCCCGGTTGGGCCGCTAAATTCTTCTTCATTCGGATCGCCATCAAATGGGTCCTCTTGCACGATTTGCGACATATCCAATGGAGATTCATCAAGCAGCTTCGTGCCGTTCAGGTCCACGACGTGTTGTAAGTCCAGCGACTCCTCGCATATATCCGTAATGTCGTGGAAGTCAGGTTCCTCATTACGGCGGGCCCTCCAATACATCTCCGCCCAGTCTTCTTCGTTGTCTTCATTTCCGCAATCTCCGTCGATCCTGCGGTTGACTTTTGCCAGGTAGAATAAGAACCCATGTTCCTTGCACAGTTCGGAGAGGCGTTGTCCCACTAGCCCGTCACCTCCCTTTAGGCCAGAAAGAGATAAGCTCCAGTTAGTGTATAGATGTTCAAGGACATATGCGAGAATCTTGGGGCAATCCACGCTGTTTTTCCGGGACTGATCTTTCCAGAGTGCGAAAATGTTTTCCAGCTGCCTTTGCTCCTTATCAAATTCTGCGGGCACCTTTACCAGATTCTCTGGATTAGTGTTGACAAGGTTGTACGTCAATGCTAGCCGATAGCCTGCGGTCACTTCCTTGATCTCGTGCGTGACGTCTCCGTACCTACTAAATGTGAACGGTGAACAACGATACGAAGAGGTCGCCACGAACCAGCAGAGGTAGGTAGAGTTAAACTCGGACGATTCGGCTGTTCTAAGAACCTTTCGCTGGCCACCGTGGGTCACGTGAACTTCTCCACCTCCGTGTTTTGATGGGAGACATATCACCAGAGTGCCAAACATGCCTGGCACCTTTTCCGAGCTAAAACGGCGACATGTCAGTAAAAGCCAAAGCCCAGATATCATTGCGTTTGTGAGTACGAACTCTCGATGTTCTTTGAACATGGATCCTGTCTCATAGAGGAGCATCTTGTACGGCATTGCTCTAATACCGGATGCTCCACCTGGCACAGCCAGCTCCGCCGCAACCCTGCGTATAACTTCTTCAAGCATCGTATTCCACTGCGGGTTTCTCAGCTCGAACTGGTCGGCATTCAGCTCCCAAGTCTGCCTCACGCCAGTGTCCACAATAGTGTCGCTCCCCCTTCCATACGGTGCCTGGTGGCTGACGCTCAGAATGAGTTTCGCATCCCTTCCGGAGAGTGGTAAACCAATTTCGCCGAGCCCTGAGATCGAGATACAAGCATTCACTTCGATAGGACATAGCCCTGATGATGCGAAACACATAGCTGGAGCGAGGCACTCAAGGGAGTTTCGAAGCCCACGTTTGATATCTGACGAGAGGCAATGAACATCCGATTCCTCTTCTTTGGTATAATGGGAGGACAGTACGCTTTTAGCATCACCGTCGTTGAGACTGCCGGAGCTGACGCTTCGTGAGCGTTTAGCTGCCATGTTTGTTAGTGAAGGTAAACGTAATGTGTAAGTGAGCTGCGAAAACTTTGTAGGTCGATCTTTGTCACTCAGTGAAAGGCGAGCTTTTCAATCTCTGAAGTTGGGAAATTGTCTGCCTATTGAGATTCTGAAGTCTTGCCCTGTCAACAGCGAGCTGACTCAGCAAGCAAGGAGTTAGTTAGTTAACGTTAACTAGCACTTATCTACAGGGGGGCGCGGCCCATACAACCCAGCGGCCCACTTCGCCACCACGCAATTGATATCACGGTTTTATATCGTCTATTATAAGCCTACCAGACGCGTATTGATTCAAATAAACTAAGCCAGGTCTAGAGTAGGTTCTATACTATTTGGATCTGGCAATAAACAGGTTTCAACTCGATGGCCTGGCTCTCTGCAGCGTCCACAGCGCCGCGGTACCCGCGGCGCGCCACTGGTTTCGCCAGGTGTAACACGGCTTCTCGGAGCTCCAGACGCGTCTGGACGTTTGAGTTGGCAGAGCACTCTCCGGTCATGCCATTTCAAGGACCATCCCATCGAAACGGTGCTTCGAAAGCCATCGCCACCGCCGTCGTTGGAAAAGTGAGTCTCCTGTCCTTCATTATTAACCAATTATCGTATCGACCGACAACTAACCCCGGCACAGCTTTCGCTATCATGTCACCCTGAACGCCCCTACGGCAATGATCAAACATGCTGATGAGATACCCGTAACGTATCTAAACAAGGGCCAAGCATACTCCATTCAGATCGCCGATACGGCTCCAGCTCAGCCGCCCGCTGAGCGAGTCGTCAAACGAAGTAAGTTTTCCATTCATTCTCGAGTAAAGGTGGACTTAAAATAACACTTTACAGTCGCCTGCATCTACATTCAAGCGAGAGTTGCCGGCAAGCAGCCCGAGGATAGTTATTATCGTGCAGTCTACTTCATGCAACGTACATTGAAGGATCTGGTCAACGGAGTCGCAGCCAAGAGCCAAATAGAACTGACCAGGGTTCTTCGCACAGTTCGCGTTAAAGCTGAAAATTATCATGGATGATGAGATGGTGGTGGAAATGCCCGAAGGCCAGGACATGATCGCCGACTTCTCAGAAATGCCACCCTCGGAGGCCGACATTCAAGCGGACGGTGACATTAATGTAATCAACACGGTCCAGTCCCAAGGCTACGAATTACGCCTTCTTTATTGAGGTAGGAACATCTTCTTCCCCATATACGCGTAGACCTGCATCTTTGCCCCTTCGTGACCAAGGAGCGCTACCGAATACGATGAAGTGACTCCTATCACGTCTCATTTCTTTTTGGGTCTGGGGTAATTAGTATGCGCGATTCTGAGTTCGGAAAGCCCGCTTGCACGAGCCCTGAGTTTGTCCTTACATCATCTTGCGCGGGCTGAGATTGCTATTCGATAAATGAATCATAATATCTCTGCTGGGCAAGTGGACTCACTGCTTGACAGTCCCGGAATTCCCATCTTTTGTTTTGGCACTGCGACCAGGGAGCCGTCGACCATCTTAGCCTCATCGCTTTCTGATGAGCCAGTACACATGTACAAAGCGATCCCGATTACAGAGGGCGCGCGTCCTTTTCGTACAGTAGGAAAGAAAAGTTCGTCACTTTCCCGTGGTTCGAACTTAAAGTGGATGGTCGCTAAAAATGGCTTACACATAGACAGACGCCGACGATTAAGTTAAACCGTTACGGTTTAATTAATGTTGTTCCACTTGTCCACCAATGAGGGCTGAATGAAAGCAAAATGTGATTTGCACTTCCCCTTGTTGCTAGATCCAGTACCTGCCTTCGAAGCTCCTTCACATCTTACTGCTGAACACGCTACAGGATTTTCCATTTGAAACCATTCCAGTCCTCCCCCGTTAGCGCCATTCGAGGCAGAGAAGATGAATAGTGAAAGTCCCCCTTCCAGCTAACCCGCCCTTACAGCTATACGGCAACAAGAGGAGACGTACAAACTAGAACTGGATGAGAATAAAACAGCATTGGGTGCGGAGCTTACATCAACACACGAAATAGTTCAAATCTAGGCAATGTCCGCGTTGAGTGGCATAGTGGTTCGTCTGCGAGTCCACAGAAGTGCCGAAGACACTAGCCTTAAACATGTCCGCACCATCAAAAATGCCCATTTCAAGTGTGCTCCGATAAGTCGTCGAAGAGCCGAGATGGCGCGAGAAGAGATGCCAATGATTGTTGAGCTTGATGGTTCTGGAAAGAAAGCCAGGCCAGCTCGGCGAGCTTCTTGCCTCTAGCGTCTGGAACTGCAGGTGTTGAGCTAGATATACCTACGTAGTATACACAAAGCTAAATGGAAAGGAAGGTTAAGGAAGAATGGTGTCGGAAGAAGAGGAGCAGAGATGAGGACGAGCAGCAACCTGCTCCCAATTCCACTTGCTCATCACTATGCCCCAGCCTTGGTGATACGAAGAAATGATTTATTGAAAGGCTCAAACTAATTGTCTGCTAGATTCAAACGTAGCTAACCGTTGAGATGGCGTTTTGGCGGACTTGGCATTGAGGCACTGCTGACATCTCCGATGCCAGCAACAGTCCATGTACTACATATTACGGTACGTAAAGCTTTCGCGTTATTCGTCCTGCGACTCCCGGTCATCACTATAAACCCGCTTCGAGACCTGCTCAAGAATGACTCGGACGATTGAATTGCAATGAAGACATCGCATAGCAAGAGAATTATGAGGCTACACTATCGACAGTAGCATCCTTGCGTGGTGCAACGATGATGGTAGTTTGGTTCTGAGCTGGGGCCATGTCGCCATCCCCATTCAAATCGTTGATGAAGCTGTACTCATCCCACTCACTATCCATCGTAAGGTTGTCCATGTCAGTAGCAAAGTCACCAAATTCGCCGGCAGCAGAGTTCGAAGAAGTGTTCATGCCGGACTCGTTCAAACGCTCAGTAAGGATAGTAATTCTTTTACGCAGTTCGCCAGTCTCCAAAGTATGATCGCGAACCAAATCCCCGATATCCATGATAAGTTGTTCGAGTTGACGGGAGAGGTCAGCATTGTTACGAAGAATTTGTTCCTTCTCGCGCTCACAGTTTCGGACTTGAACGGTGCGCGACCGAATTTCTTCCTTGAGGTGGTTGATGTGTTCGGCCTTAATGTTGTTTTGGTTCTGAAGATCTTTGACGTGTTGGTTCTTACGTTCTCGAGAGTCCATACTAAGCTGGAGTGTTAGCATTGGGAACTAATAACCAAAACAGACAATATGGACCAGTGGACCAAATTATCGAGCGGGGATTTTGGAAGATCATACGCGGCTTGTCTGTTGCGTATGAGGCGCCTCTGCGTCTTCAGCTCTCCGAGCTCGGCTTCATCTTCGCAGTTGGCAATGAGTTTGTTAAGGTTGTTCAAGCTCTGATCCGGCGGAATGTTGAAGCGGGCAGGCTTCTTGCTAATGCCGTTACCGTTACGCTTACGTGACAGTAAGGAGGACCGCGGGGTCGACTTATTCCGCATCCGATTCGGAATACGTCGTGTCCCAACAGTCTGTTCGGCGATAGACATCCAGTCCTTGTTGTTGGTGGGAGAAGTCTCAAACAGTGCTGGTGCAGGAGGAAAGACGGCGCTCGGCTGAACGTTGTTCTGCATTCCACCAAAATCAGGGCCGCTAGAAGCGACATCCCAGAAGGTAGATGATAGATCGAATTCGCCGCTGAGTCCATACGCAGCTTGAGCTACTGGCGTTCGTGAGTCGTCAGAACGATCTACCATTGACGATGGCGAAGATTGAATAAGGTTTGGAACCGATCGAATAAATAGAACTATTTGGACGAAAGAATGAACTGAGCAAGTTTTGAGGTCTGGGAGAGACTTGCGAAGGGGATTTTATATTCTCTAAGTGGGCGGCCGTCTCAGAGGGGACAAGCCACTGGCCGAAAAAGGGTTTAGACGTGAAGACCCGCCGTCACAGAATATAAACATACCACTTCAGGGCCGCCATTAACAAAAGTACGCCCTTCCAACACTTGCGAGTGCGATGGTGAACTGATGGCAATACAGGAACAGAGAGAGGACTTAAAGACTGCTTCAGCCCCAAAGTGTCGGCGCACATGGTTCGTGCACTCAGGACGATTAGGATCATGCAGGTTCTTAGTGAAGTTTCATCCTTTCTACTGACCTCTTCCATTTACATTGACATACGTAAACCTAACGTGGAAGTTGTGGTAGATGAGTTGCGTCCTTTTGGGATCATTGCCCTGGAAAGGTTGCCGAAATTGCACTGGAAAATGTAATGTTGGTAGCTTGGTAGTTTCGTATCAAAATTCAACGTAGCTTTCTATATCAGAGGCATCCGGACGAAAGGCTTTGAATATAATTGCGTACTTCTTAAGTGCGAAATAGTCCTCGAGATATCTTAGTTTCAGTGGATGGGATTGGATAGATCACTTTGAAGTTGGGACATACACTCAGATACTTTTACATTGGACAATACAAATTTGCAAAAACTGAGGAACAGAAATGAGCTATCACACTCAATGAGTCTCGTGGTCGTGATATCGCTCGAGTTTGCTCGAGACTTGTTAATCATCTTTAGTTGTCCCGTTCGTCAGTGACATGCTGATGGTAGAAAGAGAAGGATGTACCGCAAGGAAGTTTGTGCGAGTGCCGATAGGCCGGGCAGCTGGGAGCATGGACACCGTAGTGTATTACTAGGTCGAACCAAGAATGTGAATATCATAGCCCATTTCCTTCCTTACGTGTACTACTGCAAGTCGTTCGTCGTAGCGGAGAAGGTATGCGCTCTGAACAATGGCCGGCCAGAAAACAGCCGCGCTCGAATTCAACAGCGCGGAGCTGACGAGCGGCGGCAGTGTGTTGTTTAAGCATCTTCTGTCGCAAGGTGTCGGCGTAGCGGATCCGGATGACGTGCTCCTCACCTCCAGTACGGCCCACCACAGTATTATTGAACTTCTTCATGGCTTCTTCGCAAATGTCACGACTCTCGAACCTAGATTATAAGCTAGTGAGCCCAAGTCCTTTACCTAGCGAAATCAAATCCACAACCATTACCACATTCGTCGCGAAGCACCTTCGCAGAGCAAACGTTGTGCGGAAGGAAGCAGCTAGACAGTTCGTGTTCGTTCATGTTCTTTGGGATATTGGAGATGTACAGGTTTGTGTTCGCTTCGTCCGCAAATTTGTTGAGCTTCGACCGCAATGGCTCGCGAGCAAAGCTCGTTTCGTAGCCAAGGTAGTGAAATCCGCGGATGCAATTCTCGGCGCTATCGAAGTTGTGAAACTTGACGAAGCCAAACCTCTTGCAAAGATTTGTTTTGTGATCTGTGATGGCCTTGGAGCTGATAATGTGGCCGAATCTTTCACCCCAGCTCCTGAGCATCTCATCAGTAGTCTCTAGAAGAAGGCCACGAATGTAGACATTTGTCTCACCATTCTTGTTCTCGAGGCATCTATCAAGCGGCTTCGTTGGAGAACTCGGCGCTGGAATCGCCCGAGAGATGGCAGGCTCACGTTGAACCGGCAATTGAAGAACCAATGGAGTGTTTGCCGAAACTTCCCAAACTGCTGCATCAGGTACGGAGGCAAGAACTGCGACGGACAGGGTGTACCGGTGTCGGTTAAATGTGCAAATGGATAGCGAGCTTCGTTTCGCAAGAAATTCGGAAGCGGGACCATGGCAACACTTCTATTGCAGTTGGTCAAAGCTAAGGTCCTGAGACTCATTGCACCGAAGCTCTGTTCAAAGACCTGCCATAGCAAAACGACTATACGGCATCGATTGTCCTTTTCCCAGCTCCAAAGTGGGCTTAGATCCCTTTAACAAAGGTACGCCGTTTTAGCAGCAGCCAGCTTCTCGACGGGAGGTATTGAGTAAGACTTCACCTGCTACGGTTAGAACAAGGGTTATTAAGTGCCGGAAAGCTCAACGTTGCGAATGCGAGTACTCCTAAGATGAAAGAAATAAGCGAATCTGAAACCGCTGCAGCTGTCAAGTAGACATCCACAGAAGTCGAACAGCGATCTTTGATAGTGATATTTCCTAGAGAAAATACCGAATAAAGTACCGGGTAGCTAGGGACGGTGGGATCGATATTACTGCATTTTATACAACCAGGTAGGCAGACCCTTTTTTAAGAGACCTGCTCAACTGTGGCGCCTGAGGCTGCTTTGTCAATGTGGTCGCTTAAAAGGGCTTAGACATGGGCGGACGCTCACGATTAAACCCTTTTCGTCCAGAGCAGATCCCTTGTTAACAAATTTGCCACGGGGCTTTTTATACACTGTTAATGACTTGCTGTAACTGCCGAAAAGAGTCAATAAAGCGCTTTGCTTTCAGGCCACTGTCCTCCATTTCTCCTCACTCCTTTCACCGTCCAGCAAGCTCCCTATGTCTATGTATTATCTCAACTAAGTCTATCTGGGTGTCATTGAGCTTCCACAGCCGTACTTCTACGAAAGCATAGCCGTGTTGTCACATGCCATGCTTTTGAGCTTTGGAGGGATACCGATCCATTGACATGTCTTGGGGAAATCTACAGGCTGGGTGTTAATCAGAAAGACGTCTGGCCTCGAAACATACTTCGGGATGCAAGAACTAATGGCATGGCGTCTCAATACAACCATTGGGTTCTTATTTAGGTTCAGATTCTAGTTAATTATAATTCGAAATGGTCTATCCGAATTGATCGCGCCATCAAATATTTGGCTGTGTGATCATTCTGGACCATTAACTCACCGTGTCTGATGCACTAAAGCCTTTTTCCAGTCAAAACGCCTTAACAGACGTATTCGATAAACCTTGCCCCAAGATGTTTCGACGTACTAGCGACGACAGTGGGCTGAACCGAATTTTTTGCACTCTGTTGAAAAGATTCGGCAACCCATTAAGATGAAGCCACACAGGTCTGTGGCGATCGGGCGACGGCGCGGCGACGGGTAAACTTAGCACCGACGCATACCTAGCATCCGGAAAAACTTCGGGTAGAAAACTTCCGGAAAGTAATCTACACTCCGCTGATTAAAAAAAGCAAGCCTTTTCGCGCAATCCCAACTCTGTATTAATGCTTCACTTCGGGCTACTTTCCAAGTATAAGGATGTAGGGCCTACCCAAAACACCCTTTGATACTCTGCTAACGCGAAAATTGCGGATAGGTCTAACCCTAGGCCACCTGCCGTCGGACACGATTCACATTCACCGTCAACTGACGGGTACCCAAAGTGTGTCCCTCTGTCTCAGGAGAATCAGAAGCTGGTAGAAGAGGCATTGCAAAGACTAGAGAACAGACTTGAGTCAGAGGGAAAAGACTCCCGGTGGGGGGGGGGAGAGGACGGGTATAAATTTATGGATGGGAATTTTTTGGCATGTCAACGACAGGACGTGGTGGATGTTTTGAAAGGATTGTTCACATCCTTTTCGAAGGCGATCGGTCCTGTATGCCATCTTGTCTAAAAGCCGATGATTTTATTACTGAGAGCATTTCAGAACTTCAACGCTGGTCTCCTGTGGAAAACCTCTGAGCCAGAAGCCGCTCGTGAAACAGAGCAAACCAGGAAGCAATATCTCATTTCTATGGCAAAAGGAGATAAAGAGGTACCTCTCATTGAGACTGGCAGGGATACATGGTCCGCTTTCCCTCGCGGTGCCGTTTTCTTTGCCCCTGGCGGATTCCGGCTTAAAGACGGTGTGGTACATTTCATCGGCTTGCGGGAAATCAGCTGAATGGGGGAGATATGAAAGTTTTGAAGTATTCCATATCCCAGCTATCTTCACACTGATTAGGCTGTAGTGTGTTAATGTACAACTGATCCCAGTCATCTTCAACTAAAGATGATGCTGGTGCATACAGTTAGCCAGACTGAAAATCGAACGAAAGAAATGTCTTACCAAAGAAATTCTGCTCGTCGCCCATTGGAAACGGTTCCGAGTCTTCAACGGAATCTGGAAATTCAGTTTCTATTCCTGCACTATTGGAACCAATCCTCGCCGTACTGTAAGATGGAGTCCCTGTTGGGAAATCAGTCCGTACTTCGGTCATCGTATTGCTCTCCTCGAACCCAAGTGCTCGAGTGGCATGACGTGACGTTTCATTAGTTGCGCCGAGGTCAAAACTTCCTGCTATAGGGGTTGGCAGGGCAGACATGAAGCGTCCTACCGTCGTTTCACCCTCAAGTAGTGTCCGTGGTGTGGAAATATTTTGTGCGGTCCCCGGTTTGTAAGCATCGTCTGGCACAATTGGAGCTACGGTAGAGTTAGTTTGAGAGACCACTTTTGCGGTAGTGGCTGGCCATACCCAATTGAGCAATTTCTATGCCACAGAATCCTTCCGATCCTCCATTTCCATTACCCTGTGTAGGATCCGGCTCGTCAGAACCCTTGGACTCTCCGCCCTTGGGCGACGATGTCGGTGGTGTATCCATAGCCGGCTCGTTTGAAACATCACTGGCCTCATCAACCATATCCTCATCTGAATCTGTACCCAGATCCGACGATGTACTATTGTGACCCGGCTGAAGTGGGCTTTGATCCCGCAGCCGTTTTTGGTCGGGGCCACTGTTCTCTTCGACTCGCTTCCGTTTACGGCTCTCCTCTAGTCGAGATCGTTTTGGAGGCCGATGCAAATTAACACTGGTCTTCCGCCGCTTCCTCTTACGACCCGTGGAGCCCGCACCCGTCTCTTCATGGTCGGTAGCATGAGCCACCCCCGCAGATCTCTCGTCCAACTGTGGCCGATCTGGACATGGGGAGCTAAGGGGCTCAGATGAGTTTTCTTCATGATTACTACTTGCAGACTGCACATTGCTATCATTAGCCGTCTATTTAATGTTAGCACGTGTGGGCTGTGAATTGGTGAAACGTTAACGCACAGCAGAACTTGGTTCTTCCGGAGCTATGGGAGAAGAACAACCACTCCCGGGATTGAATTCACTGAATAACCCATTCTTGTCACACGGAGTAGCACTTGATTGTCTGGCGCTTGGACGTGTATGAACCGAGGGGCTGAGTAGAGAGTCCGGTGGTGTAAACAGCTTGTTTGTCGCAACTGGTTCTAGAGTAATATCAGGTCAGCTTCTTGAATGGGCACCTCGCCATACTTGCACTCACCACGCGAGTCGGAAGTGGAGGAGCGTGTTGGACAGGGGGTGGAACTTGGGTCCACGGTGTGTAACCTAATTCCAAAATTTGCCATCCAAGGACTCGGAGTGTTAGAGAGACATTGAGACTGGAGCGCCGGCTGATCGTAAGTATGGCTGTAACTCAGATGCTGAAGAACATGAGAGCGATTTGATCGAGCAATTGCTACGATCATACCGAGCACATCAATCGGTGTTGAATATTGCGGAATGTATTCACCCTTCAGTCTTTCGTAAAGCCTGTGAAACATCGGTAGTAGCATAAATGCTTTTCCTTTGAAGGTCTTTGGCCTGATGTTAATTTTCATGGACCGCCCTTGCAAAGTTAGCCACCTGGGTAACTGTAATAGCGCTAGGGAAACTCACAGAGAAATAGTATCAAATGGCCGGATTCCTGAAGGCCAAGCTTGTTGATCAGGCCATGGATTGTTTTACAAATGAGCAAAAGGGTTTTGTCGCACGTGAACTTCAGCTTTTTAACTCCGTTATCACCCGACTCACTCTCGAGAAAAATAATTAACGAGTAATTGACAAAGCTTGTAAGGTCGCTGGCCCAGCCGAGCGTTTGTGATACGTCATGTATCCGATTTATGATGTCGGGAAGGCAACTCAAACCACCCGCGTTATGGCTTAATGCAGTCCAATTACATTGCTTGTCGAGGTTATGCCAGATTGAATCGCTTTGTGGCGGAATAGCATCCATTATGTTAGCCACTAGCTCACATACTGCCGTTTTGTCGTCGGCGGTTATCTCCAAATCGGTGCGGCGCGAACCAAATCCAATGTGAAGAATGTAAGGGTCGAAACGCTTTGAAATGCTCACTGTCGAATCCCTTGCGAATTGCAACAACGGGACGATATCGGGGAAATGCTCTTCAAGGCTTTTTCGGATGCGGTTCTGATCTGCTTCCAAGTCATCTGATGTCGACGTAATATGGTTCTCCAACGTTCTCATAGAACCAAAGGCATCATGTGTTTCCGTTACCACACACACCGGGTCGTGTTGATTGCCTGGGGTATCACCGAACGATTTTGAGCTGCTTACAGCGCGCGATGATCCACGTCTCTCACCCGGCGTGCTTCCAGGCATATCAGCAGTGGAACATGGCCTAATAGGGCATGGCGATTGGGTAACGTCAGACAGCTGGCCCGCTGGAGAGTTGCCATCCACCTGAATTTCTTGGACATCTGCAATGGCTGATGTGGTAACCGATGGGACCGATATCGACATTTCGTTCTGGGCGGATGAAGCTGTGCCAATCCGCTCTTCCGGGGTTCTAGACCTGGGCGTGCATTGTGTCTCTTGTTGCTCTGCCGAGGACTTACTTTGCATTTCAGGTCCCTCTACTACGTCGAGAGATGAGGAGTGCATATCTAGATCCGCCGCGGGAGATGAGGAATGGGTTACTGAGCTCGCGGCGTCCATCTCACAATCGACTGCGTTGTTAGGAGACAAGTGATGAGTGACTGAGCTCGCGGCGTCCATTTCACAATCGACCGTGTTGTCTTCCTCAGATCTATCAGGATATGAGGAATGAGACACCGAGCCCGTGGCAGCCATATCACAATCAATCGCCTCGTCTTCCTCAGGTCCACCAGGAGATGAGGAATGAGACACCGAGCCTGCGGCAGCCACATCACAATGAACTGCGTCGACTTGCCCTTGGGAATGTTCAAGGGTGGTGTCATTGGTTACCACTGTGTTCGATCTGAGGCTTCCTCTATTCTTTGTTGATGCCTTGGCCGGTATAGCAGTGGTGTGGCGGGTTAGGGCAGTGGCGACAATAGGTTGTTCACCGCCTATGACAGTAGACCGTGTACTTCGCCGTAGTTCGACAGGGGTAATATGTTGAGGCTTCTTTGTCTTTCCGTAGACAGAGTTCCCTAGTCCACAATATCTCACAGTATGCCTATTCTTACCAATATGGCCTGTGTTTTCCAATCCGCCCATTGCCAGCCGATCATTAGTATGTGTCATGGCTTCCTCGTGGTCTTCGGATGATTCTTCCACTTCAGGCAATGCTGGAGAACAACCATCGCCTTGATTCACATCGTCACCAGGCGAATTTCCATTGGACGCGCTGACAGGTGATTCGTGGCGGGGCCGTGATGTAGTGTCGTGCTGACTGGAATCTTGGCATACAGAACTGGCCGGAGATACGGGTTGTTCTGGAGAGCAGGCGGCCATTGGCGTGCAAGTTCCTGCTTCATTGCTCACGCCGCGATCGGGGACGGCAGAATCGGACCTGTTGGTAGGGGAAGACTCCACTTGTGAAGTAACGCCCTCCTCTGCCAACGTCTTGTCGTTTTCTGGGCTTGTGGTCTGCTCTCTTCCGCTCCAAGTATCCCTGGTTGAGCAGCCCTTGGAAGTACCGATTGCATCTTTAATATTCTGCGATATCTCGGCCCTCAATCTCTTCAGCTCGGCGCTCCATGAGGTGCTATTGCGTTCAAGACCTGCCAGTATTGGCTGGAGGTCGCCATGGAGTCGCGCCAATTCGTCTATTTTCGACTTGATATTGTCGAGTTGATAGTTGATCTTGTCCGCTGCCTCCTTCAGTTTTGCAAAATCCTCGCTCAGCGCAGCCTTCTCAGCTACCAGTGTGTCCTTCTCTTTTTTCAAGCTATCAATAGTGCTGCGATCATTGCGTTCCCGAGATTTCGAAGCGGCTTGATGTTCGTTGAGCTCCTGGCGTGCCTCGTCGAGTTCTTTCTGGAGATGCTCATTGTTCTGATCAGATGATTGAAGCTGGCGCTCGAGCTTCTCGACCTGCTATGAGTGAGTTTGGCTCCTAATGAACACCATCTGTTGGCCTACTGTTCTCTTAAGCTCTTCAATTTCCGCGTCTTTGGCTTCAACTTCCTCCTCTTTCTTAGCCACGATATCGTTCAGAGTCTCACTGCAAGAACATTAGTCCCATCACGTGACAGTTTGCAACCTCCGCACATTTGATGCCTAGCTTTTGGAAAATCCTAAATTCGATGTTAGCAGAGCCATGATTGGTTAGTTTTAGATACGTACTCTGGCTGGTGGTTCAGGTGGCGCCATCTTGGGTGAAATATTGTGTTTCAAAAGTTTTGCGGGATGAGCGCGAGATTTATCCCCGATGGCGCGTCGACACGTGGAATCAAAGGTGGTTGGGAACCAGACGCAGCTCACCGAAAGCGGTTTAGACATGAACGGAGTGTGAATGTTTAAGCCTCTTTGGGCACTGCAGCTCCCCAGCTATCGTTTCCCGGCATCAATGATATCCAACCGATATAAGAATCCCTCACACTCTCGAACTTATTTTGCCCCAGCCTCACGTAATTGCTCTGCATTCCCAGCTGAATTGACACACTCTGACTCTGACACAGAGCCACCTGGTCTGTGCGATGAAGTTCTGATCCCAAGAAATCCCCAGTCCCTAGGCACCGACTGGACATTCGAAAATGTTGGTGTGAATTTTGAAACGGCTCCTAGTGATATAGCGCGTGACAGAACTAGAAAAGATAGCGTCGTAAGACCACGGAGAGCAAGGTGGTTTTTCCTGGGGGTGGTTGGGACGCCACAGGGTTTAACGTACGTGTCGTGCTAGAAAGTCTGCCAGCGGCCTCCCACAATACTTGCCACCTCAAAGTTAATTAGCGCTTTAATAAAGCGATGACTGTCGTAAGGTGGCTGTTCCAGAAGGCAAAAAGTAATGGGATCTCCAGCACTAACTTTCGAGGTTCGACATTTAGCATTGCTTTGATTGCATTGCAGACTCCCCGCATCAACAATTGGAAAGTAATATCTCATAATATTTCACGGAGCAGGGCTTTTACTTATTCTCCGCCCTACTCAACAACACAATCATCGTGTGTAAAATTCCCTTCAATGTCGCTACTGTAGCCCCCCATTGGTCTTGCTTCCTCCAGAAAGCACCTCTTCGAGGCACCCGACAACGGGATACTGTGGTTTCAAGAAACCATGCTAAGATGGAGTGTCGTTTTGACGATAAGGTAGAGTACCTTTTCCATAGATTCTGAGCCACGAAGATCAGGCTGACGGTCTGGAGATATCCTCGAGTTCGACACAACCATGGCTCGCGGCTCAGACATTCTACCCACCCACCTACATCGTCGAAATCAAAGACATTGCCAAACCACTCCCTTCGACAGACGAAACCCCAAAGATACCAAAGGCTCAGACCACTGGGTTTGCTATTGCCGAGATTGTACGAAGATTAAGAGAATTTCTGCAGCATTCTCCATCGGCAACTCTCCTGCAGATTCCAACAAAGACCTTGATAACCCACTGCGTAGGGGATATGGCACGTGAAACTTCCTTACCAAGTGAGTTACTTCTCCCCGCCGCAAGGTCACGGTAGTCTAATTCTTCAGTCGTCTGGAATCTCTGGTGGTATGAGTGAATTTACTGAAGACTATCAAACGATGCCATGGCAAGCTTGGGATGTACCCGTGACACTGGGTTAACCTACTATAACCTAGGTCCGACGAAACCTCGAACCAATATCGGCTTAGGAGTATTCTCTTCTGAAGCAGACGACGACGAACCCTTCGTTCCGAACACTTTCCAAGATCTGTTTATATCGCATGTAGTCAATGCAGCAACCATTCTTGAACAACCAGTAGTTCCGACTTCAAATGTGTCTGCCCATAAGAACTTCGCAGTCGACGGCGGATCGGAGAGTATAGCTGATGCTCGCTTCAGCAGTATAGATGCTGAGGAGTCAGATAACGACTTCGAGCCAGTGCCGAGCCCTTTCGCCAAAGGTGTCATCGACGACAACAGCATTCCTCTGCCTAGATGGCCCGCGCCGCTGGCAATGGATCCGGTAACTCCACCAATTGCATGGGAGGAGTTTCGACTACCTCCTGTTCCTGAACGGCGAAATACGATGAACAACTACGATTCCGGTTCCTTCCCATTGGGTTGCTCCAAGGTTGCTGTTGCGGAATCCAACGTCCTTAACCTCAACGCATCGGAACCTCCATCCTTAAATGGCCCATCGCATATCACTTCCTCAACTAATTAGTGAACAAAATGATGTCTGGCGTGAACGGCGAAAGTTGGCGAAGAGCGTGGCTATTGAATATCTCATTAACGCTGACAACTTGGTCAGGAAGCGCAAACTCAAGCAGGAGGTCGAATTGCACTTCCAGGGAGCTCAAAAGGTTGTGGGTTCAGAGCTCGCTTTTAATAACATTGGGTTAGATTCGTATCTTAAGCGTAACTTAATTTTTAGGGTCTATCGATATTACTTCGTTCATGGAACTCTACGGCCTACAGCCCTCACAGGTCGAAGCGACCGCCAGCGA
>Ga0335073_10001679_pt1 | contig 29812 bp, 28 predicted proteins | sample Lox_Sample_22_FD_207093 | JGI IMG/M metagenome (GOLD analysis project Ga0335073, IMG submission 207093) | Soil microbial communities from Loxahatchee National Wildlife Refuge, Florida, United States - Lox_Sample_2.2 | ecosystem: Environmental > Terrestrial > Soil > Wetlands | place: USA... | reverse complement strand
TCAGCGGCCCGGCAGTCCTACCACCGTTGCTGAATCGTGTCAAGCAGCTTGTTATTCGGACGGTTGTTGGCCGAAAACGCTTGCCCGCAATAGCCGATGGCGATGCAACTACGTATTTGTTAGCCGCATCGCCATCGGCCGAACTCGCGGTCAGGTCGTCTCGCCTGCGACCACAACCGGTTCGGACGCCGTCGCCTCCGGGTACGCACCCTCGCCGCAGATCATCGCGTGCAGGTGCTGGGCGATCTCGCGCCACCGGCCGTGGTCGTCGAAGCGGACGGTCGTGAGCCGGGGACGCACCCGCTCCGCCGCCGGGCTGTCGTCACAGCCGATCAGCGCCATGTCGTCCGGGATCGATACGCCCCGGTCTCGCAGTACCCCGAGCGCGACCAGCGCCTGCTCGTCGTTGAAGGCGTAGATCCCGGTCGCCCGCTTCGGCCGGTCGAGCTCGCCGGCGAGCGTGCGCTCGATCGAGTCGCGGCTCACCAGGACGCGCGCCGATCGCAGCGTCACGCGGTGCTCGCGCGCGGCGGCGGTGGCGCCGGCGAGCCGCTGGTCGACGAGCTCGCGCACGCCCGGCTCATCGGGCATCAGCGCGAGCACGCGCCGGTGGCCGCGATCCGCGAGGTGCTCGATCGCGAGCCGCCCGATCCGGGACTGCTCGATCACGTAGGTGTAGACGTGCGGCAGTTGCCGCTGGTCGAACGCCACCAGGCCGCGTGCCCCGACCGCCCGCAGCCGCGCGACGACCTCGGAGGAGAGCTCCCGCCCGGGCGCGATCACGCCGACGGGGTGGACGCGCTGGCTGGCGCGCGCGAGGCTCTGCGGATCGGCGCGCTGGAAGTGCACGAGCGGCGTATAGCCGAGCTGCTCGAGCGCCTCGACCATCGTGTTGATCGCCTCCGCCACCGGCGGTCCGATCGGCCAGTTCGGCATCTCGACGAGCACGATCTCGGTCCGGCCGGCGCGCAGCGCGAGCGCCACCGCGTTCGGCTCGTAGCCGAGGCGCTCGGCGACCGCGAGCACCCGGTCGCGCGTGGCCGGGGTGATCCGGTGCTTCGCGTCGGCGCCGTTGAGGACATAGCTGACGGTGGCGCGAGAGACGCCCGCGGCTGCCGCCACGTCTCTGGAAGTCGGCCGCTTCGCCGGCGGGGCGCCCCGTGGATCGCCCGCGACGCCCGTCACCCGCTGACGGTGACGAGGCGCGAGGTGCCGATCACCTTGCCGTGCGCGTCCAGCGCCTGCACCGTGAACGTGTTGCCGGCGGACTGGCTCACCGGGATCGCGGTCTCGAACCCGGACTTGGCGGCGGTGGCAACCGTCTGCCCGCCGGCGCCGGACAGCACCTTCCACGACGCGACCTCGGTGGCGCCGTTCCAGCTCGCGTAGACGGTCGTCTTACCGTTGGCCCGCCGCGCGGCGGCCGCCGGCGGGGTCAGCGGCTGGCCGACCCACGGCTCCACCTGCGCGCGGTAGGTGATGTCCGAGCCCGGCAGGCGGGCGTCGAGGAGCATGTCCCCGGACGCGCTGTACTCGGTGATGAAGGGCGACGATCCCCAGCCCACGATCTCGTTCCCGTTGGTGAGCGGCTCGAGGCTGCCCATGTAGTCGGAGTCGAACCTCGAGCCGTGGCTGTACTCGCCGGCGAGCGTGGCGGTGTGCGTCTGCTGGTCGAGCTTGAGCACGAGGCCGCGTGAGGGCCCGGTCGGGGAGACGTACGTGCCGCCGCCGGTGATCTGGCAGCAGTGGTCGTCGAACATCGTGATCGAGGACGAGCCGGGGTAGGTGACCACGTCGTGCTGCCACTGGAAGTCGGCGCCGGCGCCGATCTTGAAGTCCGAGTGCGGGCCGCCGAGCGTCCACTCGATCTTGCCGGTGGCGATGTTGACCTTGTACACCGCCCAGTCGTCCCGCATCGACACGACGAACGATCCGTCGCCGGGCAGGTTGATCGAGTTGACGTGGTAGGCGTCCCACGGGAATCCGTTGGTGGGCAGCGTGGCGCGCGAGTCGCTCAGCGGGATGTGGTCGAGCGCGTCCCAGCTGCGGATCAGCTTGCCGGTGTTCAGGTCGTACTCCTGCACGGCCGAGTCGATCAGCGCGCCGTTGTAGGCGCCGCCGTAGCGCGACAGGTCCATCGGGAGGTTCTTGTTGGCCGTGACCCACGCGTCGTGGCCGCGGATCGCGATCTCGTGCAGGGTCAGCACCCAGCCGTCGGTGGCGTGCAAGCGCGCCACCGTCTGGTAGTGCTGGTTGACGATCACGTACTCGCCCTGTTCGGTCGCACCCGTGTTCGTGACCACGCCCTGCCAGTAGGCGAGGACGGGCTTGCCGTTGTAGACCTGGAGGCTGAGGTTGCCGGCGACCACGCTCGTCGGCACCGGCTTGAACCACACGGGCTGGAGGTTGTTGTCCAGGATCATCGGTCCGCTCTGGCCCGTGATCGGCGGATGGCTCAGGTCGTAGAAGTTCGTCATCAGGATGTAGCCGGGCGCGAGCTTGCTCGACTGCGTCTTGATGTCGCTCCGGATCACGGGCGGGCGGAGGGCCGGCTCGGTCACGTAGCTGTAGGTGTTGTCGGTCGTGTACGCCCCGATCGGTGCGCCGTGGGAACCGCCGAAGATGAACGCGATCGCGATGAACGCGGCGACCACGCCGGTCACTCCGAGCGCGATCGGGATCCGCTTGGTCAGCGGGCCCTGGGCGGCGGCGCCGACCTTCGGCACGAGCGCGAACGTGACCGCCGCCGCGGCGGCGCACAGGCCGGCGCCGATGAAGTAGCCGACCCGGAAGCCGTCGGTGAGCGCCTGGGGCACGCCGTGGCCCTGGCCGATCAGCTGGCTCGTAATCGACGTCGCCAGCGTGATCAGGACGGCGAGCCCGAGCCCGCCGCCGACCTGGCGGGAGGTGTTCACCAGGCCCGAGGCGAGCCCGGCCTGTCCCTGCTTGGCGCCCTGGGTGGCGGCGATCGTCGAGGGCACGATCGACATCCCGATGCCCGCCGCCGTGAGCACCCCGGGGAGCACGACGTACAGGATCGGGCTGCCGCTGGCCGCGATCTTCGTGAACAGCAGCATCCCGAACGCCATCATCGTGAGGCCGCCCCCGAGCACCGCGCGCACGCCGAACCGGCTGACGAGCCTCCCGGCGCTGCGGGCGACGAACATGATCGTCAGTGCCATCGGCAGGAAGCACAGCCCGGCATGGAGCGGCGAGAGCCCGAGCACCTGCTGGAGGTACAGCGAGCTCAAGAACCACATCGGGAACAGCGCCGCGCTGAACAGCAGCACAATCCCATTGGCCACCTTGAGCGGCTTGGTCAGCTCCTTGAACGGGATCAGCGGATCGGACGCCCAGCGCGCCTCGATCAGAGTGAACAGCCCGAGCAGCGCGAGCCCGACGAGGATCGGAATGAGAGCCTGCCCGGCGTGCCAGCTGCGCAGGCCCGCCTGGACGACCCCGTAGACGAGCACGATCTGTCCAACGGTGAGCGTCACGGCGCCCGCGACATCGAAGTTGCGGCCGGCCACATCCCGCCGGCGATCGGCCACGACCGCATACGCGATGACCGCGGTGGCGAACCCGATCGGCGGGTTGATCAGCAGGACCCAGCGCCAGCTGATGGTCTCGGTGATGATCCCCCCGAACAGGACGCCGGCGGCGCCGCCGGCGCCGTTCATCGCGGCCCACAGGCCGATCGCGCGGTGAAGTTGCGGGCCGGGCGGGAACGACGAGGTGATGATCGCCAGCGACGAGGCTGCCATGAACGCGCAGCTGAAGCCCTGAACGCCGCGGGCGATGACGAGCATCTCGCTGGTGGTGGAGAGGCCGCCGACGAGCGAGGTCAGCGAGAACAGGACGAGCGCTGCAACGAACACCCGCCGCTGCCCGAGCTGGTCGGCCGCGCGGCCGCCGAGCATCAGGAATCCGGCAAACGTAATCGCATACGCGTCGACGACCCACTGCAGGTCGGCCGAGCTGAAGTTGAGGCTCGACTGGATCGAGGGCAGCGCGACGTTGACGATGCTCAGGTCGAGGATGACCATGAACTGGGCCACGCAGCACACGACGAGGATCCACGTCGAGCGCGATCCCCAGACGAACCGGGACCCGGACGGGGAGGCCTTACCTTCGTCTAGGACCGGGGCCTCGATACCCGCTCCGGGGCCGGCTCCGCTGTCGACTACTGTCGCCCCACCGACTGCTGCGCCGTCGGCGTCCCGGGGCGCGGACGAAGTTTCAGATGGATCCATCCGCATCGATACCTTACCTTGGGACCGGGGCGGAACGGGCAACGGGGTGCCCGCTTTCCCCTACCCCGGTCGCGAAACGTTTCGCCGCCGGGGGTGTCTTGTAACCTGGAAGATGAACACTCCGAGCGAACGGGAGTCGCGTTTATGAAGAAAGCGTTGCTGAGCATGATCGTCGCCGGGTTGGCAATTTCGGGCTGCGGCGGCGGCTCGGCCTCGCAGACGAGTTCGAACGCGGCGGCGTCCACCCCAGCGACCTCGACCTCGTCGACCACCACCTCGTCGTCGACCACGACGACGACAACCCAGACGACGACGACACATCCCAAGAAGGCACCGGCCCACAAGGCGGCGCCGACCACGGGGACGACCCATACGACGGCTCCTGCGCCCGTGACGACGTCGACGCACACCGCGACCTCCGCGCCCACGACCACGCCGCCGGCGCCCGTCGTCGCGCCCCCGAAGACGACGAGCACCCCCAAGACCAGCACCACCAGCACCGGTCCCCAGGGCTACACCAGCACCTCGCAGGGGTACTAGCCGCGCCCTCACGCCCGGCGTTCGTCCTCATCGCCGGCCCGCCGGCAAGCGTCGAGGACAGCCGCCGCCTGGGCCGGGCAGCGGTCATGGCGATGCTCGCGCTGGCGCGATCGGCGCCGGGCGCGGTGCTCGACAGCACGTTCTACCCCTACACCGTCCCTCACCTCGAGCATCTGCCCGGTGATCGACGTGGACACCACGGGGCCGGTCGACATCGGGCGGCTGGCCGAGCGGATCAGGACCCTGGCGGCCTGACCTCGCGGGGGTCAGATCGCGAGCCACACGGCGGTGTCGACCGGGAGCCGCCCGTCGCCGGTCAGCGGTCCGCTCGCAAGCAGCACCGCCGACCCCGCCGGGAGTGGCACGGCCTCGCCGGCGACCGAGAGATTGACAAGGCACTCGAATCCGGGGTCGCGTGCGAACGCCAGCGCCCCTTCGGGAGCGTCGAGCCAGCGGAGGGCGCCGTCGCCGAGGGCCGGCTCGGAGCGGCGAAGCGCGAGGGCGCTCCGGTAGAGCTGGAGCATCGAGCTCTCGTCATCGGTCTGCGCGTCCACGGTCAGCGCGCGCCAGGCCGGCGGCTGCGGCAGCCACGGCGGTGCGGTCGCGTCCGCCGGGCTGAAGCCGAACGGCGGCGCCTCGCCCGACCACGGGAGCGGCACCCGGCAGCCGTCGCGGCCGCGCTCGGTCCGGCCGGATTGCTCCCAGCCCGGGTCCTGCAAAGCATCCTCGGGGAGGTCCTCGACCTCTCCTAACCCGAGCTCCTCGCCCTGATACACGTACGCGCCGCCGGGCAGCGCGAGCATCAGGAGCGCGGCGGCCCGCGCGCGCCGGCGCCCGACATCGAGATCGGCCGGGAGATCGACGAGATCGTTCAGCTTGCGCAACGGCCGCACGCCCTGAGGGCGGGCGTACCGCGATACCTCCCTGACCGTGTCGTGATTGGACAGGACCCACGTCGGTGGTGCGCCGACCGTCTCGTGGGCGGACAGCGCGGCGACGATCGAGGCGTGCATCGGCTCTGCCCGCCACGGCGCGAGCAGGAAGTCGAAGTTGAACGCGGTGTGGAGTTCGTCGGCGCGGACGTACTGCGCGAGGCGTCCGGGGTGATGGACCCACGCCTCGGCGACGAACACCCGCGGCTCATCGTAGGTGTCGGCCAGCGTGCGCCACGAGCGGAAGATGTCGTGCACCTCGTCGCGGTCCCAGTGCGGGTGGTCGACGACCTCGCCGGCGACGGGCGGCCACATCGTCGAACCGATGTCGGGGAGGCCCTCGGCCTTGACCAGACCATGCGCGACGTCGATGCGGAAGCCATCCACCCCGAGCCCGAACCAGAACCGCATCGTCGCGTCGAACTCGTCGTGTACGTCGGGGTTGGTCCAGTCGACGTCGGGCTGCTCTGGCGTGAACAGGTGGAGGTACCACTGTCCCGGGCGACCGTCGGCCTCGGTCACGCGGGTCCACGCGCGCCCGCCGAAGTTGCTCATCCAGTCGTTGGGGGGCGTGCTGCCGTCCGCCCCGCGCCCGTCGCGGAAGATGAAACGCGCGCGCTCGGCCGATCCCGGCGCGGCGGCGAGGGCCTCCTGGAACCAGGCGTGCTGGTCGGAGAAGTGGTTCGGAACGATGTCGAGCAGGATGCGGAGGCCGAGATCGTGGGCCTCGGCGATCATCTCCTCGGCTTCGGCGACTGTGCCGAACACCGGCTCGATCGCGCGGGGGTCGGAGACGTCATAGCCCCCGTCCTTCATCGGGGACGGATACCACGGGGTGATCCACAGCGCGTCGATCCCGAGTGCGGCGAGGTACGGAAGGCGCGAGCGCAGTCCCTGGATGTCGCCGATGCCGTCCCCGTCGCCGTCGGCGAAGCTGCGGATGTAGACCTCGTAGATGACCGCGCTGCGCCACCACGGTCCGCCATTCCGGCTGAGTTCGGCCTCGGTCATGCCACTTCTTCTACCGCTCGATCGGCGTGCAGCCCAGCGCCGTTCGGACATCGCGAACGCTACCGGCGGCGCTCGGACGGGGCGCTATGTCGTGCGGCGCTCGATCACCCTCAACGGCGCGAGCTCCTCGGTGGGCTCGCCGCCGAAGCCCTCGATTGCCGCGAGCAGCAGCTCGACACCCCGCGCGCCGGTTTCGCGCAGCGGCTGACGGACCGTGGTCAGGCCGAGAACTTCGGCCGCCTCGATGTCGTCGAAGCCGATCACCGCGAGGTCCTCGGGCACGCGCAGTCCGCCCGCACGCGCGGCTTCGAGCACGCCCATCGCCTGGACGTCCGAGGCGGCGAAGATCGCCGTCGGTGGTTCCGGCAGGCCGAGCAGCCGCTCGGCCGATGCGCGGGCCTGGTCGCGGCCGTGAGGCGCCCGGTCTTCGAGGGCGCCGTTCCGCTTGACCCCGGCCCGCCGCAGCGCGCGTGCCATGCCCTGGCGCCGCCGCTCGCTCGACGTGAACCCGAACGGGGTTGGCTCGTCTCCGACGAACCCGATGGCCCTGTGTCCCTTGGCGAGCAGATGCTCGGTTGCCATCGTCCCGCCGAGCACGTCGTCGATCACGATCCGGGGCAGCTCGGGATGGGCGACATCGACGAGCACGACGGGCAGCCCCTCGCGGCGGAGGCTGTCGACCTCCTCGTCGGTCGGGCGCAGCGACATCACAAGCAGTCCGTCGACGCGGTCGGTGCGGGCGAAGCTCCGGAACGCGTCGTCGCGCTGGGTCAGAGTCTCGACGTCGAACAGGACCAGGTCGTAGTCCCCGTGGTCACGGAGCTTGCCGACGACGCCTCGCAACCGCTCGAGCACCGAGTTACTGGTGAAGAAGGGTGCGACCACGCCGATCATCTGCGTGCGACCGAGCGACAGGCTGCGCGCCGTGGAGCTGCGCCGGTAACCGAGCTGATCGATCGTGCGGTTGACCCGCTGACGCGCGTCCTCGCTCACCAGCGGGCTGTCGTTCAGCACGCGCGACACGGTCCCCACGCCGACTTTCGCGTGCCTGGCGACGTCTCGGATGGTCGGGGCACGGTCCCTGGACTTGGGTGGAACCGGATCCATCAACCATCAGCCTAGCTCCGAAGTCAATGTTCAGGGCTTGACTCCGGGGTGCGGTCCTGGGATATTGGAACCGGTTCCACTTCTGATCGGTGACGGCTGTTCGAAATTGGCCAGACGAGGTGAGGAGCAAGCGATCAGCATCCCCGGCGCGGCCGCGTCGCCGCGGGGTTGCGCGGGCGTGACATCGTCCAACGGGCGACCGATAGCGGTCGCCGGCGAGGCGATCGTCGACTTCGTGCTCGAGCCCGGCGGTGGTACGACGCCGCATCTCGGCGGCGGTTCGTTCAACGCGGCGCGAACCCTGGGTCGGCTCGGCCTGCGGCCGGTGTTCATCGGCCGGCTGTCGAACGACGCGTACGGGCACGCTCTTCGTCGGGCGCTCGAAGAGTCGGGCGTGAACCTCGACGGGATTGTCGGCACCGAAGAGCCGACGACCTTTGCTCGGGTGGAGCTGGATGGCGGTGGCAAGCCGAGCTACCGCTTCTACATCGAGGGCACGTCGACCGCGGGGCTGCTGCCCGACGAGGCCCGTCTGGCGATGCCGCTCGACGCGGCCGCGGTCCATGTCGACGGGCTCGGCCTGGCGGCCGAACCGCAGGCGGGTTCGATCGTGACGCTGGTGCGCGAGGCCGGGTTCCGGACCTTGGTCCTCGTCGATCCCAACTGCCACGCCCTGGCCTTCGGCCACCGGACGGCGTTCCGGGAGCGCCTGCGCGAGGCGCTGTCACTGGCCGACGTCGTCAAGGCGAGCGAACACGACCTGGCGTATCTCGACCCGGATCGGACCCCGTACCAGACCGCATGCGCTCTGCTCGCGCGCGGTCCGGCAGTGGTGCTGCTCACCAACGGGAGCTTTGGCGTGAGGGTTCTCGCCGCCCGGCGTGAGGCGTGGGTCGAGTCGCCGGACGCGCAGGTGATCGACACGATCGGCGCCGGCGACGCGTTCGGCGCGGCGTGGTTAGGGAGCTGGGTGGCCGAGGGGCTGGGGCGCGAGGACCTCGCCGACTTCGACGAGGTGGTGCGCGCCGCGAGGTTCGCCGTTCAGGTGGCGGCGCGCACATGCGAGCGGGCGGGACCGGAGCCGCCGCGCGGCGCGAAGGTCGATTCGGAGTGGTGCTTGGAATGAACGAGGCGGAACCGGGGAGGAATCGATGCTAGGCACGCTGGCGAGAGCGGGTGCGGTTCTCGATCTGTTCACCACGGAGGAACCGGAATGGGGGGTGACGGCAACGGCGCAGCGCCTCGGGATCGGCAAGTCCCTGGCCCACGACGTCCTCGCCAGCCTCGCCGGGATCGGGCTGCTCCAGCGCGTCGGCCACGGCCGGTATCGGCTGGGGTGGCGGACCGTGACGCTGGCCTCGGTGCTTCTGCGCACGAGCGAGCTCAAGACGCACGCGCGCCCGGTGGTGCGCGACCTCGCCGAGCGTCAGGGCCTCACGGTCAGCCTGGCGGCCTGGGACTGCGGGCGAATCATCTACATCGACCGGCGGTCCAGCGCCCGCCAGGGGACCCGGTGCGGCCCCGCCGCCGGCACCGCGGCGCCGCTCGACGGCAGCGCGGCGTCCAAGGTGCTGCTCGCCGCGCGTCCGCGGGCGGAGGTCCAGACGCTATGGGGCGATGGGCTGGTTCACACCGGCCACGCCTCGGTCGATGAGCTCGAGCTCGACCTCGAGCGCGTCCGGCAGTACGGCTGGGCGCACAACCGCGCCGAGGAGACCACGGGATCGAGTGCGGTCGCCGCGCCGGTGCGCGACGCCGAGGGGAACGTGGCGGCGGCGATCAGCCTCGACCTCCTCGACCGCTTCGCGTCGGCCAACGTCGATCTCCACGCGCGGGCGGTCGTGGCCGCGGCGTCGAGGATCACCGCGGCGATGCGCCAGCACGCGCTGGCCGCCTGAGCGCTACTCGGAGGCCCGCGCAGAAAACGTGTCGGTGAACTGCTGGAGCGGGCTCGGCTCCTCCGGGGGCGTGATCACGCTGACCGGGAGGCCGAGCGCCTCCACTCGCGTCGGGAGGTCCTTGCGCAGCCACTCGGACCGGCGTTTGGGGAGGGTCGAGATGACGATGTCGTCGTACTGGCCGCCGGCGATCTGGGCCTTGATCGATTCGAACGCATCGGCGCCGCCGACGTGCCCGTCGACCGCCGAGCCCGCGGCGCGCCCGAGTAGCTTGGTCGCGGTCGCGACCGACCAGTCCGCGCCCTGACCCTGGCTTGAGTCTGGGATCAACAGGCTGAATCTCGTCCGGCGCTCTGTTGCGAGGCGCTTGACCTCTTGCAGGAGGAATGGCGTCGAGGCCGTCAGGTTGGCCACGATCAGGGTCCGATGCGCGGTGGCCGTCTCCATGGATCTCCCCTCGCTGAGAATTTGGCGGGCGCGAGTGTGCCAGCCGGCCCGAGCGCGGGTCAAGCGCCGTTCGACAATCCCGGACCCCGGGGCGCGACATGCACTATCTGCCACGGTCGGAGTTCGCCGCGACGAATGTCAGCTTGTGCAGGTCGCCCGCGCCGATAGCTGCACCACACGACAATCGACTCGCTTTCGGCCGACCGTGGCGTGTGGTGCACGCCACGCATACATAGGACGGCACGGTCCGCGTGGTTGGTGACCGTTGTCGCGTAAAGCACGTCCCTCCCGGGGTCCGCGTGGGTGACGGGCCGCTTCGCGGCGTCCATGGGGCCGTTCCGCCGGGCCTCCATGCCCGGCGGCCTACTCGCGGCTACCCGCCCGGGCACGGATGCCCGGGCGGAAGGCCCCAGGGACGCCGAGCGCAGCGAGGCCCGTCACAGTTTGTAGTCGCGCAGCCCGTTCCAGTACTGCCGAGCGCAGAACCGCTCGAGCCGCCACAACGCGAGCGCCACCGACAGCATCAGGACGCCGAACCCCGCCAGGCCGCCAAAGGCGCTGGTGACCACCGGGACGAGCGCCATCAGCCAGCACCAGACCGCGAACCACGCGAGCGGCCGCCACGGGAGGTGGAAGCTCGATTGCCGGCGCGGCCCATCGTCCTCGGGCGGCTCCCATCCGTGCTCGGGTGGGTCCCAGCCGTCGCCGTGGACGAGGCCGAAGACGAGCATCTCAGCCTTCAGCCGCCGACTCTGCGGTGAGGCTCCACAACGTCGAGCCGTCGTCGCCGGACGAGCTCTCCACGACGCCGGCCGCCTGGAGTTTCTCGAGTTCACCCCTGAACTCGTGATACGAGATCATCCCGACCTCGGCGAGCGCTCCGTAGCCGGCGCGTTCGTACAGGTCGGACGTGCTCGTCGGATCGATCGTCAGCACTCCCATGAGCACCGACTCGCGGGACATGACGGATACGTTACTCCTGTCGAGTAACCGAGTGGATTTAGCTCGTCCGGCATAGTCGAACGAGGCTGTTCACAAATTCTCCCCGGCGATAGAACAGGCCGGCGCTAACCGCCCGGCCACGACCGAGTGAGGAGATGAACTTGTGAGCCAAGCGTCGGCGAGCTCGCCTGGAAGTAGGGTCGTGCGAATCGCGACAGCGATCGGGGTCGGGGGCCTTTGCGCGTTGTGGATCGCCGCCTGCGGCTCGTCGGGCTCCGCCCACGGGCCGGTGTCGATCGTCTACTACAGCCCGGTCGACTCGAACGGGACCAACGTGAAGGCCGCCGCCACGTGCAGCAAGCAGTCGGGCGGGAGTTACACGATCTCGATCACGCCCGAGGCCAACAGCTCGGACGCCTCACGCCAGCTGGCGGTCCAGCGCCTGGCGGCGCATGACTCCGACTACTCGCTGCTCAATATGGACACGATCTGGACGGCCGAGTTTGCGGCGGCCGGATGGCTCAAGCCGATCACGGGAGCAGCGAGGCAAGAGGCGCTTCAGGGAGTGCTCCCGATCGCCGCGCAATCGGCCGAGTACCAGGGGACGCTGTACGCGGTGCCGCTCAACACCAACGCGCAGCTGCTGTGGTACCGCAAGGACCTGCTGGCCTCGATCCATCAGCCGCCCCCGACCACCTGGGGTCAGGTCATCGCCGACGCCCAGAAGCTCCCGGCCAGCGACGGCCTGATCGAGGAGCAGGGCCAGCAGTACGAGGGATACACGGTGTGGTTCAACAGCGTGCTCGCCTCCGCCGGCGGCGAAGTGGTCAACGCCCAGGACAAGCCGGTGCTTGGAAAGCCGGCGATCGAGGCCGCGACGATCATCCACGACGTGGCCACTTCGGGTCGCGCCGATCCGTCGCTCTCGACCGATCAGGAAGACCAGGGGCGCCTCGCGTTCGAGGCCGGGAAGGCCGCGTTCATGCTCAACTGGCCGTACGTGTACGCGGCCGGCCGGACCGACGCCGCCACCAGCGCGACGACCAAGCACGTCTGGCAGAACATGGGCTGGGCGCCCTACCCGTCGGTGTACCCCGGCGTGGCAGGGAAGTCATCGGTCGGTGGCGCGAACATCGGTGTCTCGGCGTACAGCAGGTACCCCAAGCAGGCGCTCGCGGCGGCGTTGTGCATGACCCGGTACTACTGGGAGAACCAGGAGGCGATCAACGAAGGTCTGCCACCGGTCACCATCGCGTCTTACACCAACCCGTCGGTAGTCAAGAGTTACCCGTTCGCGGCGGTTCTGCTCAAGCAACTCGAGCACGCCACTAACCGTCCCGAGACGCCGTACTACTCGGATGTCACTCTGGCGATCCAGCAAACGCTGCATCCGCCCGCCGCGATCAAGCCGGTGTCCGACATCAACAGCCTGCGTTCGTGCCTGACCACGCTACTCAAGGGAGGTCTGTGCTGATGGCCACCGTCGCCGGAGCCCCCACGACAGCGCCCATCGCCGCGCCGCCAAAGAGCCACGGGCTCACCGAACGTGCCAGGGCCGAGCGCCGGCTCGGCCTGATGCTGACGATGCCGGCGGTCGTCGTGATGGTGCTCGTCGCCGGGTTCCCGATCCTGTACGCGGTGTGGCTCTCGCTGCATCGCGCGGATCTTCGGTTCCCGAATCTCACCGCGTGGATTGGTCTCGACAACTACATCTCGGTCCTGAGCTCCCACACGTGGTGGAACGACTTCCTCAACACGGTAATCATTACGGTCTTCTCGGTGGGACTCGAGATCGTGCTGGGTTTGCTCATCGCCGAGGCGATGTACCGCGCGATTTACGCCCGGACTTGGATCAGGGTGGCGGTCCTGGTCCCGTACGGCGCGGTGACCGTGGTGTCCGCGTTTGCGTGGTCACTGGCGTTCAATCCGGCGACCGGCTTTGCGACTCAGTGGCTCGGACTGTCGACCCCACCACTCACCACCCGTGCCGGCTCGTTCGCGGTGATCATCCTCTCGGATGTGTGGAAGACGACGCCGTTCATATCGTTGCTGATGCTCGGTGCGCTTGCGCTCGTACCCGAGGACCTTTACAAGGCCGCAAAGGTCGACGGCGCGACCGCGTGGCAGCGGTTCTGGCGGATCACGCTCCCGCTGATCAAGCCGGCGCTGGCGGTGGCCGTGCTGTTCCGGGTGCTCGACGCGTTCCGGATCTACGACGCGGTGTACATCATCACCAACGGGTCCAACAACACCTCGAGCGTATCGCTGCTGGGTTATCAGGTCCTGATCGGGCGGCTCGACCTCGGGCTCGGGTCAGCGATCGCGGTGTTGATCTTCTTGTGCGTCTGCGTGATCGCGGTCGCGTTCTTCCGGTTCCTCGGTGCCAGCCCCCAGCGGAGGTGAGTCGACGTGGAGAGTGAAAACACCCCCGCACGCAGGACGCTCTGGGGGCTCGCGGTGCTTGCGGTACTCGTGTACGCACTGTTCCCCGTCGTGTGGATCATCTCGCTATCGCTGAAGACGCCCGAGTCGATCGGCGACGGCAGTTTCCTCCCCACCCATTGGACGTTCAGCAATTACACGGCGGTGTTCAACACCGACTTCTTCCCGCCGGCGCTGCGGAACTCGATCGGCATCGCTCTGATCACCACGATCCTCGCGCTGTGCTTCGCGTCGGCGGCGGCGTACGCGATCACGCGCCTGGACTTTCCGGGGAAGACGCTGATCCTGGCCGGGGCACTCGCGGTCACGATGTTCCCCGCGATCTCGATCGTCGGCGGTCTGTACAACGTGTGGCGGAATATCGGCCTGTTCGACACGTGGCCGGGACTGGTCCTGCCGTACCTGACATTCTCGTTGCCGCTGTGCATCTACATCCTGTCAGCGTTCTTCAGAGAGATACCGTGGGACCTCGAGAAAGCCGCCCAGATGGACGGGGCGACGCCCATGCAGGCGTTCCGGCGGGTGATCCTCCCGCTGGCGATGCCGGGGGTGTTCACCGCGGGCATCCTCGCGTTCATCGCGGCGTGGAACGACTTCCTCTACGCGAACGTGCTGACCACGTCGAATGCGGCGCGCACGGCGCCGGTCGCGATGGCGTACTTCACGGGCGCGTCGCAGTTCCAGCAACCGGCCGGCGCGATCGCCGCGGGCGCAGTGGTCGTCACCGTGCCGATCCTGATCATGGTGTTGATATTCCAGCGACGGATCGTTTCCGGACTCACCGCCGGGGCCGTCAAGGGCTAAGCCTTACTAGTGGTCGCTTTCGCAAATACGACGACATTCGAGCGGCCCCCGGCAGCGCCTGGCGGCGTCCTCGCTCGCCTATGTGGCCGAGCCACACCGCGCTCGCCGCGTCCTTGCCAGGCATCCGCCGGTGACCACTCTCGGTGCCGCCGTACTTACGACAGAGACCACTAAGGAGCGGAAATGGCCGACATCGTTCTCGACAACGTCGTCAAGCGCTATCCCGACGGCTTTGAAGCCGTCAAGAACCTGAACCTCTCCATCGGCGACGGCGAGTTCATGATCCTCGTCGGCCCTTCGGGCTGCGGCAAGTCGACCGCGCTGAACATGATCGCCGGCCTCGAGGACATCTCCTCCGGCGAGCTGCGGATCGAGGGCAAGGTCGTGAACAAGGTCGCGCCGCGCGACCGCGACATCGCGATGGTGTTCCAGAGCTATGCCCTGTATCCCCACATGACCGTGGCCGACAACATGGGGTTCGCGCTCAAGCTCAAGAAGGTTCCGAAGGCGGACATCGATCGCAAGGTGCAGGAGGCCGCGGACATCCTCGACCTCACCGAGCACCTCGCGCGCAAGCCGGCCAACCTGTCGGGCGGCCAGCGCCAGCGGGTCGCGATGGGCCGCGCGATCGTCCGCGACCCGAAGTGCTTCCTGATGGACGAGCCGCTCTCGAACCTCGATGCCAAGCTCCGCGTGCAGATGCGCGGCCAGGTAGCGCGCATCCAGCGCCGGTTCAGCACGACCACGGTGTACGTCACCCACGACCAGACCGAGGCGATGACGCTCGGTGACCGCGTTGCGGTCATGCTCAGCGGCGTGCTCCAGCAGGTGGGCTCGCCGATGGAGCTGTACAACAACCCGGCGAACCTGTTCGTCGCCGGCTTCATCGGATCGCCCGGGATGAACTTCATGCCGGCCACGCTCACGAACGGATCGGTCCAACTGCCGATGGCCGAAGTCGCGATCCCGCCCACGGTCCGCGAGCGGCTTGGCCGCCAGCCCGAGGGGCGCCGGGTGATCGCCGGGATCCGCCCCGAGGACTTCGAGGACGCCACCAAAATCGACGGCGACGGCCGCACGCGCGGCGCGACATTCACGGCCAAGCTCGACCTCGTCGAGGCGATGGGGGCCGAGTACTACGCGCACTTCGGAATCAAGGCCAAGATGGTCGAGTCCGAGGAGCTGCTCGAGCTGCGCGACGACGCGGGCGGCGTGGAGGAGCTGACCGACAGCGGCGACAGCGTGCTGGTGGCGAGGCTCAGCCCGGAGAGCCGGGCGCGCTCCGGGGATCAGACCGAGCTCTGGCTCGACGCGTCGAAGATGCATTTCTTCGACGAGCAGTCGGGCGAGGCGCTCACTTACGCTCGCTGACCGGCTCCAGCGGGAGCGGCGAGGGCGGCTTCAGCTCCTCGAGGCGCAGGAGGGTCATCACCCGCGCGGCGCCACCGCGGGTCGACAGGCGCAGGAGCACGCGCTGGAGTTGCGCGACCTCGCGCGCGACGATCAGCAGCATGGCGTCGGTCTCGCCCGTCACCCAATCGGCCGAGATCACCTCGGGCATGGCCCGGATGGCCTCGGCGAAGCGTCGGTGTGCGGCCTCGCCGTGGCTCTGGAGCGTCACCGCGACGTAGACCTGTAGCGGGAATCCGGCCCCGGCGGCGTCGAGGCGGGCGGTGATGCTGCGCACGATCCCGGACTCCTTCAGGCGCCGGACGCGATGGAGCGTCGCGGCGGGGGAGAGGCCGACGATCCGGGCGAGCTCCACGTTGGGGCGATCTGCGTCGGCTTGGAGCTCCTCGAGCAGTCTCACATCAATCAAATCAAGAGAAACCGGCACCTCACGAAATATTCCATCGTCTGAAAGGCGAAATGTCAAATCAGGCTGTGCCCTATGGGGGTTTTCGCCGATGCTCTAACCATGAGCAGCAAGCATCGTTCAGCGATCTTCGCCCTCGTCACAGCCGGCACGCTGTGGGGCCTCAACGTACCCCTCACAAAGCTGGCCCTTGGCTGGCTCGCGCCCGGCTGGCTGACCGTGGTTCGTTTCGCGGTCGCCGCTCCCGTGCTCGCGCTCGTCGGCCGCCGTGGCGTCCGCGACGCGCTCACGCTGCCCGTGATCGCATCGGGCGCGATCGGGTTCGGCGCGGTGATCCTGCTCCAGAACGCCGGCATCGAGCGCACCAGCGTGAGCCACGCGGCTGTCGTCATCGGGGCTGCTCCGGTGCTGGTGGCGCTGATCGCCGCGAGCCTCGGTCAGGCCAGCACTCGCCCGCTCACGTGGGCCGGCTACGCGGTAGCGCTCGTCGGAATCGCGCTCGTCGCGGGCGCCGGCGGCGGTGGCGCGACGGCGCGGGGCGACCTGCTCGTGCTCGCCTCGGTTGTCCTGTCGGCCGGCTTCATCGCGCTGCAGCCTCGGCTGCTCGTGGGACGGGACGCCGCCGCGGTGACCGCTGTGCAGTTTGCTGGAGGCGCGCTCGTCGCGTTGCCGGTCGCCCTGTTGACCGAGCATGAGGTACACGCCCCCGGCGCGGCGATGCCGGTGCTCGCGATGGCGGCGCTGGCGCTGGCCGGGACGCCGCTGCCGTTCTGGCTGTTCGCGTTCGGCCAGGCCCGGGTGCCGGCCGAGCTCGCCGGCGCGTTCCTGAACCTCGAGCCCGTCGTCGGCGCCGCCGTCGGCTGGCTCGCGCTCGGGGAACCGGCCGGCGGGTGGCAGATCATGGGCGTGGTGGCGGTGCTCGCCGGGGTGGCGATGAGCACGCTCCCGGCCAAGTCGCCGCGGTCGGAGCCCGTCATCTCTCGCCTCGCCTACAAACTTCTTACGTTGCGACCGTGAGTCCGGAGGCTGGCGCCCGATCTACAGGGCACCAGACCAAAGGAGGCCTCGATGACGAGGAAGCAGCGACACGCCGTGGCGGTGGCGACCACCGTGCTGACGCTCGCCGGCGGCGGCGGAGTGGCATGGGCGTGCACCGGCGATCCGGGATATCCCGGGTCGCCGGGCACGACGACCACGTCCGGCACCACCACCAGCGGTACGACCACGACCACCGGCAGTACGACCGCGGGCACCACCACCACGACGGCCGCGTCCACGACCGCAGCGGTCCGCCGGGACGCGCGCAGCCACGCGGCTCGTCGCGCCCGGCATTCCCGGCGGAGCGGGTGAGACGGCGGAGCGGGTGAGAGGGTGGGGAGGGGCGTGGCCGTGGCGCCCCTCCCCAAACTCTTACGTACGTGCGACGCCGGTGCGTGATCGTGCGTGAGGCCTCGTGAACCCGCAACTCGTGCCCCCCTCGCGTCTGGCCCGGCTGTCGCTGCGGATGCAGGGCGACGAGCGGCTCGCCGAGCTGGTCGGGCAGGGATCCGAAGCGGCATTCGAGGCGATCGTCCACCGCTATCGCCGCGCGCTCCACCGGCATTGCGCGCAGCTGCTCGGCGACTGCGACGCCGACGAGGCGGTTCAAGACGCTCTGTTGAAAGCGCACCGGGCGCTCGCAGGCGGAACGCCGGTGCACAGCCTCGGACCATGGCTGCACGCGATTGCCCACAACTCCGCGCTCGCGATCCTGGCCGCCCGGCCCACGCCCGCCGAATATCGCGACGCCGACATCAGGATCGAGGAGGACACAGACAACCGCGATCGAGAGCGGCTCGACGCGCTCGTGGGCGCGCTCCTGTCGCTTCCCGCGCGCCAGCGCCAGGCGCTCGTGATGCGCGAGCTCGAAGGCCGCAGCTACGACGAGATCGCGGCGCGGATCGGCGCGAGCAACGGCGCCGTGCGCCAGCTCCTGAGCCGGGCGCGCGCGTCCATCCGGGACCGGCTCGGGACACTCGTTCCGATCGACCTGCTGCTGCGGTGGACGACCGTCACCGCGACCTCGGGTCCCTCGCGCGCGCTGACGCTCGCCGGCAGCGGCGCGCTTGCGGCCAAGCTGTCGAGCGCGATGCTGATGTCGGTGGCGCCGGTGGTTGCGGTGGCCCCAGGCCCGCTGCCGAGCGCGCCGGCGCACCACGCGGCGAAGACCGCCGCACGGACTGCGGGTGCGGGTCGGCGCGTGAGCGTTCGAGTATCGCCGTCAGCGGTTGCCCGCCGCGAAGCGCCCGCCACCGTACGACCCGAGGTCGATCACGAACGCGAGAGCGACGAACACCCACTCGAACCCGGTCACGTGGTGTCCGGCACCCCACGACCAGAAGGCGGCGTACGCCAGAGTCGTCCACGGCAGCAGGAAGAACCCGAGCAGCGGCAGGACCCAGCTGCTGAATGCGCGACTCAGCACGTCGCTGAAGATCCACAGAACGATCAGCGCCAGCCGGGGGGAAATCAGAGCGAACAGGGCGACCAGGCACGGCATGCACCGAATATCCCCGGTCCGCCGTCCGCGGTCGTCACCCAAACAGGATGAGGCTGAGCGTGACTGCGGCTGGAACGATGGCCGGGACCCGTTGACCGACCGACAGGAGACCGGCACCCCATGAGCGAGCCCGACACACTGCTGGTGCTTGCCGCTTCTTACGACAGCGTGGCCGACGCCGAGGCCGACTACGAGGCGGTGAAAGCGCTCTACCACGAGATCCGGACCTCGCACGAGTTCGATGCCGCGGTGGTCGCACGCGACGAGGACGGCAAGATCGAGGTCGTCAAGAAGCACGAGCAGCCGACCCGCCACGGTGCAGCACACGGGCTCGGCTGGGGGCTGGCGATCGGCGCGGTATGCGCGATCCTGCCCGGGATCGGTCTCGTCGGCGCGCTTGCGGTTGGTGCCAGCGGCGGCGCGGCCATCGGCGCGGTCACCGGTCACATCAAGGGCGGCATGGACAACAGCGATCTCAAGGCGCTCGGCGACGTGCTCGATCAGGGTCAAGCAGGCCTGATCGTCGTCTACGCGACCAACATGGCCGACCAGATCGCGGCGAACATCAAGGCGGTCAACCGGTTCGTGTCGAAGGAGATCGACGCCAACGCCGACGAGCTCGCGAGGCAGTTGCAAGAAGCCTGAAGCGCTGCGTGACGCGTTGCACCGCCTCTCGCGGTGCGTCATGCTCGAACGGTGACTGCTGACTACGACGTAGTGGTAGTAGGCGCGAGCATCGCCGGGTGCACGGCGGCGACCTTGCTGGGACGCGCGGGGGTGCGCGTCGGGGTGGTCGAGCAGCGGCCGGATCCGGCGGCGTACAAGACGATCTGCACGCATCTCATCCAGCCCAGTGCGACGCCGACGATCGAGCGGCTCGGGCTGGCCGAGCGGATCGAGGCCGCGGGCGGGGTTCGCAACGCCGTCGAGCTGTGGACTCGCTTCGGTTGGGCCTGTCCGCCGCTCGAGGACGACTTCGCTTACCCGCGCTACGGGTACAACATCCGCCGGGAGAAGCTCGATCCGATGGTGCGCGAGCTCGCGGCCGCGACGCCGGGCGTCGAGATCCTGCTCGGGCAGACCGTCACCGCGCTGCTCGGCGCGACGGGACGGCCGGGGGGTGTCGGGGTCGTCGATCGCGAGCGGCGAGAACGTGAGATAAGTGCGCGCGTCGTAGTGGCCGCGGACGGACGTGACTCGCGGGTCGCGGTGCTCTCGGGCGACAAGCCTCGGGTGATGGCGCACGATCGTTTTGCCTACTTCGCCTACTACCGGAACCTGCCGCTCCCGACCGGCAGCTCGATTCTGCTGTGGCTGCTCGATCCCGACATCGCTTATGCATTTGGCGAGGACGACGGGGTCACGCTCGTGGGGACGTTCCAAACCAAGGACCGCGAGTCCTGGTTCAAGCGGGATCTAGAGGCGAACTTCGAGGCCTACTTCCGCGGGCTGCCGAGATGCCCCGATCTGGCGACGGGCGAGCGGATATCGAAGATCCTGGGCAAGCTCGACCTGCCGAACACGACCAGGCGAGCGGGTCGTCCCGGGCTTGCCTTCGTCGGCGACGCCGCGATGTCGGCCGACCCGTCCTGGGGCGTCGGGTGCGGCTGGGCGTTCCAGTCGGGCGAGTGGCTCGCGGACGAGCTGGCGCCCGCATTCAACGGTGGCTCCCGCACCGACGCCGAGCTCGATGCCGCGATCGACCGGTACCGCAAGCGTCACCGTAGCCAGCTGCTCGGCCACTTCCTGATCACGTCCGAGTACTCGACCGGACGGCGATTCAACCCGATGGAGCGGATTCTGTTCTCGGCGGCGGCCCGCGACGGTCGCGTCGCCGACAGGTTCGGGGCGTTCGGCGGTCGGTCGGTCAGGCCCAACGACCGCGAGTTCGCGGTGCTGGTGGGGAGCGCGATCAAGGCCGCCGCGCGGCGCCGGGGCACGGCGCGACTCGAGCCACTGGCCGGCGCCCACGCAGACGGGACGCCGCTGCCCGCCCGCGTGGCGACGACAACGCCGACGATCGAAGGCCTTGTCACCCCGGTCTCGTCCGCGGGCGATCCCGAGTCGCCGGAGGCCGTCGTATTCATCCACGGGAACCCGGGCTCACGCCGCGACTGGGACGACCTGATCAGTCGCGTGGCGCCGTTCGCGCGCGCGGTCGCGCTCGACATGCCCGGTTTCGGCCGCGCGGAGCGGCCGCGGAGGTTCAGTTACACGGTCGAGGGCTATGCGCGCTTCCTCGGGGCGGCGCTCGACGCGCTCAGGATCGACCGCGCGCATCTCGTGCTGCACGACTTCGGCGGACCGTGGGGTCTTCAGTGGGCGATTGACCATCCGGACAGGTTCGCGAGCACCGTCCTGATCAACACCGGCGCGCTGGTCGACTATCGCTGGCACTACCTGGCGCGGATCTGGCGGACCCCCGTCGCCGGCGAGGCCTTCCAGGCGACGACCACACGCTCGGGCCTGCGGATGGCGCTCCGCCACGGGAACCCGCGCGGCCTGCCGCGTGCGTTCATCGACCGGATGTACGACGACACGGACGCCGGGACGGGTCGGGCCGTGCTCAGCCTTTACCGGGCGACCGATCACCCGGATGCGACGGGCCGCGCGCACGCCGCGGCGCTCAGGCCGCTCGACCGCCCGGCGCTCGTCGTGTGGGGAGCGCACGACCCGTATATCCCGGTGGCGATGGCCGAACGACAGCGCGATGCGTTCCCGAGCGCGGAGATCGCAATCCTCGAAGACAGCGGGCACTGGCCGTTCGCCGACGACCCCGACGGCGTCGGACGGCGCGTCGAGCCGTTCTTGCGGGCGGTGGTAGCCGGCGACGTGGCAGGCGCGCCGGTGCCGCCGGGTTAGCCCTCGTCCGCCTCGTCCGCGTATTCGGCGAGCTCGGCAAGCTCAACGGCCACGCCCAGCGCCTTGACCATCCGGCCCGCCGCCGCCACGACTCGCGTGGTGCCGACGATCGGCGCGACGCCGGCCAGGACTCCCAGGATCTGCTCGGTGCTGACGCCGACCTCGCCCGCGGCCCCGAGGTTCAGCAGATACGACGCCGGCGGGGCGTCGACGGCTACGAGCGCCGCCACGCGCACGAGCATCAGCGTCTGCTCGTCGAGGCTCGACGTCTCCATCGAATCCACGGTCATGCGGCCGAGAAGGTCGAGAAGGGGGGTGTCGGATGACTGCGCGGACATGGAGCTTCCTCTCGTTCGGTTTCGGTGGCAACGTCGCAGCTTGGATCAGGAGATGCGTGCCGTCGTCATCCGATTTGGGTGAACCGTAGGCCGCGGCGGCGTGGGAATCTGAACTGTGAGCCCGACCTCGCTCGAAGACCTGGATCGCCGTCAGCAGCGCCGGGTGATCGGGCGCACGGCGTTCCGGATCCTCGTGAGCGTCGTGCTGCTGTTCGCGCTCTACGGAACGCTCCCGATCGCCGACCGGACCAGTATCGGCACGCTGATCGAGCTCCTTGTCGGCCTGATCATCTTCGGGGCCGTGCTCGGGTGGCAGGTCCTCAAGATCATGGGCGCGGAACACCCCGAGCTGCGCGCGGCCGAGGCGCTGGCGGTCGCGGTGCCGATCGTGCTGATCGTGTTCGCGTTCACGTACCTGTCGCTGTCACACGCCCACCCCGGGAGCTTCTCGGAGCCGCTCGACCACATCCGCTCCGTCTACTTCGTGATCACGGTGATCAGCACGGTCGGGTTCGGCGACATCACCCCGAAGACGCACGCGGCGATGATCCTGGTCTCGTTCCAGATCATGCTCGACCTCGTGCTGCTGGTGGGCATCGTCCGCGCGGTTTTCTTCGCGGCTCAGGTGGGCGTCCGCCGCCGGCAGACCGAACGTGACGCGGTTACGAGCGAGTCCTCCATCGCTTCGGGACCAGCCAGCCAAAGTCCAGGCTGAGCCGGCCCTCGCTGCCGGTCACGAACACGCTCCGGATCCCGACGACGAGATAGCCGATGACCGCGACCTTCGGGAACACGAACACGCCGAAGAGGATCGCGACCGCGTAGAGCATCGTGCTCACCCAGGCGCGCCAGCCCGTCACGTGTGGCCGTGCCGGCACGCCTTCGAGGAGGTGCGCGGAGGGATCCTCCTGGAGTTCGGGGCGGGACGCCGCGTAGCGCTGGGCCGCGCGCAGCACCAACTCGATCAGCACCGCCGCGATGCCGTAGAACACGACTGCGGTGCGTTCGGCGGTGCCGCCATGATGGAGTGCCTGCGCCAGCACGCTGGTCGGGAATGGCAGGAACGCAGCCGTCATGAGCAGCAGGAGGTTCAGCCGGAGCAGCGTCGGGTCGATGAAGCGCAGGCGCGAGAACAGGTTGTGGTGGGCGATCCACACGCTCCCGACGGTCAGGAAGCTAGTGACATAGGCCAGGTACGCGGGCCACTCGTTCACGAGCGCGTGCCGGAGATTCCCGAACTCGGACGGTTCGACGCTGATGTCGAGCACCAGCAGCGTGATCGCGATCGCGAACACGCCGTCGCTGAATATCTCGACGCGGCTCTTGTCCCACCTTTGCGGGGAGGTGTCGTCGGGGGCGTCCGCGGCGTCGCCCGCGGGCGTCACGTCACCGGCGGCTGCCATAGACAGCGGCCGCGGTCACGACTGACAGGGCAACGAGCAGCCCGACAGCGGTAACCCACGTGATGCCGAACTTCTTGTGCACGTGGATCGCGTAGGCCAGGAACCCGGCGGGAATCGCGATCGACAGCGCGAGGCCCGCGGCGCTGATTGCCTGCCGGCCGCTCGGAACGCGCGTGCGCCAGCCTCGCCCGGGCTCCGGCGGTGCTTGCGCGGGCGCCGGCTCCGCGACATAGAACGCGCGAGTCCGCTGGAACAGTTGCCGCGAGTGGGTTTCGCAGCCCCAGGCCATCATGATCATGAACGTCACCGGGAAGATCCAGGTGATCGCCCAGAACGCGGCGAAGGCCGCGACGCCGGCGGCGTCTCGCATCCACACGCGCCATCCATGATGAGGTTCGCCGCTCGGCGGCCCGATGAACCCGCCGAACACGAGCATTCGGGAGCCGGCGTCGATCCAGACCCGCAGCGGCCGGCGATGCTCCGGTTTGGCAGGCATCCCCATGCCCTCGACCGCGAGCAGCCCGGCCTCCGCGTCCTGCACCGTTGGGTACACGCCGCGGAGCGACAGCAGTTCGGCCGCGGTCTGCAGGATCCCCGGGTCGCGGCCGTACAGCGCCGCCAGCCGCAGGTTCATGCGGGCCTCCTGCCACAGGTAGTTCATGTAGCCGGGCACGAGCGCGAGGTAGAACGGAGTCCCCGCGACCATGCCCTGGAGGCGGGCGATTCTCGCCGTCTGCGTCCCGAGGCGGTCCACCGTCTCCTGCAGGTCGCCGTCCGGATGCGCCGCACGGGCTTCCTGCGCCCACTGAAGCGAGGGCTCGGCGAGCCTGTGGACGGCTTGCAGCGTGAGCCGCTCGCAGATGTGCTCGGGGTCCCGGTAGGCGACCCTGACCATCTGACGCGGTACGTCCGTGACCACGCGGACGCCGCGCCGGCCGGCGTCGTCGGGTGGATCCGGGGTTAGCGATTCGACGGTCACGGCGACCTCGCGCATGACCGTCGCTCGACGGCGACCGCCCGTCATCACCCGATTTGGATGAGTGTGCCCGGGGTGGCTAATGGGCGAGACGCCCGCCGTTCACGAGCAGCGTCTGGCCGGTGATGAACGCACTCTCGTCGGAGACGAGGAACGCGACCGCCCCGAGCAGGTCGGCGGGCGCTCCAAGGCGGCCCAGCGGGGTGGGGGCGATGTCGTAGTCGTTCGCGGCCGTCATGGTGGTGCTTCCCTCGGTCGGGATGAACCCGGGCGCGAGTGCGTTGACGCGGATCTGCGACGGGCCGAGTTCGCGCGCGAGCACGCGTGTCAGCCCGATCACGGCCGCCTTCGAGGTGACGTAGTGCGCGAGCCCCGCCGACCCCGAGAACGCGACCTCCGAGGCCATATTCACGATCGAGCCGCCGCCCGCTTCGCGCAGCAGCGGGACCGCGGCCTTCGCGCACAGCCACGCGCCCTTGACATTGACCTGCATCACGCGGTCCCAGTCGTCGTCCTCGATCTCCTCGAACGGACGCCGGCCGAGCCCCTCGACGATTGCGGCGTTGTTGACAAGCGCATCGAGCCCGCCGAGCACGTCGTCGGCCGTCCTTTTGAGCGCCCGTGTCTGCTCGGGATCGCTGACGTCCGTCGTGGTCGTGGGCACGTCGATCCCCTGGTCGCGCGCGCGGTCGCGCGTCGCCGCCAGTCGATCGGCGCGAACGTCCGCGGCGAGGACGTGAGCTCCGAGCCCAGCGAGGTGGAGCGCGAAGGCCCGCCCGAGTCCCTGGCCGGCGCCCGTGACGATGACGCGCTTGCCGGCGAGGCGCGGCTGTTGCATCACGCGGCCACGGCGGTGCCGTCGAGCCTAAGGGCGCGCGCGATCTCCCGATAGCAGTTGTAGCTCGACCCGCGACCGATCCCGGGTCCGGAGTGGAGGTTGGCCGAGCAGTCGTAGAGGTTGTCGAGCAGTACCCGGTATCCGGTCAGCTCCGGGACCGGCCTGAACCGGCCGAGCTGGGAGGCGATCGTGCTTCCGCTCGAGTAACCGCCCTGGAGCAGGTTCGGCCGCTCGCGCTCGATGTCCGGCGGCGAGTAGACGCGCGTCGCGATCATGTTGTCAGCGGTCATGTTCGGCGCATAGCTTGCCCATGCTCGGAGGATGTTGTCGGTAAACCGTTGCTTGACCGTGCGCCACTCTGCGTCCGTGAATCGACGCCGCGGCGCCGAGAACTCCTCGACGCCGACGATGTGCTTGCCCTCGGGTGCCCGGGTGCCGTCCCACAGACTGTCGACCGAGCACAGAACGTAGGGACGCGTCGCGAACCCGTCCACGAAGATCTCGGGCTGGTAGCGCAGGTGCAGGTAGTCGAGGTCCTTGGGCCCCCAGTACAGGCGCGGCTGTGATCCAACACCGGGGTTGTCGCGCTCGGCCTTGTATTGAGGTGGTTCGTGCAGCGCGAAGTTCGCCCACAGCAACTGCCCGCGGTCGTAGTGGACGTTCTCGATGCGCCGGCGCAGGCGGGCGTCGACGTCGATGTCTCCGAGCAGTTTCAGCACGGTCTGTCCGAGTCCGAGGTCGCTCACGACCAGGTCGGCTGCGATGTGGCTGCCGTCGGCGAGCTCGACGCCGGTGGCGCGGCCGTGGCCGACCGTGATCCGGTCGACCTCGGACGACGTCAGGTACTCCACGCCAAGCTTGCGCCCAGCGGAGACGAGCGCGTCGGTGATCGCCTGGCTTCCGCCCACGGCGATCGCTGCCGGTTCGAACGACAGCGTCAACGGCAGACAGTGGATGAGTCCCTGGAGACCCGGGACGTCGTCGGGGAAGCAGCCCGTCGACGTCGTCGCCGCCCGCATGAACAGGATCTGCAGCTCCGGGCTCTCGAAGAAGTCCTGCGCGAGCTGGCGGAGCGTCATGAACTGGTGGACGGGCTCGATCATGCCGCCGGGTACGTCGAGTAGCTCCTCGAGCGGGTCCGGGATTCCCCAGGCGGGCGGGTCGCTGAAGCGGTGACGCCGGAACGCTTGCTTCCAGTGCTGCTCGTAGGCCTCGAGCAGCCGGAGGTACGTATCGGCGTCGGGCTTCGAGAACCGGGCGATCTGCTCAGCGGTCTTCTCGATGTTGCGGTCCGAGCGTTCTTGCCGTCCCGTCGCGGCGTCCACCACGCGTGAGGCGGAGAACCCGATGAACGACGACGCGTCGTCGAAGATCATCCCCTCGTTCTCCTCCGGGAACACGTAGCGCAGGCCCTCTTCGCGCAGGCCGAAGTCGCGGTACGCCGGGTGCCCGTAGAACCGCGTCCAGTGACTGCAGTGGTTCATCGTGTATCCCGGGGCCGGACCCTCGCTGGAACATGCACCGCCGCCGAGGTGGGGGGTGCGCTCGAGCACGACCACCGACATCCCGGCCCGCGCGAGATACGGGGCGATGATCGTGCCGTGGTGACCCCCGCCGATCACCACCGCGTCGTAGCGAGCGTCGCTCATCTTTCGCTCACGACAGGATCGTCACGGTGCCGGTGTCCCCGTCGACACGCAGCAGGTCGCCCGTCTTGATCCGGCTCGTCGCGTTTCCGGTGCCGACCACGGCCGGCAGTTTGTATTCGCGAGAGACGATCGCGGCGTGCGACATGATCCCGCCGATGTCGGACACGGCGGCGGCGATCGTGCCGAACACCGGCGTCCAGCTCGGCGAGGTCACGGGCGCGACCAGGATCTCTCCCTGCTGGAGCTCGCCGAGGCGGTCGACCTCGAGGATCACGCGCGCCGGTCCTTCGACAACGCCGGGCGATCCGGCGAAACCGGTGATCGCCGCCGCGTCGTCGTGGTCCTGTGCCGCCCACGCGTGCACGCGCTCGGTCGTGATGCCCCAAAGCATGATCGTGGCCGGCTCGGTGATCGCATCGGGGACGGCGCCGAGCGCCGGTGGCGGGGTGAACCTGCGCATCGCGTCCATGATCCGCTTGCGCTTCTCAACGATCGGCGGCCAGTAACCGGGGCCGCGTCCTTGCGAGCCGGCGGCCCACGCGAGGCGCAGATCGACGAGCGCGTCGGAGATCTCGTGGCGCTGGAGGTAGAAGATGTCCTCGGCGTCGTCGATGAACCGGTGGCGCGCCAGCAGGGCGCCGAACTCCCGGACCTTGTTCCAGAAGATCGTGTGGTACCAGTGTTCGACGTAGAAGTTGTGGCTCTCGACGTACGGGAACACGAGCCGCGCGAGCCCCAGGTTCTGGTCGAACGCCGCGATCGAATCGTCCCCCTCGAGCAGCGCCCGGTACTCGTCGCTGATCCGGTCGCGCTCGGCTCGGACCTCATCCAGCGGGCGGCTGGTGTCCTGGCCGGCCTCGAGCCGCTGGATGTGATTGCGCAGGTGGCCAAGCGGAACGGTCGGATCGTCGATCCAGGAGCGGTGATGGTGGTAGAAGCCGTTGCCGTTGGAGTAGTAGAACCACGGCGTCTTCACCGCCTCCCAGTCGGCCAGCCACTCTTGACCGGGTGCACTGTCCGACAGCGCGTCGCGGAGCGCGTCCTCCGATCCGGCCTGCTTGATCTGTTCGGCGATGCCGAGCTCCAGCGCTTTGCGCCCGAGGCGCCCGAGTTCGGCGTCCGGGCGGAACAGGACCACGTCGATTCCGCTGACCATCTTCGCGATCGTCTGATCCGGGATGTCGGGGAAGCTCTGCTTGCACAGCTCGTAGAACACGAGGTACGCCGCATAGCCGAGGTTCAGGAACTCGAAGTGGTACTGCCAGATGCGGTCAATGCTCTCGAGCAGCCGGTCGTAGGCGACCAGCAGCGTGTGCGTCGAGCCGATCCCGCGGCCCTCGGAGACGACCGCGTTGTCCTCGATGTCGGGCAGGTCGGGCACCTCGAGCGTTGCGATCTCGCTGATCGTGTCCTGCACCTTCACCTGCCAGCGGTCGTAAAGGTCGTCCCAGTTCTGGAAGTAGAACCCGGCGCGCTCGCCGAACAGCTGGGCGCGGCGGCCGATCTCGGCCTCGTCGGTGACCGCGTTGGCGCTCATGTACACCCAGCCGTACAGCACTCGGTGGTCGATCCCGAGCGCGGGCGGCACCGCGAAGATCCTCGTGTTGGCCTGCCCGAGGCACATGTAGGGCGAGTCGGCGGTGACGAAATCAAACGGGAACATCGGCTCGGGGAAGTGCATGCCGTCCCGGAACCAGCCACGCGCCTCCTCTGACTCGCGGCGTTCGTCGCTGAACAGCGCGTAGTACGGGTACATCGTCTCCCAGCCTTCGCATCCATCGGGGACCGGCACCTCGAACGGGCTCGCGAAGCCCCGGATCTCGGACTGTGTCGTCGCCATCTGCTTCTCCTCTCTCGTCCTCGGAGTGGAGCCGACCTTACGGCGGTGAGCGTCGATGGGCCAAGAGAGATTCGCGCTGCTGTGAAAGGCAGCGCCTATCATGCCGCCATGGAGCTCCGACAGTTGCGCTCGTTCGTGGTGGTCGCCGAGGAGCTCCACTTCCGCCGGGCGGCCGAGCGGCTCCATCTCGCCCAGCCGAGCGTCAGCCAGCAGATCCGCACGCTCGAGGCCGAGCTCGGGGTGCAGCTGTTCGAGCGCAACCGGCGCGGTGCGGTGTTGACGCCGGCGGGAAGCGCGCTGCTCGGCGAGGCTCGTGAGTTGCTGACCCGCGCGGACCGGGCCGCGGCCGTCGTCCGCGCCACCGGCACCGGCGAGCGCGGCCGTCTGCGCATGAGCCTCACCCGTTCGCTCACCGGGGGCGTCGCGGGCGCGATCGTCGCCGCGTACCGCGCCGCCTACCCGGAGGTCGAGCTCGCGTTGAGCCTCGGCACCACGATGCTCCACGTCGAGCAGCTTCACGCCGGCGAGATCGACGTCGGCTTCGTGCGTCCGCCGTTGGAGGACCCGGGACTCGAGGAGTTGCGGCTCGGCCGCGAGCCGATGGTGTGCGTGCTCCCTCGCGGGCATCGGCTGACGCGTCGTACCTCGATCCGCCCGCGCGATCTCGACGGCGAGCCGCTCGTGTGGTGGCCGGAGGCCCACGGCCCGGGCGCCTGGCGTGAGGTCCGTCGCGAGGTCTGCGGCGATCCACCATGGCCGCCCCTGGCCCGCGCCGAGCCCGAGGAGGAGCGGATCGTCACCGCCGTGGCCGAGGGCGCGGGGATCTCGTTCATCATGCTCGAGCGGTCGCGGAGCCTTCGCATCCCGGGCGCGGTCTACCGCCGGTTTGCCCCGCCGGAGCCGACGATGGGAATCGCGATCGCGTGGCGCCGCGGCGACAACCTGCCGACTTTGCTGAGACTCCGGGAGCTCGCGGCGGAGGTCATCCGAAAGGGGTGATGGCTCCGCGTGCCGGACGCGGCACGGTTTCGAGCGATGGCCGCGGTCGCCTCGCCGCCGGAAGCGTCGACCCGCCCGGGCGGCGGAGCGCGGGCGCTGCGGCTCGTCGTGCTCGGTGGCGTCCTCGGCGTACCGGCCGCGCTGGTCGTTTTCCTCGCGGGTCGTGCACTGGGGCC
>Ga0335073_10001678_pt1 | contig 29813 bp, 27 predicted proteins | sample Lox_Sample_22_FD_207093 | JGI IMG/M metagenome (GOLD analysis project Ga0335073, IMG submission 207093) | Soil microbial communities from Loxahatchee National Wildlife Refuge, Florida, United States - Lox_Sample_2.2 | ecosystem: Environmental > Terrestrial > Soil > Wetlands | place: USA... | reverse complement strand
ACCAGGTGCGCAATCGCAGCGGCCAGGATCCGCTGAATTTCCCGATCAAGATCAACAATCAGCTCGCCGCGCTGATGCGGGTGATCGAGACGGGCGACGCGAAGCCGACCGATCAGAGTTACGTGGTCTTCAAGGAGCTGTCCCAGCGCCTGGATGCGATCAAGGCGCAGCTCGATGAGGTGATGAAGTCGGATCTGGCGCAGTTTAATAACGCGGCGGCGTCGGCGGGACAGGCGGCGGTGAAGTGAGGGGAGGCGGCTGCGCGGTGGACGGCATCGGCACTCTGTCTGTAATTGATTGAACTAAAAATTCAGACTAAACTGGAGTCGATGACGGTCAGCGTTGACGAGGCCAAGACGCAGCTTTCCAAGCTCCTGGATTTTCTCGAAGAAGGGGAAGAGGTAGTGATTGAGCGGCACGGCCGCGCGGTCGCGCGCCTGGTGCGGGCGAACGCCTCGGCAAAGCCGAAACTCGGCGCGATGCGCGGAGAAATCTCCTGGAAACGCGCCTGGGATCGTCCGCTTTCGGCGGAAGAAGCGGACTCGTTTTGGGAGGGCCGTTGGTAGCGGGGCCGTACCTGCTCGACACCAGCACGCTGATTTGGGCCGTTGCCGCTCCGGACCGTCTTTCCGCAGCTGCACGCAAGGCGATCAAGGCCGGACCGTTGGTGCTCAGCGTCGTGAGCTACTGGGAGATTGTGATCAAGGCGCGAAAAGGGCTGCTGACCGTTTCCGATCCTGCCGGCTGGTGGTCGCGAGCGGCGGACCTGCTCGGCGGCGAAATTCTGTCGATTCGCGCGACACACATTTCCGCGCTCGCCGCGCTGCCGGAAATTCATCGCGACCCGTTTGACCGTATGCTGATCGCGCAAGCGGCGGCCGAGGGGTTGACGCTGATGGCGAAGGACGCGGTGCTGCATCGCTACGCGGTGAAGGTGCTGTGGTGACGCCTCCGCGCGGCATCGATCGCCGGAAGCGAGCGGCAAGCGCAAATCTGGCGGCGCACGCTATGGACGCATGGGGACCGGGACCGGTTTTAGCGCGGGCGGTTTGACGGCGCCGCCCATGGCCGCATAGGCGGAGGGTAGCGATTCGCGGATCAGGCGATTTAGCCCGTTCGCGGCGGCGTCGGCGTCTTGCCAGGCCCAGTCGATCTGATGAAGCTGCGCGGCCGTCGGCAGGCCGTCGTAGGCGTCCATCGCGTTTTCGACTTGCGCGGCGCTGGCGATGGCCCGGTCGATTTCGCCTTGCACCTGGGCGATCCGGGGCGTGATTCTTTCAATGGCGGAAAGCGCGGGTTGGCCGTCTTCGCCGGCGGCGGCGAAGTATTGACGCAGTCCGGACATTTCTTCGGTGAGCATTTGCGCGGTTTCGCGCGCGGGGGCAAGCTGGCGCTGGATCGAATAGGCGCTCATGATCGCTTCGTGGCGCTTCTTGCGATCCGCTTCGGAGATTTTGAAATTCGGGTCTGGCTCGACCGTCAGTGGCTGTTTCATGGACGCGACGCTGACCGTGTAACGGCCGGGCATCACCACGGGACCGTTGCCTCGGCCGCGGCCTCCGCCGCCGAAGGCGTTGGGGATCTGGCCGGAGGGCGGAATTACGGGATTGCCCGCGGGACGCGCGAATTCCGCGTCGCCCCGGCCTCCGCCGGTGGAGATGCAACGCGCAACTGGGAGCACCGTGTTTTGCTCGATGGGCGGGGATTGGCGCAGATCCCAGCAGGCGCGGTTCAGGCCGGCTTCGGAGGGTCCACGGAGGGTGCGGATCATCTTGCCGGCAGCGTCGGTGATGGTGACGGTGACGCCGCCGGGCGCCGCGGTGGGAAGAGAATAGGTGAAGACCGCGCCGGCCGGCGGATTCGGGGCGAAAAATTCACCATAGCCGAACCAGAACTGGCCGTTGTACAAAACGCGATGATGAACCGGCGGAACGGGAAATAAAAATTCCTTGCTGGTGATTTCCGAGGTCATTTCGGCCAGCGGCTGATCGTCGTCGAGCACCCAGATTCCGCGGCCATGCGTGCCGAGAACCAGGGCATTCGATTTTTCCTGGAACAACAGATCGTAAACGGGAACGGGCGGAAGATTGGTGTTGAGCGAAGTCCAGTGCTCGCCGCGATCGAAGGTCGCGTAGACTCCCATTTCGGTGCCGACGACCAGCAAGCCGGCCTGGGAGGGATGCTCGCGGATGCGGTGAACCGAGGTTTCGGGCAAACCGGCGCTGATGGAGCGCCAGGTTTCGCCGTAGTCTTCGCTCACGAAAACATAGGGGTGGTAATCGTCGTTGAAATGGCCGTCGACGGTGAGATAAACGCGGCCGGCGGCGTATTTCGAGGCGGCGATGCCGCTGATGTTGAGCATCGACGGAAGGCCGGGGACGGTCAGCTTGGTCCAATGCGAGCCGCCGTCGCGGGTCATCTGGATGGCGCCATCGTCGGCGCCGGTGTACAAAACATTTTTGTCGAGGGGTGATTCGGCAATGACCGTGAGCGCGCTGAAATTCGATTGGCCGTCATGACGCGACAGGGCGTTGCGCGGAACCAGCGCGCCCATCATCTCGAGTTTTTCGCGATCGATGTGCCCGGTCAGGTCGGGGCTGATAGGTTTCCAGGTGACGCCGCGATCGTCGGAGCGAAATACGACGTCGGCTCCGGTGTAAATGGTGTGCGAATCGTGCGAGGAGACGATCAGCGGCGCGGTCCAATACCAGCGATAACCGGGCTGGCCGGGACGCGGTTTTTCCTGCGGCTGCACGGGGCCGATCGCCTGGCGCTCCATGGTGTCGACGTCGAGACGGCCGGTGTTCCCGTTTTGCGAGCTGACCAGCAGCGTGTGATCGTCGACGAACGCGGCGTCCATGCCGTCGCCGCTGCCGACGTTGTAGGCGTCTTTAAAAGAAATTCCATAGCTGATGTTGGTGGCCGTCGGAGTGCACCAGCTTCCGTTGTCCTGAAGGCCGCCGCAGACAGTGAAGGGATCGCGATTGTTGGCGGAGATGTTGTAGAACTGCCCGATCGGAAGATTGATGCGGAACAGCCAGGTGGCCCCGCGATCGAAAGAAATGGACACGCCGCCGTCGCCGCCGACGATCAGGTGATTGGAGCTTTCCGGATCGATCCACAAAACGTGATCCTCGCCGTGAACTTCGCTGAAAACTTCGCGGAAATTACGGCCGCCGTCGCCGGAGATGAACACGCCGCGGTTGGAGCCCATCACGTAGACGCGATTGGCGTCCTTGGGATCGACGTAGATGCGGCTGTAATACATGGGCCGCGGATCGAGGGCGCTCAGATGCTGCCAGGTTTCGCCGGAATCGGCGCTGCGGAAAATCCCGCCGTGCGCGGTGATCACGTCGGGGGGTTGCGCGGGGCGTTCTCCACGTCCGCCGCGTCCGCCGCCCCGGCCTTCGGAAGTGGGATCGGCTTCGACGATGGCGTAGACCACGCGATTATCGCCGGCGAAAGTCGCCAGACCGATGCGGCCTTTATCGCCGCGGGGCAGGCCGTGGGTGAGTTCGGTCCAGGTGGCGCCACCGTCCATGGTGCGAAAAATTCCGCTGCCCGGTCCGCCGCCGTTATAGCCCCAGCCTTTGCGCTGGTGCTGATACAGGGCGGCGAAAAGAACGTCGGGATTTTTGGGATCCATGACCAGGTCGATGGCGCCGGTGTTTTCGTCGCGATAGAGAATTTTTTTCCAGGTTTTTCCGCCGTCGGTGGTTTTGAAAACGCCGCGCTCGGGATTGGATCCCCACAGGTGACCGGCGGCGGCGACGTAGACGATGTTGGGGTCGCGCGGATCGATGACGATTTTGCCGATGTGGTGGGTGTCGGCGAGTCCCATTTTCTGCCAGGTCGCGCCGGCGTCGATGGATTTATAAACGCCGTCGCCCCACGAGGAGCTTTGACGATTGTCGGCTTCGCCGGTGCCGACCCAGACGATGGTCGGATTCGACGGCGCGACGGCGATGGCTCCGGTGGACATCATGGCGCCGGCGTGATCGAAGATCGGGGTGAAAGAAACGCCGGCGTTGACGCTTTTAAAAACTCCGCCGGTGGTGGTGGCGACATAAACGATGTCGGCCTGATTGGGCGCCTTGACGACGGCGAGATCGGCGATGCGGCCGCCGGTGGCCGCGGGTCCGATGCTGCGCCATTCAAGTCCGTGGAGCACGCCTGTCGGTATTTCGGACGGGACCTGGGCGAAAGCGGAAAACGCAACGGCTACGGCGGTAGCGGCGAGACGCATGAAAACCTCCAATTCAAGAAGTCTACCGAGAACCACGATGACAAACAAATTGTCCGATCCGGACCCCGGCGGGCAGCGTCCGGAAACGGATGGCACGGCAAGGACGCGGCGTGCACGGCGGTTCAGCAGACGCGGGAGCGGTATCTGGCGCGAAAAGAGTCAGCGTCGCAGGGTTGAAACTATACGGAGAGGACCTGGCTCAACGCGGTTTTGAATTTCGCCATTTCGGCGTCGGTGCCGATGGTGATGCGCATCATGTTGTCGTAGGGCGGAAACGCGCGGCCGACGGCGACTCCTTTGGCGAGCATCGCCGGGGCGACGGTTTTGATGTCGCGGCCCATGTCGAACATCAGGAAATTGGCCTGCGATTCGATGGATTTCAAATTTTTGCGGTTCAGCCAGGCGACCAGATCTTCACGAGTGTGGATCAGGCGGGCGCGGCGCTCTTCGAGAAAACCTGGACCCAAATCGATGGCCGCGACGACGGCCTTCGCGGTGGGGCCGCTGATAAACAGGTTGCGAAATGGAACCATTTTCGCCACCAGATCGGACCGGCCGGCAACGTAGCCCGCGCGCAGGCCGGCCATGCCGTAAATTTTCGAAAACGTGCGCATCACCAGAACGTTTTTGCCGTCGTGCACGTACTTCATCGAGCTTTCGGTTTCCGATGAAGTATTGAAATGGAAGTACGCTTCATCGATCAGCAGGATGGTGTCCGAAGGCAGGTTGCGCACGGCCCACGCGAGATCCTGTTTCGAGGCGACGTTGCCGGTCGGGTTGTTGGGATTGCAAATGTAAATCAGCCCGCCGCCGGCTTTTTTGGCTTCGGCGATGAGTTGATGCACGTCGGAGTGGTAATCGGAGGTGAGCGGCAGTTTCACCACGGCGTGGCCTTGCGCGGCGGCCAGCTCGGGACCGGATTCGAAGGTCGGCCAGCCGCAGATGAAGGGACGCGCCGGCGAAGTGAAGGCTTCGACGGCGCAGTGCAGGGCTTCGGTGGAACCGGCGCCCACCAGCACCTGATCGCCCTTGAGATTTTCAATGTTCGCGACGCTCTGATAGAAGGCCGGGTATTCGGTGAAATGATAGCGGTTGGCCTGCACGGCGGCGCGCGTGATCGCTTCGAGCGCGGCGGGCGGCGGACCTTCGGGAAATTCGTTGGCGTTCAGCCAGACGGTGCCTTTGGGCGCCCGAATGTTCATCGAATCGATGTTGGAGCGCTGCGCGAAAGCGAATTCAGTAAAACCAGCGGCGAGAACGCCGGCGAATCCTCGGCGAGTGAGCATGAACCCTCCCTCGGGTTATTCTACACAAATGGCCGAGTCCGGGGCTATGGCGGGAAGCCGGGTAGTGTGGTCATAGAGAGGATACCAGTTCGCTCAGATCCCAAACGTGATCGGTGATTCCGGCTTCCATCGCTGGCGTGACGCGAAGTGATTTGTGAACGCGACAAAAATTGTAAAACGCGAACCACAGCATCACAGCCGATGCGTGATTTTCCCATTTTTTCGAAAAACCATTCGTCAGGCGCGTGAATCGGCGAAGGCTCATTCGGATTGAAAGATTGCTCCGCTCCACAATTGACGTGCAGATCCGCTCGGGATCGGGCTGGCCGTAGACTATGACTGTCTCCACCGATGCGACTTCGGCGGGGCTGTACCGCTTTTCGCCATCCTGGGGAGTGCGGTACACCTTGATGAGCTGGGCGAAGCCAGTCAGTCGATCGTGCAGTGTTGTGGTGATCGCGGAGCGATACGGCGCGAAACCGTCTGTTGTCACCTGGAATTTGCAATGCGCCGTAGCCTGGCGGATTCCTTCAACGAAAACGTCCGTGGTGCGCTGGTCCCGCTTACCGATGGCAATATTGAGCACCAGCTTCGAATGCCGCTCGATGGCGACGAACGTGTAGCAGTCGCCAAGGTTCTGATCGTCTTCGGGCCGCACGCGTTTTTCCTTTTTGCCGACGAACGACCAAACTTCATCGCATTCCACGTCGCGCACCAACACATTGCGGATTTTCTCAGCCATTACGCGTTCGGCACGTTCGCCCGCCAAGGTCAAAACATTCAGCACCGTCCTAGGCTCAACGTCGCACATACGCGCCGTGGATCGCACGCTACTGCCTTCTAACAGGCATTGCAGGATACGGAGTGCTGTCTCTTGCGGCAGTCGCGAATCGCTTCCGAAGATGCGTTCTTGCGCTTCCGTGAAACGGCGTCGGCATTGCTGGCATTTAAAACGCTGCGCGCCGTTCTTGGATCGTCCGGCCTTTACGGCCTCGGTCTTGCAATTGTGGCAGGTCACTGTGAATCTCCTTGAGATTCACAGCCGGAACGCCGATAATGGGTTTGCAGGTCATTGCGGCTTCGGCTGTGATGATTTCGGCCCCGATCAGCGTTAGCGCGTTGATCGGGGCTTTTTGCTTCATGTATAAATTATACTTGACCCCCTGTAGAATATCAAGTATTATTTAAAGCATGAAGAAGAAAACTCTACCTAGCGATATACGGCTGTATTTTGCCCAGATGGGAAGCGAGGGCGGCAAGATCGGCGGAAAGAGGCGGGCAGACGCGTTAAGCCCGGAAAGACGCCGGGAGATTGCCCAGAAGGCAATCGCGGCACGTTGGGCAAAACGGCATGACCGATCCGCTTAAAAGTGCGCGTTTAAAAATCAGAAGGGCAGAGCATCACATCGAGGACTTGGAGCGCAGGGTAATAGCTTTCGACTCCAAAGACTCTTACGAAATAGTCATTGAAGCAGACACGGAAGCCGGATACAAGGCTCACAAATTCCGGTTGCGTAGGCCAGAAATGATCGATGAGTGCTCCCTTGTCACTGGTGACGCAGTTGGCAATCTGCGAGCTGCTTTGGATCATGTTATTTACGCCTGTACGATCGCCAATGGGCACACTAACCCGCCGATCGGAGCCTGCCAGTTCCCGTTTGGCGGAAACGATCAGACCTCTTTCGATGCTAAAGTGCAAGGTCGTGCCGCGTTCGTTCCGAAGCAAATTCAAACGTTGCTTCGAGAGTTCCGCGCTTACAAGGGCGGCAGCTCTGAACTTTGGGCACTCAACGAAGTGTGTAACAGGGACAAGCACGCGCTGATCATATCGGTTCTTGTCGGCTTCAACCAACTTAACGTCAAGTACAGCGAGGGAACTATTCTCTCCCCTGCTAATCCCTGGTGGGATAGCGCGAAAAACCAAGTCGAACTCTTTCGAGCGAAGGGCGACCCGAAGTACGATTTCAGTATTTCGATCGATGTAGCCTTTGATCGTCCCGATTGCATCGCAGGGCATCGCGTGACGGCTGTTCTCAGAGGATTCCTCGCAATGGTCGGGAGCATGGTTCGGACTATTGAAATCGAAGCCGGACGGATCGGCCTTTTGTGAAACGGCCACGTCATATCCTCTCTATGACCACACTACCGGAAGCCGGGTAGTGCGTGAGATCTGGGCGATTAACCCCCGCCATTACTGGCGGGGCTGTAACGCGCACCTGAAGAACCCCCGCCATTACTGGCGGGGCTGTAATCCTTCGCAATCAAGGCGGATTTTACGCACTACTGAAAGCTGGTGCGCTTGATGTAGTCGAGCTTGGGAAAGCGCGGGACCAGATATTCGTTGGCTTCTTCTTCGACGCGGCCGGGGTCGATGTCCTTGCCTTGCGGACGCATCTCGCCGTAGCCGGAATAAAGTTTATCGGCGACTTCCATGCCTTGGATAATTCTGGCGAAGGGGACGAAACCCTGGCTGTCGAGCGAAGCGTTATCGGCCAGATTGATGAAAATTTCGGTGGCGCGGGTGTTGGGGCCGGATTGCGCGAAGGCCAGCGTGCCGCGCAGATTTTTTTCCTTGGGCGGATCGTCGACGATGAACAACTCACGCCATACATCGTGCACTTTAAAGTCTTTATTCACGCCGAACTGGGCGATGAACCCGGGGATGACGCGGAAAAAACGGCCCTGGTCGAAGTAGTGCATTCGCAGGAGCTCATGAAATCGGGCGACGCCGCGCGGGGCCCAGTCCTTGTGGGCTTCGACGATGAAATCGCCTTGCGAGGTTTCGAATTTCACGCGGAAAACGTCGGGAACGACGATTTTGGGCTTCGGTTTGCTGCATGCCGTGAGCGCCAGCAGGAGGACCAAAACGGAACTGCGCATCCGGGCCAATTATCGCATTCCGGAGGAGCACGCGCTGTGTTATTCTAGGTCGTGCCGCACCGGATTCTTGGAGTAATCCCAGCACGGTACGCATCCTCCCGCTTCCCTGGTAAGGCTCTCGTCTCGATTGCCGGAAAAACAATGCTTCAGCACGTCTGGGAGCGTGCGTCGCAGGCGCGATATCTGACCGAGCTGGTGATCGCCACCGACGACGAGCGCATCCGCAACGCGGCTTTGCAGTTTCAGGCGCGGGTTCGGATGACGCGCGCGGACCACGCTTCGGGAACCGATCGCGCGGCGGAAGTGGCGGCGTCTTCGGATGCGCAACTGGTGGTGAACATTCAGGGCGACGAGCCGATGATCGATCCGGCGGCGATTGACGCGGCGATTCTGGGGCTGCTCGATCACGACGCGCCGATGGGCACGCTCAAGAAGAAAATTTTTCGCGAGCACGAGATCGCCGATCCGAACGTGGTGAAGGTGGTGACGGATCGCGAGGATAACGCGATTTATTTTTCCCGCTCGGCCATTCCTTACATCCGCGATGCGGGCCCCTACGTCCGCGATGGCGGCGACAAAATTTATTTCAAACACATCGGCTTGTACGTTTACAAGCGCGAATTTCTGCTGGCCTATCCGGATTTTCCGGTGGGACCGCTCGAACGAGCCGAGCGGCTGGAGCAGCTTCGCGCGCTCGAAAACGGGTTCAAAATTCGCGTGGTGGAGACGGATTATGAATCGCTCGGCGTGGATACGCCGGCCGACTGGAAGCTGGTGGCGGAGCTGTACGAAAAAATGATGGTGACGGGGTGACTTATGGATGCCGAACCAGGGGACAGAGGTGTTAAGGGGAAAAAATGGCCAAGTACATCTTCGTAACCGGCGGAGTGGTGAGCTCGCTGGGCAAAGGAATCGCGGCAGCGAGCTTGGGATGCCTGCTCGAAAGCCGCGGGCTGAAGGTCACGCTGCAAAAATTCGATCCTTATTTAAATGTCGATCCGGGGACGATGAGTCCGTTCCAGCACGGCGAGGTTTTCGTCACCGACGACGGCGCGGAGACGGATCTCGATTTAGGGCATTATGAGCGGTTCACGCATGCGCCGCTGACCCAGGCGAATAATCTGACCAGCGGGCGGATTTACGAGCAGATCATCTCGCGCGAGCGGCGCGGGGACTATCTGGGCAAGACGGTGCAGGTGATCCCGCACGTGACCAATGAAATCAAGGCCGCGGTGAAACGGGTGTCGACGGCGGCGGACGGTTCTCCAATTGACGTGGTGATTGTCGAAATCGGCGGGACGGTGGGCGACATCGAGTCGCTGCCGTTTTTGGAAGCGATCCGCCAGTTGCGGCATGAGTTGGGGCGCGAAAATACGCTGTTCGTTCACGTCACGCTGGTGCCGTGGATCGCGGCGGCGCAGGAATTGAAGACCAAGCCGACCCAGCACAGCGTGAAGGAGCTGCGGGCCATCGGTATTCAGCCCGATATTCTGTTGTGCCGCAGCGATCATGAACTGCCGCAGGAGATGAAGGAAAAAATCGCGCTGTTCTGCGATGTGGACATGGAAGCGGTGGTGACGGCGCGCGACGTGGCCAGCGTGTACGAATGCCCGCTGGTGTTCGCCGAGCAGGGATTCGACGAGATCGCGATGCGCCGGCTGGCGCTCGAGACCGGGCCGCGGAACCTGAGCCGCTGGAGCGAAATGGTGCGGCGCCTGAAGCATCCGGCGCGCGAGGTTTCAATCGGCATTGTCGGCAAATACGTCGAATACGAGGATTCTTATAAAAGCCTGAAAGAAGCGCTGCTGCATGGCGGGCTGGCCCACGATGCGAAGGTCAATTTCACCTGGGTGGAAGCGGAGCGGCTGACCTGGCCGGAGGCGGTGGGTGAGCTTGAAACATTCGACGCCATTCTTGTTCCGGGCGGGTTCGGACGGCGCGGCATCGAAGGGATGCTGTGCGCGATCCGCTATGCGCGCGAGTTCAAAGTTCCGTACTTCGGGATCTGCCTGGGGATGCAGACGATGGTGATCGAGTTCGCGCGCAACGTCTGCGGGATGGCCAACGCCAATTCAACCGAATTCGATCCGGCGACGACCAATCGAGTCATTTATAAATTGCGGGAGTTGAAGGGCGTCGACGAACTGGGCGGGACGATGCGGCTGGGCGCGTATCCCTGCCGGCTCGCCGAGGGCAGCTTCGCGCGCGCGGCTTATGGGAAAGCGGAAATCAGCGAGCGGCACCGGCATCGCTACGAATTTAATCGCGAATTTCAGGACGTTCTGACGCAGCACGGGCTGCGGCTGACGGGCGAGACTCCGGATGCAGTTTATGTCGAGATATGCGAGCTGCCGGACCATCCGTGGTATCTGGGCTGCCAGTTTCATCCGGAGTTCAAGTCGAAACCGCTGGAGCCGCACCCGCTGTTTCGCGCGTTTATCGGGGCGGCGCTCGAAAGCCAGGCCGCCAGAAATCCGGAGTCGGGAGTCAGAATGGAGACGCTGACCCGGTAACGCAAGCGGTCAGGCTTGCGATTTGGACGTCCCGAGGATTGCGCCGCGAATAACGCAAGCCTGGGGGCTTACGCTACTTGCCATGAAAATCACATCGCAGATCGAAATCGGCGGGGGCGCGCCGCTGGCCCTGATCGCCGGACCGTGCGTCATCGAATCGGAAGAGCACGTCCATTTTCTGGCTCGCGAAATCGCGAAACTCGGCGCGCCGTTTATTTTTAAGGCGTCGTTCGACAAAGCCAACCGATCGAGCGTCAAATCCTATCGCGGACCGGGACTGAAAGAAGGACTGCGCATTTTAAAATCGGTGCGCGACGCCGGATTCGCCGTGCTCACCGATATTCACGAACCAGCGCAGGCAGAGGCGGCGGCGGAAGCGGTGGACGTTTTACAGATCCCGGCGTTTCTTTGCCGCCAGACGGATCTGCTGGTGGCGGCCGGGCGCACCGGGCGCGTGGTGAACATCAAAAAAGGCCAGTTCGTTTCGCCGCACGATATTCGGCTGGCGGCGGAAAAAGTCGCCGGCACGGGGAATGAGAAAATTCTGCTGACCGAGCGCGGCAGTTCTTTCGGCTATAACAATCTGGTGGTCGATATGCGCGGACTCGCCATCATGCGCGGGTTCGGGTGGCCGGTGGTTTTCGACGCGACGCACAGCGTGCAGCTTCCAGGCGCGGCGGGAACGGCTTCCGGCGGCGAGCCGCAGTTCATCGAGCCGCTGGCGCGCGCGGCGGTGGCGACGGGCGTCGATGCGGTGTTCGTCGAGGTGCATGAAGCTCCCGAACGCGCGCTGTCGGATGGCGCCAATGCGCTGCGTCTGGATCTGCTCGCGGCATTCTGGGCAAAATTGCAGAGGATCGCGGCGGTGGTCTGAAACGGTTACAGCTTCGCCCGGGCCAGCGGGGCGAGTCTTACTTACGCCTTCCGTGTTTTCCTTCATCCACGACGGGATTTTTATCGCCATCCTTGCGCACGGGATCATCGGACTGTCCCTGGTGTGGGACAAGATTCTGCTCGAAAATCCGGAGACGCAGGACGTGGTGAACTACGTCTTCTGGCTGGGCGCGATGAGCGTGCTGGGCCTGTGCCTGATACCGTTCGGGTTTCATATTCCGAGCTGGCGCGTGATCGGGCTGGCGTTCGCGGCGGGAGTGATCCAGCTTTATGCGAATTATTTTTATTACAACGCGCTGAAGCTGGGCGAAGCGTCGCAGGCGCTGGCAATCATGGGAGGATTTTCGCCGCTATTCACGTATCTGATCGCGATTCCGCTGCTCCAACAACCGCTGGGCGGATCGAGCATCGTGGGATTCGCGCTGCTGGTGGCCGGCGGATTCGTGATGTTCTCGTCGGAGCCGATGAATGTCCGGGTGATTATTCCGCTGGTGATTTCGGCGGCGGGCACCTTCGGGCTGTCGTCGGTGCTGCAAAAAATGGCGTTCAATGAAACGAATTTTGTTTCCGCCTACGTCATATTTACGTTGGGCACGTTCGCGGGAGCGCTGTTCCTGCTGGTGCGCAGGAAATGGCGCGAGGAAATTTTCCGGACCTCCGAGCAAGCCTCCCCGCGCAGCAAAGAGTTGTACTTCATTAATCGATTCGCCAACGGGTGTGGCTCGTTCCTCATTTTTTACGCGGTGAGCCTGGCCAGCCCGGCGATCGTTTCGGCGATTTCCGGACTGCGCTACGCGATCATTTTCCTCACCGTGTATTACTTCACGCGCTTCCATCCGCGGGTTTTGCACGAACGGTACCGCGGGTGGGCGCTCGAAGCGAAAGCGATCGGCACGCTGCTGGTGATCGCGGGACTGGTGTTTGTGGGTCTCGGAGGGTCGGGGGGATCGTGAGCCACCATATCACCGATCCCCGGCTGATCCGCCGCAAATCGGCGGCTTTCGCGGCGCTGGCGATTTGCTGCAACGTGTCAGGCAATCTGGCGCTCTCGGCGGGCATGCACCAGGTGGGGCCGACGCTCACCGTGGAGCTGCTGGCGTATCTCCGCATCATCCACAATCCGCTGGTGGATGGCGGCACCGCGCTGCTGGCGCTGGGCTTGTTCGCCAATCTTTCGTTGCTGAGCTGGGCCGACCTGAGCTACGTTCTGCCGGTGACCGCGGCGGGTTATTCGCTCTCCGGGCTTCTGGGATGGGCGGTGCTCGGCGAGCATATCTCGCCGGGGCGCTGGATCGGCATCGCGCTGATCACCGCGGGGGCGATTCTGGTGGGCCGCACACAACCGAGGACCACGCCGTGAAGTGGCTGCTGGTGCTGGTGATCGTGTGCTGCAATGCCGCCGGCGATTTGCTCGACGCGTCGGGAATGAAACGTCACGGCGAGGTGCGCGATTTCCGGCCGCGGCACGTCCTCCGGCTAATCTGGGAGCTGGCGCGCAATCCTTTTATCGTCGGCGGCATCGCGGCGATGGCGGTGGCGTTTGCCGCTCAGATGTCGCTGCTGTCGATCGCGGATTTGAGCTTCGCGGTGCCGGCGTCGGCGTCCAGTTACGTGCTGGAAACGGTGCTGGCCAAATTGGTTTTGGGCGAGCACATCAACCGGACGCGCTGGATCGGCGCGGCGCTGGTGGCCTGCGGGGTGCTGTTGTTGCAGGTGTAGAGCCGGCACGAATGGTGGCGCACGCACTCGTGCGTGCCGCATCGACAATCGTGTCGATGCCGGGCCGCGCGAAGATGCGTCGCGAAGAGTCGCGACGCGGCACGCAGGAGTGCGTGCGCCACAGGATAGGGATTTCATTGCAACCCGCTCGTTTCCTGCGGGTTTGGTGGGGCATACCTCTAAGCCGACCAGGCAGGCTGGGAGCCTGCCCCACTCGCGAATCAACTTATTGGACGACGCAATCCCGCCCTCCTGCTAGTGGCTTTCTCTCGGGACCGCGGCGCCGCGGCAGCCGGCCAGAAAATCGAGATCGGCGCCCTGATCGGCTTGGGTGACGTGCTCCACGTACAAACGTTGATACCCACCGTTCGCGCGCGGAGCCGGCGCCACCCAGGCGGCGCGGCGGCGCGCGAGCTCGTCATCGGAGACGCGCAGTTCCAGACGCCGCGCTTCCACGTCAAGCTCGATTTCATCGCCGTCGCGAACCAGCGCCAACGTTCCGCCAATCGCCGATTCGGGTGAGACGTGCAGCACCACGGTTCCATACGCCGTGCCGCTCATGCGGCCGTCGGAGATGCGAACCAGGTCGGTGATGCCGCGCTCCAGCAGCTTGCGCGGAATGGGCATGTTGCCGACTTCGGGCATCCCCGGATAACCGCGCGGGCCGGCGCCTTTGAGCACCATCACCGAATTTTCGTCGACCGGCAGATCCGGCGAATCGGTGCGCCCGCGCAGGTCTTCGATGTCTTCGAACACGATCGCCCGGCCGCGATGCTTCAGCAGGCGCGGCGTGGCGGCGGACGGTTTGATCACCGCGCCATTGGCCGCCAGATTGCCGCGCAGCACGGCGATTCCGGCGTTGTGCTGCAACGGATCGGCCAGGGTGTGGATCACGTCGCGATTCCAGCAGGGCGCGTCGCCCGTGTTTTCGCCCATCGTCTTGCCGTTGACCGTGAGCGCGTCGCGATGAATCAGATCGCCCAGCTCGCGCACCACCGCGGGAATGCCGCCGGCGTAGTACAAATCCTCCATCAGATATTTTCCGGATGGTTGAAGATTCACCAGCAGCGGAAGATCGTGGCCCAGGCGGTCGAAATCGTCGAGCGCCAGCGGCACGCCTACTCTTCCGGCCATGGCGATCAGATGAATCACGGCATTGGTCGATCCGCCGATGGCCGCGTTCACGCGAATCGCATTTTCGAAATTTTTGCGCGTGAGAATTTTGGAGATGCGCAGATCTTCATGCACCATTTCGACGATGCGGCGGCCGGCCATCTGCGCCAGCGTGTCGCGGCGCGAATCCGACGCCGGAATCGCGGCGTTTTGCGGCAAACCGAGTCCCAGCGCTTCCACCATGCTGGCCATGGTCGACGCCGTGCCCATGGTCATGCAATGGCCGGCCGAGCGTGACATGCACACCTCGGCTTCCATGAAATCGGTCATGGTGATTTTTCCGGAGCGTACTTCTTCGCTCAACTGCCACACCACCGTTCCCGATCCGATGCGTTCATTGCGATACACGCCGTTGAGCATCGGACCGCCGGAAACGACGATGGCGGGCACATCGCAGCTGGCCGCGCCCATGATCAGCGAGGGCGTGGTTTTATCGCAGCCGCACAGCAGCACCACGCCGTCAATCGGATTGCCGCGGATGGATTCTTCCACGTCCATGCTGGCCAGATTGCGGAACAGCATCGCCGTCGGCCGCAGATTGGTTTCGCCCAGCGACATCACCGGAAATTCCAGCGGGAATCCTCCGGCTTCATAGACACCGTGCTTCACGCGCTCGGCGATCTCGCGGAAATGGGCGTTGCACGGCGTCAACTCCGACCAGGTGTTGCAAATGCCGATGACCGGACGGCCATCGAAATTGTCGCGCGGGAAACCACGCATCCAGGAGCGGTGAATGAACCCGTCGCGATCCTGGCCGCCGAACCAATGCGAGGAACGAAGAGAGTTTTTTGCCATTAGAAATTAATGTAGCAACAGCGATAAGCGTTCCGCGAAACTCTTCCGCTAGACTAGAGTTGTAAAATGCCGGAATTTCTGGGTCCCGCGCTGCCTAAATTAACGCCCCGGGCGATTCTCGACATCCTTGCCGTGGCGGTGCTGATCTATCAATTCATCCTGATCGTGCGCGGACGCCGCGCCGCGCATATCCTCACCGGGTTGTGGATTCTCGGGCTGGTTTACCTGGCCGCGGTGTGGGCGCGGCTGGAATTGCTGCGCAGCGTGCTCGCGGGATTGGCTCCCTATACGGCCATCGCGCTGATCGTGATGTTCCAGTCGGAAATTCGGCGCTTTCTGGCGCGCATCGGACGCAGCCGCTGGCTCGGTTTGGGCGGACAGCTGGAAAGCCGCGAGGTCACCGACGAAATTATTCTGGCGCTGGAGCAACTGGTGGAGATGAAAGCCGGCGCGCTGATCGTGATCGAGCGCGATATCGGATTGCGCACCTTCACCGAAAGCGGCGTGGCGCTGGACGCGGCCGTTTCCCGCGATCTGCTGTGCGCGATTTTTCATCAGGGAGGCGCGCTGCACGACGGAGCGGTGATCATTCAGGGCGACCGCATCGCCGCGGCCGCGTGTTTTCTGCCGCTGACCACCAATCCTTTATTGCAGCGGCGCCTGGGCACGCGCCATCGCGCGGCCATCGGCATCACCGAGGAGACCGACGCGCTGGCGCTGGTCATCTCCGAGGAGAACCAGCAAATTTCGCTGGCCGCGCGCGGCGATCTTGAAAGCGACGTGACCCTTGAACGGGTGCGCGAACGGCTGACGCGCCACGTGCCGGGCATCCGCAAGGCCGAGGTCATCGACGAGCGGAAGTGGGGGCAGGTGGAACCATGACGCTGCGCCCGCTGGGCCGCGCCATCGCCCGGAATTTCGGCTGGAAGCTCGGCTCCCTGCTGCTGGCCGTGCTGCTGTGGTTTGCCATCGTGGGCGAGCCGGAAGTGGTCACCACGCACCCCGCTCCGATCCTGTATCGCAATCTTTCCCCGGACCTGTTGATCGGTTCCGATTCGATCGATTCGGTGCGCCTGGAATTGCGCGGACCGGCGGGGCGGCTGAGCAGCTCGGCGCTGAGCGATGCGGCGGTCGACCTGGATCTGGGCGGCATCAAAAAGCCCGGCGAGCGCACCTTCACGCTATCCGATAACGATCTTCGCCTGCCCGACGGCGTCACCTTCCTGCGCGCGGTTCCTTCGCAGCTGCGCCTGCGATTTTCGCGCCGCGAAACCAAGGAGGTTCCGGTGCAGGTGCGCTTCAGCGCGCTGCCGCCGCGCGGCTTCTCCATCATTCACGAGGAAATTTCGCCGCCCACCGTTCGCATCGCCGGGCCGGAGGCGCGGGTTAATGAAATTGCGGTGGCGCAAACCGACGGCATCGATCTGAGCGGTGTCACCACCGGCGGAAATTATCACCTCAACACCTTCGTCGCCGATCCGCAGGTGTGGTTCGAATCGGCGCCGGCCGTGGACGTGAAAATTATCATTGGCAGAAACGACGACCAAAAATGAGACAACTGTTCGGAACCGACGGCATGCGCGGCGTCGCGGGGGAGTATCCGCTGGACGCGAAAACGACGTTTGCGGCGGGCGTCGCGCTGGGCCGCTGGGTCAGCCGCCTGCATCGCCGTCCGGAGGTGGTGATCGGGATGGACACGCGCGAATCCGGCCCCTGGATCGCACGGCAGGTGGCCGGCGGACTGGCGCGCGAAGGGGTGCGGCCGCGCTTTGCCGGATTGATCACAACTCCGGGTATCGCGCACACGGCGCGCGCCGGACCGTTCGCCGCCGGGGTGATGATCTCCGCCTCGCATAATCCGTATCAGGACAACGGCATCAAGATCATCGACCATTCCGGTTTCAAGCTGCCCGATGAACAGGAACACGCGCTCGAAGCCGATATTCTTTCCTTCGCGGGCGAGCCGTCTCCGGTGCCGCTGACGGTGGACGAAGGTCTCGACCGCGAATACGCGGACCATCTCGCCGCAACGCTCGCCGGCGGGATTGGCGCGATGGGTCTGGTGGTGGACACGGCCAACGGTGCGGCCACGCATCTGGCGCCCGCGCTGCTGGCGCGGCTGGGCGCACGCGTCGAGTGCATCCACTGCGCGCCCGACGGCCGCAATATCAATCTGGATTGCGGATCGCTGCATCTCCAAAGCTTGCGCGAGCGGGTGCTCGCAACCGGCGCCGATCTGGGCGTGGCTTTCGACGGCGACGCCGATCGCGCGCTGTTCATTTCGCATTCCGGCAAAATTGTCGACGGCGACGCGGTGCTGCTGATGACCGCGCGTCCGCTGCACGCGCGCGGAAAATTGCGGGAAGTGATCGCCACGGTGATGTCGAACCTCGGGCTGGAGCGCGCCTTGACGCGCGATGGCATCGGATTGGTGCGGACGCCGGTGGGCGACAAATATGTTCTGGAGGAAATGATCCGCCGCGACGCTCCGCTGGGCGGCGAGCAGAGCGGGCACATTATTTTCCGCGAGTACGCGACCACCGGCGACGGTCTGCTGACGGCGCTGCGCGTGCTGGAGGTGATGCGCGATTCGGGCGAGGATCTGGACGCGTTGACGGCGGACCTGGAGGTTTATCCGCAGCGGCTGGTGAACGTGCGCGTGAAGCACAAACGCGCGCTGGCCGAGCTCGCGGGAGTAAACGAAGAAATCCGCCGGGCCGAATCCGAATTCGGCGACAGCGGACGCGTGCTGGTCCGTTTTTCCGGAACCGAGCCGCTGGCGCGAGTGATGGTGGAAGGTCCGGAGCTGGGCCGCGTGGAGCATTTTGCCAACAGCATCGCCGATGCGATCCGGACCGAGCTGGGTTCTTGATGGCGCGAAGCAACCGGCGCCTCGGCAGGCCAGAGGGCTGGCCCACTCTGAAGCAGGCCGGTTGTCCGCATTTGGCCAGCTTCAGTTTCGTGCAGGCCGCGCCCGGTTATGGGTAGTGTCTCAGTTTGAGAAACGCTTGATCCTGATATGGTCCGGTTTGGCACAGCGCTCCGCATAACCCTCAACGATTAGAATTGGTCCGACGTAGGACATAATTCCGCCCTTGCTAAACTTCCGCCGGATCCAGTCGCCAATGCTACCGTCTGGAGGCGCTGTCCTGTGGGTCCCAATCTTGACTTCGCGTCCTGAGAAGACTCGTAGGACATCTCGTAATTCCGTTGCGGTCATCCTGTAGCGGCGCGAGAATCGCTCACCGCAGTGGATTTGCACCCCAGTGTTTACCGAGCCGGAATATTTGAAGCTACTGCCGCCGCTCCACGTTTCTATAGCGGCAGCCGGCATGTCTACTATTTTGCCAGATGCGCGATCTCGTCTAGCCCCCAGGGGTTTCGCCATCACCTCAAGCGTCGCGCGAGAATGTGGAGCGCTAAATTTCAAACTGAGACACTACCCGGTAACGTAAGCAGTGCTTTGGCGCGCGATTGAGACTCGGAATACGCAAGCCTCACGGCTTACGTTACCGCGAATAGAGTTTTTTATACAGCGCGCGCTGGCCTGCGAGAATGCGGTCGTAGTCCGCGGCATACTGCGCGCGAGCTTCGAAGGTGGCGCCTAAAGAGGCCGGCACGGCGGCGATATTTTCAATCATCCCCAGCTGTTCCATCGCCCACAAGGCCGCTCCGCGGGAGGTTGCTTCCGGTTCCGTGCAAACGATCAGCGATCGGCCCAGCGCGTCGGCCATCATCTGGGTCCACGCCGGCGAATGGAGCAGCGCACCGCCCGACGCGATCACCTGGTCCGGCGCGCCCAGATCCGCCGCCAGAATCTGATAAATCTCGCGAAAGCGCAGCGACACCGATTCGAGCGCGGCCTGGAAAATCTCGAACGGTCCGGTATTGAGGCTCAGCCCGGTGATGGCCGCGCGCACGTCGCTGCGCCAGTCCGGCGAACGCTCGCCGGAAAAGAACGGCAGAAACGTCAGGCCGTGCGCGCCGGGCGCCGCAGCGTCCAGGCGCGCTTCGGTGTCCTTCGGCAGATTCAGCGTGCGCTTCATCCAGGCGTAGACGTCGCCGCCGTCGGAAAGCGCGCCGCCGGTGACGAAACGCTTGCGGTCGACGCGATAGCACCACAGGCCGGGCGCGACTTTGATCCGCGGCGCTTCGACGATCGCGCGCATCGCGCCGGTGGTGCCCACCATCAGCGATACGCGATTGCCGACCACTCCACTGCCCAGGTTGTCGCAGGCGCCGTCGCCCAGCGGAGGGAACCACTGCGCGTCCGCGTAAGCCGGCCACATCCGGCGAAATTCGGGCACAAGATCGGTGCACGGACGATCCAGATCCTCGGGGCGGGCGAGCATGGCTCGATCGATGGCTAGCGCCTGAAGCATTTCGCCGTCGTAGTCGTTGGCGTTCTGGTTCCACAGTCCGGTGGCCGAAACCATGGAGGTGGACGCGCGCGCCGCGCCAAAGAGTTTTTCGAAAAGAAATTCGGGGAACGATAAAAGACGGCGCGTGGCGGCGAAAGCTTCGGCTCGATTTTTCTTGAGCCATAACAGCTTCGCCGGCCAATAGCTCGAATGGGGGACGCAGCCGGTGCGCTCATGCAGGTCCGGGACGCTGGCCACTTCCGCAGCGCTGCGCGTATCGAGAAGATGAAGAATGGGAAACGTAGGACGTCCGTTTTCGCCGACGCCCATCAAACCGTGCCAGAAGGCATCGCCCGCAATGGCCGCAATTTTCAGTTCGGCCGCGTGGATCTGGCGGTGCAGTTCATCCAGGCAATCGATCGCCAGCCCAGCGAGTTTTTCCGGATCGATCTCGGCGCCGCCGTCGGGGGTGGTTTCGATATTGTAGGGAACTCGCGCCGCGTAGCCTTCGACGGGACGCGCCTGGGAATCGAACAGCAGCGCGCGGACGCTGGAACTGCCGGCGTCGAGAGTTACGATGTAGTGTGTAGAGGACCCGGACATTCAACCGCTCCCTGTGGTCGCGGCTCCGGCGGCGCGAATGAGCCGCGACCGCAGGAAGCGGTGCAACGCCGGGGGCGCGACGTGCTCGAATCGGTTCGCAAAACTATCTCTCGTTATAACATGCTGCCGGAAAACTGCCGCGTGGCCGCCGCGGTTTCCGGCGGACCCGATTCGGTGTGCCTGCTGCACGCGCTGCGCGAGATCGGCGCGAAGGTTACGGGCGTGGCGCATTTCAACCACCAACTGCGCGGCGCGGCATCGGACGAAGATGAGCGATTCGTTGCTCAAATGGCTGCCCGCCTGGATCTGCCGTTCTTTCGCGCCACCTCGGATGTGCGCGCGATGGGCGGAAACCTGGAACAGACGGCGCGGCGCGCGCGGATCGATTTTTTTTACACGCTGATTCGCGATGGCGCAGCGGATCGCATCGCCCTGGGGCACACGCGGGACGATCAGGCGGAAACGGTGCTGTTTCGCCTGGTGCGCGGATCGGGCCTGGCGGGACTCGCCGGGATCCATCCGGTCAATGGCTCGCTGATCCGGCCGCTGGTCGGCGTGACGCGCGCCCAGGTCGAGGAATTTTTGCGGTCGCGCGGGATCGCCTGGCGCGAAGATTCGACCAATCGCGATGGGCGATTCGCGCGCAACCGCATTCGTCAGGAATTGCTGCCGCAACTGGCGCGCGAGTGGAACCCGCGAATCGGCGAGGCGCTGGCGCATCTGGCCGATCTGGCCTTTGAAGAGGAGCAGTGGTGGGCGGGGCAGGAATTCTTCGAAAACGCCCGCGAATTTCGCGCGGCTGATGTGGCGGCCCTGCCGCGAGCCGCCGCCCGGCGTGCGATTCGCCGGGCGATCGCGACGGCCAAGGGCGATCTGCGCGGAATCGAGTTTGAGCACGTCGAGCGCGCCCTCGAACTGGCCGCCCGCCCGGACGGTCACGGCTGCCTGCTGTTACCCGGCGTAAAGGTGATCCGGTCGTTTGGTTCGATCCGCGTCGAGGCCCCCGCTTCGAAGCGCCCGGCCGAGCCGGTTTCCGTAACCGTTCCAGGCGTTTACCCCTCCCCGGACGGGGCCGGCCGGATCCTGCTGGAAATCGATGAAACACAATCGCCATCGTGTGCTAACCTAAGGGTGGAACTGGCTGTGCGCATGGTTTTGCGCGCGTGGAGACCTGGTGACCACTACCATCCCGTGGGAAGATCACGAGATCAAAAGATCAAAGAAATGTTCCAGAACGCCCGGATACCCTCCTGGCGGCGCCATAGCTGGCCCGTGCTCGAAAGCTCGGGCGAAATCGTGTGGGCGAGAAGCTTCGGCGCGGCACAGGAATGGGCCGCAGGCAGCGGCCCGGGTCCGGTCATTCGCGTCTGGGAGCATGAGTGCCTTTCCGTCTAACGTTTCAGCCGGAATCGGTTTTTGGGAGATGTCATGAATTCAAGTGTTAGAAACGCGGTGCTGTGGCTCATCATCTTGTGCCTGGTGGTCCTCGTTTGGGCCGTGTTTAAGGGCAGCAAGCCGACTGGCGCGCAGCCCAAGTTTTCCGATCTGGTGCAACAGGTGGAGCAGGGCAAGGTGGACAGCGTCACGCTGAACAGCACCACCGGCGATATCAGCGGAAAATATAAGAATGGCGACGAATTTCATTCCGTCATTCTGACCAATTACAACGATTTCACGAAAGAACTGCTGGACCACGGCGTTTCCGTGAAGGTGGACAAGGACAATGGCGGAAACTGGCTGACGCTGCTCGCCAACGCGATTCCTTTCGTACTTCTGCTGGGGTTCTGGATTTTTATGATGCGGCAGATGCAGTCGGGCGGGAACAAGGCGCTGAGCTTCGGTAAATCGCGGGCGCGGTTGCATTCCTCGCAGCAAAAGAAGGTCACCTTTAAAGATGTGGCCGGCGTCGAGGAAGCCAAGGAAGAGCTTCAGGAGATCATCGAATTCCTGCGCGAGCCGCAGAGGTTCCAGAAACTCGGCGGGCGCATTCCCAAGGGCGTGCTGCTGATCGGTTCGCCGGGGACGGGCAAGACGCTGCTGGCGCGCGCGATCGCGGGCGAAGCAAACGTGCCGTTCTTCTCCATTTCCGGTTCGGACTTTGTCGAAATGTTCGTCGGCGTGGGCGCTTCGCGCGTACGCGATCTGTTCGAGCAGGGCAAGAAGAACGCGCCGTGCATCATCTTTATCGATGAAATCGACGCGGTCGGCCGCCATCGCGGCGCGGGCCTGGGCGGCGGCCACGATGAGCGCGAACAGACGCTGAACCAGCTCCTGGTGGAAATGGACGGCTTTGAATCGAACGAAGGCGTGATCCTGGTGGCGGCGACCAACCGGCCCGACGTGCTGGATCCGGCGCTGCTGCGGCCGGGACGTTTCGACCGGCGCGTGGTCGTTGGCCGTCCGGATGTGAAGGGCCGCGAGCAGATTCTCAAGGTTCATACCAAGAAAACTCCGCTGTCCGATGACGTCGATCTGACCACCATCGCGCGTGGGACGCCGGGATTTGCGGGCGCGGATCTGGCCAATCTGGTGAATGAGGCCGCGCTGATCGCGGCGCGGCAAAACCGAAAAGTCGTAACCCAATTTGACTTCGAGATTGCGAAAGACAAAGTGATGATGGGCGTCGAGCGCAAGAGCCTGATCATCAGCGAGGACGAAAAGAAGAACACCGCGTTTCACGAAGCCGGCCACGCGCTGGTCGCGGCGCTGATTCCGGAAGCCGATCCGGTCCACAAGGTGACCATTATTCCTCGCGGCATGGCGCTGGGCGTCACGCAGCAGCTGCCCATTGATGACAAGCATAGCTACAACAAGGTGTATCTCGAAGCGCAGCTCGCGATCTTAATGGGCGGGCGCATCGCCGAGGAGATTTTCATGCACCACGTCACCACCGGCGCGGGCAACGACATCGAACGCGCGACGGAAATGTCGCGCAAGATGGTCTGCGAGTGGGGCATGAGCGAACTGGGTCCGCTGAGCTTCGGCAAGCGCGAAGAGCAGATCTTCCTGGGCCGCGAGATCGCCCAGCATCGGGATTATTCGGAAGCCACGGCGATTCGCATCGACGAGCAGGTGAAGCGCCTGGTGGAGAACGGCTATAATCGCGCGCGGCAGATTATCGAGAAGCACGCGGACGCGCTGGAGCGGATCGCGCTGGCGCTGCTCGAACGGGAAGTGCTGGACGGCGGCGAAGTGAATCAGTTGATCGAAGGCAAGACCCTGGCGGCGTTCCAGCCTCCGGCGCCGAAGGGCGACGGGACGCAGCAGGTGATCAAGCCGGAGACGGGCAAGCGCGCGCCGAGCGTCCTTGAAGGCGGTCCGCAACCGGCGTGAACGCGAACAACACGCTTCCAATCCGCCGCGCCTCCCAGTCAGGCGAGGCGCCAGCGTGAAACAGCGTGTTCCTCTCTTTAACGTTTACCTTTTCGACGTCGACGGCACGCTGATGGATTCGGCGCGCGACATCTGCGGCGCGGTGCAGCACGTGCTGCGAGCCTGCGGACGCGATGAGGTCGAAGATGCTTTCCTGCGGCGATATATCGGCCGCCATCTGATCGATCTGTTTCTCGATCTCGGTTATCCGCGCGAAGGGATCGACCAGATGATCGCCGATTACCGGGTCAATTATCACTCGCGAAAACATTCTTCGACAAGCGTGATCCCCGGCGTTGCCGAAATGCTCGCGGGCCTCGGTGGCCGCAAATCGACGGCGACCACCAAAGGCACGCCAACCACGCGCGCGGTGCTCGAACAGTTTGGCCTGGCGCAATATTTCGATCACGTCCAGGGCACCGACGGTTTTCCCGCCAAGCCGGAGCCGGATGTGGTGATGAAATCGCTCGCGGTGCTGGGCGCGGCGCCGGAGGAATGCCTGCTGGTCGGCGACGCGCCGGCGGACATGGAAGCGGGTCGCCGGGCGGGGGTGAAGATCTGCGCGGCGCGATACGGTTATGGCGATCCGGCGGAGCTTGAGAAATGGCAGCCGGATTACTGGATCGACGATCCGCGCGATCTGCTCGGCTAAGTCTGCTCGGCTAAGTCTACCAGGGCGGCTCGCAAGTTGATAAAATTGAGTTTCCAACGCGAGCTGGAAGAATCAATCTCAATAGAATAGGACTCAATCATGGCGGTCACAGGTGCGGGACTTGAAGGCGTTATCGCCGCGGAATCGAAGATCTGCTACATCGACGGCGACGCCGGGATTTTAAGCTATTTCGGATACAACATTCATACGCTGGCAGAGAAGGCGACGTTCGGTGAAGTCATCTTTCTGCTGTGGAACGGGCGTTTGCCGAAACGCGACGAGCTGCAACGGCTGCGCCAGGGCCTGGTATCGCATCGCGCGCTGCCGGAGCCGGTCACGGCTTTTCTGAAAGCCAACGGCAAAGGCGCCGCGATGGACGTGCTGCGCACCGCGGTGTCGATGCTCTCGCTGTACGATCCGCAGGCGGCGGACATGTCGACCGAAGCGAACCACGAAAAGGCGGTCAAGCTGATGGCCAGGACCGCGACCATCGTGACCTCGTTCGATCGCCTGCGCAAAGGAGAGAGCGTGGTGGAAGGCGATCCGAAACTCGGATTCGCGGCGAATTTTTTGTATACGCTGACCGGCAAGCGTCCGGACAGCGTGATGGAACACGCTTTCGATGTCGCGCTGATCCTGCACGCCGATCACGAATTCAACGCGTCCACGTTTGCCGCGCGCGTGGTGGCGGCGACGCTGTCCGATATTTATTCGGCGGCGACGGCGGGCATCGGAGCGCTTAAAGGTCCGCTGCATGGCGGCGCCAATGAAGCGGTGATCAAGATGCTGCTCGACGCCGGCTCGGCCGACAAGGCGATCCAGCACGTGAAGGACATGCTGGCCAATAAGCAGAAGGTTCCGGGCTTCGGCCATCGGGTGTATCACACCACCGATCCGCGCGCCACGCACCTGAAGGAGCTGTCCGAAGAAATCGGCAGGCGCACCGGCCACCAGGATCTGTACGAAACCTCGAAACAGATCGAGCAGTACATCAAGGAGACCAAGGGACTGAACGCCAACGTCGATTTTTATTCGGCGTCGACGTACTATTCGCTTGGCATTCCGGTCGATCTGTTCACGCCGATTTTCGCGGTCAGCCGCATGTCCGGCTGGACGGCGCACGTGCTGGAGCAGTATCATAACAACCGTCTGATTCGGCCGCGAGCGGATTACACCGGCGCACCGGTTGGGCAGAAGTGGGTTGATATCGATAACCGCTGATCTCACTGTGGGGCGGGGTCTCAGCCGGCGCCTTTTGCAAGCGAACCGGCGGATTAAGGATCGGCCGCAGGCTCCGAGCCTGCCCCACAAAATGCGCGACACTTAGAAGTCTGACAAAAGGTCCGTGGCGAATCCTGATTCATGTACGATCTTTCTTTTTTCAGAAATAATCTGGACGCGATCGCGAAACGGCTGGCGGACCGCGGCTTCACGCTGGACGTCGCCTCGTTCCGCAATCTCGACTCCGAGCGCCGCGCCGCTCTGACCGAAGCGGAGCGTTTGAAGGCGCAGAAAAACGCGGAATCGCAGGAAATCGGCAAGCTGCGCAAAGCCGGCCAGGACGCGACGGAGCGTCAGGCTCGGGTCCGCGAAATTACCGAAAAAACTGCGGAACTCGACAAGCGCGCCGAGGAGCTGGACGAGTCCTTCCGCGCGATGATGGCCGGCGTGCCCAACGTTCCCCACGAATCGGTGCCGGCCGGCCGCGGCGCCGAAGAAAACGTCGAGATCAAGCGCTGGGGCACGCCGCGGGAGTTCTCCTTCAGCCCGAAAGCCCACTGGGATCTGGGCCCGGAACTGGGCATTCTCGATTTCGAGCGCGCCGCGAAGATCACCGGCGCGCGATTTGCCGTCTATTGGGATCTGGGCGCCAAGCTGGAACGTGCGCTGATCAATTTTTTTCTCGACGTGCACACCAAAGAGCACGGCTATCGCGAGGTGTTGCCGCCTTTCATGGTCAATTCGGCGAGCCTGTACGGCACCGGCCAGCTGCCCAAATTCGAAGCCGATTTATTCAAGCTGCAAGACACCGATTATTACCTGATTCCGACCGCCGAAGTGCCGGTGACGAATCTGTATCGCGACGAGACGCTCGAACTGGACGCGCTGCCGATTTCGCTGTGCGCCTACACCCCGTGTTTCCGCAGCGAAGCCGGTTCCTACGGCCGCGACGTGCGCGGAATTATCCGCCAGCACCAGTTTCAAAAAGTCGAGCTGGTGAAATTCGCCCGTCCCGAATCGTCGTATGACGATTTAGAAAAGCTGACCAGCGACGCGGAAAATATTCTGGAGCGGCTCGGCCTGCCGTATCGGCGCATGGTGCTTTCGACCGGCGACATGGGCTTTTCTTCCGCGAAAACCTACGATCTGGAAGTTTGGCTGCCAGGGTTGAAGGAGTACAAAGAGATTTCTTCCTGCTCGAATTTCGAATCCTTCCAGGCGCGCCGCGCCGCGATTCGGGCACGCTCGGGAAAGAAAACAGAATTTGTCCACACCTTGAACGGCAGCGGCCTGGCCGTGGGCCGGACCTGGGTCGCGATCATCGAAAATTATCAGCAAGCCGACGGCAGCGTCATGGTTCCCGAGCCGCTGCGCCCGTATCTTGGCGTAGAAGTCATCAGACGCGGGAATTGAGTACCGCTCGCGGCCGGATCTGCCGGTTCTCGAAAACGCACCATACCGGCAACTTCACGCGCCATTCCACGAAAATCGTATTCCTGCCGGGGACGATCTCGCGTCAGACGACGTCCACGCCCATCGATCGCGCCGTTCCCTTCACCGAGTTCATCGCCGATTCGAGCGAGAAGCAGTTCAGATCCGGCATCTTGATTTTGGCGATCTCTTCCACCTGCTTCAAGGTGATCTTGCCCACGCGATTCTTGTTTGGCTCCGGCGATCCCTTGGCCAGATTCACCGCGCGCTTGATCAGCACCGGGACCGGCGGCGTCTTGGTGATGAAGGTGAAGGAGCGGTCGGAATAAATCGTGATCACCACCGGGATGATCAGGCCCTCCTGGTCCTTCGCCGACGTCTTGGCGTTGAACGCCTTGCAAAACTCCATGATGTTGACGCCCTGCGGACCGAGAGCGGTTCCCACCGGCGGCGCCGGAGTCGCTTTGCCGGCGGGAATCTGTAATTTGACGGATCCTGTAACTTTCTTGGCCATGGCTTAGATTTTTTCTACCTGTAGAAAATCGAGTTCCACCGGCGTGGCGCGTCCGAAAATGGTCACCAGCACGCGCAGCGTGTTGCGCTCCGGATTGACCTCGTCCACCTTGCCGGAAAAATTGCTGAACGGCCCATCGATGATGCGCACGTTTTCGTTCTTTTCGAAACTGAGCTTGGGCCGCGGCCGCTCGGCCGAGCTGGCCTGGCGGTACAAAATGGAATTGACCTCGTCGGCCGAAAGCGGCACGGGCATATTGCCGCCGCCGACGAATCCGGTCACGCGGGGCGTGGCCTTGACGGCGTGCCACAGCTCATCATTCATGTCCATCTCGACCAGCACGTAGCCGGGATAGAGCAGCCGTTTGCTGGTGACTTTTTTACCGTTGCGCAGCTCCACCACTTCTTCGGTCGGGATCAGGATCTGGCCGATCTGCGGCGCGAATCCGAACGCTTCGGCGCGGCTGCGCAATGAATCGGCCACTTTCTGCTCGAACCCCGAGTAGGTGTGGATGATGAACCAATTCTTGGTGGACGGCTCTCCGTTCTCCGGCTCGTTTGCCGGCGTTTCTTCGGCGACAGGCGTCTCGGTCGAGTGATTTTCTTCCTCGGGGCTGATTTCGTCTGGCATAATTGCCTTCATTTCGTAAACGTCGCGAACAGCTTATTGATGATCTTGCTGATGATGTTATCGACCACAAAGAAGTACGCCGAAAACAGGAACACGGACGCAATCACCACCGCGGTGGTCGCGCGCACCTGCTTCCAGGAGGGCCAGGTGACCTTGCGCATCTCCATCTGCAAATCCTCAACATAATTCTTCAAGCGCATCGGCCAACTTGCCGCTCGTTGCGGAAAACTGATCTCTTCTGCTGCCATACTTCTCCTGGAAACTGATGTTCGCTCGCATCTCCTGGGAAACGAGCGCCGTTCGCGCCTATCGCGCCAAATCCGCCGGAGGCGGTGGCAGGGGCGGAGGGATTCGAACCCCCACTCGCGGTTTTGGAGACCGCTGGTCTGCCGTTAAACCTACGCCCCTACGATTCCTAGTTTACTTGATCTCCTTGTGGGGATGGTGCTTACGGCAGAACGGGCAGAATTTTTTCAGTTCCAGCCGTTCTGTCATGGTCTTCTTGTTCTTCATGCTGGTGTAATTCTTGCGTTTACACTCGGTGCATTGTAGCGTGATCTGTTCGCGTGCCATATCGATTCCTTATTCCAAAATCTCCGTCACCGTTCCCGCCCCCACCGTGCGGCCGCCTTCGCGAATCGCAAAGCGCAGCCCTTTATCCATCGCCACCGGAGTAATCAGTTCCACCTGCAAATTCACGTTGTCGCCCGGCATCACCATTTCCATCCCCTCCGGCAGCGTGGCGACGCCCGTCACGTCCGTCGTCCGGAAATAGAACTGCGGCCGATAGCCCTTGAAGAACGGCGTGTGCCGCCCGCCCTCGTCCTTGCTCAGAACGTAAACTTCGCCCTTGAACTTCTTGTGCGGCGTAATCGTGCCCGGTTTGGCGATCACCTGACCGCGCTCCACGTCGTCTTTTTCAATGCCGCGCAACAGCAGGCCCACGTTATCTCCCGCGCGCGCCTCGTCCAGCAGCTTCTTGAACATCTCCACGCCGGTCACCACCGTCTTGCGCGTATCCCGGAACCCGACGATCTCCATTTCCTCGCCGACCTTGGCAATCCCTTTCTCGACGCGTCCGGTCACCACCGTGCCGCGGCCCTGAATCGAGAAAATATCTTCGATCGGCATCAGGAACGGCTTGTCCACAATGCGTTCCGGCATCGGGATGTACTTGTCGACGGCTTCCATCAGCTCGTCCACCGTCTTTTCCCACTGCGCTTCGCCGTTCAGCGCGCCCAGCGCCGAAACTTTGATCACCGGCAGATCATTGCCCGGGAACCCGTAGCTGGTCAGCAATTCGCGCACTTCCAGCTCCACCAGTTCGAGCAGTTCCGGATCATCCACCATGTCGACCTTGTTCAGCGCGACGACAATATACGGCACACCCACCTGCCGGGCCAGCAAAATATGTTCGCGCGTCTGCGGCATGGGACCATCGGTCGCGGCCACCACCAGAATCGCGCCATCCATCTGCGCCGCGCCGGTGATCATGTTCTTGATGTAATCGGCGTGGCCGGGGC
>Ga0335073_10001677_pt1 | contig 29818 bp, 23 predicted proteins | sample Lox_Sample_22_FD_207093 | JGI IMG/M metagenome (GOLD analysis project Ga0335073, IMG submission 207093) | Soil microbial communities from Loxahatchee National Wildlife Refuge, Florida, United States - Lox_Sample_2.2 | ecosystem: Environmental > Terrestrial > Soil > Wetlands | place: USA... | reverse complement strand
TGGCACGGGAGGCGGCCGCAATTCGCGTGCCTGTATGCCGCACGACTCAGCAGCCGCCAGGACCTCCGTAAACCCGACGCCTCAAGTGGCCGAGGGTTACGGCGAACCGGGCGGCGACCGGATCGCGCGGGACGCACCACTCGGTCCGCCGGCCAGAGGCGACAGCCAAGGCCGGCCGCATTGGTGCGAGAGAACCGCGGGCACCAGGAGGTAACCGAGCCGCGCGCGGCCACCGCTAAGAACGCCGCGCGCATGTATGTAAGGAAGGACCGTAGCGATGGCCCCGGTCGTCACCATGAAGCAGCTCCTGGAGAGCGGCGTCCACTTCGGCCACCAGACCAGGCGCTGGAACCCGAAGATGAAGCGCTACATCTTTACCGAGCGCAACGGCATCTACATCATCGATCTCCAGCAGTCGCTCGACTACATCGACCGCGCGTACGAGTTCATCAGGGAGACGGTCGCGCACGGCGGCACGATCCTGTACGTCGGGACCAAGAAGCAGGCCCAGGAGGCGATAGCCGAGCAGGCGCGCCGGGTCGGCATGCCCTACGTCAACCAGCGCTGGCTGGGCGGGATGCTGACGAACTTCTCCACGGTCTTCAAGCGGCTGCAGCGCCTGAAGGAGCTCGAGGAGATGGACTTCACCGACGTCGCAGGCTCCGGCATGACGAAGAAGGAGCTGCTGCAGCTCAAGCGTGAGCGCGACAAGCTCGACCGGACCCTGGGCGGCATCAGGGACATGGCGCGGGTGCCGAGCGCGATCTGGGTGGTGGACACCAAGAAGGAGCACATCGCGGTCAGCGAGGCGCGCAAGCTGGGTATCCCGGTCGTCGCCATCCTGGACACCAACTGCGACCCGGACGAGGTGACCTACCCGATCCCGGGTAACGACGACGCGATCCGCAGCGTGGCGCTGCTGACCCGGGTCGTCGCCGACGCGGTGGCGGATGGCCTGATCGGGCGGGCAGGCGCGGCCGAGAGCGACCAGAAGCCGTCCGACGACCAGTACTCGAGCGAAGAGCCGCTGCCGGAGTGGGAGCGAGACTTGCTCGAAGGCAACACGGCCCATGCGGCCGACGCCCCTGCCGCCGTCGCCGAAGCCCCCGTGGCCGAAGCCCCCGTGGCCGAGGCCGCCCTCGAGGACGTGGTGAGCACCAACTCGGCGACCGCCGAAGCTGTGGCCGAGGCCGAGGACGACGCTGCCGACGACGACCAGTGACCACTGACGAGCGAGGAACCACGACATGGCGAATTTCTCCGCCGCTGATGTGAAGCGGCTCCGCGACCAGTCCGGCGCCGGGATGATGGACTGCAAGAACGCCCTCACCGAGGCTGACGGTGACATCGAGGCCGCCATCGAGATCCTGCGCCTGAAGGGCGCCAAGGACGCGGGCAAGCGCGCCACCCGCACCGCGGGCAACGGGCTCGTGACCGCCGAACTCGACGGCAACAGCGCTGGCGTGCTCGTCGAGCTCAACTGCGAGACCGACTTCGTCGCCAAGAACGAGCAGTTCCAGGAGCTGGCCGCCAAGATCGCGAAGGCGGCGCTCAGCAGTGGCGTCACCGACCGGCTCGCCCTGCTCGCCGTCGAAGCCGAGCCGGGCAAGACGGTCGAGCAGCTGATCGAGGACGCGAGCGCCTCGATCAAGGAAAAGCTCGAGCTCGGCCGGTTCGCCCGGTTCGAGGGCGGCTACGTGACCAGCTACCTGCACCGCTCCGACCGTGACCTGCCGCCGACCCTCGGCGTGCTGGTCCAGCTGGACAAGCCCAGCGAGGAGGTGGCCAAGGACCTGGCGCAGCAGATCGCCGCCATGCGCCCGATGTGGGCCACCCGCGACGAGGTGCCGGCCGACGTAGTCGAGAAGGAGCGCCGGATCGCGGAGCAGATCACCCGCGACGAGGGCAAGCCGGAGCAGGCGATCCCGAAGATCGTCGAGGGCAGGCTTGGCGCTTTCTTCAAGGACGTGGTGCTCGTGGAGCAGGCGTTCGTGAAGGACAACAAGCTGACCGTCGGCAAGGTCCTGACGGCCGATGGCGTGTCCGTGCGCGGATTCGCACGGTTCCAGGTCGGCCAGGCCTAGGTCAGCGGCCTGGGTAAGCCCAGGCAGGAAATCGACAGGGCGCCGGAACGCTCACGACCGCGGAACTCGCGGCCGGGACAGCTTTCCGGCGCCCTTTCCGCAGCCGGATCTGAGCGCCGGCCGCGTCTTGGACTAAGGTGAGACCGCAGCCGGCGTGATCAGGCCGGGTAATGTGGTGAGGGCCGTCCGGGGTCGGCGTCCGACCGACAGGCACTCTCGCGTGCGCACAGGAGCCGTAACGATGATTGATGACACCCTCCTCGAGGCCGAAGAGAAAATGGACAAGGCCGTCACGGTCGCGAAGGAAGACTTCAGCAACATCCGCACCGGCCGGGTCCACCCGGGCATCTTCTCCAAGGTGACCGCCGAGTACTACGGCACCCCGACCCCGCTCAACCAGCTCGCCTCCTTCCACGTGCCCGAACCGCGGATGGTCATCATCCAGCCGTTCGACAAGGCCACGCTCGGCACGATCGAGAAGGCGATCAGGAACAGCGACCTGGGGGTCAACCCGTCCAACGACGGCGTGATCATCCGGGTGATCTTCCCCGAGCTCACCGAAGAGCGCAGGCGCGAGTACATCAAGACCGCCCGCTCCAAGGCCGAAGACAGCCGCGTGTCCATCAGGAACATCCGCCGGCACGCCAAGGACGCGCTCGACAAGATGATCAAGAACGGCGAGGCAGGCGAGGACGAGGTGCGCCGCGCCGAGCGCGACCTCCAAGAGCTCACCGACACCTACATCGCGCAGGTCGACGAGCTGCTCAAGCACAAGGAAGCCGAGTTGCTCGAGGTGTGAGCACCGTCGGCACCACGCCCGAAGACGGTCGGCCAGACGAGGCCAAGCCCGCCGCACCCGAGTCCGTGCGCAAGGGCATCAGCACCGGCCGCAACCTGCCGGTCGCGATCGGGGTCGGGGTAGCCCTCGGCGGCCTCGCGCTGCTCACGCTGCTGACCGTCAAGGCGACGTTCCTCATCTACATGGGCGTCGCCCTTCTCATCGCGCTGCACGAACTCGACACCGCGCTGCGGACCCGCGAGATCCGCGTCCCGCTGATCCCGGTCGCGCTCGGCGGCGCCGCGATGCTGACGTCCGCGTACTGGGCGGCCGGCGGAGCGGTGACCGCGGCGTTCGCGCTCACGGTCGTCGCGATTCTCGGCTGGCGCCTGTTCGGCGGCACCGACGGCTACGTCAAGGACGTCACCGCCGCCGTCTTCGCCGTCGCCTACCTGGCGCTGCTCGGCTCGACGGTCGCCGCCATGCTCGCTCCGGCCAACGGCGGCAAGCGCGTCCTGGTATTCATCATCCTCACGATCTGCAGCGACATCGGCGGCTATTTCGCCGGCATCACGCTCGGCCGGGGCGGCGCGCACAAGATGGCTCCCGCCATCAGCCCGAAGAAAACCTGGGAGGGCCTCGCAGGCTCCGCCGTCTTGAGCGTCGTGGCCGGCGCGATCCTCCTGCCCGCCCTCCTGCACGGCCACTGGTGGCAGGGCATCATCACCGGCGCGGCCGCCGTCGCCGCCGCGGTACTCGGCGACCTCGCCGAGTCCATGATCAAGCGGGACCTGAACATCAAGGACATGGGCTCGCTGCTCCCCGGCCACGGCGGCATCCTCGACCGGATCGACTCCCTGCTCATCTGCGCCCCGGTCGTCTGGCTGCTCCTCGACCTCTTCTTGCGCCACTAACCCGCGCGCATGATCCGCCCGCCACAACCCTCGGTCCCCGCACCACTCGCGCGCCGCCCGCCCCTTTCCGCCCGCCCGGACTTTCCCTTCCCCTTATCCCGAACGGGACCGGCCGCCTCTCCACGCGAATGTTTGATCCCCGGATTTTATGGGACTTGGAAGGCAGCAAAATCGGTTCGGTATTCCCGGAACGGAGTCGAGGGCATGTCCTTGAGATGGCTCAGGAACCTCATCATTCTGGTGTACGTGGCAATCGGCTGCTGGGTCGCCTGGGACCACGGTTACCTCGGCCTAGGCTTCCTGCGGACGCTGGCCAGCGCGCTGCTCGCGGTCCTGCTGTGGTGGCTCGTCCCGCTAGGCGTCAACCTGCACGTCCACTGAGTTAACCCGGGGGGGCGACCCCCCGGACCCCCCGGCTGCGCCTTAACGGCGCACGTGCCCCGGGGTCATACCCGTCCCGATTCCCCTGGCCGCGGCTTGGCCTTAACGGCGCACGTGCCCCGGGGTCATACCCGTCCCGATTCCCCTGGCCACGGCTTGGCCTTAACGGCGCACCTGCCTCCTGGGCTTATCCGCCTGCATTCCCACTGGCCCCGACTACACCTAATGGCGCACCTGCCTCGTGGATCTACCTTTTACCATGCGTCCCTAGGGCTCCTATGAGCCTAGCTGGCGGAGCGCTGCCGCTGGAGGATTGACAATCCACCCGCGGCGTTCGGCGGCCAGGCGGCTAACCAGCGCAGCGGAGCCATGTTCTTTGGCAAGCTGCCGGGACCGTTCGGAAATGGGAATTATCCAAAGCCACCGGACAGGGTCACCGTCCACCGAGAAGCCGGACAGGTCCGGGACGGGTGGCCCAGGGAGCACCGACGGGTCGTCGACCAGCAGCACGCCCTCGTAACCGCCGCCGAACGGGAAGTTCGACGGCTGGTCGTACCACCGGACGCTGTGGCCGGGGCCGAACCACGTCACCGCGCGCCATGGGTATCCCGCCAGCCACAAAAACACCAGGGCGGCCACCCCGGACGGCAGGGTCGTGGCGACCGCGAGCTCGACTCGCGAGTATTCGGTCGGGTCGTCGACGACCTGCTCGACCACCGGCATCCGCTGCGCGCTCATCCCGACCGTTGACAGCACCGTGTACGGGCGACCGGGAGCCGGCGGCCGTTCGGAGATCCCGATCGCGGGGTGCCTGCCCGGTGCGCCGTCCCAGTAGTGCGCGCCGGGGCCGAGCCGCGAGGTCAGGTGCGCGAGCGCCGCCTGCTGGAACTTGCCCCAGCCCGCCGCGGAGTGGCGCCACTGCCAGAACTCGCCGGCGCGCTCGACTCGGGGGCCGAGTCCCTCGATGGCATCCGCGAGTGACCAGCCGAACGGTGTCTGGCCGATGACGTCCCTGCTGTATCCGGGCATGCCACGGCTCATGTCCGCCCAGCCTGGTATGACCGCGAGCGGGGCGCCTTCGTCGAGCAGTGCGACGCCGTCGCCTTCCTCGAACCACAGTGCCTGCAGGCTGGCCGGGTCAAGCGGCGGCGTGCCGCGGGGGTGGCGGGTCCGGGCGGCGGGCATAAGTGGCGCCTGCCCGGCGTTAAGCCTGCCTGGATCGGTGGTGCGCGGCGCGCGTACGTGGTTCGCTATCCAGGTGGCGGCGATCGCCGTCGTCTCGTCGTGCAGGTACGCGGCAGTGGTGGCACCATCGAACTCGACCGTCAGCCGTCGGCTCCCGTACGGGCTCACGCTGTCAAGCAGCGTGGCGGGCTGCGGGAACGGCTCGGGACCGGACCGCATTATTGCCATATCATTAATAATCGCCTCGTTTGCCCTCCGTAATCAAGCCCTTGCTTCAAGTAATATCGGTGGGTCAATCCTCATTCGGGGGTCCGGGGGTCGTCCCCCGGGCGAGCAGAGTTGCCGAACGGAGCCCTCGTGTCTCGTCCACCTCGCCACCTCGCTGATCTTGGCCTGGCGGAGCGGCGGCAGGCTGTCGCCGAACTAGGCGAGCGCGAGTTCCGCGCGGACCAGTTGTCCCGGCACTACTTCGGACGGTACACCGACTCGCCCGAGGACATGACCGACTTGCCCGCGGCGGTCCGGTCGGCGCTCGCCGCGGAACTGCTGCCGCGACTGCTCACTGAGGAGCGGTCGCTGGCCTGCGACAACGGCGCCACGCGCAAGATGCTCTGGCGGCTCTTCGACGGCGCACTTGTCGAGTCCGTGCTCATGAAGTACCCGGACCGGGTGACGATGTGCGTGTCGTCGCAGGCCGGCTGCGGAATGGGCTGCCCGTTCTGCGCCACGGGCCAGGCGGGCCTTACCCGCAACCTGTCCACCGCTGAAATCGTGGCCCAGGTGGTAGCAGGCGAGCGAGCCCTGCAGCCCGCCAAGCCCACCCACCCCAACAGCAACTTTGGCAACTCCAGTCACGCTCGCGTCTCCAACATCGTCTTCATGGGCATGGGCGAGCCCCTGGCCAACTACCGCAACGTCATCGGGGCGGTCCGCCGGCTCACCGACCCGGTGCCCGGCGGCCTGGGCATCTCTCAGCGATCGGTGACGGTGTCCACGGTCGGCCTCGTCCCGGCGATCGCGCGCCTCACCCAGGAAAACCTGTCCGTGACGCTCGCTGTCTCGCTGCACGCGCCCGACGACGAGGCCCGTGACGAACTCGTGCCGGTGAACCGGCGCTGGAAGGTCGCCGAGGTCCTTTCAGCCGCCTGGGACTACGCGGCGGCCACCGGACGGCGCGTGTCGATCGAGTACGCGCTGATCAGGGACGTGAACGATCAGCCATGGCGAGCCGACCTGCTCGGCTCGCTGCTGGCCGGCCATCTGGCCCACGTGAACCTGATCCCCCTCAACCCGACGCCCGGGTCGAAATGGACCGCCTCGAAGCCCGGCGCCCAAGAGGAGTTCGTGCGCCGCATCGCCGACCATGGTGTCGCGGTCACCGTCCGGGACACCCGCGGCCGCGAGATCGACGGCGCCTGCGGCCAGCTAGCCGCCCGCGCGACGCCGGCCCGCACCGGCCGCGCCGTCGGCTCCGACCATGCCCGCCGCTCCGGCCCTGAGGTCCGCCACCCCGCCCCTCCTGCCGGCGTAACCCCCCTTCCGCTCGCCTAACCGGCTCGCCTCATCTGCCACGCCGTGCCACACGGGCGGCAAAAGCCAGCTGCGCGACCGCCCCAGCAGCGCTGGCCAGGGGAATCAGACGGGCAGGACAATTATGTGGAAGGGAAATCCGCCCTCCAGCAAGGGAAAGCCTTCCTGTTATCCGATCGACGGCGCCACGGGCTAGCCGTTCCGGCATCACTGGTCACTTCCGGCGCAGAAATAGCCGCAGGTATCCGAACTCAGGGCCGCGGCTGAAGGAGGCTTAAGGAGAGCTGCTCGCAGGGAGCGCCTCGCCACCGGCACACCTCCGGACGAACCCCATCCTCCCCATAAGCCCCCGTCAGCCCTCGCCTCGGCACAGCGCGAAAGATCCGACAGCCTCTGGAGGGGCACTTTTCTTCCGTGTTGTTCGGCCGGACCCCCCGGTGCGGCGGATAAAAGCCGCGAATCGGACAGGCGTGTCGCGGACCCGGCAGGTGACGGCCGCCAACCCGGGGGAGCGCGGTCGCGGTGCCGCGCAGGCGCGGGACAATGCCGTGGTGAAGTGGTGGCAGCGGCTGAGGCGGCAGGCGGGGGGAGCGCGGCACGCGCTCATGTGGCGGGCCGTGCACTGGGGGTGGCAGGAGTTCCAGCGCGCCGGGGCCGTGACCAGGGACACGCCCGCAGGAATGGCATTCCGCGAATTCGGCCGGGGGTCGATTATGGCGTTCCCCGCCGGGTCGGTCTACGGCGAAGGCTGGATCACTGTCGGCGAGGACACCCTGATCGGCCAGCAGGTCACGATGTCGGCGGGCATCATGCCCGGCCAGGATCTCGGCCCGGACCCGGTGCTGCGGATCGGCGACCGCTGCGTGATCGGCCGCGGCAGCCACATCGTGGCGCACCAGAGCATCGAGATCGGCGACGACGTCTGGACCGGTCCGTACGTGTACGTCACCGACCAGAACCACGGCTACACCGACCCGGACACGCCGATTGGCCGCCAGCTGCCGGTAAACCGCCCGGTCACGATCGGCGCCGGGTCGTGGCTGGGCGCCGGGGCGATCGTGCTGCCCGGCTCGCGGGTGGGGCGCAACGTGGTGGTCGCGGCGGGCTCTGTGGTGCGCGGCGAGATACCGGACCGGTGCGTGGTCGCCGGCGTGCCGGCCAAAATCATCCGCGAGCACACCGAGGCCGGCTGGTCGCGGCCGGAGGGGCCGTTGCGGGTCTGAACGCACCGAGGCCGGCTGGCCGTAGCCCGAGCGGCCGGGGAAACGCCTGGGGAAGCAGACCTCAGCCATCCGCGCCCAGCGCGTCCAGCGTGTCGCGGAGGCGGCTGACGCCACGGTCCAGCTGGGCGAGGCCGTCGGCTAGCGCCGCGTCGGTCTTCACGGTCGGCATGCTGGCCAGCCTCGCGGCAGCGACCTCTACCGCTGACAGCCGCTTGGATAGTTCGCCCAAAAGGCCGGACGAGCCGCCAGACTCGCCGTCCACGGAGCCTTTCGCCTGCCGTCGCAGGAGGTCGGCCTGTTCCTGCAGCTGCCGGTTCTTCACGTACAGGTCGACGAAGACGGCCACCTTCGCCCGCAGCACCCACGGGTCGAAAGGCTTGGCGATGTAGTCGACCGCGCCGGCGGCGTAGCCGCGGAACGCGTGATCGGGCTCGGCGCCCGCCGCGGTGAGGAAGATGATCGGGACGTCGTGCGTGCGGGCGCGGCGCTTGATGTGCGCCGCTGTCTCGAAGCCGTCCATGCCGGGCATCACGACGTCGAGCAGGATGACGGCGAACTCGTCCGACAGCAGTGCCTTGAGTGCCGCCTCACCGGAGCGGACAGGGACGAGCTGCTGGTTGAGCGAGGACAAGATGGCCTCTAGCGCGATCAGGTTCTCTGCCCGGTCGTCGACGAGCAGGATCCTTGCCTTCTGCGGCACGTCAGCCGCTCCCATCGGTCTGGGGATAGGGGTGTCGGCGGCGGGCACCGGCGCGGACCTGCGTCTGCGGCCGGGGGCGCCCCTCGAGCCAGCTCCGCATCAGCCCGACTAGGTGGTCGATATCCACCGGCTTGGTGACGTACTCGGAGGCCCCGGACGCGATGGACTTCGCCCGGTCACCCTTCATCGCCTTCGCGGTCACCGTGATGATGGGCAGTTCGGCGAACTCCGGCCGCTGCCGTATCGCCGCCGTCGTGGCATAGCCGTCCAGTTCCGGCATCATGACGTCCATCAGCACCAGCGCGATGTCGTCCTCGCGGTCCAGGATTTCCATCCCCTGGCGCCCGTTCTCCGCGTACCGGACCTGCGCTCCGTACCGCTCGAACACGCTGGTCAGCGCGAACACGTTCCGTATGTCGTCGTCGACGATGAGGATCTTCGCCCCGTTCAGCGGGTCGTCTTCACCGGCCGCGAGCTCGGCGGTCAGGATGCCAGCGGCGTCAGGCGCCGCGGCTTCGCCGGACTCGGCCGCGCCTGGCAGCGACGGCGACACCGACGGCGACACCGACGTCGACACCGGCGGCGGCACCGACAGCGGCCGCGCTGCCCGGCCGACCGCCCCGTTGCCAGCAAGGGACCGTGCGGAGACAGCCCGGAGCGTTCGGGATCCGCGTGGTTGCAGTTCTTCGGTCCAGCCGTTGTCAGAGCGGCTGAGCAGGTCCGCGCCGTCGGCCCCCTGCCTGCCGGGCAGGTAGAAGGTGAACGTGGAGCCGTGCCCGAGCCGGCTGGTGGCCTGTATCTCGCCGCCAAGCAGCCGGGCGATGTCCCGGGAGATGGACAGCCCAAGGCCCGTGCCGCCATAGCCGCGTGACGTCGTGCCGTCGGCCTGCTGGAACGCGCCGAAAATCAGCTCCACCTTCTCCTCGGCGATCCCGATACCTGTGTCGCTCACGGCGAACGCGATCACCGACTTCTCATCGCGCAGCGGTCCGCTGAAGCGGACGTCAGGGGCGGCGGGCGCCACCCGCATCGTGACAGCGCCCGTGGCGGTGAACTTCACGGCGTTGGAGAGCAGGTTGCGCAGGATCTGCTGCAGCCGCTGCTCGTCGGAGAAGATCAGCACGGGAACGTCCGAGCTGACCTCGATCTCGAAGGCGAGTCCCTTCTGGGCGGCGGTCGGGCGGAACGTGGCGTCCACGTAGTCGAGCAGCGTGTCGAGCGCGATCGGCGCCGGGTGCACCTCCATCTTGCCGGCCTCGACCTTGGACAGGTCGAGGATGTCGTTGATCAGCTGCAGCAGGTCCGATCCGGCCTCGTAGATGGTCCGGGCGAACTCGACCTGCTTGACGGTGAGGTTGCCGTCCGGGTTCTCGGAAAGCAGCTTGGCCAGCACGAGCAGGCTGTTGAGGGGCGTGCGCAGCTCGTGCGACATGTTGGCCAGGAACTCCGACTTGTACTGCGAGGAGATCGCCAGCTGCTGCGCGCGCTCCTCCAGGGTGCGGCGGGCTTGGTCGATCTGGAAGTTCTGCACCTCGATCGCGCGGTTCTGCTTGGCGAGCAAGGCGGCCTTGTCCTCGAGCTCGGCGTTGGAGTTCCGCAGTTCGGCCTGCTGGCGCTGCAGTTCGTCGGACCGTTCCTGCAGCGCGGTGGCGAGCCGCTGCGACTCGTCAAGCAGCACCTCGGTGCGGGAGTTCGCCATGATCGCGTTGATCGTGACGCCGATGGTCGGCACGAACCGGTCGAAGAACGTCAGGTGCAGGTTGCTGAAGCGGTGCAGCGAGGCGAGCTCGAGCACGCCGAGCACCTGGTCTTCGAAGACGATCGGCAGGACCACGACGCTGGTCGGGGCCGACGAGCCGAGGCCAGAGCTGACAGTCACGTATCCCGGCGGCACGTCCTCGACCACGATGCGCACGCGGTCGAGAGCCGCCTGCCCGGCGAGCCCTTCGCCTGGGTAGAAGTGAGTCGTGCCGCCGCGGTGGAAGCCGTAGGCGGCGATCCGCTCGAACCCGCCTTCGTAAGGCCCGCCGTCGGGGCCGCCGCCGTCGGGGCCGCCGCCGTCGGGGCCGCCGCCGTCCGGCGCGCCGCCATCGGGCCCGGCGCCCCCACCGTCGCCCGCGGCGAGGTAGAACGCGCCGAACTGGGCGGAGACAAGCGGCGTCAGCTCGCTCATGATCAGCCGGGCCACCTCCAGCGGATCGCGGTGGCCCTGCATCAGCGAGGACAGCCGCGCGAGGTTGGTGTTCAGCCAGTCCTGCTCGCGGTTCGCCCGGGTGGTCTCGCGCAGGTTGGCGACCATCAGGTTGATGTTGTCCTTCAGTTCGGCGACCTCGCCGCTGGCCTCGACGGTGATGGACTGCGTCAGGTCGCCTTCGGCGACCGCGCTCGCGACGGCGGCGATCGCGCGGACCTGCGTCGTCAGGTTGGACGCGAGGCCGTTGACCGACTCCGTCAGCCGTTTCCAGGTGCCGGACACGCCCTCCACCTCGGCCTGCCCGCCGAGGCGTCCTTCGGTGCCGACCTCGCGGGCCACCCGGGTGACCTCGTCGGCGAAGGCCGAAAGCTGGTCGACCATCGTGTTGATCGTCGTCTTCAGCTCCAGGATCTCGCCGAGCGCGATGACGTCGATCTTCTTCGACAGGTCCCCCTGTGCGACCGCGGTGGTGACCTGGGCGATGTTGCGCACCTGGGTGGTGAGGTTGCCGGCCATGGAGTTGACGTTGTCCGTGAGGTCCTTCCAGATCCCCGACACGCCCTTGACGTCCGCCTGCCCGCCGAGGCGTCCTTCGGTGCCGACTTCGCGGGCCACCCGGGTGACCTCGTCGGCGAAGGCCGAAAGCTGGTCGACCATCGTGTTGATCGTCGTCTTGAGCTCGAGCACCTCGCCCTGCGCGTCGACGGTGATCTTCTGCGACAGGTCGCCCTGTGCGACCGCGGTCGCGACCTGGGCGATGTTGCGCACCTGCACCGTGAGGTTGCGCGCCATCCCGTTCACCGAGTCGGTCAGGTCTTCCCAGACGCCGGAGACGCCGCGGACGTGCGCCTGGCCGCCGAGGCGTCCTTCGGTGCCGACCTCGCGGGCCACCCGGGTGACCTCGTCGGCGAAGGCGGAAAGCTGGTCGACCATCGTGTTCACGGTCTGCTTGAGCTGCAGCATCTCGCCCTGGACGTCGACGGTGACCTTCCTGGTCAGGTCACCGCGCGCGACGGCGGTGGTGACCATGGCGATGTCCCTGACTTGTTCGGCTCGGCGGGCGACCTCGTCGTTCAGGGCGGACAGTTCGGTCGCGACGGCGTCGACGAGCGGCCAGATCTGGCCGAGCACGGAGCCGCCACCTGCGGTCGCCGGGTTCGCGCGGGCGGCCGTGAGCGCCCGCGGCGTGTAGTCGCCCTTGCTCAGGGCCTGCAGCGCCGCGCGAAGCGGCTCGAGGTCGTGGTCGGAATAGCGCGCCTCGCCGCCCGGCGAAGGCGGGGCCTGGAACATGTCGCCTCCGATCGTCATCCCCCGCTCGTCACGTCGTCGCGATGGGAAGCATTGGCACATCAAGTCTGTCACGATTAGCACGTTGGGCGATCACCGCTGGCGATTAAATGATCGCTTTCCGCGAGTTACGCGAGGACCGTGAGACGACGTGAGATGACGTGAGTGGCGAGGGTGAATTCGCGGCCAGAACTCACCTGGCCCCGGAGCCGATTGCCGTGTCGCAGGCGCGAACGTTCATCAAGGACGCCTTGCGTCACTTCACGCAGTCGGGCGCCGTCCTGCCCGAGACGGCGGTCGGCGACGCTGCGCTCCTGGTCAGCGAGCTGGTCGCGAACGCGCTCCAGCACGCGGGGACAGGGCTTGAGGTCGGCTGCAAGCTGACCGGACGCGAATTCGCGACCCTGGAAGTCACGGTCACGGACCGGCACCCGGCCCGCTCGCTGCCCGACCCGCCGCCCGCCGAGGATTTTTCCTCCGAACGGGGCCGTGGTCTTATCCTCGCGGCCGCCCTTGCCTCCGCATGGGGGGTGACCTATACAGCCGCCGCCAAGACGGTCTGGTTCCGGCTGCTGCTGTCCGAGCCGGCGCCGGAGCCGGAGCCTGCGTCAGAGCCGGCCTCGGTCTGCGGCTCGGCCGCCAGCCCGGCTGATGCCGGGCCCGTGCCCGAAGCGGACCTCGCGGCCGGCGCGCGGCACGAGCCAGGACATGCCGCCAAGGAACTCGGGAGGATGCACTTCGATGAGCTCGTGCGGCACACCGTGGAAGCGGCGCGGGACGCGGTCGGCGCGGACGCCGCCTATGCCCTGGTAGCCGACGAGGAGGGCGAACTCCGGGTTCGCGGCACCGTCGGGGTCGCGGTGCCGGAAGCGCTGACGGTGCCGCCGGGGGCCATCGTGCTTGGCGACGGCGCCGTGGCGCGATCTCAGATCTCGGTGCCGTTCCTCGTGGACGGGCGCGTCACCGGCGTGCTCGGGGCCGGGGCGGCAGCGCCCGGCACGTTCGACGCCTTGGACGAGCGGCGGCTGCAGCAGGTCGCGGACCGGGTCGCGATGTCCCTGGAGCGGCTGCGCCTCGCCGAGCTCGAGCGGGTCCGCCGGGGCCGGGTCGCGTTCCTCGCCGAGGCGAGCGAACTGCTGTCAAGCACCCTGGACCAGCGCCAGGCGGTCGCGCTGACCGCGCAGCTCATGGTGCCCAGGCTGGCCGCCTGGTGCGCGGTCTTCCTCGCCGACTCTTCCGGTGAGCTGAACCCTGCCTATGTCTGGCACGAGGACGAGGCCCGGATCGACGACCTGTCCCTGCTGCTCGGCGAGATCGGCCCGCCGACGGCGGGCGCGTCAGCAGCGGGCACCCGGCTGACCGGGGCGAGCTGGTCGCTCGCCGTGCCGCCCGGCGCCGGCCCAGCGGTGGTGGCGATGGCGGCGGACTCGGCGTGGTGGTTCCCGCTGTCCGCACGGGGCCGGTGCCTGGGCATGGCGGTGATCGGCCGGCCACGCGATGACCGCCGGTGGCAGGACCCGCCGCCCCGCGAGTCCCTCGAACTGGCCGAAGACCTGGCCCGCCGCGCCGCGCTGGCGCTGGACAACGCGCGGCTGTATGAACGCCAGCGCAGGACGAGCGAGGCGCTACAGCAGAGCCTGCTCCCGCCGGAACTGCCGCGGATACCGCGTGCCGAGCTCGCCGCCGAGTACGCCGCGGCCGGCGAGGCCAGCGAGGTTGGCGGCGACTTCTACGACGTGTTCGCGGTCGGCGACGGCCGGTGGCGGTTCGCGATCGGGGACGTGTGCGGCACCGGCCCGCAGGCCGCGGCGGTCACCGGGCTGGCAAGGAACACGCTGCGGATCCTGGCCGCCGAGGGGCACCCGATCGCGGAGGTGGTGCGGCGGCTGAACAACCTGATCCAGGCGGAGTGGACGCGCGGCTGGTTCGTCACGCTGCTGCACGGCGAGATCTACGTGCCGCCGTCCGGGCCACTCGACGTGTCCCTGGTGTGCGCGGGCCATCCGCTGCCGCTGCTGCTGCGCGCCGCCGCGCGGGCGGGGGCGCGGGCGGTCCCGGGCGGGTCCTGTCCGCCGCCCCAGCCCGCCGCTGAACCGCAGCTGCTGCTCGGCGTCGCGGAAGACTGCTCGTTCGACACGCAGCACATCCAGCTGTTGCCAGGCGATCTCCTGCTCTGCGTCACCGACGGCGTGACGGACAGGCGCGACGACGACGGCCGGCTGCTCGACGACGACGACGGCCTGGCGCGGCTGCTGGCCGGTGCCCGCGGGATGCGAGCCAGGGCGGTCGCGTCCCGGGTCAGACGCGCGGTCGGCGAGTTCGGCTCGGCGCCTCCGTCCGACGACATGGCCGTCCTGGTGATCCGCGCCGTCGGCCACGCGGGGTAGCCCTCGCCCGCCGCGCCGGCTACGCCGCCGTGCGGTCCGCGCGGGCGCGCGGCAGCCTGGTCAGCCATCCTGTCAGCAAGGTGATGGCGGCGGCCACGCAGAAGGACAGGATCGATGCCGACATCCAGCTGGCCGGGGTGAAGCCGATGTCATGCCCGAAAGAGGTCCATGCCCGCGCCCACCATGTCACGTATCCCGGGTTGATCAGCTGGTAGGTGACGAACCCCGCGGCCCATGGCAGCAGCATCGGCCAGCGAGACGGGGCCGCCGCCGACAGGTCCCAGCGGTGCCTGGAGGCGATGTAATAGTCCGTGATCAGCACCGCCGACATCGGCACGAACACCGAGCCGATCAGGTCGAGGAAGTTCTCGTAGTCGGCGATGTTGAGCCACAGCGCGCCCGCCGTGGTGAGCGTGGCGATGACTGCCGCCAAGATGCGCCTGTCCCACAGGGGCCGCAGGTTCTGTGTCGACACCGCCGTGGAGTAGACGTTGGCGAACGACTGGTCAAGCTCGCGCGCGGCCAGGATCGCGAAGGCGAGCGAGCCGGCCGGCAGCGCGATGAACGCGCCATAGATATGGTCCGGGTTCCCGTTGGCGATGGTGACAAGCGTGAGCAGCCCGATGACGTAGCAGAGCACCTGGGTCAGGCTGTAGCCGGCCAGCGTCCCCCCGAACGCCGCGCGCGGGCTGCGCGAGTGCCGTGTGTAGTCGGCGGCCAGCGGCGCGAACGAGATGGCGACGGCGACGACCGTGTCGGTGGCGGCCCAGTAGCCCGACCAGGTGCCATGCGTAACGCTGGGGAGCGGATGACTGACGAGCTGGATGAACAGATAGCCCAGCACGATGAGCACGGCGCCGGTGGCGTACCGGCGCAGCACGCGGATGGCGCCGAGGGGCCGGATGGTCAGCAGTGCGGTCGCCGCCCCGGCGATCAGGACGTATCCCGGTTTGGGCAAGGCCGGTGCCACCGTATGCGCGGCCGTCGCGATCGTCACCAGTTCGAAGATGCCCCAGCCGAGGCACTGCAGGATGTTCGCCGCGGTCGGCAGGTAGGAGAGCCTGGCCCCGAACAGCCCGCGCAGCGCCGCCATGGCCGGCGCGCCCGTCTGGGCGCCGAGCATTCCCGCCAGCGCGAGCGGCACGGTGCCGAGCACGGTGCCCACAACGGTCGCGGTCAGCGCGGCGGCGAGGGAGAGTTCCGCGGTCCCCGCGCCGGCTGGCTGCAGCACGAAAATCGCGCCTGTGAAGCCGAGCAGGCTGACCCCGAGATTGCCCCACAGCCCGAACTGGTCGAGCAGGCTGAGCGCTTGCGGCACTGGCTCGGACAGCGTCCGCGCGACCTCGGAGTGGCGGTCGCCCGGGACGGTGACGAAGGTGTCCTTGCCGCTGGCAGATCCGGTGCTAGTGGTCGCGGCCACGGCAGCCTCCCTACGCCGGAATTACCCGGACAGGTTCAGACGGTCGGTGGCGCGGGCCTGCCTCCGTCAGCTTCCGGCGGAGCAGCCAGCCACCCTCTCAGCCCGGTCAGCCCGAGCTCCCGTGTGCGTTCAGATCCGTCTACTGTACCGACGAGGTCGGCGCCGCCAGTTCAGTCGGCATCCGCTTCGGCCCGTGGCCGGCCTCGCTTGCGCATCTGCCTGGCGTGGCCTGGCAGCCGGCCGGCATCGCCGAGAGCGCGTCGTAGCAGGAACTCGATCTGGGCGTTGGTGCTGCGCATCTCGTCGGCCGCCCACTTCGCCAGGGCGTCGTGAATGGCCGGATCGAGTCGCAGCAGCACGTTCTTGCGTTCGGACATTCTGGTTCCGAGCCTGCCGTCACTGGTACAGCGAGCCGGTGTTCACGACCTGCTGAGTCGCCTGTTCGCTGCACAGAACCACGAGCAGGTTGGAGACCATGGCCGCCTTCCGCTCCTCGTCCAGCTCCACGACGCCTTCTTCGTCCAGGCGCTGCAGGGCCAGGCGCACCATGCCGACCGCGCCCTCGACGATCTTCTGCCGCGCGCCGACGACCGCGCTCGCCTGCTGCTGGCGCAGCATCGCCTGGGCGATCTCGGGGGCATAGGACAGCCGGGTCAGGCGTGTCTCGATGACCTGCACGCCGGCTGACCGGACTCGGTCGGTGAGTTCGGCCGACAGCCGCTGGGTGATCTCGTCCGCGTTCTCGCGCAGCGACAGCGCGTCGGTGCCGCGGCTGTCGTAGGGGTAGCTGGACGCGATGTGCCGCACGGCGGTCTCGGACTGGATAGCCACGAACTTCGTGTACTCGTCGACCGAGTAGATCGCGTGCGCGGTGTCCTGCACCTGCCATACCACCACGGCGGCGATCTCGATCGGGTTGCCGTCGGCGTCGTTTACCTTGGCCTGCGCCGTCTCCAGGTTGCGGATACGGGTGGAGACCGCGATGCGGTTGGTGAACGGGTTCACCCACTGCAGGCCGGGTTCGCGTATCGTGCCGTAGTACTTACCGAACAACTGAACCACGTGCGCCTTGCCTGGCACGACAGCGGTGAAGCCGCGCGAGATCAGGACTAGCCCGACGGCGAGGATGACGCCCACCCAGACCAGGGCGGCGGCCGCGCTCTTGTGCTGGGTCGCCTGCCAGAACGCGACGATCATCGCGATGGCCACGACGCCGATGAGCAGCAGCATCGGCAGGCCGTGCACGTACTTGGCCGCGCGCTCCTGAACCGGCTGACTGGGGGCATTAGTGCGTTGCGCGGTTGGGGTTTCGACCTGGGCTGACATCTGCCCACCTCCTGGGGAGCTTCCTTGATACCATGTTTCTATCATAGTGATATCAGTTTTTAATGCAAGAGGCAGGACGTCAGAGCTTTGGCGTCAGGATCTCGCCCCGCATGGCGCGCTCGACGAGCACGACGGCCCGCGCGGTGGCGGCGAGCCGGCGGCCCTCGGTGCGGTAGGCGGCGAGCACGGCGTCGACGGCATGCGGCGGCAGGGCCTCGGCGAGTTCGGTGCGCGCGGTGCGATATCCCTGGCGGGCGCCCTCGACGCAGGCGGTGGTGTGGTGGCGCGCCATGGCGGCCAGCGCCATGGGGTGCCGCCGCAGCACGCCGTGCAGTCGGTAGTCGGGCGGCACGATGTCAAGCAGCCAGGCGACAGCGGTGCTTTCGAAGTCGTTGCTGCCTGGCGGATGCACTCCGGTTGGCCAGCCCGGCGGTATGTACGTGGCCATGGCGGAAGCATAGCAACAGGTCGAACGGCCATTCGAGTACCAGATGGTCACTAGTTTAGATTGGTGACACATGTGAGGTTGTGTGTGGCGCCCAGCACAGGCGTCACGGGACGCTGACAGTCGAGGGAGGCACGCTTGCTAGAGCGCGACGGGAGCGTCGAACAGCCGCAGCGCCAGGGCCTTGGCCGCGGCCTCGGTCCTGCTCGCGGCGCCGAGCTTGGCGAGGATGTTGGAGACATGGACGCTGGCCGTTTTGGGCGAGATGAACAGGGCGGCGGCGACCTCCCGGTTCGACTGGCCGGCCGCGACGAGGCGCAGCACCTCGACTTCCCGTCCGGTAAGGCCGAGGTGTCCGGTCCGTGACCCCGCGCCGTTGCCATCGCCGCCGGCGCTGCCGTCGGCGGCCGTGGCCGCACCGGACACGGGCCCGGCCAGCGTGATGCCGGCCCGGCGGGCGAGCGCGGCGACCTCGTCGGCAAGCGGCCGGGCACGCAGGCTCGCGGCAAGCCCGGCGGCGCGCCGCAGCCTGGCGGCCGCGGTCTCGCGCCCGTCGGCCACCGTCAGTGCCGCCCGCGCGGCGGCGAGCGACGTGACCGCCGCCTGGTAGGGCTGACCGACCGCGTCCCATGCCGCCAGGGCGCCGTCCCAGGCGGCCAGCCGCTCCCGCGGATCGACGTCATCGGCCGCCGGCAGCAGCGCCGCGAACGACAGCTGCCAGGCCCGCTGCACCGGGCCGAACACGTCCAGCTTCTCCGCGAGCGTACGCAGCTGGCCAGTCAGCGCCGCGCCGGCGTCGTCCCCGCGGCCCGCGCCGGCGGCCGCGGCAGCGATCGCCGCGATCGTGATCAGCGGCCAGACGTACCGGGGGCTGCTCGCCGCCAGGTCGTACCGGCTCAGTTCCTGGACAGCCTGCTGCGCGGCCGCTGCCGGCCCCTCCGCGGCGAGCGTCAGCTGAAGGTCGAGCATCGCCTTCGGCAGGTGGTACTGATCGTCGTACGTAGCGTCGGACAGCACGGCCCGGCTCGCCGCGGCCCGCCTTGCGGCGGTGGCGACGTCGCCGCGGGCGAGGGCGATCGACCCGGTGAGGATCCACAAGGCGACCCTGGTAAGCGCAGGCGGGGCAAGGTCAAGGGCGCGCTCGGCGACATCGAGCGCCTCGTCCCAGCGGGCGAGGTACGTCAGCGGCTCCGCCAGGTTGATCGCCAGGAATGCCCCGGCGGTGCGGGCCAGGCCGTGCCGCTCGGAATCGGCTATGCCCTCCCGGGCGACCACCGCGGCGCTCTCGTACTCGCCCGCCCCGCACAGCAGGTGCGACTCGTAGATCACGAGCTTGATGATGGGCTGGTAGGCGCCGGCCCGCTGCGCGGTCACGCGGGCCTGCGCGATCAGGCGGAGGGTGTCACTGCCTGGCGACGCCAGCCCGCTCGGCTCGGCGTCGATCATCGCCAGCGTGGCGAGCCCCTGCGCCTCCGCGTCGAGGTCGCCGTCCTCGCGGGCGAACCGCAGCGCCTCTTCCGCGAATGCCCTGTACTGCGGACCCATCGTGTCGCAGCCGGCGTGCGCGGCGGCGAGCAGTATCTGCGTCCGCGCCCCCCGCGAGACCGTCTCAGGCACCAGGGACAGCGCCCGGTCCAGGTCAGCCAGGTCACCGGGGACCCCGACATCCCTGCGGAAGCTGAAACGCTGACGCAGCAGCATGGCGACCCGGACCGGGTCGCTCGTCTCGTCGAGTTCCGCCAGCGCCGATTCCACGAACGCCAGACCGTGCTGTGCTTCGCCCGCGTCCCTGGCGGCCCCGGCCGCCTCTTCGAGCACTCGCACGTGATCGGCGCCGATGCGATCGGCCGCGTCAGGCACCTGATCCCAGAGCTCGAGGACACGGGCGAGCAGCATGAGCCGCTCAGCGTGCGCCACCGCGCGTGAAGCCTGCGCGGACGCCTGCCACGCGCTGGTCAGCGCCCCGGGCGTGTTGTGCGCGGAGTACCAGTGGTGCGCCTGCTCGATGTCGGCACGCCCGCCGGACACGAGCGCCGGGTCGGCGTCGATGGCGAGGGCGTACCGGGTGTGCACGCCGCTGTGCTCCCCGGGCAGCAGGTCCTCGTGCACGGCCTCGCGGATCAGCGCGTGCCTGAAGGCGTACCCGTCCGCGGTGGTGACAAGCACGTTGCCCGTGACGGCGGGCCGGATCGCGGCTGTCAGCTCGTCCTCGGTGCGCCCGCTGACCTTGGCGAGCAGCGCGTGGCTGGTGCTGCCGCTCCCGGCGCTCGCCACGCGCAGCACGTCCTGGGTGTCTTCGGGCAGCCGCCTGACGGTCTGCAAGAGCAGGTCCGCGAGCGACCCGGGTATCTCGCGGCAGCCGTCAGGGCAGGCAAGCAGTTCTTCCGTGAAGAGCGGGTTGCCTTCGGCCCGCTCGAAGAGCGCGTCGGTCAGCGCGCGGTCGGGTACCTGTCCGAGCACCGCCGCGGCGAGCTCTTCGGCCTGGCCGCGGCTCAGCCGCGGCAGCTCGGCCCGCTCCACCCAGTCGATCCTTGCGAGCTCGGCGAGCAACGGCCGCAGCGGATGGGTGCGGTGCAGCTCATCCGAGCGGAACGTCACGACGATCAGCACGTTGCGCAGCGCGCGCTGGTAGCCGATGAGGAACGCGATCAGGTCGCGGCTTGACCGGTCCGCCCAGTGCGCGTCCTCGACCACGAGAACCACGGGCCTGTGCTCAGCGAGCCGCTCGAGCAGCGTAAGGAACTCCTCGAAGAGCCGCGCCCTGGCCTCGCCAGCGGCCAGGCCGCCAGCGGCGGGCACGCCCCCCGCCGCGCCGCCGCTCCCGGCCGCGACAGAACCGGCCGCGGCAGACCCCGCCCCGGCAGACCCCGCCCCGGCAGCAGTAGGCCCGCCAGCATCAGAAAGCTCAGGCAACAGCCGGGCGAGCTCCCGTATGGCCCGGCCGCCGCCCGGCAGCATCCCCGCGATCTCGTCCGCGCCGGTCTCCCGCACCAGGTCCCGGAGCATCGCGGTAAACGGGCCGAACGGCAGTCCGTCCGCCCCGAGTTCCAGGCACCCGCCGGCCAGCACCCTGGCGCCGGCCTCCCGGGCGCGCCCGGTGAACTCGCCGATCAGCCGGGTCTTGCCGACCCCGGCCTCACCGCCGATGAGCACCGCGGCTGGACCGCCCTGGCAGACCGTTTCAAACGCGGCCTCCAGGGCGGCCATCTCCGCTGCCCGTCCCACCAGGACGGGGCTAGTCCCGCGCCTGCTCATCTCTGGAATCAGCATGACACGGGGGTCTGACATTCCAGCCGGGCCGGACGAGTCCGCGCCCGGTTTCTCCGCCATTTCCGGCGCCGGTCGCGGTTTACCGGCCAGCGCCCGCGCGCTCGCCCGCCACCGGGTTCTCGGCGCCGCGGAACGTGCCGTCGACGTAGTCCGGGATCGGTGGCACGACGAACGTGTCCGGTGCCTCGGCGCGGTGGCGCTGCGCGCGAACCGCCTTGCGCAGTGCCCGCGCCAGGCTGGCGTGCCGTGCCGCCTCTTGCCGCTCGCTGGCCCGCTGGCGGGCTAGCTCGAGCATCAGATCCGGATGCATGATTTCGTCCTCCTCAGTCCTGGGAACCGCCCCTTGGTTTCCCATACCTTGAGAGTCGCGCTAAGGCCCCCCGCGCCGCATCGGGCGATCGCCTTATGTTCGGCGTGACCGGTGCCTTAGACGACCGCGACGAGGGCTGTCAGGAGGCCCGCAGGGCCTTAGGCCAGCCTGCTGCGGGCGCGCAATACACTGGTAGCGGCCGCGAATTCGCGCAGCCAGATCCCGAAGCCGAATGAGCGAGACTCAACGTTGCCCGCACAGCAGACCACGATGCCAGCCGCGACTGGCGCAGGCGAGATCGCGACCCGCGATGACCTGCGCAACGTCGCGATCGTCGCGCACGTCGACCACGGCAAGACCACGCTCGTGGACGCGATGCTGTGGCAGTCAGGCGCGTTCCGCGCCAACGCCCACGTGAACGAGCGCGTCATGGACTCCAACGACCTGGAGCGCGAGAAGGGCATCACGATCCTCGCCAAGAACACGGCGGTCAACCACGGCGGGCTGACGATCAACATCGTGGACACGCCGGGTCACGCGGATTTCGGCGGCGAGGTCGAGCGCGGCCTGTCGATGGTGGACGGCGTGCTGCTGCTCGTCGACGCGAGCGAAGGGCCGCTGCCGCAGACCAGGTTCGTGCTGCGCAAGACGCTTGAGGCGGGCCTGCCGGTCATCTTGGTGATCAACAAGGTCGACCGCCCGGACGCGCGGATCGCCGAGGTCGTCGACGCCTGCTACGAGCTGTTCATCGACCTGGACGCGAGTGAGCAGCAGATCGAGTTCCCGATCGTGTACGCCGCCGCGAGGGCCGGGCGCGCGTCCCGCACCCGCCCCAGCGACGGCGAGATGCCGGACAGCGAGAACCTGGAGCCGCTGTTCGACGTGATCAGGGAGACGGTCCCGCCGCCCGTCTACGAGCAGGGCGCCCCGCTGCAGGCGCACGTCACCAACCTGGACGCCTCCTCCTACCTGGGGCGCATCGCGCTCTGCCGGATCTACAACGGCACGATCAGGCGCGGCCAGCAGGCCGCGTGGTGCCGCCACGACGGCTCGATCGAGCGGGTGAAGGTCTCCGAGCTGTTCCGCACGGAAGCGCTCGACCGCGTGCAGACCGACGAAGCAGGCCCCGGCGACATCGTCGCGATCGCCGGCATCCCGGAGATCATGATCGGTGACACCCTCGCCGACGCCAGCGACCCGCGGCCGCTCCCGCTGATCACCGTCGACGAGCCCGCGATCTCGATGACGATCGGGGTGAACACCGCCCCGCTGGCCGGCCAGGTCAAGGGCTCCAAGGTCACCGCGCGCCTGGTCAAGGACCGGCTCGACCGCGAGCTTATCGGCAACGTCTCGCTGCAGGTGCTGCCTACCGAGCGCCCGGACACCTGGGAGGTCCGCGGCCGGGGCGAACTGGCGCTCGCGGTCCTGGTGGAGATCATGCGCCGGGAGGGCTACGAGCTGACCGTCGGCCGCCCGGCCGCCGTGACCAGGGAGATCGACGGCAAGCTGCACGAGCCCGTCGAGCGCCTGTCCGTCGACGTGCCGGAGGAGTTCCTCGGGGCCGTCACGCAGCTGGTCTCGGTGCGCCGCGGCCAGATGGCGTCGATGACCAATCACGGGACAGGCTGGGTCCGGCTCATCTTCCTGGTCCCGGCCCGCGGGCTGATCGGGTTCCGCACCCAGTTCCTCACCGAGACCCGGGGCACAGGCATCGCGCACCACGTGTTCGAGGGCTACGAGCCCTGGGCCGGCGCGATCCGCGGCCGGGCCACCGGCTCGCTTGTCGCCGACCGGTCCGGCGCCGCCAACGCGTACGCGATGTTCAACCTGCAAGAGCGCGGGTCGCTGTTCGTCTCGCCCGGCACCGAGGTCTACGAGGGGATGATCGTCGGCGAGAACTCGCGGACCGACGACATGGACGTGAACATCACCAAGGAACGCAAGGTCACCAACGTCAGGCAGTCCACGGGGGAGGAGCTCGAGCGGCTGGTCCCGCCCCGGCTGCTGAGCCTGGAGCAGGCGCTGGAGTTCTGCGCCGACGACGAGTGCGCCGAGGTGACACCGATCGCTGTCCGGCTGCGCAAGACCATCCTCGACGCCAAGGAGCGCGGCCGCGTCCGCGGCCGCATTTCCCGCGGCGAACAGGCATAGCAAAGGCGCGCGGGTAGTCACCGCGGATTTTTATCCCGAACGCCCCGGGCCCGCTGTCCAGCGCGAGCCAGGCCCGCTGGGCATGGCCAGCCCGGGTGCGGGACGTCAGGTGATCGTGAGGTAGATCGCGCTGCCGATGCCGACGATGAGGCAGTACACGGCGAACGGGACAAGCGTGCGGCCCGGCTTGGATATGTAGCGCATGAAGAACCGCAGCGCGAAGTACGCGCCGACGCCGGACAGGATCGAGCCGACGAGCACCTGGCCGCGGACCCCGTTGCCGAGCGGGCCCGTCAGGTCCGGGATCTTCGCCGCGCCCGCCGCGAGGATCACCGGCGCGGACAGCAGGAACGAGAACCGCGCCGCGTCCTGCCGGGACAGCCCGCGGAACATGCCGCTCACCATGACGACGCCGTCGCGGCTGATGCCGGGCAGCAGCGCGAGGATCTGCGACGCGCCGAGTCCGAACGCGGACCCCCAGCCCAGCTGGGTCACCCGCCGGTCGGATTGGATAGCGAGGCTGGCTTCCAGCTGTTTCGCCGCTCGCTGCCCGCTGGAGTGCCGGGCCGCGTGAATCGCGCCGACGCCGGCTGGTTTTTGCCAATAGGAAAGAGCCGCCATCTGCCGGTCTTCGGCGGCCTGCTGCTCGTCAAGGCCGGCACGGCGCCTGCGCGCCGCCTCCCCGGCGAGCAGGATGAGCCCGTTCACCGCCAGGAACACGGCCGTCAGGATGGGCTTGGCGAAGTAGACGCGGAAATCGTGCTCGAGCGCCAGGCCGGCGATGCCCACCGGGATCGTCGCCAGGATGATCATCCAGGCGAGCTTCTGCTCGACGGTCTGCGGCTCCCAGCGCCGGGTGCCCGGTGCCGGGCTGATCACGTGCGCGATCGAGCCGAAGAAGCCCTTGACGATCCGCAGCCAGTCCCGCCAGAAGAAGATGATCATCGCGATCGCCGTGGCGACGTGCATTCCGACGATGAACGCGAGATAGGGGGACTCCGGTGCGGACACGGACAGGTCGACCGCCCACCTGCCGCCGACAAGCGCCGGAATGAGCACGTTATGCCCGAGGCTGGATATCGGGAAGAGTTCGGTAACCCCCTGGATCAGCCCGACGACGATCGCCTCGGGGTACGTAATGTGCGGGTACATCCGCGTCCTCCCGCTCGGCCGCAAACGCTGGTCAGACGCGGCGCGCCCCGCTGCCACGTCCCTGGCCATGGTATCGGTGGCCTGCGCGTATAGCTCTGCGGCCGGCGGCCGTGCCGGCGCGGGTAACGTGAGCCGATAACGGAATTAGACCCTAATCACCAATTTGCCCCGCCTCCGCAACGGCGGAACTGTAGGCTCCGCCAAGTGACTGGGCTTCGGGGACGCGCCAGGATCGCGGGCGGCGCGCTGATCATGATGGCTGGCCTATTCATTCCAGCCGTGGCGACGACCCCTGTGACGGCGGACGTCACGGTATCCGCGTTGGGAGTGGACATCGGCGCCGGCAAGTTGCCGACACCTGTTGAGTGGTCGCAGGTCCAGCAAGCCGGTAACACCTTCGTGGGTATCAAGGCGAGCGAGGGCGATTACTTCAAGAACACGGATTACGTGACGGCCGTGACGACGGCTGTCGCGGCCGGGTTCTACGTTATGCCGTACGTGTTCGCCAACCCGTACGACTCGACGGCCAAGGGCAACGGCACCGCTGTCGAACAGGCCGACTACGCCTGGAACAACGAGATCAGCAAGGTGACCGCTCCCGGGTACAACGCGAGCGCCCAGATGCTGCCTGTCGTGCTCGACATCGAGCCCGACCCGTACGTCGGCCAGCAGAAGAACAGCAACCAGTGCTACGGGCTCAGCCCCGGCGCGATGGTGCGGTGGATCGGCCAGTTCCTGGCCGAGATGAAAGCGGATACCAGTAAGACGCCCATCATCTACACCACCGCCGGATGGTGGGACCTCTGCACGGCGAACAGCACGGCGTTCGGCGGATATCCGCTGTGGATCGCCGAATACGACGTGTCGAGCCCGGTGCTGCCGTCCGGCTGGAACAACTACGCGTTCTGGCAGTACGCGAGCGACGGCACGGTCCCCGGCATCACGGGCACGGTCGACCAGGACTACCTCGGCCCTGTCACCCAGTTCAGCCAGGCAGGCGCCCCGATCGGCCCGGTGCAGCTGCAGACGCTGACCTCGCTGAGCCATCCGGGGTCGGTCACCTACACCGTGCCCGCCGCGGGAAACGCCGGCGCCCTGCCGCCAGGCCTGACGATGACCAAGGCCGGCCTCATCACCGGAACGCCCCTGGCCGCGGACATGGGCCAGCAGTACACGGTCACCGTCACCCCGTCGGCAGGCGCCACCCCGGTGTCCCCGTCGTCGCTCACGTTCACGTGGGACATGGCAGGGCCGATCACGCTGTTCTCCCCGGGCGCCCGCACCACGTCCGCGGGCACCCCGGTCGTGCTGCGGGTCGGGGCGTCCGATCCTGACAGCGGCTACGCCCCGGTCCTGAGCGCATCCGGGCTGCCGGCCGGGCTGTCGATGAACTCCAGCGGGCTGATCACCGGCTGGCCGTCGAAGCCGGGCGCCTATACGGTCACCGTGTCCGCGTCCGACGCGTTCGGCGGCACCGGGTCCTTGTCGTTCACCTGGACGGTCAAGGCGGTGGCCGGCACCGGCTTCACTGGTCAGGTCAGGCAGGTCGGCGGCACAGGCAAGTGCCTCAACGACCCGTCGTCGAGGACGGCTAACGGCACCCCGGTGACGCTGTGGAGCTGCGACGGCAAGGCGAACCAGGCCTGGACCGCGGTGCAGGACGGCACGATCCGGGTCCTGGGCAAGTGCCTCGCGCAGAGCGGGACGAGCGTGGTGCTGTGGCGGTGCTCCGCTGGCTTCAGGAACCAGGAGTGGCAGGCGGGCAGCGACGGGGAGCTGGTCAACGCCCTGTCAGGCAAGTGCCTCTACTTCGCCGCCGCGAACGCGGCCAACGGGAGCCGGCCGACGATGGCCGTCTGCGCCAACGTCACGACACAGTCCGGCGAGCACTGGAACCGTCCGGCGGCCAGCGTCGCCGCCGGCGATCCGGGCAAGTGCCTGGCCGCCGCCGGAACCGCGGTCGAGCTTGTCACCTGTGCGAACACGGCGTCCCAGCACTGGACGGCGGCAGCCGACGGGACGCTGCGGCTGGGCTCGACCTGCCTGACCCAGACGGGCGTCACCGCCGGCGCGACGCTGGCGGTCGGCTCTTGCTCCCCCGCGGCGGCCACCAAGTGGCAGCTCACCAGCGCGGGTCCGCTCGCCGTCGAACTGGGCAGCGCGGCCACTCCCGGACTGTGCGTGACGGCGCCGTCGTCGGCCAACGGCACCGCACTGGTCCTCGAGCCGTGCGCCACGACGCAGGCAGGCACCTGGCGCGTCGGCTGACGCGAGCTGGAAACGGCACGCCGGACCGGCGTGCCGTTTCCAGCTGTCAGATCGCGACGACCGCGACGCGTTCGGCCTTGCGCCGCCCGGGTTCCTCCGTCAGCTTGCCTAGGTCCCGCGGGTCGCTGGTAAGCAGCACGACGGGCCGTGCCTGTGCCAGCGCGACGACAGCGAGCAGCGCGTCAAGCGCGCACCGGTTCCCGGACAGTCCGGTCTTGCCCAGCAGTTCCCCGGCGGCCCGGCCGTGTTCCGTGTCGATGGATACCACGGTGATCACCTTCAGCCAGTGATGCACTGCCGCGTCTTTCGGCCCGCCATGCAGGACCTCGGCCAAGGTAGAGGCGGCAGTGACAATCGCGGCGCAATGCTCCCGCGCTATCTCAAACCGCCTGTATGCGCGCCTGTCCCTCGCCGCGAGCTTGCTAAGGCCTTCCGCGTCCAGGACCAGGGTTCCCCCTACTCCTGGTAGTCCGGCCACTCGCGCCTCGCCTCCTCGATTTCCTCAGGGGTGAGCGGGCCGTTCGCTGCCTCAAGCTCCGCGGCGAACTCGTCCATCAGTTCAAGTCGCAGCCGTTCCCCTGCGGCTTCGGCCACGAAGCGGCTGAACCCGCCCGGTCCGGTCCGGGAACGGATCGCTGCGGTCAGTTCTTCAGGCATGGAGACGCTCACCTTCTGCACGCGGCCATGGAACCGCGAAGTGTCGATTTCGACGGGCGTCTTCGGGAACATCACCGTGACGCGCTGCAGTATCAGGTCGGCGGGAACAACCGCCAGCGCGTCCCGCAGCGCCTTCTCCAGCACGCTGAGCGCCTGCGCCTGCAACGCAAGCGGATCCGTCTCCGCATGCGGATTCTCACTCATAACCCGATGCTACCAGCGGTAGCAACTACATTTCCGGCCCGCCCCCGTCGGCGCAGCAGTCCGTGCCCGGCGCCGACTCGGGATCGCCAGTCGCACGAGACTACGTGCGTCCACTTGGCGTACTTTCTGACGTTTTCCTGTCCTGATATGTCCGGAATGTCCATGCGAAAAGTACGCCAAGTGCGGCCCGGGCACCCCGCGCACCCGTCGGGAGCCCTCATGAAAGCGCGCGAGAGACAGCTGAAGGCGCCCGCATCCGCAGATGCGGGCGCCTTCAGCCCTGCCGCCGATGGTCCGCACCGCCGCGAGGCGGCGAAACCGCCGCCTAGCGCTTGCCGGGTACCGCGGGCGTGCCCGCTTTCTCGGGCCGGCGCGAGATCTTCGAGCCGAGCCAGACCAGCGGGTCGTACTTGCGGCCCGCGACCCGCTCCTTCATCGGGATCAGCGCGTTGTCGGTGATCTTGATGTGCTCAGGGCAGACCTCGGTGCAGCACTTGGTGATGTTGCAGTAGCCCAGGCCGAAGTCTTCCTGCGCGATCTCCCGGCGGTCCGCCTCGTCGCACGGGTGCATCTCCAGTTCGGCGACCCGCATAAGGAACCGGGGCCCGGCGAACGGGCCCTCGTTCTCCGCGTGGTCCCGGATCACGTGGCACGTGTTCTGGCACAGGTAGCACTCAATGCACTTGCGGAACTCCTGTGACCGGTTCACGTCCTCCTGCTGCATCCGGAACTCGCCGGGCTTGATCGCGGGGTCCGGCGTGAAGGACGGGATCGTGCGCGCCTTCGCGTAGTTGAACGACACGTCGGTGACCAGGTCACGAATCACGGGGAACGTCCGCATCGGCGTGATCGTCAGGACCTCGTCGGGGGAGAAGGTCGACATCCGGGTCATGCAGCCAAGCCGCGGCTTCCCGTTGATCTCCATCGAGCACGACCCGCACTTGCCGGCCTTGCAGTTCCACCGGACCGCCAGGTCACCAGCCTGGGTGGCCTGCAGCCGGTGCAGCACGTCGAGGACGACCTCGCCCTCGTTGACCTCGACCTTGTAGTCGACGAGCGAGCCGGACCCCGCGTCGCCGCGCCACACCTTCAGTGCAGCCATGTACCCCATCAGTGGCCGGTCCCTTCCGCCGTCGCCGACGCGGCCGGCGCCGACGGCAGCCCGGCCAGTTCTTCCTCGGTCATGTACTTCTTGAGCTCGGACTTGTCGAACAGCGCGAGCAGGTCCGGCCGCATCGCGGGCAGCGGCTGGTGAACAAGGTCCACCTTGTCGCCGGTCAGCGTCAGGACCAGGTTGACCTTGCGCCACTCGGCGGACATCGCCGGGTAGTCATCGCGGGTGTGCCCGCCGCGGGACTCCTGCCGCTCAAGCGCGGCGAGCGCCACGCACTCGGCGACGAGCAGCATGTTCCGCAGGTCCATCGCGTAGTGCCAGCCCGGGTTGTAGGCCCGCTCGCCCGGCACCGCCACCCGCGCCGCCCGCTCCTTGAACTTCTCGAGCTCGGTCAGCGCCTGCTTGACCTCCGGCTCGCGCCGGATGAGGCCGACCAGGTCGTTCATGGTCTGCTGCAGCTCGGCGTGCACCGTATACGCGTTCTCGCCTTCGGCGCGAGACAGCGGCGCGACCGCCTCCGCCACGGCCGCGTCCAGGTCCGCCGCCGACACGACGGGCCGGGCGGAAAGCCCGTCCAGGTAGTCCGCCGCGCCCTCTCCGGCCCGCTTGCCGAACACCAGCAGGTCCGACAGCGAGTTGCCGCCAAGCCGGTTCGAGCCGTGCATGCCGCCGGACACTTCCCCGGCCGCGAACAGGCCGGGCACCGACGCCGCGCCGGTGTCGGGGTCCACTTCCACGCCGCCCATCACGTAGTGGCAGGTCGGCCCGATCTCCATCGGCTCCTTGGTGATGTCGACGTCCGCCAGCTCGATGAACTGGTGGTACATGGACGGCAGCC
>Ga0335073_10001675_pt1 | contig 29822 bp, 25 predicted proteins | sample Lox_Sample_22_FD_207093 | JGI IMG/M metagenome (GOLD analysis project Ga0335073, IMG submission 207093) | Soil microbial communities from Loxahatchee National Wildlife Refuge, Florida, United States - Lox_Sample_2.2 | ecosystem: Environmental > Terrestrial > Soil > Wetlands | place: USA... | reverse complement strand
TGCCAGTCTTGAGGCCGGTGGGGTACGCGTGTGGGGTAGGGGACGGCGAACAGTCCTCCGCATCCTTGCCGATCAAGTGCTTGGCTGGTAGTTTCGATTCCGACCCTAGCCTCCAGATCCCTGTTTCGCGCGGTCCTCGTGCATCCCTCCCAACGCTCTCGATTACTCACAATCGCCTGAAATTGCAGGCTACTTCGTCCAGGGCTGTCTTACGGCGTCCTTCCGCAGCCCCGGTTGGACCTGGGGTATCTCGCGGGGGTATGTTCCCGCGCACTGGAGTATCTGGGGCGCAAAGTGACGCAACTCACCGAAGCCAGAATTCGTACCGCGGCGCACTCTACTCCCCGCCGGACAAATCGTGATGGAGTTGAACGATGGGCTTCGTGGCTGGGCCAATTATTTTGCGTTGGGGCCGGTCGAGGACGCCTATCGGGCGATCGAGTCCTATGTCACGAGACGGCTGCGTCGATGGTTGTGCATCAAGCATGAGATCCGCGGCAGCGGATGCTATCGGTTCACGGACCAGTACCTGCACGATACGCTGGGCCTGGTTCGCATCCGAGACCTTGTGCACCACCTTCCGTGGGCGAACGCTTGAGTATCTTGTCCGAGAGCCGAGTGCGGGAAATCCGCTCGCTCGGTTCGGTGCGGCGGGATGTGGAAACGGAGTCATGGCGCCTTGATTGCGGCACCGCCATCCGAAACGGGCGACAACAGTTGAGAGGAGCCTACCGCCACCGCGCCACATTTCGACCCTACGACACGTTGCGTGCGGGTGCGGATGTCGTGCCGATCAAGCGAGTCGCTTCGGCGGCATGAGGTTAGGTCCGCCGACCTCGACACAGCTCAAAAAAGGGCTACCATCAACGACATGGCGACCAATGACCGCATCGTAATCGACCCCAAGATCGCGCACGGGAAACGCGTTATCCGTGGCACGCGTGTGCCTGTGACTCTCGTGGTCGGCAGCTTGGCAGGCGGCATGACCTTCGAAGAGATTGAGCGAGAGTACGATCTCACGGCGGACGGCATCCGGGCCGCCTTGAAATTCGTGGGTGAGATAGCGGAGCAGGAGTCCTTTCACCGCCTTCCGGCTGCGTAGAACCGCAGGCGCTTCCTGATCGACGCAAACCTCCCGCGTTCGATCGTCGCTCTTATGTCGGGACTCGGACACGAAGTCGACTTCGCTCGCGACATTGGCCTCGGCGCCGCCCCTGATGCTGCAGTCGCGGAACACGCCCGTGTTCATCGGGCGGCGCTCATCCCGCGAGATATGGATTTCGGCGACGTGCGGCGCTACCCGCCCGAGCAGTATTCCGGTCTCGTCGTTCTGCGGCTACCGGACAGCTTGACCGCCGTCGAGATTACGCGCGTGGTGGAGCAGTTCCTGCGCGAGCCTACCTTCCTCGCCCAGCTCTGAGGACGACTGGCGATTGTGGAGGCTGACCGAGTCCGATTTCGTCCTCCATTGTCTTAAATCGCCCGTCAGCGCGTCAGCTCCAGTGTGCGATGGCGTACCCGATCGTCCTTTCGTGTCCCTTCAGGTTGCTTGGCCTTCGCGAGCTGAACCAGCTGCACCGCCAGGCGCTCCCGGTCCGTGAGCACGGGGGGAAGATGACTGGCGAAGTACCGCACGTCTGCGCCGAGAACGATCTCTCCCTGACCCTCCAACTTCGCGGCGACCGCATTCCAGGCGGCAATCACTGCCTTTCGGGTCTTGAGCAGCGCGGCGCGTGCCGGGTCAGCGATCGTCCTGGTTTCTGAAAGCTCGTGGACAATGTCATCGAGCTTCTCGCGCAACGCGTACGAGGACCCGGCGCGCCGGGTTCGGTAGTGAACGTCGTTTGCTGCTCGCTTCGTTTGGCCGCGAACGGCTCTCGAAGTCGCATTCGCGGCGATTCCCTGCTCCCGCATCAGCTGGGCAAAGTCCTGCCGCCATTCCCGCGGCATGGCCTTATCGATGTGCAGGCGTCGTCCGTCGGTTCCCTCGGCCTTCACCACCAGGTGTACGTGCGGGTGCTGCTGATGCGTGTGGAGTGCCATGGCGTACCGGTGCTTCGCGCCGAACTTCTCCCGGGCAAAGGCCTTCGCCGCGGCAAGCACCGCCTCCGGCCCTGTTGGCGCCGGCATCGAGAGCGCGATGTCATGCACCAGCTTGATACCGGATGCGGCAGTCCGTTCACCGCGCGGTTGTCGGTACTGACCGGAAGAGAGTTCCAGGTGCCAGCTGCGCAGCAGCTCTTGTTGGCCGTCCTGGGACACGTGCTGCCCGTCGTCCGTCTCGAGCTCCAATTCCCCATGCTGGCTGATGTAGGCGAAATGCGCCGCGACAGCACCGACCCGCCTTCCACCACCGCTCACTTTCACCATGACCTCGGGCGCTTATGTGGAGTCGGCACTTATGTGTAGCTCCCCATAACGGGGTGGCACGCACAGTACGGGTCGCCGACTCTCACTGGATGGACCTCGGGGCAGCCGTGCGCCTAGCATCGCCGGCCGGGCGACCTGCTGACCAAACCGAGCGGTGATATGTATGCGGAGCGATGACGTAGCGCTTGTAACCGGTGGCAGTCGCGGAGTTGGGCGTGGCATTGCACAAGCGCTGGTGCGCGAGGGAATGACGGTCTACGTCACTGGACGCAAAGTTGCGGATGCCGACCTGCCCGCAGCCGTCGTTCGTATCCCGTGTGACCACCGGGAAGATGCTCAAGTCGCAGCCGCATTCGAACGAATCAAGTCGGAGCGTGGGCGGCTCGACCTCCTCGTCAACAACGCCTGGGGCGGCTACGAAAACATGGTCGAGGACGGAAAGTTCACCTGGTCCGAGCCCTTCTGGCTTCAGCCCCGCTGGCGGTGGGACGCCATGATGACGGTGGGCGTGCGCGGAGCGTTCATCGCCGCGCAGTTTGCAGCTCGAGAAATGGTTGCCGCAAATTCAGGGCTGATCGTGAACATCTCTTTCTGGGCCGCGCAGAAGTACCTGGGAAATGTTCTGTACGGCTGCGCGAAGGCGGCAACCGACAAGCTAACGGCAGATATGGCTCATGAGCTTGCCCCGCACGGGATCAGCGTCGTGTCGCTATACCCTGGGCTGGTGCGCACGGAGGCGGTGATGGCCGCGGCCGACTTCCTCGACCTCACCAACTCAGAGAGCCCTGAGTTCATCGGGCGTGCCGTCTCGGCACTCGTGCGGGATCCGCAAAAGTTGAGCAGGAGCGGGCAGGTCCTGGTCGCTGCGCAATTGGCGCTGGACTATGGATTTACGGACATTGACGGACGGCAACCGCGGCCGCTAGGACTCACGGACGCGTGATTCGCAGCACGCGTGCCGGCCGCGTGGAATCGGCGCTCACGGCCAGGACCGGAGCCAGAGAGTGCCGGTGTAAGCTTCAGGAAAGCAGACAACCCGGTGCCGACGAAGCGCGGCCCATATGAAACACGGGAGAGTTGCAGTGGTTTCAAGTCCCACGGTGCGGCTGGCTCATCACCTGACCTTCGCAGGCGAATGCGCGGAAGCCTTTGAACTCTATGCACAGATCCTCGGCGGGACCATCCTCGGGGCGCGAAAGTACGCGGATTCGCCTTTGGGGTCACAGGTTCCGCCGAACTGGCAACAAAAAGTCCTCTTCGCGAGCCTGAAGGTAGGCGACTACGCCTTGCACGGCACTGACCATTTGCCGAATCAGTACCGGCGGTCCGAGGGGTTCTACGTCTCGCTACACATCCGTGAGCCTGAAGACGCGGCTCGAGTCTTTCGCAGTTTGTCCCAAGGTGGCGTCGTACAGGTCAGCCTTCAGAAGTCGTTTTGGTCGACGCACTTCGCGCTCTTCGTGGACCGGTTTGGAATACCGTGGGAGATCGATCATGAGTCGCCGCCGTGATCACTCGGTCGAAGTCAGAGGTTGATCGAACGTCTGCCCTCAACCATCTGAGCGTCTGTTATTGAGGAATGTGACTGACCGCGTTGGGTCGTTATGCAGAGCTCTGCATAACGACCCGTTCCGGCCAATCGTGCCGGTACCCATTGACCCGGAGGCGGTCATTCCGAGAAGCTATCGGCGCAGGAAGGACTCTCATGGACACTGTTCTGCGGAAATCCGCGCCTGAGTGGAGCACAACGTGAAGAGCGTCGCCGCGCTAAGTCTGATCCTGCTGTCCTCCAGTGCCTTCGCGGCCGCCGGGCCGAAGTCACCCTCCGCCGCCCGACTCGCCTGCGACCGTGAATGCCTCCGCGGCATGGTTACCCAAGTGCTCTACGCCTTGGTCGACCACGATACGAGCAAGCTGCCGGTGACCGACAACCTGCGCGTCACGGAGGACGGAATCGAAAAGCCGCTCGCCAAGGTCGGGCTGGTCAAGACCGTGACAAGACTGCGCGGCTATCGCCAGGACATCATCGATGAGCGGGCGGGACAGAGCATCGCGGCGGTCCTCGTCGAGGAAGCCGGTGCGCCGGTCATCCTGATCGTGCGAGTCAGGGTGGAGAGCGCGAAGATCAGCGAGCTCGAGCTGGTGGCCACGCGCAGTCGCGCGGAGGGCCTGAGCTTCACCATCGACACCTTGAACGCGCCGAGCGAAGAGATGAGCTTCGTGCCGCGCCCGTCGCAGCTCGCGACGCGCGAGCAGGCGATCGCGATCGCCCTACACTACCCGAAGGGCTTGAACTCCGCGGACACCTTCGCTTCGGTGGGAACGCCGTTCGCGCCGGGCACGAGGCGCGTCGAGAACGGCGCGGTGATGGCGGGGCCCGACTGCGTGTTCAGTCCCACCTGCAAGGACATCGCCACGCAGTCGCTCGCGATCTTCAAGCGCCTCGGCCACGTCACCGTGCGTTCCATCTACGTGGACGAGCGGATGGGCATCGTCGTGCTGCGCCTTTCCTGGAACGTGCGTGGCCCGGGTTCCGACAAGCTCACTACGTTCGAGCTGTTCAAGGTCTACGACGGGCAGATCCACAAGGTCGAAGCCTTCATCCGGCTATTTCCGCCGGCGCTCGAGCTCGGTGGATGGCCGGTGACGGTCAGCCAGCCCTGAGCGCTCCCGTACATCGTAGTGAGGAACTGACTGCGGCCTTCAAGCCCCGCGCTCCGCGCGCCTTCGCGTCGCTGAGCCCTCCTGTCCCGCTCGAGGTCCACTGTGATAGACGGCCGATCAGGATCGGGGTCACGCACCGGTGCTGCCGGCCGATAGCTGCCGCTCGTGCGCAAGGCCTGGTGCGCCCGATTCCGGACGTTCGTCCTATACTTCGAACTCAGTGCGTAGCGTCCTGTGCTTTCTCATCCTCGCCGCGACAGTCCCGCTCTACCTCCGCGGCGCCGAGAATCCTCTCCTTTCGGGGAAACCGATCGTGCACGACAGTCGCAGACCGGTTCGGCAAGTCACACTCACCGCCAACCAGCTAAGCGCGCCGCAGGTGGCACTCGTGACCTTCGGCCCCGGCCGACTCTACTGGGAGAGATTCGGTCACGATGCCATCATCGTTGATGATCCGTCGGCTGGCGTACGGATCGCCTACAACTACGGTGTATTTGATTTCGAGGAGAAACACTTCCTGCTGAACTTCGCGCTGGGACGCATGCATTACAGTCTCGACGTGGAACCTTTCGACGAAGAACTCGCGCCGTACGTGACCGAGGGTCGCTCCGTGACTGTACAGACGCTCAATCTGACGCGTGCGGAAGCGCGGCAGTTGGCGGCGTTCCTCGCTTGGAATGTGCAGCCGCAGAACGCAGGCTATCGATACGATTACTTCGTGAACAACTGCTCGACCAAAGTGCGCGACGCTTTGAATCGAGTACTGGGCGGTGCCCTCGAGCGCCAGCTTGCGCGCCGACCGGCGCCCCACACATACCGCTTTGAAGTCGTTCGGCTGATCTCGCCTGATTTCTGGTTGGCGCTCGGCATGGACATGGGGCTCGGTCCGAAAGCAGACCGCCCGCTGAGCCTGTGGCAGGAGAGTTTCGTCCCTATGGTGCTGAGCCGCGCACTGCGGGATGTGGCGGTGCGAAATACGAATGGCGACACCGTACCGCTCGTGAGCGACGAGGAAGTCGTCCTGCCCGGAAGACTGCCGCCTGCGCCTGCAGCACCACCTGAGCTCCGGCTGCCTTTTTTGGTCGCCGGAATGGGATTCGGCGCACTGCTGTTGTGGCTCGCACACGGACGCGGTCGCCTTCCGCGGGTGGCCTTTGCGCTACTGACGGTCGCATGGTGGCTCATCTGCGGATTCAGCGGCCTCCTGCTGGCCGGACTTTGGGGATTGAGTGGCCACTGGGCCGCTTGGGATAATGAGAACCTGCTGCTGCTCGATCCTCTGTGTCTGATTCTGCCGGCGGTGTGGTGGCGCGCACCGCGAATCGGCTGCTATGTCGCCACTGTGATTGCGGCGGCCGCGGCGATCAGTCTGATCATCCGCACGCTGCCTGGTTGGTACCAGGGCAACCTCGCTTTCATTGCGCTCGCGGGTCCCGTACACCTGGTGCTGGCGCTGTTGATCTGGCGTCAGTGCTTGGCAACCGGGTCTGCGGCCACGGCAATGGTCGTCCCCTACGAGAGGCACCATGTCTCATGAGAAGCTTCGATAGTTTCCCAAGAGCGCTCGGTCGCCAATCGCTCGAAAGGATCTGGAGCACCTTTTGCCCGATAGGACCTGTCGGCCGAGAAGAGGCATTGGCCCGACTGTTCTGTCGAAGCAAGTTCGGCGGCGCCTCGCGAAGCAGGTCGCGAACCTGGATCGCGACGGCGAACGCGGCGCTATGAGGTGGATGGAAGCGGTCTCGGAATTTGACGCCAGATGAAGCGCGGCAACGTCGTTACCGTTGCCGCGGCAGGCGACTACGGCAAACCGCGACCGGCGGTGATCGTGCGAACAGATGCCCTACCCGACGAGCACGCCTCGGTCCTCGTCGGTCAGATGACCTCGGATCTGAGCGACGCCCCAGACTTTCGGGTGACGATCGAGCCAACCGAGGGCAATGGACTACGGGTGTGCGCGCCGGTAATCGCCGACCGCCCTGTGACAATTCGGCGCGAGCGCATTGGGCGGCCGATTGGGCGGCTCGATAGCACGGATGCCGTGCGTCTCGACATCGCATTGGCGTTCGTCATGGGGCTAGCGGATTGGTCCGCGGCCGCGGGAGCGCGATCCGCACAACGCGACGCCCAACCGCTAGCCTGAAAAGCGCGAAAGCGGACAGAATGGCAAGGCACATGACCTGGCGCGTGGCGGTCACCATTAATCTCAGCGATTGGCGCATTTGCGGCGCAGGCGAGTGCACAGCGCTCGCTCTGGGCGGCGGACGAAGCACGGCGCCCAGAGTTAGCGTCCCAGAGCTTCCCCTACGCGTTGTTGGATCCTGACGGGGTTGGGATTGTCGACGCTATCGTTCCGATGGACGACCCCCGATATAATGGCTCGGGCGGCCGCACCCTCCTCATTCTTCACTCTTCCGCGAAAACCGCGCCGGATCAATTCGACGGCCTTCCGTGACCGTGATTAGTCGGGGGCCGGTTGCCGTGCTGAGGGAGAAAAGCCATCGGTTGGCATACGTTGACGGCAACAGTCGGTGGGGGTGGCATCGGGTAAATCGCCACGATCACCCGGTTCAATGGTCAAGCGCATCCCAGTGATCCCTCAGCGGTGCCGTGTGCCACCTCGCGCGAGTTGCGGTTACAGTGATCGAGGGCGTTGTTCCTCATCCCCGCAATCGGTGCGCAGCTCATCAACGCCGTTGCCGATCGGGTCCGGGGATCTGCATTGCGAGCTTGAGCATCTGACCCGCGGCCGAACTCCACGGGACCGCGTTGCCATTCTGCGCGGCAACCACCAACCAGCTCACGTTTTCTCCTCTCTGCAATCATCGTCATCATCCCGTATCGAAGATGCCGTGGTGTGCCGTCGGGGTTCCTATCGCCCACAATCTGCGAGCTCCAGTGCGCCACTGCAGCATCGGAGCGCAGAAATCGCACGGCGGTCTGCAGCAACGTGGTTGTGAGGTCTTTGAAGCGCCCGTTCTACAGCGGAACGTGATACGTCTCAAAGTCGGCTCGCCCGTGCAGACAAATGGCTTCGAGCGTAACAAAGCCGACATCAGGCGCGCGGGAGCGCACGAATCGCTGCCTTACCGATCTTCCATTTGCAGCCGGGCGCGACCGAATGCCCGAAGGCACGCTGTCCTCACTTCGCGGCAACCTGTACGGGTACCTTGATTGCGCGCGCGGCAGCTTCCTGAAGAGTGTGTGTTTGAAGATAGATCAGCGTTAGCATCGGCATGTTGGCCGAGCGGATCGCGTCACCGAGCGCCTTCGCATAGCAACCCTTGAGATCATCGACGGGCTCCAGGGCGACCCGCGTGCCGCGGGTGCAGAGCATCCACGCCGCATTCTCCAGGCGGCTATAGAAGGTCCGGACATCGGTTGGGCGATTCATATCCAGTCCGCGCGTGCTGACCTGAACGGAATCAATCACGTCCCTGGCCGCAACATTACCGGCGACGAGAGCGCAGGCTGCCGCGGCGACTCCAAGGGAAGACAAAGCATCTTTCGTGTACGTACGGATCTTCGTGGACATGAGAACCTCCTGATGACGCTGTGCGGTTCGCGAAAATCGACGCGTTCGGTACGCTCCTTGGTCGAGACGTGCCGCCGCCTCGGTTATTCAGCAATTGTTCTGCAACTCGGTGGGTGCGCCCGCCGGTGGCGGACTGCTGGTGTTGTCGATACACGGGATGGCACTCAGATATTCATAGATGGCCTCGAGCTGATGGTCCGTCATGCTCTCAAACGCCGGCCACGGCATGACCTGCAGCAGGCTGCCGTCAACCGTGTTGCCCGGCGATGTGGGGATGCAGACCGGCAACTCGGCCGGATTGGTCGTGACCTCGATCTGCGCCAATTGCTCGGTCGTGCAGATCGGGTGAGCGTGATCGAAATCCGTGCCCTGCCTGATGATCTGCTTGAACTGCGCCAGCGTGTGGCCGCCTTCCGCCCGTCCGGTCTTGTCGGGCGTAAGGTTGCGGGCGATGATGTCCGGGCCCGCATACATCAGTGGACCGGTCGGTGTGCCGACGGGCCCGAAGTCCTGGCCGCCGCTCAAGTAGACCGTCGGGTCGACCGCTGCCTTCTGGTGGAAGTAGGGGTTGCCGCCCGCAGCGTAATTGAGGTTCGGTGGCAGTCCGGCGGTGTGGCAGCCGTTGCAGTCGGCAACTGCATTAACGAGGAAGCTGCCGAGTCCCACCAAGTCAGGATTCCGTCCCTGCAGGTTAAGAGGTACGGGAGCGATCTCAAACCCGATACGGATGAGCTCCTCTTCCTCCTTGCCTAGGAAATCGCCTGCTTTGAGGGGGCGCGAGGTGTCGGGTGTACCTCCCAGCATCGCCACGCACAGGATCAGCGCGGTTGCGGCGGCGAGTTTGACAAGTCGGTGTGAAATCATTGTGGTCCTCTCTCGCAGATGGCGTGTGGCGCTGCAACATCGAGTGAGTGGCTGGCAGTCATCTCATTCGCTTCCGTCTTTCTTCCAGTGTGCAGTGCGCCGAGATCTCACCATGGTGGGTTTCCCCCCGGGCGAGGTGGGGGTAGATTGGCGCGGCGGGCCATGAAGAAGCTTTGGCCACTCCGTGAATCGTCATGAGAAAGTGTGAGTGGCGCTCGTGAGCGCGGGGAAAGACGGCAAGGTATTCACTTTCGCAGGGTTTTTACTCGATGCGCGGCAGCGCTTGCTGTTCGGATCGGAGGGCGAGCCGATCCCGTTGACCGGACGCGCGTTCGATACACTTCTCTATTTGCTAGAGCACGCCGACGAGCTCGTCGACAAGCCGACGCTCATGAAGGCGCTCTGGCCGAACGTCATCGTCGAGGAGAACAACCTCAACCAGAACATATCGATCGTGCGCCGTGCGTTGGGGGAGGTGCCCGGCGAGCATCGCTTCATCGTGACGGTCCCCGGGCGAGGGTTTCGGTTCGTCGCGCTGGTGCAGCGCGGGGATGCGCTGCCGGAGCAGCCGGCGCTCGCGTCCGAGCGCATGGCCTCGAGGGGGCAAGCACCCACACCGCCGGGTGGGATGACCCCATTGCAATCAGATGAGTTCATGCGGGCAAGCCGCGAGCGCCCGGGTGTGTCGGCCGCGCTACTCATCTGGCGCGGCAAGGGCGTGTTGTGGGTGGCGGGTGCCGTGCTCGCCCTGGTGTTTGCCTACCTAGGGGTCGAACGGCAATCGATCTGGCTAGGAGCCCGTGTGACGGGCCGGCTCGCGGCTTTGCCACCCGAATCGACGGCACGCATGGGTGCGGCTCCCATCCCCGCTCCCGTGTTTGCGCCCCCGCCGCACTCTATTGCAGTGCTGCCGTTTGCGAACCTGAGCGGGGACCCCAATCAAGAGTATTTCTCCGATGGGATCTCGGAGGAACTGATCAACGCGCTGTCCCACATTGATGCTCTACAGGTGGCCGCGCGCACCTCCTCGTTCTCCTTCAGGGGAAAGGAGGTTGATGTCGGCACCATTGCCCGCAAACTCGGCGTCGGTGCCATCCTGGAGGGCAGCGTGCGCCGCTCCGGCAACACCGTGCGCGTCACCGCGCAGCTGGTCAACGCCGTGAACGGCTTTCACATGTGGTCGGAGGATTACGACCGCAACCTGAAGAGCATTCTGGCGCTGCAGACCGACATCGCCACGAAAGTGGCCGAAGAGCTGCGAGTCAGACTGCTCGGAGATGAGGCCGAAAGAATCGAAGTCGGCGGTACGCACAATCCTCAGGCATACGATGCCTATTTGCGCGGCATGCAGCTGACGGCGACCGCAGACCACGAAGCGGAGTATCGTGCTGCTTTGTCAGCGTTCGACCAGGCGCTCGAGCTCGACTCACGCTTTGCGGCGGCGCACTCACAGCGAGCGCGAGCGCTTGTAGATATCGCCCTTACTTCCAATCAGAGAAACCAGTCGGCCATCGAGCAGCTCTACCTCATGGCGCGTCAATCGGCTGAGAAAGCGGTCACCTTCGCACCGAACTCTGCGGATGCTCACGCAGTCCTCGGATGGTACGTACTGTTTCGGTTTCGCCAGTACGAGCGGGCAGCGCGAGAGCTTGACCGCGCGATGTCACTGTCCCCGGGGGACGCACTCGTGCTTACGGCGTACGCAGGTTTTCAGGCCATGATGGGTCACGGACGGATTTCGGTGGAAGCGAGCCAACGAAGCGTCCAACTGGACCCACTGAGCTATACGATGAGAATGAATTATTCGAGGGTTCTGTACACGGCGCGCCGCTTCAGCGAGGCAATTGCCGTCGCGCAAGACGCCAGAGCGCTGAACCCGCACGACACGAGCAGCATGGGCATCACTGCAGAGGCCTATCTCGCACTGGGTAAACCGGAACGCGCGGCGCACATCTGCGAGTCGTCCTCGATTCCGTTGCAGGAGCAACTGCGATACTACTGCCTGGCGCTCGCATATCATTCGATCGGAAAGCCTCGCGAGGCGCTCGATGCCCTCACGAAGCTGCGAGCACTGGAGGGTGATGGCGGGTCGGTGGAATACGGGTCGATCTACGCTCAGTGGGGTCAGCCAAGACTGGCCTTGCAATGGCTCGCTAAGGCTGAGCGGCAGTACAATCGAAGCCTGGCAGGCTTGCGAGCGGAGTGGACTTGGGATCCGATTCGACGTGAGCCAGAGTTCATTGCCCTCGAGCGGCGGCTCGATTTCCCGCCTTGACCGGGGCCAATCTCATCCAGAGCGCCGCGCGACGCAGCAACGCACACGAGCCCTCGCTGGCCGCACTGGAGTCGGTCACACCAAGACATCACTTGCGCATTGCTCCCACCGGGGACAGGCAAGTGGGGTAGACGGATGCGAGCGGTCCCCCGCATCCTGAGTCGATCACTCGCCGCCAGCGTTTCTCTACCGGCCCGGGGACCATCGTGAGTGTCTCACCCGGTGCGCCTACGCGCCCACTCGCTCGATGGCGGCGGCGAGCCGCCGGCGGACCTCCTCAGCCGTCGCCCGCAGCTCCGGATTTCCGGTGCGCTCCATCGCGACGACCGGGTCCACGCTCGCAACTTCAGTGAGGCCGTCCGCCGCCTCGCGCACGATCACATTGCACGGAAGGAGCACACCGAGCTTCTCCTCGCGCTTGAGCGCCTCGTGCGCGAAGCGCGGATTGCACGCGCCCAGAATGCGGTACTTACCGATCTCCGCACCGATCTTCTGCTTGAGTGTCGCCTGCACGTCGATGTCCGTGAGCAGCCCGAATCCCTGCTCCTTGAGCCGCGCGGTCACCTCCGTGACGACTGTATCGAACGGCTCGCGCACGCTCTTTGCAATGTAATACGCCATTCTCAGCTCCTCCCGGTTCGTGCGAATCTACCCGGCGGCGTGCGCGCCGCACAGCGTGGCAAATGCGTACCGCCGGGCCTGGACATGCCCCGTGGGTGCCCGCTAAGTTCGCGCGCCATGGCGAGACTTCCTTGAGCGCGGGGCCCGCGGACACCGGCGCGACGAGCGCAGCGAGCGCTGCACTCGGACTGACGAGCGAGGAGGCTGCGCGGCGGCGCGCGCGCTTCGGTCCGAACGCCCTGCCCGATGAGCGCCCGGCGCCCTGGCGGCGGCTCGCGGGCAAGTTCTGGGCGCCGGTTCCATGGATGCTCGAAGCGGCGATCGTGCTGCAGCTTGCGCTCGGCGAGTATCTCGAGGCCGCCGTCATTGCCGTACTCGTGCTGTTCAACGCCGCACTCGGCTTCGTCCAGGAGAGCCGCGCGGAGGCGACGCTCCGCGCCCTGAAGTCGCGACTCGCGCTGCTTGCCTCCGTGCAGCGCGACGGAGCCTGGAAGACTGTGCCGGCGAGCGAGCTCGTTCCCGGCGATGTGGTGAAGCTCGCCCTGGGCTCCGTCGTGGGCGCGGATGTTCGCTTGACCGACGGCAGCGTTCTCCTCGATCAGTCGATGCTCACCGGAGAGTCGCTCCCGGTCGAGGGTGCAGCAGGGCGGGTCACGTTCGCGGGCGCGCTCGTGCGCCGCGGCGAGGCCCTTGGCGAGGTGATCGCGACGGGGCGGGCCACCCGCTTCGGCCGCACCGCTGAGCTCGTGCGCACGGCGCGCGGTGCCGGCTCGCAGGAGCGCGTGGTGCTGCAGGTGGTGCGCAATCTGGCCCTCTTCAACGCCACGATCGTCGTTGCCCAGGTGGCCTATGCCGTAGCGCTCGCACTGCCGACGCAGGAGATCGTTCCGCTCACGCTGACCGCGATACTCGCCGCGATCCCGGTCGCGCTTCCGGCGACGTTCACGCTCGCCGGTGCACTCGGTGCGCGCGCGCTCGCGAAGGTAGGCGTGCTGCCCACGCGGCTCTCTGCGGTCGATGAGGCTGGCGCGCTCGATGTGCTCTGCGCGGATAAGACCGGGACGCTCACCGAGAACAAGCTCGCCGTGACGGCGGTGCAGGGGCTCGCGGGGTATGACGAGCGCAGGGTGCTCGCGCTCGCCGCGCTCGCGAGCTCACGGGGCACGCAGGATCCCGTGGATACGGCGATCTGCGCCGCGGCCGACGCGCGCGGAGCGGAGATCGGGCTGCGGCAGACCCGGTTCGTGCCATTCGATCCGGCGACGAAGATCTCCGAGGCCGATGCGATCGATGCACGGGCGCGAACGGTGCGAATCCTCAAGGGCGCGCCAGCGCGAGTGAGCGCGCTCGCGAGCCCCACGTCCGAGGGTGCGCCGGGCATCGAGGAGCTCTCAGCGCACGGGCACCGTGTGCTCGCGGTTGCCGTGGGCCCGCTCGGTGCGCCGCTTGAGCTCGTTGGGCTCGTCGCATTGAGCGACCCGCCGCGCGCCGATTCGGCGGAGCTGATCGCTCGGCTGCGCTCCTTGGGAGTGGCGACGGTGATGGTGACCGGCGATGCGCCGGCGACCGCCGCGGTCGTCGCGCGCGCGGTCGGTCTAGCGGGACCCATCGCACCCCTCGGTCCGCCGGCGGACGGCATTCATCCGGAGGACTACGCGGTATTCGCCGGGGTGTTTCCGGAGGACAAGTTCCACATCGTGCGCGCGCTCCAGAAGGGCGGACACACTGTCGGGATGTGCGGCGATGGCGCGAACGATGCGCCGGCCTTGCGTCAGGCTCAGATGGGGATCGCCGTCTCGACGGCGACCGATGTCGCGAAATCAGCCGCCGGGATCGTGCTGACGCTCCCCGGTCTGTCCGGCATCGTGAGCGCGGTGGAGGAAGGCCGGGTGACCTTCGAGCGCATCTTCATCTACACACTGCGCTCGATGACGCTCAAGATCGGCCAGTTGCTGCTGCTCGCGGCCGGCCTGCTGATGACCGGGCACGCGGTCTTGAGCCCGCTTTTGATCGTCATCGTCGTCATCAGCGGGGACTTCCTCGCCATGTCCGCGACGACTGACAACGTCGAGCCTTCCGCTCGGCCCGAGCACTGGCGCATTAACCAGCTCACGCTGGTCGGTGCGCTGCTCGGCGCCTGCTACGTCGCATTCTGCACCAGCGTACTCGCCGTCGGGCACTTCTATCTCGGGCTCGCGCTCAAGCCCCTGCGCACGCTCGCCGCCGTCGCACTCGTCGCGGGAGGGCAGGCGGCTTACTACTGCGTTCGCACGCGCGGCGCGCTCTCGAGCACGCGCCCAAGTCGTTGGGTCATCCTCGCTTCGCTCACCAACGTGCTCGTGATCGGCCTCTTTGCCGGCCAGGGATGGCTCATGGCACCGCTCGCGCCCGCGCTCGTCGGTGCGACGATCGCCGCGGCGGCTGCATTCGCACTCGTGCTCAATCGCGTGAAGATCGCGGTCCTCGCACGTGTGCGCATCGACTGAGCGGCGAGAATGCGCGAGGGCCGTGTGCAGGCTTAACTGCGGCAGTAGCGCTCCTGCAGCAGCCGTATCACGCGGGGCACGATCCCGGGCATCAGGGAATACCGCACGTTTTGCGCCTGCCGCTCGGCGACCACGATGTTGTGTCGGCGCAGGATCGCGAGATGCTGGGAGAGCGCCGACTGACTCAACGGGATCTGCTCATTGAGCTCGCCGACCGAGAGCGGGCCGGCGAGCAAATGGCAGAGCACCATCAGGCGCTGCCTGTTCGCGATTGCCTTGAGCAATGCGGCGGCCTCCCGCGCGTGCGGCTGCATGTCCTGCGCGGCCCGCAGGTAGCCGCTCTCGATCTGATCGGGTTGCGCGGTTCGGTTTGGCACGCACGCTCCTCCGGCGCGCGATCGGTACCGCCGGAGCTTGTGCGCCGATTGTACGTTTCGCTCGACCGTCGAGCGAGCTGCAAGTGCGCCGCCCGTGCTCGGGGTACCTCGCCCCCCTCCCGAGCGACTGGCGGGCCGGCGAGCGGCGCGGTCTAATACGCGCGGCTGCGTCGGAGTGAGCTCGTGTGACACAGGCGCTCGAGGTGACCGATTTGACCGTGCGCCTGGGAGGAACCGAGGTGCTGCGCGGCCTCACGTTCAGCGTAGCCCGCGGCGCCGCGCTCGCCGTCATCGGACCGAACGGCGCGGGCAAGACCGTGCTTCTCAAGGCTCTGATCGGCGCGCTGCCCTACACCGGCACGATCCGCTGGGCGCCCGGTACGGTGCTCGGCTACGTGCCCCAGAAGCTCGACATCGAGCGCGATTTGCCGCTCAACGGCCGCGACTTCCTGCGCGCCAAGGCGGCGCTCGCGCGCGTGGGCGCGCCGGAGATTGCCGCGGCGCTGCGCTCCGTCGGCATGGACGAGCGAATCACGCGCCGGCCGATCGGCAGCATGTCGGGCGGGGAGTTCCAGCGGCTGCTGATCGCCTTCGCGCTGCTCGGGCGCCCGAACGTGCTGCTGCTCGATGAGCCGGCCGCAGGCGTCGATGCACCGGGCCATGCGAAGCTCAATGAAATCATCGAGTCGCTCGAGAAGGAGGGCATGACCGTGCTGCTGGTCTCGCACGATCTCAGCGTCGTGTACCGCTATGCGGGCAGCGTTCTGTGCCTCGGACGCGAGCGTGCCTGCATCGGCCCGCCGCGCACGCTCCTCACGCCCGAGATGCTCTCGCAAGTCTACGGAGCACCGGTCGGATTTCACGTCCATGACCGCGATTGACCTCGCGGCGCCCGCGCTCTCGATCAGCATGGCAGCCGCGGCGGGGCTGGTCGGCAGCTTTGCGATCATGCGGCGCATGGTGCTCGCCGCGGACCCGATGTCGCACATCGCGCTGCCGGGCATCGGCATTGCGCTCATCCTGCACCGCAGTCCGCTCATCGGCGCGCTCGCGATGCTGCTCCTCGGCGCGATTCTGATCTGGAGCATCGAGCGGCGCAGTCGCATCTCGACCGAGGCGGTGATCGGTGTCACCTTCTCGGTTGCGCTCGCGGTCGGCAGCACGATCACCTCCGGGGAAGAGCTGATCGATGCGCTTCTCGGAAGTCCCACGGCGCTTTCCGGCTGGGAAAGCGCACTCGGGATCGTCGCGGCGCTCGCCGTCGTCGCCTTCGTGCTCCTCAAGCGCAATGCGCTCGTGATCGCGCTCGTCTCGCGCGAGATCGCGATCACCTCGAACATCAACGTCGCGCGCACGGATCTCGGCTTCCTGCTCGCCTTTGCCCTCACGATCGGTCTCGGCCTGCGCTACCTCGGGGTGCTCCTCATGGGCTCGCTCATCATCATCCCGGCGGCCGTCGCGCGACGCTTTGCGAGGAGCCTCACCGCCATGCTCACGACCGCAGTTGTGACGGCGGTGCTCTCGGCGGTAGTGGGAACCTATCTTGCCTCGCTCGCGGGGCGGCACAGCGGACCATTCATCGTGATGATCGCGGGAGGGGTGTTCTTCGCGAGCCTGCTCGTGGGGCGCCGCGACGGCCCGTAGGCTCGGGACGGGCGTGGGCGCGCTGCTCGTTACCAGGGTCCGGGCACGGCGACCTTGCTCAGGCCGGCTCCATGCCGAAGCGCCGCTTCGCCGCGCTCGCGCTCTGCGAGGAGAGGTACGCGAGCAGCGCCCGCGCAGCCTCGTGCCGGCCGCTGGTGACGGCGATGGCGCCGGAGAAGACTGTCATGGTCTGCGCGGGTGGGGGCAGCGGGCCTACGACTTCGACCCCCGGCAGCGCCTGAAGCTCGCTCAGCTGCTGAAATCCGAGTGCGACCACTCCGCTTGCGACGAGCGAGCCGACCGGGGTGCCCGGCGGCGGCACGACGATGCGTGGCTGGACTTGCGCGAGAATGCCCCAGCGCTCAAAGGTCTTCTCGAGGTGCACCCCGCTCGGGCCGGTCGAGTAGCCGAGGCTCGGCGCGGCGAGCACCGTCCGCATCAGAGCCTCCTCGGTTGAAATGTCAGGCTTCGCTGCGCCCGCCCGCACCGCGACGGCGATGCCGGAGCGCATGAGGTCCGCGCGGCTCCCTGCGATGAGCTTGCCTTGGGCGATCAGCTTGTCGATGGCGCCGCTCGCGAGCACCACCACGTCCACCGGCTCGTCGGCCGCGACGCGCTTGGCCACGTCGAGGCCGCCGGCGGCTTCGGCGAGCACTGGCTGCCCGCTCGCCCCGGCGAACGCGGTCGCGAGCTCGCTCAGAACTTCGCGGCTCGCCATGGAAGACAGCAGCTTGAGCGGCTGAGGCACGGGCGGATTCTAGTCAAGGGACGGGCACGCAACCAGCGCCGTGATTCGCGCGCTCGTGGAGCACATGAACGGTTCGTAATCTTGGCCATCCCTGAGCGCGCCGAGCTCGACAGCGCATGGCGTCCGCGGGCTTGACGACCCGCGGACCTGCCCATAAGGTCGTGCCGTCGAGGTGCCTCGCGACGCACTGCGCGAAACTCTCACGGCTCACAGGAAGTCTCAGAGGTCTGAATGGTCTCGCGCAACTCCTTCCTGCCGCTTGCCATTGCCGTGGCGGCCGTGACGGCGCTCGTCGCGCGCGCCGACCCTGCGCCGTTCGATCTCGCCGGTCCGACGCTGCGGGTCACGGTCGCGCGCGGCGCGCAGACCCTGCCCATCTCCGAGGTGCCGAACCTTGCCGTCGGCGACCGGCTGGCGATTCAGCCGGACTTCCCGCCGTCGGAGACCGCACGCTACCTCATGGTGGCAGCGATCCTGGGCGGGGCGACGAACCCGCCCCCGCCCAACTGGTTCTTCCGCTGCGATACCTGGAGGGCAGGGTGCCGGAAGCACGGCATCACCGTGACCATTCCGGAGGGGGCGGAGCAGGTGCTCATCTTTCTGGCTCCGAAAACCGGTGGCGATTACCGCACGCTCCTCGGTGCGGTGCGCGGTCGGCCCGGCGCGTTCGTGCGCACTTCGCAGGACCTCAACCAGGCGACGCTCGACCGCTCGCGGCTCGACGCTTATCTGGCCGCCATCCGCGCGCTCAAGGACTCCGATCCCACGCGCCTGAAGGAGGCCGTGCCGCTCCTCGCGCGCAGCCTCGCGATCAAGGTGAATGAGAAGTGCCTCGATCGCATCCCGGAACTGCAGGTGCCGTGCCTCACGGACGGTCAGGGAACGCTGATTCTCGATGATGGCCACAGCACCTCGATCGCCGAGGCACTCACATCGGGCGCAGAGGCGGACCTCATCACGCAGGTGAGCCTCACACCGCAGCTGCGCTTCGGCTACTACAGCCCGTACATCGGCTCCGTGATCGATATCGCGCGCATCATGAGCTCGTTCAGCACGGCGCAGTACCAGTACATCCCGGCGGTCGGCTCGTTCGCGGGGGACCGCATCGAGCTCTCGCTCAATACTCCTCCGTCCTTCCACGATCCGAAGTCGGTGCTGGTCGCGGCGCTGCCGGCGATCGAGCAGCCGCAGCTACCCCCGCTCCACGCGGTCGACCCGAAGGAGATCTACTGCGCGCGCAAAGGCTCACTCGTGCTGCCGGTCGAGGGCGCACCGCTCGTGTTCTCCACCGGCTATGCGCATGCAATGACCCTCGACCTCGAGGGCGCGGGCGGCAAGAAGCTCGAGCTCGCGGCGAAGGCCGATCCCGAGCGCGGCGGCTTCGTGATCGACACCGCCGGACTCGGCGCCGCGGACTTGGGCGACAGCATTCGCGGCTCGGTCGAGGGCTACTGGGGATTCGAGCCGTACGTCGGGCCTACGTTTCAGCTTACCAACGCGCACGTGAGCGGCTGGCAGCTCGATGCGGCGGATGAAGGCGCGCTGATCGTCGGGCGCCAGGACACCGTTCACCTGCGCGCCGCGAGCATCAGCTGCATCGACGGCATCATGTTGCGCGATCCCGACGGCAAGGAGCTCAAGGTCGACTGGAAGAGCGTGAAGCCCGACGAGGTCGAGGTGCAGTTGCCGCTGAAAGAGGTCGCGCCGGGATCGATGACGCTGCTCGTCCGGCAGTTCGGTGCGAGCGAGCCGCAGCCCGTGCCCTTGAGAGCGTTCGCCGAGGCGGGCCATCTCGACAGCTTCACCCTCCATGCGGGAGATGCCGCAGGCACGCTCAAGGGATCCCGGCTCGATGAAGTCGAGCGTCTTGCGATCAGCGGCTTCGCGTTCACGCCCGCGGAGCTCACGACCACGGCGGGGACGGATGAGCTCACGATGACGTCGCTGTCCCCCCAGGTGACGAGCGCGTTCAAGTTCGGCGACAGCCTGCAGGCGACCGTGACGCTCAAGGACGGCCGCACTCTGCGGTTGCGCACCCGCGTCGAGGCGCCGCGCCCCAGTGTCGCGCTGATCGGCACGAGCGTCGAGCCATCCACATCGAGCAGTGACAGCAACATCCAGCTCGCGGCGCAGGACGAGCTGCCGCAGGATGCGCGGCTCACGTTCTCGGTGAGGGCGCTCTGGCCGGTGTCTTTCACGCGCGATGAGGCGATCGAGGTCGCGACCGCCGATGAGTCGGCATCGAGCGCTCTCACCTTCGCAAACGGCGGCATCACGCTCGTCGATTCGAGGGTGGCGGTCGCCACCCTCGATACGGCGCATGCTTTTGGCGAGTCCGCCTTCGGCCCGCTCAAGTTCCGGGTTTCCGCTGCGGGTGTGACGGGCGCCTGGCAGCCGCTCGCGACGCTCGTGCGGCTTCCGGTGCTGAGCCACCTGAAATGTCCGGCTGGGCCGCAGCTTGCCTGCAGCCTCACGGGGCGGAATCTCTATCTGGTCGATGCGATCTCCGACGAGCCGTCATTCGGGCACGCGGTCAAGGTCCCCGATGGATTCCCGGGCTACGTGCTGCCGGTCCCGCACCCGAGGGACGGGGAGCTCTACGTCAAGTTGCGCGATGACCCAACCGTGATCAACCTTGCGGCGTTCGCCGAGCCGTCTCCTCCGCCGGAGCAAGCGGCCCCAGCACCCTCGCGCGCGGAGCATGAGGAGCCGCAGCACCATGTGAGCGCGGAATCGGCTGCCTCCTCGACGCTCGCGACGGGCTCCTCGCCGAGCGCTGCGCATGTCCCAGCGGCGCGATCGAGCCCGATCGCAAGCGGCACGAGCAGCACGAGCAGTACGAGCGACGCGAGCCGCTCGCCGACGACGCCGGCGCTCGCTCCACCGCGGATCGCCCCTGCGGCCGTGACACCGTCGCCGGGGGCTGCGAGCGACCCCTCACAGACTACCGCTAGCGCCCATTCGACCTGAAGGGCGGCGCCGACCACCTTGTGCGCCGGCCAGTCGGGATGGAATAGTTCGCGCTCAGCGTCGCGGTTCGAGGTGTGAGGGTGGTCAGTGCAGAGTGAGCGCGCGGCGAGCGCGGGAAACCGGCTTCTTCTCGGTGCTCTCCGCAGCACTCGCAGCGGGCGTACTCGCGGCCTGGCAGTAGTCATTTGATGCTCGAGCCTCGATGACCGGAGAAGCGCCGCGCCCGGTCTACCGCGACCGCGACCTGCCTCTCTATCTCTGCACGCGAGCGCTCGCCCGCATCGCGATGCTCGTTCAGTCGGTGTCCGTCGGCTGGCAGGTCTACGACATCACGCGCAGTCCGCTCGCCCTCGGGCTCGTGGGACTCGTCGAATTCGTTCCGATGTTTCTGGTCACACTCCCCGCGGGAGAGATGGCGGATCGATTCGACCAGCGGCGTATGCTCGCGGTGAGCCTGCTCCTCGAGGCGCTCTCGAGCGGGTTGCTGCTCGCATTCGTCGCCGGCGGCGCCCATGCACTCTGGCTTCTCTACGCGGTGCTCGCGCTGTTCGGGTCGGCGCGCGGCTTCTCGGGGCCGTCGGGGCGCGCGCTGTTGCCGTTCCTCGTGCCTCCGGAGCGACTGTCCAAGTCGATTGCCTGGTCCTCATCCGTCGCGCAGGTCGCGGTGATTGCGGGTCCTGCGGTGGGTGGCTTCGCCTACGCGCTCGGGCCGCGGATTGCCTATAGCGGCTGCCTCGTTGCGTTCCTGTTGGCGGCGGCAGGCACCTCGCTCCTGCGTGGGCGCCGCCACGCGCAGGCCGCCGAGCGGCTCGCGGGGCGCATCGAGCGGGTGCGGGAGGGAATCCGGTTCGTGCGCTCGCGTCCGGTGGTGTTTGGCGCGATATCGCTCGATCTATTCGCCGTGCTGCTTGGCGGCGCTACGGCCCTGCTGCCGATCTACGCCCGTGACATCCTGCAGATAGGCCCGAGCGGCCTCGGGATCCTGCGCAGCGCCCCTGCGGTCGGTGCGGCTGCGGTGGCGCTCTCTCTCACCCGTCGACCCGTGCATCGCAACGTCGGCGCGACGATGTTCGCCGCGGTCGTGGTCTTCGGCATCGCAACCGTGGTGTTCGGATTGTCGCGGGACTTCCGGCTCTCGCTCGCGGCGCTCGCCGTTCTCGGCGCATCCGACCAAGTGAGCGTCTATATTCGCGCGGCGCTCGTGCAGTTTGCCACGCCCGATGCCATGCGCGGCCGCGTGAGCGCCGTGAGCACGCTGTTCATCAGCGCCTCGAACGAGCTCGGCGGGTTCGAGTCCGGCGTGACTGCAGCACTCTTCGGCACCGTACCGGCCGTGGTGCTGGGAGGCGTGGGCACGCTCGTGGTCGTGGCGCTGTGGATGAGGATATTCCCGCCATTGCGCGCGGTCGACCGCATGGGGGATGTGGTCTCGGCCTGAGCGCTCGATCGTCAGCCTCTGCGGGCGGGGCCTTGGGCCTTGTCCCACTCCGTCTTGCCCGCGTCCGTTCCCGCGACCGAGTAAAGCACTTGCGCGTTGCGCGTTTTCTGGAAATCCTCGAGCGACTGCCCGCGCATCGCCGCGTAGATGTGCAGGTTCGTCGTGCCGACCACCGCTCCGAGCTTCTCCAGCAGGAAGAAGATGACACCGTAGTGGATGAGCGCACGCCAGTCGCGACGGCGGATCATGCTGCGCTCCTCCTCGGTGAGCCCGGCCTCCGCGAACATCGGCTCGGGATCCGCGAGGAAACGCCGCCGATCCTCCGGAACGATCAGCCGGTGGAGAAACTCGTTGATGCGGTACGCCTTCACGCTGCGCTCGAGCGTGAACGGATACGAGCCGGGCAGCTTCTCGATGCCGGCCCACTCGCGGCCGATGCGCTCGCGATAGGCCGCGACGGATTCCTCCGCGGGCTCGTTCGAGGCGTCCTCGTAGATGAGCGTCGCGATCGGCGTCATGGACGGCAGATAGTAGGTCTGGTGGAGCTTCCTCACCTTCGCGGAGAGCGCGCCCCGCATGATCAGCCACATGATGACCTCGGCACCTTCCACGCCGCCGCGCTCGGCATAGTCGGCGATCGTGAGCTCGGTCAGCTGCTGCGGATCCTTCTCGAGCAGGTCGAGGAATTGCATGTCCCAGGGCGTATTGTTGAAGCCGGCGCGCTCGCCGTGCACCTGGTGCGACAGTCCGCCGGTGCCGACGATTGCGACCTTGAGGTCCTCCGGATAGCTCTGAATCGCCTTGCGCAGTGCGCGGCCGAGCTTGAAGCAGCGCCGCGCCGAGGGAATCGGAAACTCGAGCACGCCCACGGCGAGCGGGACGATGGCGCCCGGCCAGCCGCTCTCATGCGGCCAGAGCAGCGACATCGGCGAGAAGAAGCCGTGATCGAGCCCCTTCGCCTGGAAGTACGAGAGGTCGAACTCGTCGGCCGTGAGTCCGGTGGCGATGTGGCGCGCGAGGGCGGGATGACCCTCGATCGGCGGCAGCCGACGCGGCCCACCGCCCTCATCGGCCGGCCAGTAGCTCGCCCCGACGCCGAGCGCGAAGTGCGAGTAGTGGTCGAAGAAGAAAGAGGTGACGTGATCGTTGTAGATGTAGAAGAGCACATCCGGGCGCTTCTCCGCGAGCCACTGCTGCACGGGCCGGTAGCCCTCGAAGATAGGTGCCCAGACCGGGTCGTGCTGCTTCCCGGTATCGATCGCGAAGCCGATCGTCGGGGTGTGCGAGGTGGCGATTCCACCGACTATCGTGGCCATGAGGACGCTCCAGGGTGCGCTGATCGTGACGAGGAGCGAGGATTCTGCCATGCGCGCGCCGGGGAATCCCCTTGGGCGCTCGAGCCGGCGCGGCGAACGCCGCGTGCCCATCGACTCCGCGACCGCTCAAGCACCGGCGACTGCCGGGCGGGCCGCGCGACGGCTCGTGCTCACGAGTGCTGCGAGGAATGCGACCGCCGCGGCGGCGAACAGCGCGAGATCGGCGCCCCGCCCGGGAGAGACTCGAAAGAGGATTGCCACGCCGGCGGCGCCCACGGTTTGACCCAGGAGCCGTGCCGTGCCGAGCATGCCGCCTGCGGCGCCGCTGCGCTCGCGCGGCGCGGCGAGCAGCAGGGTGCGATTGTTGGGCGACTGGAAAAACCCGAACCCGAGTCCGCAGAGCGCCATGCGCCAGATGAGACCCGGCGCCGCCGCGCCCACCGGCAGCAGTCCGACGAGGAGCAGTCCGACGGCGAGCAGCGCAAGTCCGACGGCGCACAGGATCCCGGCCGGATAGCGGTCGGCGAGGCGGCCGGCGAGCGGCGCTGCGAGCGCGGCGGCCACGGGCCAGGGCGTCATCAGCAGGCCGGTTTGCACGGCGCTGTAGCCGAGCCGCTGGATCTCGAAGGGCAGGGCGACGAGTGCCGCCATCTGTCCGGTGAACGAGCACACCGAGGTGGCAATCGACAGCGCGAACAATCGGATGCGCAGCAGGTCGAAGGGGATGAGCGGTGCCGGCCGGGCGATTTCGTGGCGCACGAGCAGCACCCCGAGCGCGCAGCCTGCGGTGATCTGAAGGAGCGCGAGGGACGCGCCGGCGTGATGCGCAAGGCCCTGCAGTCCGCTCAACAGAAGCCCGAAGGCGCCCGCGTGCAGCGCGGCCCCCTTGATGCTGAGGCGGCGCGCGGCGCGCTCGGTCACGGGCAGCGCGAATGTCGCGATCAGGAGCGTTACGATTCCGACCGGGCCATTGATCGCGAAGAGCCACCGCCAGGACGCGACCGCGAGCACGGCAGAGGCGACCGTAGGGCCGATGGCGGCGGAGGTGGCGACGGCAAAGGCGTTGATGCCGACCGCGCGCCCGAGGAAGCGCTGCGGATAGGTGAAGCGCACGAGCGCCGCATTGACGCTCATGATTCCGGCGGCGCCCAGTCCCTGCACGACGCGCGCGGCCGTCAGTGCCGTCATCGAGGGGGCGAGTGCGCAGGCGAGCGAGGCAAGCGTGAAGACGGCGAGTCCGCTCTGGGAGATCCGGCGGAAGCCCACGATCTCACCGAGTGCGGCAAGTGGCAGAAGCGACACGAGGATTGCGATCTGGTAGGCATTGACGACCCAGATGGAAGTGGCCGCGGAGGTGCGCATCTCGCGCGCGATCGTGGGCAACGCGACGTTCGCGATGCTGCTGTCGAGCACGGACATCGCGATCGCGAGCACGATGGCGGCGATCGCCCAGTACCGGCGCGGCACCGGCAGACCGTCGCCCGCCGCAGGCGCTCGGCTCGCGTTAGCCATCGCGGCTCGCTCGAGCGTGCCCACGCACGGTTGAAGTTGCCACCGGGAGCCCATACTTGAGCGACGGGGCAGCGCTCATTCCCGGGCACGCCCGTGCAAGCGAACCGACTCGATGCGAAACCGGCGCCTAGTGATCCTCATCTGCACGCTCGCGCTGCTGCACGCCTACGTGGGCGTGCGCCTGCTGCCGGACCTGCCGATCGTGCCGGCGGCGCGGCTCGCCGGGGCGCTCCTGCTTGCGGTCTCGTTTGCGGCCATGGTGCTCGGACTTCACGCCCGCTCCATTGCCGATCGCGCATGGTCCGACCGCGTCGCGGCCGCGGGCCTTCTCGTGACCGGCTTCTTCTCCTCGCTGTGTGTGGTCACGGTGCTGCGCGATGGGGTGCTCCTCGCTGCGATTCTCCCGTTGTCCGCGGCACATGTACATCTTCTTGCCGCGGCGTCCGCCGCTGCCGCGGTCGTATTCGCGTTCCTCGCGACGGGCGTGGGATTTGCGAACGCGCGGCGCGACGCACGGGTGGTGCGGGTGAGCATCCCGCTTCGCGATCTGCCTCCGGCCCTGCATGGCTTCACCATCGCGCAGGTGAGCGACGTGCACGTCGGGCGCACGATCAAGCGTCCTTTCGTCGAGGCAATCGTGCGCGCGGTGAACGCCCTCGATGCGGATCTCATCGCCGTGACGGGCGATCTCGTCGACGGTCCGGTCGAGGAGCTGGGCAGGCACATCGCCCCGCTCGCGCAGCTCAGGGCGCGCCACGGCGTCTATTTCGTGACCGGCAACCACGAGTACTATGCAGGTGAGCCTGCGTGGAGCGCGAGGCTCAAATCCCTCGGAATGAACGTCCTCAAGAACGAGCACGTCGTCGTGCGCCACGGCGGTGCTGCGCTCGTGGTCGCCGGCGTGACCGATTTCGGCGCTCACCAGTTCGATGCGCGCGAGCGCAGCGACCCGCACGCGGCAATCGCCGGAGCACCGCGTGATGCAGGCGCACGCATCCTCCTCGCCCATCAGCCGCGCTCCGCGGCGGAGGCGGAGCGCGCGGGATTCGATCTGCAACTCTCCGGCCACACCCACGGCGGGCAGTTCTGGCCGTGGATGCTGTTCGTGCGGCTTCAACAGCCGTTCACCGCGGGGCTGCACCGGCTGGGAAGGCTCTGGGTGTACATCAGCCGCGGCACCGGGTACTGGGGACCCCCGAAGCGTCTCGGCGCACCCTCGGAGATCACGCTCCTTGAGCTCGCGCCGGCATAAAGCAGCAGCGTTGGCGGCAGCGTGGCTCGCGACGGGCGCGCTCGGGCTCGGTGCATCGCGGCCGGGAGTCGCGGCGAGCGCTCCGGCGAGCGACGCAGGCGAGCCCGTGCAGGAAGTGGAGGTCACCGGAGTGCGCCCGGGGCCCAATCTCTGGCGGGTGTCCCGTGGCGGGCACGTGCTGTGGCTCCTCGGCACGCTCGATCCGCTGCCGAAGCACATGGTGTGGCGCTCGCGGGAGGTCGAGCGGGTCATCGCGCAGGCCGAGGAGGTGCTGCCGAGCTACCCGGACGTGAGTGCGAGCATCGGCCCGATCTCCCTCATTCGACTCTACCTGCAGTACCGGCGCACGCAGCGCATTCCGGAGAAGGGCAATCTGCGCGAGTCGTTGCCGCCGGCGCTCTATGCGCGCTTCAGCGCGCTCAAAATCCGCTACGACGCACGCGATCGGAGGATCGAGGAGATGCGGCCGATGTTCGCGGCGCTGCGCCTGTACGAGCGCGCCATCGACGCCTCCGATCTCACCTCGCGCAACGACATCGAGCGCGAAGTGATCGAGCTCGCGCGCAAGCACGGCGTGAGCGTTCGCCGCACCGCCGTTCACTTGAGCGATCCGCGGGAGCTTCTCACGGAGGTGGGGGAGATCCCGCCGGCCGCGCAGATCGCGTGTCTCGATGCGACGGTGACGCGACTGGAGGACGATCTGGGCGCCATGCGCGCGCGCGCCCGCGCCTGGGCGTTGGGAGACGTTGAGACCCTGCGCCGGCTCCCGTATCCGGCGCAGCGCGCCGTCTGCACGAGCACGGTCACGAATTCCCCGCGCATCAAGCTGTTGATGGCGCGTGCCGCGAGCGCGTGGGAGGCGGGGCTCGAGGATGCGCTCGCCCGCAACCGCACCACGCTCGCCACCAAGCCGATCTATGACCTGATTGGTCCCGACGGGACGCTCGCGACGCTGCGTGCGAAGGGCTACACCGTCGAGGGTCCCTAGGCGGGCATGCGCGCCGGCGAGCGGTGGGAGATCTCAGGTCGCATCGGGCGCGAAGTGGCCCCACAGGCTCTCGAAGGCCATGGTGGTGAACTGCGTGGGGTCGCCCCACTCGGCGTTGAATTCCTTCGTCGGATTGAGGGCGACAACCTCATCCGGCCCGAGCCCCTTGCGGATCGCGCGCTGCAAGCGGGTGGCGATGGTCGCGAACATCTCGTGATGCTGCGCGAGCTGCGCGCGGGTGAGCACCGGGCCGTTGGCCGGGACGATCTGAGTTTGAGCGTCGGCGACCTCGAGCAGGGTCTCGAGACCCGCTACCATGCCGACGATCCAGCCGCCCGTCTTCACGTCGATGATCGGCCAGCCCTTGCCCGACACGACGCCCCCGGCGGCGAGAACGTTCGACTTCTTGAAGTGGACGTACATGTCCCCGTCGGTGTGCGCCTGCAGGAGATAGCCGTACTCGACCGGCTCGTCGCCGACCGTCACCTCCTGGGTGCCGTAGAAGAACGTCTTGTTCGGGCGAGCATAGGGCGGCAAGGGACCGTAGGTGCGATTCTCCTCGGGTACCGGATTGGCGTAGCCGAGCCACAGCCGGGTATTCTCGTGCGCGATGATGGTCGCGTGCTCCTTGCCGATCGGCTCGTTCGAGCCGGTCTGTCTCGGATGCCAGTGCGTGTTGAACAGGGTGTGCACGCGGGAGAGGCCGGTCGCGCCGTGGATGCGCTGCAGGAGCTCGCCCGAGCGAGCGGCGAGGCCGCCGTCGACGAGCGCGAGCCCGTCGCCATCGCGCGCCGCAACGACATTCACACCGTCTGCCGAGAACAGAGTGACGCTGTCCGTGAGCTTCGCGGCCGTGATCGACGGCGGCGCCTCCTGCGCGCGGACGAGCGGAAAAGTGCCGAGCGAGGCGGCCGTCGCACCGCCCACTACGGACTTGAGGAAGCCTCTGCGGTCCACACGGTAGGTCATCATTCGTCCTCGGTCGAAACGGAAGATAAGATGCGAACGTTGACCGATCCTCGGATGCTTGGCAACGTTGCCGGCCCGGTGACGTAGCGTGCAGGCAACGGCTGGTATCGATATCCGGGCACTTTATGACGTGCCTCCCGCAGTCCGTAACCTTCCGGAAACACGGATGAGACCGCCAGAGTTATGATGCGTGCCTGCGTTCGGTGCCGTAAGTCATTCGCGGGACGAGGCTGATGCGCAATCGACATCTGGGCTGGCTGCTGCTCTCCGCCTCCGTGTGCGGGCTCACCCTGTTTGCCCTGGGCGCCGAGGGGGCGACGCCCGCGGCTGCTGGCGCGCCCTCCAGTGACGGGGGTCAAGGCTCGAGCGGCGGCATCGGCGCTGCGCAGGCGAAGCAGTACTGGGGCCTCCTCCACGAGTACTGCAGCAAGTGCCACAACACGGATGACTGGGCGGGCGGCGTCGCCTTCGCCACCATGAGCCCGCAGGACATTCCGCAGGACGCGAAGGTCTGGGAGACCGCCATCCAGAAGCTGAGCGGCCGGCTCATGCCGCCTCCCGGCAATCGCCAGCCCCCGCAACCCTCGATCGACGCGTTCATTCACTGGATGGAGCACAGCATCGATCAGGCCGCTCGTGCGCATCCCGCCTATACCGGATGGGTGGCCCTGCATCGGCTCAACCGCAAGGAGTATGAGCACGCGGTGTGGGATCTGCTCAAGGTGAAGATCGATGCCGAGCGGCTTCTGCCCAAGGATGACCAGGCGGGAGGCTTCGACAACGTCGCCGACGTGCTGCAGGTCTCCTCGACGTTCCTCAACCAATATCTCGAGTCGGCGCGGGAAATCGCAAGCGAGGCGGTGGGCGATCCTCACGCAACGCCCGTCGCGACCCAGTACATCGCCGGACCGGAGGCTGGCGAGCAGCTGTATCGCGGCGCGGGGATGCCGCTCGGTTCGCGAGGCGGATTTCAGGTCACGCATGACTTCCCGGCCGACGGCAAGTACCAGCTCGATATCGGCAACCTCGCGGCCGCGCTCTGGCTATTCAACCTCGAGTTCAAGAACCACATCGTCGCCTCGATCGACGGCAAGCCCTTCTGGCAGGGTGACGTGGGTGGCGATACGCAGACCAAGGCCATCGACCAGCTGCAGGATCGCGCGGTCGACGCCATCAACGCGACGCTGAAGCACATCGATTTCCATACGACGGCGGGTCCACACGTCCTCACCGTCACCTTCGTTCAGCGCGATTTCGCCGAGTCGGAGGGCCGGCTGCAGCCGCTCAGCCCGGGCGACGCGCAGAGCGAGGTGCTCAGGCTGCGCTCCTTCTCCATCAAGGGGCCCCTCGATGTGACCGGCATGAGCTGGACCCCGAGCCGCCGCAAGATCTTCTCCTGCATGCCGCAGACCCCGCAGGAGGATCGGCCCTGCGCGACGCAGATCATCACGACGCTCGCGCGGGAGGCGTATCGGCGTCCGGTGACGGCCGCGGACGTGGATCCGTTGATGGCGATCTATACCGCGGGCGCCAAGGACGGCGGCTTCGAAGGCGGAATCCGCGATGCCGTCACGGCGATCCTCGCGAGCCCGTTCTTTCTCTACCGGGCGGAGCCGACGCCGCCGGGTGTCGCGCCGGGGCAGACTTATCGCATCACCGACCTCGAGCTCGCCTCGCGGCTGGCGTTCTTCCTCTGGAGTAGCGATCCGGACAGCAACCTGATCACTCTCGCGACGCAGAACCGGCTGCACCAGCCGGCTGTCCTCCAGGCCGAAGTGCTGCGCATGCTCAAG
>Ga0335073_10001674_pt1 | contig 29822 bp, 23 predicted proteins | sample Lox_Sample_22_FD_207093 | JGI IMG/M metagenome (GOLD analysis project Ga0335073, IMG submission 207093) | Soil microbial communities from Loxahatchee National Wildlife Refuge, Florida, United States - Lox_Sample_2.2 | ecosystem: Environmental > Terrestrial > Soil > Wetlands | place: USA... | reverse complement strand
GCGATAGGTGTAGAGCAGGTAGGCAGCGCGGTGCAGCGCAACCGCCGTCTTGCCGGTGCCGGGGCCGCCCTGCACCACCAGCGCGCCGCCCATCGGCGCCCGGATGATCACGTCCTGCTCGGCCTGAATGGTCTCGACGATGTCGGTCATCGAGCCGGTGCGGCTCGTGCTGAGTGCCGCGAGCAGCGCGGACTCCCCCGTCAGGCCCTCATGCCGGGAGGGGTCGGCAGCCGCGAGATCCAGTACCTCGTCATCGAGGCTGATGACCTGACGCCCCTTGGTCTTGATATGCCGGCGCACGCGGACGTCGCCAGGTGATGCGGCAGTCGCCAGGTAGAACGGCCGCGCCGCGTCCGCGCGCCAGTCCATCAGAAGCTGCGCGTAGTCGTCGGTCTCGGAGTGAATGCCCAGCCGGCCGATATAACGGAGCTCCCCGCCGGCGAACTCGAGCCGGCCGAAGCACAGCCCGTTCTCTGCGGCATCCAGCTGAGCTAGCTGCTGGCGGTACATCGCGCTGAAGGTTTCGCGCTCCACCCTGGCCTGGTGCGTGCCACCGGACTGCTGCAGCACCCTGGCCATCCGGCTGCTGGCGCGCTCCCTGAGCTCGTCCAGCCGGCCGTAGAGCAAAGAAATGTAATCCTGCTCGCGATTAAGTTCCGCGTTTGACAACCATGCTCCCTGTTGTTATTATCGAATTGAGCAATATGGTCTGCAGCCTTTTTCCTCTTACGCGCTATAAGAACGTAGCGCGTTTTTTTATTTCCCGGAACCCGGCTCCCATCCTCCGTGCGCGGTTACTACTGCCATAGCAGTAGCTTTCACGCACGGTTGCGCGACCCGAATCCGATTAGCCGAGCCGGGTGTCCGTGCCGCGCGGGCCCAGGGCTGCGCGTTCAGCCGTGACCTCGGGATCCCAGTCGAAGACGACCGAATTGTCCTCCTCGCCGATGAGCACCTCTGCACCCGGAGTCGCGCCAGCGTCCGCCAGCGCCTGCTCGATGCCGAGCTTGGCCAGCCGGTCGGCCAGGTAACCGACCGCCTCGTCATTGGAGAAGTCAGTCTGCAGAATCCAGCGGCGCGGCTTGTCTCCGATTACCCGGAAGCTGTTCTCCCCCGTGCTGACGAGCTGGAAATCAGGGCCTGATACCGGCGCCGGGCGCAGCACGATCCGGGTGGGCTCAACGGCGGGCGCGGCCGCGCGGGCAGCTGCGATCACCGCGGCCATCGTGAACGAGAGGTCGCGCAGGCCCTCGGTGGTGGCCGCCGACACCCGGTGCACCGGCAGCCCTCGCTCCTCGAGCTCAGGCTCTACCAGGTCAGCCAGTTCTCTGGCCGCAGGCACGTCGATCTTGTTCAGCGCTACGATCCGCGGCTTGTCCGCCATCCGCGCCCCGGTCAGCTCCTCGTACGCGGCGAGCTCGGCCTCCAGCGCATCGAGGTCACTGATCGGGTCCCGACCTGGCTCCTCGGTCGCGCAATCCAGTACATGGACGAGCACCTCGCACCGCTCGATGTGCCGGAGGAAATCGAGCCCGAGCCCCTTGCCGCTGCTCGCGCCGGGAATGAGGCCCGGCACGTCAGCGATTATGAACTGGACGTCACCGGCCTCGACGACACCCAGGTTCGGTGTCAGCGTGGTGAACGGGTAATTGGCGATTTTCGGGCGCGCGGCCGACATAGCAGCAATCAGCGAAGACTTGCCGGCATTCGGAAATCCGACCAGGCCTGCGTCGGCAATCGTCTTGAGCTCGAGCACCAGGTTCAGCTCTGGACCCGGCTCGCCGCGCAGCGCGAAACCAGGTGCCTTGCGCTTGATGGAGGCCAGGGCTGCGTTACCCAGCCCGCCACGGCCGCCCTCCGCCGCCACGTAGCGGGTACCGTTACCGGTCAGGTCAGCCAGTTCCTCGCCGTCGGCGGTCTTCACCACTGTGCCGTCAGGCACCTTCAACACCAGGTCAGCTCCGTCGCCCCCGTTACGATTCGAGCCCAGTCCCGGCTTCCCGTCACCGGCCCGGCGGACCGGCCTGCGGTGGAAGTCGAGCAGGGTTGCAATGCCCGGATCGACCTCGATGATGACGTCTCCGCCGCGGCCGCCGTTACCGCCGTTCGGCCCGCCAAGCGGCTTGAACTTCTCCCGGTACACCGACGCGCAGCCGTTGCCGCCGTGGCCCGCGTGCACGCGCACTTCCGCCCGGTCAGCGAATTCCGCCACGGCTAACCCCTCCTCATCGGTGCCGGGGACCGGCGCACCACGGGCTTTGTACCCGGCAGCGCGGGAAGGTCCTCAGCTGCAAAGCCAAGGGGCGGACCTCGCCGGTCCGCCCCTCAGATGCTCAGCTGCGTGCGGGGCCGGGCCGGCCGCTGCACGTCAGGTTGCGCTCGCTAGCTAGCGTCCGCTGTCTCAGCCTCGACCGGCAGGACGCTCACGGCCCGGCGGCCGCGCCGCCGGCCGAACTCCACCTTGCCGGCCACCAGGGCGAACAGGGTGTCGTCCCCGCCACGGCCGACGCCGATGCCGGGGTGGAAGTGAGTCCCGTGCTGACGGACGATGATCTCGCCGGCGCCAACGATCTGCCCGCCGAACCGCTTCACGCCGAGCCGCTGGGCGTTGGAGTCCCGGCCGTTCCGGCTGGAGGACGCGCCCTTCTTGTGTGCCATCTCGGGCTCAGCCCTTCTTCTTCGATCCGGCTGCGGCCTTGGCCGTGCCGATGCCCGTGACCCGGACCTGCGTGTACTTCTGGCGGTGACCGAGGCGGCGCCGGTAGCCGGTCTTGTTCCGGTAGTGGATCATGTTGATCTTGGGGCCGACGGCCGCGCCCACGATCTCGGCGGTGACCCGGTAACCGCCCAGCTCGGCCGGGTCGCTGATGACCTTGCCGTCATCGACGACCAGCACTGCTGGCAGCGTCACGCTGGCCCCGACGTCTCCAGATAGCTTGTCGACGGTCAGGACGTCGTCCACCGACGCCTTCTCCTGCCTGCCGCCGCAGCGCACGATCGCGTACACCGAGAGTTCTCTCCTCTTTGAGCCAGCCCGCGCGCACTCGCGGCGGTCCAGGGTCATCCCCCGAGCCATTGCCGCCTGCTGGAATCGGGCTTGCCTGCCTTGCGCACTTAAGCCATCCGGCCGGCTGGCCGCCTGATCATGTCAGATGCGCCGACCATAAAGCGTATCAGACCGCGCGAGTCCTCAGCTGGTCGCCGGCTCGACCGCCTCCTGGCCGTGAGCTGGCTGATCCCCTGCAACTGCCGGGCGGTCGGCAGACCTGCGCCCTTCGGCTGCCTGGTCCTCGTGGTGCTCATCAGCCGTCCGGTTCTCCCCGGCCTGCTCAGCACCGGAGGCATCCCGGTCCCCGGTGCCGGACCGCCGGCCGCGGCCCGACCGCAGCCTGCCGAACCGGCCGCCACCGGGCGACCTCGCGGCGTCGTCCGAACTGGCGCCATCCTCATGTGCCAGCTCACGGTGGGCGGTATCCGGCCCGGTGGGCTCAGTTGCGATGGACTCCGTGCCGATGGACTCGGTGCCGATGGACTCGGCACCGTTCGGCCCAGCTGGGCCAGGCTCGGAACCGGCAGGCTCAGTCGCCACCGCAACGACGCTCTGCGGCCCGGCGCCGTCCGTCTTAGCCGCGTCCGGCGCGGATCCGTCTGCCGTCGCGGCGGCCAGCTCAGCGGCGGGCTCGGCAGCCCGACCACCAGACCGGCCCGAGCCGCCGGGCCGATTGGCGTTCCGGCTGCGGCCGCCCTGACTGCCCTTGGCGGCGCCATCCCGGCCACCACCGTCCCGGCCGATACCGTCCCGGCCACCACCGTCCCGACCACTGCTCTCCCGGCCGTGCGAGTGATCGACCGGCTCGAGCGAGGTGATCACGCCCCGGCCGTTGCAGTGCTCGCACGGCACTGAGAACGCCTCGAGCAGACCTGAGCCGACCCGCTTCCGCGTCATCTGGACCAGGCCAAGCGAGGTAACTTCGGCCACCTGGTGCTTCGTCCGGTCCCTGGCCAGGCACTCGAGCAGCCGGCGGAGCACAAGCTCCCGGTTGCTCTCCAGCACCATGTCAATGAAGTCGATCACGATGATGCCGCCGAGGTCACGCAGCCGCAGCTGGCGGACGATCTCCTCGGCTGCTTCCAGGTTGTTTCTGGTGACGGTCTGCTCCAGGTTGCCACCTTGGCCGGTGAACTTGCCGGTGTTCACGTCGATGACCGTCATGGCCTCGGTGTGATCGATCACCAGCGAGCCGCCACTTGGCAGCCAGACCTTCCGCTCCAGCGCCTTGGCAAGCTGCTCGTCGATCCGGTACGCGCCAAAGACGTCCTTATCGCCGTCCCAGCGCTGCATCCGGTCGGCCAGATGCGGGGCCACGTAGCGGACGTACTCGTCCACCAGGTCCCACTCACTGTCGCTGGCGATGACGAGGCTGCTGAAGTCCTCGTTGAAGATGTCCCTGACCACCCGAAGTGTCAGGTCTGGCTCGCTGTAGAGCAGGTCTGGCGCGCTCGCGGTCTTGGCCTTCTTCTCGATGGCCTCCCACTGCGCGGCCAGCCGAGCTACGTCACGTGCGAGCTCCTCCTCGGAGGCTCCCTCGGCCGCGGTCCGCACGATCACGCCAGCCTGCTCCGGCATGACCTGCTTGAGTATCTGCTTGAGGCGGCTGCGCTCGGTGTCGGGCAGCTTCCGGCTGATCCCGGTCATGCTGGCCCCTGGCACGTACACCAGATAGCGGCCCGGCAGGCTGACCTGGCTGGTCAGCCGGGCACCCTTGTGGCCGATCGGGTCCTTGGTGACCTGCACCAGAATCGACTGACCTGACTTCAGCGCGGACTCGATGCGCTTGGACTCGCCTTCCAGCCCGCTGGCGTCGAAGTTGACCTCGCCCGCGTAGAGGACGGCATTGCGGCCCTTGCCGATGTCGACGAATGCCGCCTCCATCGAGGGCAGCACATTCTGCACCTTGCCGAGGTAGACGTTGCCCACGTAGGACTGGTGGCTGGCCTTGTCCACGTAGTGCTCGACCAGCACGCCGTCCTCGAGGACGGCTATCTGCGTCCGGTCGCCGTGCTGGCGGACCACCATGACGCGTTCCACCGCCTCGCGGCGAGCGAGGAACTCGGACTCGGTAATGATGGGCGGCCGGCGGCGGCCAGTCTCACGGCCCTCGCGACGGCGCTGCCGCTTGGCCTCCAGCCTGGTCGAGCCCTTGATGGCCCGGACGTCGGTGGCCTCGGCGGCCTTCTCCCGCGGTGGCCGGACGTGCGTGACGGTATTGGGCGGATCGTCAGCGGTGACCGCGCCGTTCTGATCGCCATCACCACCAGATCCGCTGCGCCGCCTGCGCCTGCGCCGCTTCCCTGTGGCCGTGCCGTCGGCATCCTCGTCACCCTGGTCCGATGCATCCTGACCCGGCCGGTCGGGCTCGGGCTGATCCTCGGCTGCGGCCGGACTGGTGCTGTCGGCTCCGTCCGCGCTCACGCCGGACCTGCCGCGGCCGCGGCCGCCCCGGCGCCGTCGCCGTCCGCTGGATGTGCCCTGCCCGCTGTCATCCTGGCCGTCGCCGCCTTCGGCAGCGTCGTCGGAGTCACGGTCGGCCGGCGCGCTCGCAGGCTGCTCCCGGGCCGACCGCTGCGTCGGTGTCACATGCGTCTCGGGGATCTCGGGCGCCTGGAAGATTACGAGCGGCGGCTGGAAGGCTACCGGCCCAGGTGGCGCCGCAGCCGCGGCGGAAGGCTCGCTGCGCTCACCGCCATCGCTCGGGCCGGAGAAGCTCACCCGGCCCGCGTCCCGCTTGCCGGCGTCACGCTTGCCGGCGTCACGCTTGCCGGCGTCACGCTGACCCGCTTCGGGCGCAGCTGCCTGCTGCCGGCCTGTCTCCTGCGCAGCTGCCTGCTGCGGGGCTGTCTCGTGCTGGGCTGCCTCGTCCTTGGCCGCCGCAGTCCGGCTCGTGGTCCGGGAGCGGCCGGAGGTGCGACGACGGCTTGTGCCGCCAGCCGCTCCGGACCCGCCGTTGTCGGGCTGGCCGGCGCTGCCATCCGCCGCAGTGCCCGCTGGCACGGCAGGGGTGGTGGCCGACTCGGACGCCGGCGATGGCGGTCCAGCCGGCCGGGTTACCGCGCGGCGCGGCCTCTTGGCCGAACCGCCAGCCTTGCTGTCGTTGTCAGTCGCCGCGCCGGGGACGCCGGTTGACCCGGAACCGCCGGATCCGGTCGCGCCATCAACTGAATCTCTGTTCTGTCGCTCGATCTCGAGCATTCGGGCGATCTCTCCCGTCAGGCTCCCGGGCACAGCCGGCCTCTCCGGGCCTGGCCGCGCCACGCGGAAGCTGTCCGTACGCGCTCACCGGAGCGGTACCCGCCGTACTGGCGTCCCCCGCTTCCAGGCACGTTGCCAATACCTGTCCCTGTTCAGCGTCCCGCCGGCCTGGCCGGGGCGCCTCCGCCGCTGTCGAAGCCTGCGGGGTACCCACCCCAGGCAGGCCGACCTGCGCTGCCGATACCGGCAGATCCGGCTGGTGAGCCGGCTCGCCGGAACCAGGAGTGCTGGCCTCCGCGGCGGCAACATCAACGCCTAGCGGCCCCTGAGCCAGCCGCGTCACCACTGCTGGTGACGAAGGCTCTAGAGCCGACATATGGCGAAACGCAACCAGAATGTCTTCGGGTCGTACGGCAGGTGTCATGTGCCGAACAACCATTCGAAGTATTGCACACCCCGATTGCTCGTCCGCAGTGGCACGCCGGTCGAGCTCTAGCGATACCACCCCGGCCCGAGTGTCGAGCCGGCGGACTCCGTTGCTGGTGAGACGGTCCACCTCCGCGTGTGCGGCGGCGAGGAACGCCTCTGCTGCCCTGGCCGCGTCCGCAGGCGCGACTCCCGGCAGCACGACTTGCCAATCCGAGGCCTCGAGCCGCGGCGCGGGCGCAGCGGCCAGATCGGCGACCTCGATCACGTCAATCCCGTCAGGCAGGGCTGCGTCCAGCCGGGTGGCGACCACGCCCGGGTCGACTTGTGCGGTGAGAGAGATCTCAAGGAACTCCGCCTCACTCGCCGCCCCAGTGGGCGCCCCGCCCGAGTAGGAGATCTTGGGATGCGGTGAGAAGCCTGCCGAGTGCGCCACGGGCAGCCCGGCTCTCCTGACGCCCCGCTCCACCGCACGCGCGATGTCCCTGTGACTCGCGAACCGCATCCTGCCACGCTTTGCATATCTGACCACTAGCCGCTGCACGGCCGGCAGCGGCGCTGCTCCGGTCGGCTGCGGCTGCTGACGCCCCACCGCTAGCCGTCCCCGCCAGCCCGGACTGAGCTGCCCGAGCCGGATCCTGAAGCACCGCTCCCAACAACACTGAGCGGCAGCAAACGCTTCCCGGTCGGGCCTGTCTCAATCTCAGTGCTCATCGCCGGGCAGACTCCGCACTCGAAGCACGGCGTCCACCGGCAGTCCTCGACCTCGGCCGCGCCGGCCGGATCGATCGCGGCGAGCCAGTCCTGCCATAGCCAGTCCCGCTCCAGGCCGGCGTCCAGGTGGTCCCACGGCAGGATCTCGTCGTAACCGCGCTCGCGGGTGGTGTACCAGTCGAGGTCGACCCCGTCCTCAGCCAGGGCGACCGCAGCGCAGGTGTCCCAGCGCTCGAACGAGAAGCTCTCGCTCCAGCCGTCGAACCGCCCGCCGTCTTCCCAGACCGCGCGGATGACCTTGGCCACCCGCCGGTCACCGCGGGACAGCAGGCCTTCCACGATCGACGGCTTGCCGTCGTGGTAACGGAAGCCGATCGCCTTGCCGTACTTGCGATCGGACCGCATCGCTCCGCCCAGGGCCTTCAGCCGGGCGTCGACGGTCTCGTGGTCGCACTGCGACGCCCACTGGAACGGGGTGTGCGGCTTCGGCACGAACCCGCCGATCGACACCGTGCACCGGATGTCGTGGCGGCCGGTAGCCGACCGGCCAGCCTGGATCACGCGGCGCGCCAGGTCCGCGATGGCCAGCACGTCCTCGTCGGTCTCGGTCGGCAGACCGCACATGAAGTACAGCTTGACCTGCCGCCAGCCGCTCGCATAGGCGGTCGTGACGGTGTTGATGAGGTCGTCCTCGGTGACCATCTTGTTGATGACCTTGCGGATCCGGTCGGAACCGCCCTCCGGGGCGAACGTCAGCCCCGAGCGCCGCCCGTTCCGGCTCAGTTCGTCCGCCAGCGTCACGTTGAACGCGTCGACTCGCGTCGACGGCAAGGACAGGCTGGTGTTGGTGCCCTCGTACCGGTCGGCCAGGTCCACGGCAATCTCGTTGATCTCGCTGTGGTCCGCGCTGGAGAGTGAGAGCAGGCCCACCTCGCTGAACCCGCTGGCCTGCAGCCCGGCCTCGACCATCGAGCCGATCGCGGTGATCGACCGCTCCCGGACCGGCCGGGTGATCATGCCGGCCTGGCAGAACCGGCAGCCCCTGGTGCAGCCCCGGAAGATCTCGACGCTGAACCGCTCGTGCACGGTCTCGGCCAGCGGCACCAGCGGCTTCGCCGGATAGGCCCAGGAGTCCAGGTCCATGACCGTGTGCTTGGCGACCGACCGCGGCACGCCCGGCCGGTTCGGCGACACGCTGGCGATCGCGCCGTCAGCGCTGTAGCTGACGTCGTAAAACCGCGGCACGTAGACCCCACCGGCCAGGGCCAGCTGCTCCAGCAGGCCGTCACGTCCGCCTGGCCGCCCGGCTGCCTTCCAGGCCCGGACCAGCCCGGTGATCGCCAGCACCGCCTGCTCGCCGTCACCGAGCACGGCACCGTCGATGAACTCGGCGATCGGCTCGGGATTGAACGCGGCATGACCGCCCGCCAGGACTATCGGGTCTTCGGCGCCCCGGTCAGCAGCGCTCAGCGGAATCCCGGCCAGGTCCAGCGCGGTCAGCAGGTTGGTATAGCCGAGCTCGGTTGCGAAACTAACCCCGAGCAGGTCAAACGCGCGCACAGGCCGGTGCCCGTCGACCGTGAACTGCGGCACTGCGCGCTCCCGCATCAGCGCCTCGAGGTCGGGCCAGACGCTGTAGGTGCGCTCCGCGAGCACCCCGTCCCGCTCGTTGAGCACCTCGTAGAGGATCTGCACGCCCTGGTTGGGCAGCCCCACCTCGTAGGCGTCCGGGTACATCAGCGCCCAGCGGACGTCGCAGCCATCCCAGTCCTTGAGGACAGAGTTCAGCTCGCCGCCGACGTACTGGATGGGCTTGCGCACCAGCGGGAGCAGCGGCTCGAGCAGGGGGTACACCGACTGCACAGGCACGGTTACAGGGTACCGACGCCGGCTAGTGGCCGCGCTGGCCGGTCCGGCGCGGGCGATAAGTGAACATATGATTCTTTTCCAGAACAGTTGGTGAAGCCAAGAAGTTCTGTGTCGGCAGTAATACCTGCCCAATCGGGGGGTATGGTAGGGGAACCTTGAACCCCTAAAAGCCCCTTTTTAGACCGGGAACGCGGGTACTGCGCCCACCCGGCCCACCGGAGGTACGCAGGTGCACATCGACCCCTACATCGTGCTGGGCAGCGCGGTCGTCGGATTGCTCGTGGGCATGACAGGCGCCGGCGGCGGCGCACTGATGACGCCGATGCTCATCCTGCTCTTCGGGGTGAAGGCTCCGAGCGCGATCTCCAGCGACCTGGTGGCGGCCGTGCTGATGCGGCCCGTGGGCGCCGTGGTGCACATGCGCAAGGGCACGGTCAACTACCGCCTGGTCGGCTGGCTGGCGCTCGGCTCGGTCCCGATGGCCTTCCTCGGAGCGTTCCTGCTCCACGTGCTCGGCGGCGGCTCGAGCGCGCCCACGCACGTCGAGCAGGCGCTGGGTGCCGCGCTGCTGACCGGGGCCGCCGCCATGGTGATCCGCTGGGTCATGGACGTGCGCGGCGGCCAGGACCGGGCCGCAGCCCTGCGCGACCTGGTGGTCCGGCCGCTGCCGACCGTGGTCATCGGGATGATCGGCGGGGTGATCGTGGGGCTGACATCAGTCGGCTCGGGCTCGCTGATGATCGTGCTGCTTCTCTTCCTCTATCCCGTCATTGGCGCGAACCGGCTAGTCGGCACCGACCTGACTCAGGCCGTGCCCCTGACAGCGGCGGCCGCACTCGGTGCGCTGGCCTTCGGTCATGTCGAATTCGGCGTCACGGTCTCGATCATCCTGGGCAGCGTGCCCGCAGTGCTCGTCGGCTCGCTGCTGTCATCCAGGGCGCCGGACAAGTACATCCGGCCGGTCATCATGTTCGTGATCTTCGCCTCCGGCCTGAAGTACGTCGGCGTGCCGACGACCGCGCTTGGCTGGACGCTCGGCGCCATCCTGGTGGCAGCCGGCGGGACCTGGGCTGTCGTCAGGCTCCGCCGCCGGGCGCGCCCGAGCGCCGGCGGAACCGAGCAGGTAGCTTTCTCAGCGAATGGCGCGGAAAAAGCCAGGCGCTGACCGGATCAGCGGGCAGCTCGGCGTACAGCCGCCCGTCCCGGCTCACGACCGGGTACTTGCGGAGCCGGTAGCCCGCCGACGTGCGGCACTCCCCCGATCGCAGCTCGAAGCTGTACCAGTGCCACGGGCAGGTGACGACGCCGTCGCGGATCAGCCCCTCGGCTAGCGGCCCGCCGTGGTGCGGGCAGGCCGCGTCGGTCACCTGCAGTTCGCCGTCCACGTTGAAGACCGAGTAACTGCGGCCCTGATGCCTGAACGTCCACGCCTGCCGGCCGCGCGGTAGGGCGAGCGCCACTAGCGTCACGTCAGCGTCCTTGCTCATACGCCATCCCGCTTCGGCCTCCGCGCTGAGCCGGCTCCCCTACCGGCAGGCGATCTCGACGCTACCAAGGCGGTCGGCGGTAACCGTGACCACATCGCCAGCCGTTAGCGGGACTGCAGCCGTGAGGCCGCCCGACAGGACGATATCGCCCGCGCCCAGGCCCTCATCCTCGGCCGCCAGCGACCGGACAAGCCACGCGACAGCCGACGCCGGATGGCCGAGCGCAGCCGCGCCCGAGGCAGTGGCGACGACCTCCCCGTTGTGCTCGAGCACCACGCCGACCAGACGCAGATCGATGCCAGCGGCGGGGATTGCAGGCCCGATGGCATACCGGCCGGCCGAGGCATTGTCGGCCACCGCGTCTCCCACCGTGAACTTGTAATCGCGGTAGCGAGAGTCGATGATCTCGATGCCGATCGCCACGGCCGCCGTCGCGGCCAGCACGGCAGCAGAGCTCACCGCAGGGCCGGCCAGGTCGGCGCCCATGATGAAGACGATCTCGGCTTCGGCGCGGGGCTGGATATGGTCGCTGATGAGCAGCGGCTCACCCAGATCCAGCGCGGCCGAGGCGGCCAGGAAGCCGCGCAGCGGCTCGCGGAGGCCCACTTGTGCCTGCTTGGCGCGCGAGGTAGCACCAAGCTTCCAGCCCGCCAGCGGCCCGGCCGCTGCACGCAGCAGGCGCTGGACGGCGTACCCGGTAGCCAGATCGAAGCCGGGAATCTCCGCAGAGAATGGCTCGATGGCCGTACGGTCGGCTCTCGCCGTGGCCAGCCTGGCCGCGATCGCGGCGGCATCGATCGGTGTGGTCACAGCGGCACCTCACTCCACTACGCGTACGGTGACCGGTCCGAGCCGGTCGAACTCAGCGCGGAATACGTCACCTGCGCGCATCGGCACGGCCGCATGCAGCGCTCCGGTCATCACTAGCTGTCCGGGCTCAAGCCCCGCGCCCATCGCGCCCAGCATGTTGGCGAGCCAGGCGACGACCGCAATCGGGTCACCGAGCGCGGCGGCGCCGGCCCCGGTATCGACAAGCTCGCCGGACCTGGTCAGAACCATGCCGATCAGGCGCGGGTCGATCCCGTCCAGCGGCGTCAGCCGGCTCGAGAGTGCGACCGCGCCATTGGACGCCAGGTCGGCCACCGTGTCTGCAAGCCTGATCCGCCAGTCGGCGAACCGCGAGTCGACGATCTCAACCGCCGCCACGATCCCGGCGATCGCCTGGCGCGCCTGCAGCACGGTGACGCCAGGTCCGCGCAGCCCGGTGCCGATGACGAATGCGATCTCGGCCTCGATCTTGGGCTGGATGAAGTGGCTCAGCGAGACCGCGTCGCCATCGGCATACACGGTCGAGCCGAGCACCGGCCCGTGGTCGGGAGAGTCGACGCCGATCAGCTGCTGCATGGGCTTGGACGTGAGGCCGACCTTGTAGCCGATGACCTGGTCACCTTCGCTGATCAGCATGCTGGTCAGCTGCTGCGCGATCGCGTAGCCGTCCGCCATGCCCAGGTCGGGGTCGGTATCGGTGAACGGCTCGATGGCCTGCCTGCTGCGCCTGGCCTCATACAGGGCCCGTGCCTTGCCGGTTGTGTCAGTCAGCGGCACAGATCGGCCCCCAAGCACTGCAGCCATCTTCCTGTCATCTATGTCAGCCCTCCATCATCTGCGCGGATCTTCACCGACCACATGCACATCATCGCAGTACGCGCCGGCAGCGGCGGATTTCTGTCCGCAGGCGGCTCTGGCTCCAGCGGTCCGCCCGACCGTAAGGTGACTGGGTGACTGGAACGCCTACCATCGCGGCCATCGTCGGACCTGGCAATATCGGCACGGATCTGCTGGCCAAGCTGCAGCGCAGCGAGCACATCGAGGTCGGCTACGTGGTCGGCGTCGTCGAGTCCGAGGGACTGGACCGGGCCAGGAAGCTCGGGCTGCCTGCATCGGCCGAGGGCGTGGACTGGCTGATCGGCCAGGATCCGCTGCCGGATCTGGTGTTCGAGGCGACATCGGCCAAGGCGCACGCTGCTAATGCGCCGCGCTATGCCGAGGCAGGCATCACCGCGATCGACCTGACGCCGGCCGCCATCGGCCCGCTGGTCTGCCCGCCGGTGAACTTGCACGACCACCTGACCGCACCGAATATCAACATGATCAGCTGCGGCGCGCAGGCGACCGTCCCGATCGTGCACGCGGTGTCGAGTGTCGTCGAGGTTCCCTACGCGGAGATCGTCGCGTCGGTCGCGTCCAAGTCAGCCGGCCCGGGCACCCGGGCGAACATCGACGAATTCACCCACACCACCTCGCGCGCGGTGGAGACAGTCGGCGGCGCCCGTAAGGGCAAGGCGATCATCGTCCTGAACCCGGTTGAGCCGCCCATGATCATGCGCGACACGGTGTTCTGCGCGATCCCGGCGGATGCAGATACCGGCGCGATCACCGAGTCGATCCTGGCCCGGGTGGCCGAGGTGCAACGCTACGTGCCCGGCTACACGTTGCGCGCCGACCCGCAATATGACGACGCCCGCGAGTCCTGGAACGGGCACGCGCGAGTCGCCGTCTTCCTCGAGGTCCGCGGTGGCGGCGATTACCTGCCCGAGTACGCCGGGAACCTGGACATCATGACTGCCGCCGCGGCACAGGTCGGCGAGGTTATCGCGCAGCGGCGGCTCGCCGAGGCGACCGCAGCTGCTCCACGCGCGGTCACCGGATGACCGCCCCGCTGGCCGGAGCCGAGCGCGAGCTGCGGATCACCGACACGACGCTGCGTGACGGCAGCCACGCGATGGCGCACCAGTTCACCGAAGCGCAGGTCCGCGCGACCGTGCACGCGCTGGATGCTGCAGGCGTGGCCGTCATCGAGGTAACGCACGGGGACGGGCTGGGCGGCTCGTCCTTCAACTACGGCTTCTCCCGCGAGGACGAGCTCACCCTGATCAGGGCAGGTGTCCAGGAGGCCACTCAGGCCGCGATCGCCGTGCTGCTGGTGCCGGGCATCGGCACCAAGGACGACCTTCGCGGTGCGCGCGACGCCGGTGCGCGCGTGGCCAGGATCGCCACCCACTGCACCGAGGCCGACGTCTCTATCCAGCACTTCGGGCTGGCCCGCGACCTCGGCATGGAGACAGTCGGATTCCTGATGATGGCGCACCGCACGAGCCCGGCTGAGCTGGCCCGCCAGGCCCGGATCATGGTCGACGCTGGCGCGCAGTGCGTGTACTGCGTGGACTCGGCGGGCGCGCTGGTACTCGGCGACGCGCAGCAGCGAGTGCAGGCCATGGTGGCCGAGATCGGCGACGACGCCGAGGTCGGCTTCCACGGCCACCAGAATCTCTCGCTCGGGGTCGCGAACTCGGTGCTGGCGTTCCAGCACGGCGCCAGGCAGATCGACGGCGCACTATGCGCACTCGGCGCCGGCGCCGGGAACTCCCCGACGGAGGTGCTAGCTGCCACCTTCGACCATCTGGGCGTCCAGACCGGCGTGGACGTCGGCGGCGTTCTGGCGGCGGCGGAAGAGGTGGTCCGCCCGTTCCTGCCTCGCTGGCCGAAGATGGACCGGGCCGCGGTCGTGCAGGGCTGGGCCGGTGTGTACAGCAGCTTCCTGCTGCATGCCGAGCGCGCCGCCGAACGGTACGGAGTGCCAGCGCACGAGATTCTGCAGCGGGTCGGCGAGCTTGGCTACGTCGGCGGCCAGGAAGACATGATCATCGACGTGGCGCTCCAGCTCGCGGCCGAACGCGACCGCTAGGCGAAGACCGACCGGTGGCGGTAGACGGCCTGCAGCGCGCCGATGGCGATCATGTCCGCGAAGATGGCTGAGCCGCCGTAGGAGACAAACGGCAGCGGGAGGCCGGTCACGGGCATGATGCCGATCGTCATCCCGATGTTGATGAACGACTGCACCGCGAACCAGATCGCGATTCCGGCGGCCACCAGCATGCCGAACTGGTCGTCGGCGCGGGCCGCGATCACGACCGCGCGCAGCAGCACGATGGCCAGCATGCCGATGATCACCATGCAGCCGACGAAGCCGATCTCCTCGCCCGCCGCCGAGAAGATGAAGTCCGTGTGCTGCTCGGGCACGAAGTTGCCGGCCACGAGCTGGCCGTGGAACAGGCCCTGGCCCCACAGCCCGCCGGAGCCGATCGCGATCTTGGACTGAGCCGCGCTGTACCCGGTCCCGTTCGGATCGGCCGATGGGTGCAGGAACGAGGTAAGCCTGCTGACCTGGTAGGCCTTGAGCAGGTGCAGCTTGACGACAGCGAGCACCCCGGCCGCGCCGACCGCGAGCAGGCCGGCCAGGTAGCGCAGCTTGACTCCGGACAGCGCGATGAGCCCGATCAGCAGGGCGAGCATCAGCATCACCACGCCGAGGTCAGGCTCGGCGAGGACGAGCACAAGCGGCACCATCGACACGGCGATCATCTTCGCTACCGCCTGCAGTCGCGGCCGCCTCTCCCGCGGCTGGATGGTCCCGAGGATCATCGCCCCGACGAAGATGATCGAGAGCTTGGCGTACTCCGACGGCTCGATCTGGAATCCACCGGGTAGCGAGATCCAGGACTTTGCGCCGTTGACAGGTGCGGTGATTCGGCCGAGCGGCATCAGCACGACAATCAGGCCGAGGCAGGACGCAACGAGCACGACCGGCGCGTACTGCCGGAGCTGCCGGTAGTCCAGCATGCTGGCACCCGCCATGAGCACGAGCCCGATGGCGATGTTCAGGATGTCCTTCGTCAGGTAGGGGTCCGAAGTGCTCTCCCCGCTGGTCGAGGTCGCCGACCAGACGAGCAGGGTGCCGATCGTGCAGAGCCCCAGCACTGCGGCGACCAGGATCCAGTCCATGTGGCGCAGCGGCGCGCCAGCACCGAATGTCTGGTGCAGCAGTTGCCGTAGCCGGCGCTTGCGCCCCTTCCCGAAATCCGGGCCGCGGCCGAACCCGGCGCGGCGAGCGGTGCTTCCGTCCAGCCTGACCGGCGGCAAGCCGCGGTAGGCAGTCGCTCCCGGTACCCGCGGCGCCTGCCGTCGGCTGGCCACGTCCTGAGAACTGCGCCAGGAGCTCATCCAGCCGGCCTCCGTGCCTTGCCGCCGACGGCCGTATCCGCGGGCAGCAGCAACCACGGCAGCGCCGCCGCCAGCGGGGTACCTGACGGCTTCGGGCTTGCCTTCGGAGGGCTGGGCGTGGTCTGGACGATACTGCCGGGTGCGGTGATGTGCGGCAGCGCCGGCATCTTGCCACCGGGCAGCGCAGCCTTGTGGCCCTGGAGGCCGTAGATCGCATCCCAGATCTGCCGGACGCCGGGGCCGGAGACGTCCGCGCCGTAACCGGAGTCAGGGATCATCATGACGACTACGAACTTGGGGTTGCTGCACGGGGCGAACGACGCGAAGACCGAGGTGGAGTTCTTGCCGAACACCTGGGCAGTTCCCGTCTTGCCCGCGACGCACACCTTGTTCAGCGGGAAGCTGCTGAAGGTCCCGGCCGCGGTACCCGAGGTCACCACTCCGCGGAGAGCGCTGCGGATGTAGGCGAGCGTTGTCTTGCTCGCGGGCAGGTGCCCGGCTACCGGCGGCCTGATCTTCTGGACTACCTTGCCCTCCGGGCTCACTATCTCCTCGCCGATCCGCGGGCTGTACAGCGTGCCGCCGTTGGCCAGCGCCGCGTAGGCGCGGGCCAGCTGCAGCGGAGTGACGGCAATGTAGCCCTGGCCGATCGAGGCGATGATCGCCTGGCCGGGCTCCCAGATGTTGCCGAACCGGCAGTCGTCGTACTCGATCTGCTGCACGTAGTTACCGTTCGCGCGGCCGTACTTGCACCAGTTCTGGCCGGTGTGGGCGTTGTCCTTCCAGTAGTAGTACAGCCACTGCCTGGTCGGTACGGTGCCGGGGCTCTCCTGCGGCAGGTCGATCCCGGTGCTCTTGCCGAATCCCCAGTCCAGCTCGATCTTCTGCTCGAACTGCACGGGCGCCTTCGGGCTGGTCACTGTATCGGCCTTGCGGTCGTCCCGCTGCCACATCTGATAGCCCATGTTGTAGAAGATCGTGTCGCACGACTGCACCAGCGCCTGGTGCAGCGACATCTGCCCGCCGTTGCCGAAGTCGTTCTTGAAAGTGTGCCCGTCGACCGTGGTGGCAGCGGGGCAGTCGTAGCTGCTGTACAGCGAGTCACCGAACTTGATCCCGGCCGTCAGCGTGGTTACCTTCCACGTTGATCCGGGCGGGTACTCGCCCTGGGTGGCGCGCTCCAGGATGGGCTCGCCGTCCCGGGTTCCGAACAGCCGCTTGAACGCCTTCTCCGAGAGCCCGTTCGTCCACACGGTCGGGTTGTACGTGGGGTAGCTGGCCATCGCCACGATCCGGCCGGTGGTCGTCATCACGACCGCTGCGCCCGAGGTGGCGCCAGGGTTTGCCGCGTGCGCCTGCTGCACGGAGTTGGCCAGGATGTTCTCGGTCGCGATCTGCAGCGGGCCGTTGATGCTGGTGACCAGGTCGTCGCCTGCCTGTGGCTTGACGTCCTTGATGGTGGATGTCACCTGGCCCGCAGCGTTGACCGCTACCTCGTCAAGCCCGGTCGTGCCGCGCAGCTGCGTGTCGTACTGCGCTTCCAGGCCAGCCTGGCCGACCAAGTCATCGCCGGAGAACCCGGTGACGGGCTGATGCAGCGACTTCAGCTCGCGGGCGGTGATCGGCTGCAGATAGCCGACCAGGCCGGCTGCATCCGTCGCCAGCGGCTGCTTGTACTCGGTGACCGGCTGGATATTCGCCGACACGCCGGGGAACTCGCGGTGGTTTTCCAGCAGCTGGAGTGCCACCGGCTGGGGCACGTTCTGCGCGACCGGGATCGGCTGGTAGGGCGAGCCCTGCCAGCACGGGGGATGCACGCCCGCCGTGCACAGGCGCACTCGCTCATGCAGGATCTTGTCGCTGATCTTCAGCAACCGGGCGAGCCTGGCAAGCTCCGCAGCGCCGCCGTCGGCCTGCTGGCTGAGCGTCGCCATGTTCACCGCGACCACGAGCGCGGCCTGACGGCCGACCATCACCTGGCCGGTGTCGTCCAGGATCTGACCGCGGACCGACGGCTGCACGATGTCCCTGACCCGGTCCTGGGTGGCGAGCGCGACGTAGCTGGCCTGGTCGCGGATCTGCAGGTAATACAGGCGCGCGCCCAGCACGCCCAGCAGTCCCGCGATAATCAGTGCCACGCTTACCAGCCGGCGCTTCGATGCGGGAATCACCGCGCTCCCCCCGTTCGCTTGCCGATCAGCCATGCGCCCGACCGGCGTCCGGCCCGCTTGCGTGCCAGCCACTGCCCCCCGATGCGCCGGACGGCGGGGAACGCCAGCGGCGACCGCTTGCCGTAGCCGAACCTCGGCTGCTTGCGCACCCGCGCGACCGGCCGCCGGAGCGCGCTGCCGCCTGAACCGCCCAGCATCCCCGTGGCGTGCCCGCGGGAGGCGAGCCGCAGTCGCGGTGTGCCGTTGCGGCGGCGGATGGCGCGGAACGTGCTGCCGTCCAGCACTCCGCCGGATACCAGTCCGGACCTCGCGGCCGACCCGAACAGCGAGCTCCTGCGCCCGAACTTCGGTGCCGCGATCGGCCGTCTGGCCACCGCCGGTGCTGCCGACTTGAACTGCAGCCTTGGCACCGCGGCCGGCGAGCCACCGCCCGTGATCGCGGACCGGCGGGCGCCCATCCGCAGCTGCGGGCCGGACGGGACCGGCGGGCGAGCGGTGATCCAGCCGGAGCCGAGCCGCGGGCCGGATGCCGAGCGCGCAGGCGCAGTCGCCCAGCCAGACCCGAGGGTGCGGCCCACGCTCGCGTCCCCGCGGTGCTGGCCGAACCTGATCGGTACCTGGCCCTGGGGCCGCCGCGCTGGCGCGCCGCCGTGCGGTCGGGCCGCCGAGCCGCCTGGTTCGCCGCCGCGCGGGCGGAATCGGCTCTGGCCAGGGTGCCGGCCGGGCTGCTGATGCGGGCGGAGGCCCGCGCCGATGCCGACAGCGTTGCCGATGGCGCCGTCGCCGCGCCGTGCCGTCCCCATCCTCAGATTCACTGGCGGGCTGGCCGCGCGACCGCGATGGCGGGTGAGTCCCGATGCGGAGCCAGGCACTCCGCCCGCCGGGTGCAGCCGCACGCCTGGCCTGGCCGGGGGCCGCGCGCGGTAGTGCCCGCGGTAACCGCCTCCCACCCAGCCGTCGCCGGTCCTCGCGGCCGCTGCCCGCAGCCGCGGCTGCAGCGGCCGGGCCTTGCCCGCCGCGTGTCGCGACCGGGCCGATTCCGGCCCCGCGCTAGCCGTGCCGCCAGCTGTCGCCGCGGCGGCCGCGGTGCCGGCTGCGAGCCTGCCGCTCGCCAGGACGACCACGTACAGGACGAACGGGCAGAGCAGCAGGTCGTAAGCGATCGAGGCAGGCAGGACTGCCCGGATCTCGGCTACCGTGACCGCCGCCGGCACCAGCACGAGACCTAGCGCGGCGCTGGCCGCCTCGGCAGCCGCCACGACCACGCCCATCAGCAGCACTGTGCGGAGCGGGGACCGGCTCGCTCCGCCAGCCAGCCGCCCTGCGGCCCAGCCCGTGAGGCAGAACACCAGTGCGTACTGCCCGACGAGTGCGCTGCCTGGCGGTGCGAGATCCAGGCAAAGGCCAGCCGCGAAGCCGGCGATCAGGCCGGTCAGCGGCCCCTCTGCCACGGCGAGCGCCGCGACGAGGACGAGCACCAGGTCAGGAACGCCCCCCTGCGGCAGCTGCAGGCCGTCCAGAACGGTTAGCTGGATGACGATCCCGATGAAGATCAGGACCGCGGGCAGCCAGACTTTGCGCACCTCAGCCGCCGGGTCTGGGGGTCGGCGACGATCCTCGGCGGGCCGGCCTTGGCTTGGCGGTGACCGTGACGGTGACCGTGGGAGCCGGGTGCGGCAACGGTGGCAGCGCCGCGAAGCGCGGGTTGTGGCGTGGCGGCACGATGACGACCCCGACAATGCCCAGGCCGGTGTAGTCGACATACGGCCGGACGAGAGCGGCCTCGGTGAGCGCCCCGTTGACGTTGATCAGCTTGGTGATGACGCCGATCGGCACGCCCGGCACGTACGGCCGGTCTTTGACTGATGCCGAGGTCACCAGCTGGTCACCGGGCTTGAGCACAGCCGCCGAGCTCAGCATCTGCAAGTGCATGAGGCTGCCACCGCTGGCTGCCTTTCCCGCCCCGGTCACGACGCCAATCTGTCCGCTCGGCGAGACTTGCGCACCGACGGCCACCGCCGACGAGCTGGCCAGCAGCACGGTCGCCGTACTGGTGGTCACCGACGTGACCGCGCCGACGAGTCCCTCGCCGTTCAGCACCGTCTCGTCGGGCCGGATCCCGTCGGCGCTGCCCGCGTCGATCGTCACGGTCTGCTGGAAGCCGGTGCCAATTGCGATCACCGTGGCTGCCACCACCCGGTATTGCGCCGCACCGGCAATCTGCAGCAGCTTATGCAGCTCCGCATAGTCGGACCTGCTCAGCTGCTCGCCGGTCAGCTCGGCGCGCAGCCTGGTCACCTGTTGCTGGAGGCTCTGGACTTGAGAGCCCGACGAGCCCGAGCTGGAGAAGAGGCCTGCCACCGAGCTGGCCGCGTGTTCCACCCCGCCGAATACCGCGCTACCGACGTTGCGCGCAGCCCGCAGCACACCGTTCGAGCCGTCGGCGTAGTTGAGCGCGATCAGGCCAAGCGCCACTACTAGCAGGACTACCAGTATGCCGCGGGTCCGCCGTGTGTCCCGCACCCCGATCACCTCGCCTGCCGCCCGTCACCTCGTCTGCCGCCGGATGGGGGGCCGCGGCCCCAGACCCGGCTACCGCCTCGCTTCGGGGACCAGGACCTGCTGCAGGGTGTCGAAGTCCTCCACGCACTTGCCGGTGCCAAGCGCTACTGAATCCAGCGGGTTGTCGGTCAGGTGAATCGGCATCCCGGTTTCCTCGCGGAGACGCTCATCTAGCCCGCGCAGGAGCGCGCCGCCGCCAGTGAGCGCGATCCCGCGGTCCATCACATCGCCAGCCAGCTCCGGCGGGCACTTGTCGAGCGTGGTCTTGACCGCGTCGATGATCACGCTGAGCGGCTCCTCGATCGCACGCCTGATCTCTTCGGCCGAGATCACGATGGTCTTGGGCAGGCCGCTCACTAGGTCCCGGCCGCGGATCTCGGCGTTGGGCTCGTCGTGTGACGGATACGCCGAGCCCAGCGAGATCTTGATTTCCTCGGCGGTGCGCTCGCCGAGCATGAGTGAGTACTCCTTCTTGCCGAAGTTGATGATCGCCTGATCGAGTTCGTCCCCGCCGACCCGGATCGACTGCGAGGTCACGATGCCGCCAAGGGAGATCACGGCCACCTCGGTGGTGCCGCCGCCGATGTCAACGACCATGTTCCCGGTCGGCTCGTTCACCGGCAGCCCGGCCCCGATCGCGGCCGCCATCGGCTCCTCGATGATGTAGACGCGGCGCGCGCCGGCCTGATGACCGGCCTCTTTCACGGCGCTCTGCTCGACTCCGGTTATCCCGCTCGGCACCGCGACCACGATCCTCGGCTTGGCCAGGTGACTGCGCCGGTGCACCTTCTGGATGAAGTACCGCAGCATCCGCTCGGTCACGTCGAAGTCGGCGATGACGCCGTCCTTGAGCGGACGAACCGCGACGATGTTGCCCGGCGTCCGGCCGATCATCCGTTTCGCCTCGACGCCCACGGCGACGATCTGGCCGGTATTGGTATTCAGCGCGACGACGGACGGCTCGTTCAGGACGATCCCGCGACCGCGCACGTACACCAGGGTGTTCGCGGTGCCGAGGTCGACAGCCATGTCACGGCCTAGAAACGCCATCGCGTTGCTCATGGGGAACAAGCACCTTCCAGCCAGGTCCTGCCAGATAACACACCATTTTTCCGTACTGCCCGCCGACGGCGCTGCCGTTCGCACCTTCCGGTGATCCGGTCGCGGCCATCACGGCCAGCGGCGGCGCGGCAGTCCCGGTGCCTGCCCCGTGCCGACAACCGGCCCGCATCGGCCTGCGAGGACGATCGGTCTTTGCGTCCAACGCATCACCGCTGCCGATAGTGCCAACGACGGGAATCCCGATGAGCTATTCCCGCGATTGCCACCGTCAGCGACCGGCTGCTAGCGCGCGGTAATGCCAAAAGCGCGCGGTGGCACCCGGTTGATGAGCAGCCTACATGCCGGTCTAGGGGGCCCCAGGGCAGGGCAGCTGAGTTGGCCGGCGCTTTAAAAATCAGTGACCTGCGGCGTGCTCAACGCGATAGCCGAGCCAGATTCCGACGGCCCACAATGCCGCGAAAATACCGCCGAGGAAATACATGACGGGCACCACTGAGCCGGCCGCGATAACGAACACCTGCAGCAGAGTCCCGCCGATCAGCGTCGCGCGCAGGAAAGGGCGCGCGAGCGCTGCGAACAGCACCGCGGCGACCGCCGCGATACCGCCAGTGAGGCCAGCCGCATGTGGCGACAGATGGTCGATCTGAACTGCAACGGGAATTGCAAGGCCGACGACGATCGCCTCCATGATCAGCACGGTGGCGCAGAGCCGCTTCACTCGAATTCACCCCGCTGATCCGCGGCCATCGGGCCGGATTCAGCACGGGCGGCCCCGTTCCCCTGGCTCGAAGAAAGCAGAACCCGCGCATCGCCCGCGGTATACACCGAACCGGTGATGAGCACTCCTGCTTTTCCCGGACCTCCCTCGCCGGCTGCGTCCGCCTCGTCGGCGAGCGCGACCCCCAGCTCGATCGCATCATCGAGCCGCTCGGCGACGGTCACCCGGTCGGGCCCGAATATCGCGCTTGCCACGTCGGCGAGTGCCGCGGGTGCCATCGACCGGGCTGCGGAGTTGGATGTCACAACCAGCTGGGTGACGAGGGGCTCGAGCTCACCGAGAATTCCGGCAACGTCCTTGTCCTCGCTCACCGCGATGATGCCGACGAGATCGGTGAAGGTGAATGCCTCGGTCAGCGCTTCGACAGATGCGGCCATGCCGCCGGGGTTGTGAGCCGCATCCACGATCACGACCGGACTGCGCCTGACGACCTCCAGGCGGCCCGGCGAGCTCATGGTGGCCACCGCGCGCCGGACGATGTCGGCGTCCAGGCCTGTCGGCGCGTGGTCGCCGTTCTGCGACTGGTACCCGTCCTCAGCGCCGGTGGCATCCGGCGTGCGGGCAAATGCCTCGACCGCGGCGATCGCGCAAGCCAGGTTGCCGGCCTGGTGGCCGCCGAACAACGGCAGGTACAGGTCGGGGTAGTCACCGAGCAGGCCGCGGATGGCGATTTGCTGGCCGCCGACGGCCAGTTCCCGGCTGATGACGCCGAATTCGAGCCCCTCCCTGGCCACCGTCGCGCCGACCTCGGCAGCGCGCCGCAGCAGCACCTCGGCTGCCGCTGGCGGCTGCTGGGCGAGCACCGCGATCGCGCCCGGCTTGATGATGCCGGCCTTGTCCGTGGCGATCTCGGCCACTGTCGTGCCCAGGTAGCGGGAGTGATCGATCGAGATGGGGGTCACCACCGCGACGATGCCGTCGGCCACGTTCGTGTTGTCCCAGGTGCCGCCCATGCCCACTTCGAGCACGCAGACGTCGACCGGGGCGTCGGCGAATACCGAGAACGCCATGCCGACGAGCACCTCGAAGAACGACAGCGGCACATCGTGGGTGGCATCTACCAGGTCCAGATAGGGCTTGATCTCGTCGTAGGCGGTGACGAACCGCTCGGCGTCGAGCGGCTGCCCGTCGACGCAGATCCGCTCGCCGACCTGCGACAGGTGCGGGCTGGTGAACAGGCCCGTCCGCAGGCCGCGGGCGCGCAGCAGCACCTCGGTCATCCTGGCGGTCGAGGTCTTGCCGTTGGTGCCGGTGATGTGGATCACCGGATAGGCGCGCTGAGGGTCGCCGAGCAGCGTGGCTAGCGCCTGGATCCGCTCCAGCGACGGGTTGATCGAGTGCTCGGGCCTGCGCGCGAAGATCTCCTTCTCGATCTCGCGCAGCCGGCCGAGGTAGTTATCCGCCATCCGGTGTCAGGCCAGCCCCTCGCCGGAGCTTGGCCCCGCGCCAGAACCAGGGCCGGTGGCCGGGAGCGCGGCGATCCGCTCGGTGAGCCGGGCTGCCTCTTCGCGCGCGGCCGCGAGCCGGGCGCGGTTCTTCGCGACGACCTCGGCCGGCGCCCGCTCCACAAACGATTCGTTGGCAAGCTTGCCCTCGACCGCCGTTATCTCGGCGGTGGCAGCGGCCAGGTCCTTGGCCAGCCGCTTCCGCTCGGCCGCCACGTCCAGCCCGGCCGCCGTGTCGAGTTCGATCGTCACTCCCTCGGCATGGACCGTGCCCGTCGGCGCGAAGTCCGGCCCTGGTTCGGTCAGCCGCAGCAGCGCGCGGATCCGGCCCTCGTGCCGTGCTAGCGGGATCTGGGCCAGCGCGGTGCCATCGGCGCCCACCAGCCGCGCAGGAACCTGCTGCCCCGGCCGCAGTCCCTGGTCGGACCGGAACCGGCGCACCTCGGTCACCAGCCGCATCAGCGCGGAGATCTCCGCCTCGGCCTCCGGGTCGGACGGCAGCGGCGCAAGCCCGTCGGTGACGCCCGCGGCCACCTCCCCCGGCCACCGGGCGATCACCACCGACTCACCGCCGGTGAGCGCCGTCCACATCTCCTCGGTGACGAACGGCAGCACCGGGTGGATCAGCCGCAGCAGCCGGTCCAGGACCTCGCCGAGCACCCACCGGGTCGCGGCGGCCGCAGCCTCGTCCGGCCCGGTGAGAGGTCCCTTGGCCAGCTCCAGGTACCAGTCGCAGAACTCGTCCCACGCGAAGTGGTAGAGCGCGTCGCACACCTTGGCGAACTCGAACTGCTCGAACAGCGCGTCGACCTCGGCCGTTACGGCCGCGAGGCGGGACAGGATCCACCGGTCAGGGACCGACAGGGAGCCGGCCGGCGGCCGCCAGGTGTCGTCCGCCGGTCCATCCCGGCGCACGCCGTTGAGCTGGGCGAACCGCGCCGCGTTCCAGAGCTTGTTGCAGAAGTTGCGGGCGCCGGCCACCCAGTCCTCGCTGACGGCCACGTCGCCGCCGGGCGTCGCGCCGCGGGCCAGGGTGAATCGGGTGGCGTCCGCGCCGAACCGGTCGATCCAGTCCAGCGGGTCCACGGTGTTGCCGCGGGTCTTGGACATCTTCTTGCCGTACTGGTCCCGGACCAGGCCGTGCAGCGCGACCTGACGGAACGGCACCGCGTCGTCGGGGCCCGCGTCAGCCATTGCGTAGAGGCCGAACAGCATCATCCGCGCGACCCAGAAGAACAAGATGTCGTAGCCGGTCACCAGGACGCTGGTCGGATAGAACGTGCGCAGGTCCGCAGTGTCGTCGGGCCAGCCCAGGGTGGAGAACGGCCACAGCCCGGAGGAGAACCAGGTGTCCAGCACGTCGGAGTCCTGCTCCCAGCCATCGCCCGCTGGCGGGGTGTCGTCCGGTCCGACGCAGACCACCTCACCGTCCGGCCCGTACCAGATCGGGATCCGGTGCCCCCACCACAGCTGGCGGCTGATGCACCAGTCGTGCATGTCATCGACCCAGTCGAAGTAGCGGGCGGCCATGTCAGGCGGATAGATCCGGACCCGGCCGTCGCGGACGGCGTCACCTGCGGCCTTGGCCAGCGGCCCGACCTTCACGAACCACTGCAGCGACAGCCGCGGCTCGACCGTGGTGCCGCAGCGGGAGCAGTGGCCCACCGCATGCAGGTACGGCCGGCGCTCCGCGACGATCCGGCCCTCGGCCCGCAGCGCGGCAAGCACAGCTGGCCGGGCCTCGAACCGGTCCAGGTCCTGGAACGGACCGGCAGCGGTGATCACGCCGCGCTCGTCCATGACGACGAGGCTGGGCAGGTCGTGCCGACGGCCGATCTCGAAGTCGTCCGGGTCGTGGGCCGGGGTCACCTTGACCGCGCCGGTGCCGAACTCCGGATCCACGTGCGGATCGGCCACCACCGGAATCCGGCGGCCGGTCAGCGGAAGCTCAATCTCCCGTCCGACGAGATGCGCGTACCGCGGGTCGTCGGGATGCACGGCGACGCCGGTGTCGCCCAGCATCGTCTCCACCCGGGTGGTGGCCACCACGATCTGGTCGTCACCGTCGCCGTACCTGATGGAAACGAGCTCGCCCTCGTCGTCGGAGTGCTCAACCTCGATGTCGGACAGCGCAGTCAGGCAGCGCGGGCACCAGTTGATGATCCGCTCGGCCCGGTAGATCAGCCCGTCCTGATAGAGCCGCTTGAACATCGTCTGGACCGCGCGGGACAGCCCTGCGTCCATGGTGAACCGCTCGCGGCTCCAGTCCACGCTGTCGCCCAGGCGCCGCATCTGGCCGAGGATGCGCCCGCCGGACTCCGCCTTCCACTGCCACACCCGGTCGACGAACGCCTCCCGGCCAAGATCATGCCGGGACAGCCCGTCCCTGGCGAGCTCGCGCTCGACCACGTTCTGGGTGGCAATGCCGGCGTGGTCCATGCCGGGCAGCCAGAGCGCGTTATAGCCCTGCATCCGGCGGCGGCGCACCAGCGCGTCGATCAGCGTGTGATCGAGCGCATGGCCGATATGCAGGGACCCGGTCACGTTCGGCGGCGGGATGACGATCGTGAACGGCGGCGCCGTCGACTCGGCGTCCGCCCGGAAGTAGCCAGCCGCTACCCACGCCTCGTACCGGCGGGTCTCGACCTCGCCTGGGTTGTACTGCGCGGGGAGCTGCGTCGCTTCCGTTCCGGTAGTCACGTCAGCAGAGTCTAGTGGTGCGGTGGCGGTGGCCCCGGCCGGGCGCTCTGCGGGCTAAGGAGTGAGTTCTGATGGAGACTTAATGGGTGTATACGACGACAGATTTACCGGATCATGGAAATCCGGGCTCTAGGCGGACTTTTCGCGCGGAGTGCGGCGGGCGACGTCGCGCGGGACGAGGGTCGGGTTCACGTTCTCCAGTACGACCTCGGCGCTGATGACGACCTTCTCAACGTCCTTGCGGCTCGGCACCTCGTACATAACCGAGAGCAGGACCTCTTCCAGGATGGCCCGCAGTCCGCGGGCGCCGGTACCACGCAGGATGGCCTGGTCGGCGACGGCTTCGAGGGCGTCCTCGGTGAACTCGAGATCGACGCCGTCCAGCTCGAACAGCCGCCGGTACTGCCGGACCAGGGCGTTCCGCGGCTCGGTCAGGATCCGGATCAGGGCCTCGCGATCCAGGTTGTGGACGCTGGTGATGACCGGGAGCCGTCCGACGAACTCGGGGATCATGCCGAACTTCAGCAGGTCCTCGGGCATTACGTCGGCAAACGGGTCGGACTCGGTCTTGTCGGTCTTGACCCGCAAGATCGCGCCGAATCCCATCCCGCTCTTTCCGACCCGCTGCTCGATGATCTTCTCGAGCCCTGCAAACGCCCCGCCGCAGATGAACAGCACGTTGGTCGTGTCGATCTGGATGAATTCCTGGTGCGGGTGCTTGCGGCCGCCCTGCGGCGGCACTGAGGCGGTGGTGCCCTCGAGGATCTTCAGCAGGGCCTGCTGCACGCCTTCGCCGGACACGTCACGGGTAATCGACGGATTCTCGCTCTTACGGGCGATCTTGTCGATCTCGTCGATGTAGATGATGCCGGTCTCGGCCTTCTTGACGTCGTAGTCGGCGGCCTGGATGAGCTTGAGCAGGATGTTCTCGACGTCCTCGCCGACGTAGCCGGCCTCCGTCAGCGCCGTGGCGTCCGCGATCGCGAAGGGAACGTTCAGCAGCCTGGCCAGCGTCTGCGCGAGCAGCGTCTTGCCGGACCCGGTAGGCCCGAGCAGCAGGATGTTGGATTTGGCGAGCTCGACGCCATCTTCACCGGCCGCCGATCGGTCGCCACCAGACTGGATCCGCTTGTAGTGGTTGTAGACGGCAACAGAGAGGCCCTTCTTCGCCTTCTCCTGGCCGATCACGTAGGAGTCGAGGAACTCGTAGATCTCGCGCGGCTTCGGCAGGCTGTCCCACTTCAGTTCAGCGGGCTCGGCCAGCTCTTCCTCGATGATTTCGTTGCACAGGTCTATGCATTCGTCGCAAATGTACACGCCAGGGCCAGCGATGAGCTTCTTGACCTGCTTCTGGCTCTTGCCGCAGAACGAGCACTTCAGCAGGTCACCGCCATCGCCGATGCGTGCCACCTAGTTACTCCCTCTGCAGTGCCGACGGCCTGCCCGGTTGAGCGGCGCGTTCACGCCGGTGCCCAGACGAGCCAAACCCTGTGTTACTTAAGCCCAACTACGTGCTCACAACCCATTGTCCTTAGGACCTAGACGGTACCGCCTCGGCACCCCTAGGTGCGGCCTAAGGGAGCTTGGAGCCGGCGCGCCGGACCCCTGACGGCTCGCCCATGCGGACGAATCTCCAGTCAGGAGCGCCTAGGACGACACTACCTCGGACTTGCGCTTTAGCATCGTCAGAACTTCATCCACGATGCCGTACTCCCGCGCCTCTTGCGCCGTGAAGAACTTGTCCCGCTCGATGTCCCGGCGGACCCGGTCCTCGTCCTGTCCGGTATGCCTGGCCAGGATGTTCTCCATCGAGGCCCGCATCCGGAGTATCTCCCTCGCCTGGATCTCCAGATCGCTCGACTGCCCGTAGCCACTTTCGACGGCCGGCTGGTGGATCAGGATCCGGGAATTGGGCAACGCGAACCGCTTGCCCTTGGTGCCGGCGGCGAGCAGGACCGCCGCCGCCGAGGCTGCCTGGCCCAGGCAGTAAGTGTGGATCTCCGGCTGGATGTACTGCATGGTGTCGTAGATCGCCATCATCGAGGTCATCGACCCGCCAGGCGAGTTGATGTAGATGAGAATGTCGCGGTTGGGGTCGATGGACTCCAGCGTGATCAGCTGTGCCATGACGTCGTTGGCCGATGCGTCGTCGATCTGCACGCCGAGGAAGATGATCCGCTCCTCGAAGAGCTTGTTGTACGGGTTCATCTCCTTGACCCCGTACGAAGTCCGCTCCACGAACGACGGCAGCACGTAGCGAGACTCAGTCAGCCGCGGTCCTGAATATCCGGCGACTCCGTGACCGGCGACTCCGTGTCCAGCGCTCACTTGTGGTCCTTCCTGCTCATGACAACCGGCCTGCTCACGGAACCCGGCCTGCTCATGACACCGGGCCGGCGGACGGCACCTCGGTCGCGTTCCTGACCACGTGGTCCACGATCCCGTAGTCACGCGCCTCCTCAGCGGTGAACCAGCGGTCCCGGTCGGAGTCCTCCTCGATCTGGTCGACCGGCCGGCCCGTATGGGACGCGATCCGCTCGGCAAGGACCCGCTTGAGGAACAGGCTCTGCTCGGCCTGGATCCTGATATCGGTCGCAGTGCCGCCAATACCGCCGTGCGGCTGGTGCATCAGGATGGCCGTGTGCGGCATCGCGTATCGCTTGCCATGGGCGCCCGCGCAGAGCAGGAACTGGCCCATCGAGGCCGCCATGCCCATCGCGTAGGTGGCGACGTCATTAGGCACGTACTGCATGACGTCGTAAATCGCCATTCCAGCGTAAACTGATCCACCGGGTGAGTTGATATAGAGGCTAATGTCCCTCTTGTCATCTTCAGCAGCCAGCAGGATCAGCTCGGCGCACACGCGGTTGGCAAGCTCGTCGTCAACCTGCTGGCCGAGGAAGACGATCCGGTGCCGGAGCAGGCGCTGGAAGAGCATGTCGCCCAGCGGCCCGACCGGGGCTTCCGCGGATCTGGCAAGCACGCTCGCGATCTCCGGGTCCTCTTCAGGGGTGATCACTGTGCTCTCCTCGTTGTTCGTCGGCTCGCGCCTGTCGTTGACAGTGACCATAACTCCCGCGTTCGACCGCCATCACCGCCGAGGCCCGCTGTTCGCTTAAGGCGCACGCCGACGCGCCATTTCTTCGCCGCTGATCAGCCGTTCCACCTGGCCGGAGATACCCGGCTGAAGCGCGGTCAGCCCTCGTCAGCGTCCTCGTCGTCGCCAGCCTCGGCGTCCGGCTCGTCGGCGTCCGCCTCGTCAGTGTCGTCCTCGGCCTCATCCGCAGCGCTGATGTA
>Ga0335073_10001673_pt1 | contig 29824 bp, 28 predicted proteins | sample Lox_Sample_22_FD_207093 | JGI IMG/M metagenome (GOLD analysis project Ga0335073, IMG submission 207093) | Soil microbial communities from Loxahatchee National Wildlife Refuge, Florida, United States - Lox_Sample_2.2 | ecosystem: Environmental > Terrestrial > Soil > Wetlands | place: USA... | reverse complement strand
CGCCGGCTTGATGCGCGCAACGACCGCCGCCGCCGCGAGGCGAGGCGAAATTGATTCCGCAACCTGGAAGGGGGTTACACCCGCGGCAAATTCCTTCACCGTGCCGTCGGGCAGTTTTACCTGGATCGAACCGTCGGAATTACTCATAAAGTCGAATCAGCTTCCGCAATCTTATTGAGACTATTTGCTGCTATTCAGGATATGGTCTTAGGAGAATTGCGTCGAGCGAACCTGCATTTGCAGGCCGCGCATCTAAATTCTGGAGGCGTCAGATGGCGACAGCATCCGAGCCAAGACCTCGCGCAGCCATGGTTCTTGTCGGCTGGCTGGCGTTATGCCTGGCTGTCGGCGGCGCTGCCTCCATCTTCCCGCTCCGCGCCATTCCCACCTGGTATGCGGGCCTCGTCAAGCCGCCGCTCAATCCGCCGAATCAGGTCTTCGGTCCCGTGTGGACCGTTCTTTACATCCTCATGGCAGTGGCCGCATGGATCGTCTGGAAGACGCGGCCCAGCGCCTGCCGCACCCGCGGTCTTCGCCTTTTCCTGGTGCAGCTTGGCCTTAACTTCCTCTGGACGTGGATCTTCTTCGGCACGCATCAGATCATGACGGCTTTCATCGACCTGCTTGCACTCTGGGCCGCGATCCTGCTCACCCTGCTGACCTTCAAAAAGATGAGCACCACTGCCGCCTGGCTCCTCGTGCCCTATCTGGCGTGGGTGACGTTTGCCGGCTATCTGAATATCACCATCTGGCACTTGAACTAGCTCGCAGAACCAACCCATCGAAAACCTTGGCACAAAACATTGAGCGTATCCGCTATCGAGACTGAAGGCGGAAATCGAGGCCCTTCACCAAGGAGAAATTGCCATGAAACGTCTGTTCGCTGTATTCGCAATCGTAGCCGCGCTGTTTGCTGCGCACATCGCATCAGCGGAGCCAGTCAACACCAATTCCGATGTATTTGTATCAAGCTGCTACGTCAATGGAGTCACCTACCCTGTCGACGGAGCTTTCAATGTCCTGGGGCTCAATGCCTTCGGCCAGTGGGTGGTCATCGGTCATCTCTTTGCCACCCCGAGCGGATGGGAGGTCGTGAGTAACGGCATTACCTATGCAGCAGCCTGCAATTGAAACCGATCGGTTCAATGTTGCAAGAACATCTCCGAAATGTTGGCCGGGCGCCTGGACCAGGTGTCCGGCCTTTTCCGCGTTCAGGAATCGAACCTTTACAAGGCGATACTCCGAGGCAGTCGAACATCTCAAAATTTCCTGGCACTAATCACGCCCCGTCTCCGCTTTAGAGAGTGAAGGCATCGAGGCAAGCGGCCTTCAAAGGAGACTTGTCATGAAGCGAATTACATCGACCGCGCTACTTACCATCGCAGTTCTGATCACCTCGGTCCTGATCGCAGGGACAGGAGCCATGGCGCAGGGTCACGCCGTCCGCGCGACCGTGCCCTTCGACTTCACCGTAGGTGACAAGCTGCTACCCGCCGGAACCTATGAGATATGGTCGCCATCGACGGACAGGATCGAGGTTCAGAACCGCGACAGGCACGTCGCCATGCTGGTAACGACCACTTACGACAGCCACGAATCCCGCAACAGCACACTGGTCTTCGATAGGTATGGCGACCAATACTTCCTTAGCGAGATCCTCTGCCGTTCGGCAGCCATGAACGTGAGTGTCCATCAGTCCAAGGCGGAGCAACACGCCCGCACGCAGCAAGCCGCACTGCACAACGCCAGCCAAGTGTTTGTAGCGGTAAAGTAAGCGTGTGATAACTAACTAGCTAACAAACACCCCGGAGACGGAAGTCTCCGGGGTTAGATCTATCTATTTCGATCTATGGGTTTGAACCCGTTCTATGTGTTGTTTCGATTTCGCATCGTCAGCCGATATTGTTCCGGGTGGGCAGAGATCTTTTGATGCAACGATGGTAATCAGATTTTTATAGGTTTTACCGCTTGTGGTGTCGAAAAAGCTAAACGTCACCGTGCTATCTTGAGCCGCAGCAAAATATTGCTTAAGGTCCACAATTGGGGGCGCTGCAAAATTGCCAGATGGAGGATCTGGATCGAATGCTTCAGGGTTGTCATGCGAGAAGTAGCCGGAGGTGTCGAACTCGATCTCTAGTTCTTCATCGTAAATGAAGCATTGTTTGATGAGATTATCCTGCGTAAAAGCCGGTGGCGGGTATTGTATTTTGCCCATGATGTCTCCTTAGCAGCGTAACTTCACCAGAGTATCCAAGGCTTTATCTGACGTGTGCCGAAAAATCCTTACTTGTAAGTACTTCCTGGATATAAGGATCCCCGCTCAACTGTGCCCTGGTTAAGCCGTGTGCGAATGCTTGGAAGAGGTAGTTAACCGATTTCGCGCGATCACCTAATAGCTCGTAGGCATCGGCCACTTGAGACAGAACATACTGGTCATGCGGCGACAAAGCAAGCGAAATTTGAATCGAATCTAAAGCTTTCTGGCGCTGGCCGCCTTTGGCTAACATAACCGCGAGAGTAGCCTGTACTGAGGCGTTCTGGGTATTTAGCCTGAGAGTCCGATCCAAGACTGCGACCGTATGTTCTCGCGCGGCTCTCGCATTTTCTTCTAGGTGCAACCATTCGTAAGCTTCAGTCAGATTGCTCCATACATCGTAACTTTGAGGATTCAATTGCAGAGCCTCTTGGCTAGCTATCACCGACTCGTTAAAGCGATGCTCTCTCAAGTAAAGGAAGCCAAGATTCCCATATGCAACAAACGTTGGATTAATTTCGACGGACTTCTTCAATGCATCTTCGGCTTGCCGCAACATCGCCGGATCGTCCAGATCCATATACGCCACCCCCAGATTCGTATACAGACCGGCATTGTCGGGCGTTAGTTCGAGAGCTTTGCGATATTGAGCGACTGCCTCGCGGGGCTTGCCGATGTCGTCGTAGAAGACCCCTAGTGCGCTATAGCCTGTCCAGTCGTTCGGGCGTAGAGCAGCGGCCTTAACAAAGGCAGCCTCAGCCTCGGAGTTTCGCCCCAAATTCTGATATGAGTGCGCAATGCCCACCAACGCATCAGCGTCCCTGGGGTCGAGACGAAGCGCTCGTTGGAACTCTTGAACCGCCAGATTATATCGCCCGGAGACCTGGTGAACTTGCGCAAGTGCGATATATGTAGCCGGCAAACCATCATCAAGCGCAGATGCTTTTCGGCAGTATAATTCAGCCTCTTGCAGCCAGCGCGGATCAGAATCTAGTCGATATCTCATGACACAAACCTGTGCTAACTGAGCAAACCCAAGTGCAAAGTGAGGATCTGTCTTTATTGCGTTTTGAAGTGCTTGGATCGCCCGTTCGATGTTCCCGGGTTTATCGAATCTCTGGTAGTAACCAAGTCCCGTCAGGTAATCCTCATATGCCGCTCGCGCGGCCGGTCCGCCGTTATCCGATGTATGAGCTTCCGTGACTGATATATTCATCAGCCTACCAAGCCTTGCCACCGCCTCATCTTCCAGTGCGGCCAGATCGCCCATGCCATTCTCGACATCGGCGAATCCAATGTCTCTCATCTTCTTCGGGTCGATGAGCGTCAACCTGAGATGTGTGCTCGCCCCGCTGCGTTCGAAGTTCCCCTGCACCACAATCGTTGCCCCGAACTCCCTCAAAGCCGACGATGCATCCTTCACCTTACGGCTCCTAACCTCGCTGGCAGGCACGACCCACAACGTCTGGTTTACTGCATCGAGATTTGAAAGCTTTCCTGCCAGCGAGTCCATCAGACCGTCTCCAAGGGCCTGCGTTTGCGGATCGCTCCCGGCGACTTCGAAAGGCAGTACCGCGATATGCTTCTCACGGCTCGAAAACAATATCCCCTGCACTCGCTCGCGAATAGGGGGCACCAGCAGCAGTCCGGAGACAAGTGCAACTAGAGCGAAGAGCACGGCAGCCAGCCGCAGCCAAGTCCGGCGAAGTTTCGCCGGTAGTTTGTCTTCTATCTCCTCGGCAACGATCTTCACCGACCCATATCTCTTCTTCGGATCGAATTCCAGGCAGCGGCCGATGATTTCGTCGCAACGGTGGGGCAACCCCTTCTGGATTGATGACGGCGCAGGCGGGCGCTGCCCTCTCTGGATAGCGGCCTGGAGGATCGAGCTCGACGGAAAGGGATGCCGCCCTGTCGCCAGTTCGTACATCACCACGCCAAGAGCAAAGATGTCCGCGGCTGGGCTCAGTAAATCGCCGGCAAACTGCTCCGGCGCCATATATTCCACTGTCCCGGCCACGTTGTGTTCCGCCGAGACGTCCGTCGCCGTCTCTGACGTGGTGCTTGTTACTTCGTGTGCGAGGCCGAAATCCATGACCACGGCACTAACCGTGCCGTTGCGGTTCGCGAGCATGACGTTCCGGCTCTTCAGGTCGCGATGGATGACGCCCGCTTCGTGCATCACGCGCAGGCCCTCGCAAATCTCGAGCGCGATAGTCTTCACCTCGCACCAGGGCAGCGGACCGGACTCGCGAATCTTGTCCGCGAGTGTTATGCCATCCAGAAATTCCATTGTCAGGAATGCACTCCGACAGGCGGAATCTGTCGGAGGGTGAAAGGCATGAATGCGGCAGACATGCGGCCCGCTGAAGCGCAGCGCCAGCAGGACCTCCCTCTTAAACCGCGCGATGATCTGGGGATTACCGGCGATCTCCGGCCGGACCGTCTTCAGCGCGATCCGCCCGAGCTCAAGATCGACCGCTTCGTAGACTTCACCCATGCCGCCGCTTCCGATGAGCCGCACGATCCTGAAGCGCCCGAGAACCAGCTCGCCTTCGGCGAACGCCGGCTTCGCCGCGGGGAACAGCCCGTGAAAATCCAGAATCGGGCCATCACCTCTACTGATCGATTCTTCATTGGCACGCAACAGGCGAAGCAGCGCATCCCGCAGGTCATGGTCATCGCCGCACACCTCATCGACGAAGCGTGCCCGCTCCTCCAGCGGCTTCTGCATCGCGGGATAGAGGAGGGGCTTCAGCCGCTCCCAACCTTCGGGAGTTTCCCAAAGCTCCGGCGTCATGGACTTTTCGACATTTGAAGCTTTAGCCATGCCCGCGCCATCTCCCAGTCGCGCTTTACCGTCCGGTCGGAAGCATCGAGAACGTAGGCGATCTCCGTGAAGGTCAGCCCCCCGAAGAAGTGCAGCTCCACCACCCGGGCCTGCCGCTCGTCGAGCTTGGCCAGCTTCTCCAGAGCCTCGTGCAGCGCCAGCACGTCGACCGAGTTGTCCTCTGTTGAAACCAGCCGCTCGTCGAGCGTTACCTGGTGCTGGACTCCTCCACGCTTGCCTGCCTTGCGCGCCCGCGCGTGATCGACGAGGATGTGATGCATCAGCTGTGCCGCCGTGGCGAAGAAATGCGCCCGGTTCTGCCAGGACGCCCCCGGCTCGCTCATCAACCGCATGTACGCTTCGTTAACCAGGGCGGTTGGCTGCAGCGTGTGGTTTACCCGCTCTGCCCGCATGTATTTGCGAGCCAGACGTCGCAACTCGCCGTAAACCTGGGTCATCAGAACCGCTTCCGCGTTCCGGTTCCCATGGCTTACCTCGGCAAGCAATTGACTGATCGAATGATCGGGATGACTGGGCGCCGGCGATCTATCCATGCCTGTAACCCTCGTGTGCCGTGGATTATAGCGCGGATTTGTCTGGCCACCGCCCGAATTTCAGACCTGCTGCAATGCCCTCTCGTGGATAGCACGGGCGCACCTCGACGCCCGCTTCGCTGCCACCCAGATCAGTGCCACCGCCCCGAGCGCGAAGATCGCATTCCCGATGCGCGTGACCAGCCCGTTGGCCATGATCGGAGTCTGAAAGAATGCGTGCCAGGCATAGGCCAGCGCCGCTCCGGCGGCCGAGGCGACCACGTGGCGCAGATCCCAGGCCGCGCGGCGCGACCAGAACCACAGCATTCCTGTCACTGCCAGGTCCAGCGCGAGAATCGTGATCGCCGCCAGCCATCCCCGGTTGTTGTGAATGATCAGCAGCAAAGAGCCTGCGGTCAGTGTGAATGCCCCGACGATCCACGGGCTCGGAACTCCTCCCGGCCGCGATGCAGAAAGCCGGCGTGGAAGCCTGAACGCTACGATAACGAGCGTCGTGCAAACGGCTCCCGCCCAGGCGAACTGCGATGGCCACGCCACAAAACGATCGTGCTTGTAACTCATCAACGTCATGGCCACGACGCCAATCGCAAACAGCACGCTGGTGACAGTCAGTCCCACACGGCCCAGCCATGGCGTTGTGGAGCGGTCGGGGACGGTGCCCTCTACAAGCGCGATCGGTGTCGCGATGCTCCATGCCGTATGCAGATTCAGCACGAAGACCGTCCACCAGCCGCCGATACCGAGCGCCGGAATATACGCCGGTTTCAGCAGGCCCAGGTGCATCCCAAGGTAGTCGGGGTTGAAGAGCGATTGTGTGGCAAGGGCTTCCTCGAGAATCCCATAGGCCAGACCCAGCAGTAGAATGCTCGGCCAGCCGCGTCCCCAGCGCCGCACCGTCTCCCGGATCAGAAGCGCCCCTCCGCCATACATCGGCGCCAGCATCACCAGCGCCGGCACCAGCTTGATGGGTAGATTTCCCAGCAGAAATTCCGCCACCAGCGGCGCCAGGAAGAATAAGCCGATGGCCGGCTTCACGCTATAGGTCTTGGGCGCGTACTGTACGTGCTCATTCATCGCTGCCTCTCCCCGCGAGTCGCAGACGGCGTCTCGCGATCTGAAGGCAGTATCGAATGCGTGAATAGGGCGACGGCAGTGGAGGATGTCAGCAATCGAAGGTGATAGTTGTCACTTCGAGTGCGGGATCAGCGCCCGCCTGCTGGACCCTCCGTGAGCTCCTCGCCCGAGAGCTCGGCCTGGCGTATGCCATGGTTTGCGTGGTGGGCGCTTTGCGCGTCGATGTGGATCCACTCGTGAATCGCAATGCGAGAGATGGCCCGCGCCATGGCCTCTCTTCGCTGGTCTTCATTCATGCCCAGGGTGGTGGGATTCAGGAACTGGGAGAGCCGCGCGCAACTGATATACACGAACGGCTGAATCTCGCCAGACACGTCCAGAACCCATCCCAGCGGCCCTCGCGGCAATGGACGCTCCGCCTGCTGCACCACGTCGCAGCGACCTAGCAGATGCACCTGGATTACGTATCCGAACTCCTGTCCCTCACGAACGCTGCTGGCGCGAATCGGCTCGGCGTTGGAAGGCAAAGGATAGTCGCTGGCCTCGCGAGCTACCTCGTCGTCGAAGGCATCCATGAGCGACGGCCATACGGCATCCTCGACCCCGGGATCGGCATAGAACACGACTGCCGTCTCGGCCTGATTCGATCCCTGCCCTGTCGCTACCCGGGGGGAAATGAGAACGGGAACTGCAAGCAGAAAGGGAACAAGGTGGCGTCTGGTTGCGAATCGATTCCAGCACCAACGCAATTTCACATCGAAGAGTCTCACTCCGTTCACCAGAATGTGTCCAATTAAATTTTATGCGACACATAAAATTTTTTGATGACAGTAACACCCTCCAAAGATGGCCGGCAATCCCACACGCCGGGTACGTCTGCTCCCTCCCATATGTGAACCCGCAACGAGGACAGAGCTGGTCCGCGGTCACTTCTCAAGCTCTCCCGGACAAGAAAAAGGGCGGACAGAGTTTCCTCCGCCCGCCCCTCAGATAGCTGGTTATGCCGCGCTACTTCTTCTCGTCGGCCGGTTCCACCGCCCCGGGGAAGACCCCCGGCAGCGGCTTCATCTGTTGCTGGCGCAACTCCGGATGCGGCAGAGGCTTGCGCGGCAGCATCTGGTCGCGCATGGCGGCGTTGTAGACGAAGATTGCCTCGACCACCGCTGCCTGCTTCAGATCGCCCGGCTGCAGCCGCTCATAGACGTCCTGGTTGGAGTGGTGGGTGCGGCTCTCATAATCCAGAGAATCCTGGATGAACTGGAAGCCGGGAATCCCCACCGCGTCGAAAGACAGGTGATCGGTCCCGCCCGTGTTCCGCATAGTAATGGTTGTTACTCCCAGGTCCTTCAGGGGAGCCATCCATTGCTCGAAGATCGGCACAACCGCTGCATTTTCCTGGGTATAGATGCCGCGAATCTTGCCCGAGCCGTTGTCCACGTTGAAGTATCCGGAGATCAGCTTTTGCTCCGGCTTCAACTCCAGCGGTCCCGTCGCCCGCATAAACTGGGGCAGAGCCTCCTGGTCCGGAGTCGTCAGCGGAGCTGCGTAGCCGAAATGCTCCTTCACATAACCGCGCGAGCCGAACAATCCCTGCTCCTCCCCCGTCCACAGCGCGATGCGTATCGTCCGCCGCGGCTGCACATTCAGCGACTTCAGGATGCGCATTACCTCCATGGCCACGATCGTGCCCGCGCCGTTGTCGGTCGCGCCGGTGCCCGCGATCCAGCTGTCGAGGTGGCCGCCCACCATCACCACCTGGTCTTTCAGATTAGGATCGCTGCCGGGAATCTCCGCGACCGTGTCATAGCCGTGTTCGTGGTCGCCGGTGAACTTGGTCTCTACGTCCATCTCGATGGTCACCGGAACATGCGCCTGCAACAGCCGGTAGACGCGGCCCCAGCTCTCGATCGCCATAACCACGACCGGCACCTTGACCGCTGATTCGCGCTTGTATGGAGTGCGTCCGAGTGCCGCGCCGTTGTCGTCGAAGATCGTGCCGCCTGAGCCGCCGCCGTTCTTGCCGTCGCGGCTGGGCCTGATCACACCGGCTACCTTCTCATCGGCCAGGAACTGTGCAATCTTGTCCACCATGCGATACCGCTGCATGTACGCCCGCAGCCGCGCCTGCATGTCCGCCCCGGCGCGGTCACTCACCGGATACTCCGCCAGCTCCTCGAGTTCCTTATCCGTGTAGCGGTCAAACAATGCCTTGTCGACCGGAGGAACCTCGCGCATCTCGCCCAGCAGCACGATCTTGCCCGCCAGCTTGCCCTTGTACTGGTCGAAATCCTTGTCATTCTCGATATTCACCCAGACCGCCTCGCCGCTCACCGGGCCGTTCGTCGCCGGAGACCACGGCGTCGCCTGCGCAATAAATACCGCTGTGTCAGGAGCAGTCATCCGCACCCAGGTATTGAGTTGCTGCCAGCCCATTCCGAACTCGCCCCAGTCGTCGAGATGAGCGTTCACGCAGCCCATCGCCGTGAGCTGGTCGCGCGTCCACGCATTCGCCTTCGCCAGGTTGGGGGAGCCGGTCAGCCTCGGCCCGATCGCATCGGTCAGCGCGGAAGCGTACTCCATGATGTGCGAGTGTTGCAGCCCTTCCTCACGGATGCGCGCATACATGCCGTAGTCGATGTTCTCAACCGCGGGCTGCGGTTGTTCCCACGCCGGAACTTCGACTTCGGGCGCTTTTGTTTTCTTGTCGGATTTGTCCGCCGCAAAGAGGGGGATCGCCGCCGCCAGCAGTAGACAGGTGAATGGACGGAGTAGTCGCGTTTGCATTTAGTTGGTATTGCCTCCTGAAATGAACCGGGAAAGCGGAAGAATACCACGACGATGCCGCGCCAGGTCATGGCCATTGGCGCCAACGTTAAAATGGAACAACTCCGCCCGTCTTCGCTCCGCAAAGGAAATTCATGAAGCCCATGAAGCCCCGCACCGCAGTCTCTGTGTTGCTTGCTTTCGCGTTGTGCGCCGTCTGCGCATGCGCTGATTCCGGCGGCGATCGAGAGGCACTGGAAAAGACTGGCGCCGCCATTCGCGCAGCCTTTGCCGCCGGAGATGTCGCGACCGTCATGAAGTATCACCATCCCGATGTGATCAAGGCGCTCTCTTATCACAAGGTGCTCTTCGGTCGTGATGCCGTCGCTGCCGACCTGGGCAACACGCTCCGGCAGTATCACCTCGAATTCGTCGAGAACCGCGTTGAAAGCATCCTCGTCGAGCACGACACCGCCGTGGAGCAGACCCTCTTTACCATCAAAGCCACACCCATCGCTGGCGGCGAGCCATCTCTCTTCAAAGGTCGCACCATGGTTGTCTATGTGCGCTACAAAGAAAGCCCCACGGGATGGGCCTCCATCCGGGAGATTATTCAGCCTGCAAGCAACTAGGTCTCTTGGCGAAGAGGACATCTCGGGGCGGCAATTGCCCGGATCCCCGGGTGCTCACGTCTTTTCCGTATTCTTTTTTAGAATCGCGCCAAGCACCCACAGGACCGACAGCAGGCGCAACAGACGGAGCCACAAGCTGCCCTCGTTCGGATGCGGAAGTCCCAGGGTAAATACATACGAACATCCCTGGATCACGAAGAACGCCGCAAAGGCCAGGAACAGCGAATCGCGGGTGTCTCTCCAGAAGCGAACAAAGAACAGAGCTCCGACCAACGAACACGCCGCGATGAAGCCCAGCAGGAAAACATCGGCCAGCGGATGTACGATGCCGTTCATTGGCTCTCCCAGATCAGGCCGTAGAGCAACAGCGCCATGGAAATCGCGGTGCTGAGGAGCCGGTAGGTGAACAGATCGACTTGGGGCAGTAACTGCAGGTCGATAAGTGCGAGCAGGCTGGAGACCGTAAGTCCGGCAAAGCATAGACCGCTCCAGAGAAGCAGTCGTCTGCGCACTCTCGCAAAAGCCCGCAGCAGCAGAATGGTGCAGAGCAGAGTTGTGAGGCAGGTAAGGACATGGAGCGCCGGCATATTATTCCTGCTCCTTTTTGAAACGAAAGGCCCGCGCAAACTCGCGGACCGGGGAAGACGCTTTCGAATGTATCATCGTCGAAATCCGCACCAGGTCATGTCGGTAGGCCGCGTCGACCTGCCGCATCATCTCGTCCTGTTCGTCTGAGCCTGTGGAGTAGGAATACTTCGGGGGAGAGGTTCGCGATTCTGCAATCAGATGCAATCGCACCAGGTCCCGCAGCAGATCACTAACCTTCTCTTTCGCGATGTAGAGACGCGACGCAAGCTCATCGCGTGTCCAGGCGACCGGACGGCTGTTCCACAGCAAGATCAGAGCCTCGAGGTGCGGCACACTGTCAACGTTTTTCAGGATGAACTCATAGGCATCCATCCCGTTCTGCGGATTCTTCTCTGTCATTGCCGGGTGTAAATGGAGGGGGACACAAAAAGCGATGCCCTTGCGCCGATTTTAGTTGCTTTGCAAAATACAGGGGACACGGACTGCTCTGTACCAGCCCTTTGCATTCTCTCCTCACCGCTGTAGCATCAGGCATCGCGCAGTCACCATCGCCGATGCACCAGCCAGAAACGAATCCGTCTCAAGCGGCATCTTCGCGTTCGCGCAAGTTCTTCCGTGTCTGCGGACATCTCTTCGTCTACGCTATCCTGCTCGTTCTCGCCCTGTGGACGGTTGCCGCCCTCCACTTCGACGTGCGCATCGCGTGGCTGCGCGTTCCGTGCATCGTTCTTTACCTGCTCGCCGTGATCGCGGTGTTCACCTTCTTCAGAAATTTCTGGCGTCGCGTGCTGGGCATCATTGTCTGCTCGGCGATCGTCATGCTCTGGTGGTTCTCGCTGAAGCCTTCAAACAACGAAGACTGGCAGGCGGATGTCTCGCGCACTGCCAACGCCGAGGTCCAGGGAAAGCTGGTCACTATTCACAATCTGCGCGACTGCGACTACCGCGCCGAATTCGACTACACCTGCCAATGGGAGACAAAGCAAGTCAACCTCGACGACATCCGCGGACTCGATATCTTTCTCGACTACTGGGGCTCGCCGTGGATCGCTCACACCATACTTAGCTTCGACTTCGGCAACGGTCTTCACATCCCGTTCTCTATCGAAGCCCGCAAGCAGGTCGGCCAGAGCTATTCCGCCACCCGCGGATTCTTCCGCCAGTTCACGCTCATCACCGTCGTCAGCACGGAGCGCGATGTGGTTCGCCTGCGCACCAATTACCGCAAGGACGAGGATCTCTACCTCTACCACACCACCGCGACCATCCCCTTCGCTCGGTCGCTTTTTCTCGACTACATCGGCCTCGCCAACGATCTCCACGATCACCCGCGCTGGTACAACGCCCTCACTGACAACTGCACCACGCAGATCTTCGACTTGAAGTCGATGGATGCGCAGCCCTTCAAACTGGCCGTGCTTCTGAACGGCAAAGGAGACGAGATGGAATACAAGGAGGACAATCTGGCTACCGATGGACTGTCCTTTAATGAGTTAAAGGTGCGTGCCTACATCAATCCCGCGGCCAATGCTGCCGATGACGATCCCGACTTCTCCGCCCGCATCCGCGCAGGCCGGCCGGGATTCTCAACCCAAACGACTCCGCATCCCTTAAGCGTCCAACGCTAATCGCTAATCGCTAAACCAGCGCCGTTCCCGCGATCCCTTCCAGCACCTTCAGGGGAGAAGTCTCCGGCGCAACCAGCGCGTCGGGTTCTACGAGCAGGGTCTGTTCGAGCGCATACTGCCCGGCCAGCACGGCATGCGGAACCGTATCCGTATAGACCATCCAGCTGGACCCCGCTGGAAACTGCCAGGGATACTTGGCGCATTCGGCCTGGAAGCGCGCATTCTCTTTCAGAAAGTTGTGGAAGCGCATCATGAAGTCGTCGTACGGCGAGCGCTTGATCGATGGAATGGCCGCGCCCAGCCCTACCGCGCGCCCCAGCCCTTTCGCGGCCCGGCGCGCCGCATTGTCCGGCTCAGGACGTATCTGCTGCGGAGTAAATTCCTTCACCACGGTCGCAAAGGGGTCGCCCACCACCCAGTCGCGCGTTCGCGTGGGGTGAATATTGTTGAAGAAGCGCAGAATCCTCGCGCCGTAGGTCGGCCGCGTCGGAAACGCATCGGTATGCAGCAGGTCGTTTCTCTTCCGAAGGGCGAGATCGCGGCCCTGCTCCTCCTGGGGGCGAAAGCTCGCATAATCCAGCCGCCACTTCGCCCGATACGGCGCCAGGAACCCGGTCAGAAACTCAACCACATGCTGCGAATACGCCCGCATGATGGATTGCAGCCGTGCCACCGCCGCCGCTTCCGCGGTCTTGGTATCTACGCCGCTCAATTTGTCAATGTTGGGTTTGTAGGCGATGTTCTTATGCAGCGAGCTGTCGGTCTGCTGCTGGCCCAGCAGAAAAGCCAGATCATCGGTCCGAATCGGAACTGGCGTCTCGGGAAAATACAGGATGTCCCCGGCCTCAAGCTGCATGCACCAGGTCCGTGCCTGCGCGTCAGCTACCGGCCGGCTCAGTTCGTCGCGCGAGATCGTGACCAAGCCCACAGCTTTGCTCCAATTGAAATCCAGCCCCGCGAGAAAAACTATCTCCCGGCAACTTTGCGCCGCACCCAGAATCCCAGCAGCACCATCAGCGCAAAGGCCAGCGCCACCAGCCCCGCGGGAAAGGCTACGTAACGGTAGCTGTCTGCCATATCTATGGTGTGGTGTCCGGCGGCGTTATAAAACAGCAGGCTCAGGATCGCCACAAAACACGTCGCGAAGAAGACGAGAAACCCGAAGGCGAACGCCATCAGCACGCTCGTAAACAGGCCCAGTTCTCCCAGCGGAATACCGAAGACCCTGCCCGATCTCCCGCCCGAACTGCCGCGTCCGGAAGGCCTTTGCGACGAACTCATTGCGCGAACCGCCATATTCCATCCCTGCGCGGCCAGACACGCAGCCGCCTCAGCTAGAATACAAGTTTATGGTTGATGCCGCTCAGACTCCCCTGCTCACTGCCGCCCAGGTAGCGCAGGAAGCGCATGTCCAACAAGCCTCGAACGGCATCCTTTATGCGAGCTTCGGAGAGACGCAGATCTCCGCCGAAGACCTCGAGCGCATCATCCATGCTGTGCCCGCTACCGTTGCGAACGCCCTCACTCGCCGCGCCTGGTACTTCGTGCCGCTGGCCATCGGCGAAGAGGACGAAACCTCGATCGCTCCTGCTTACAACATTGATCTGGGCGACCGCGCCATCTGCCATCGCAACGTCAGCTTCGGGTCATCGGATTGTACTTTTATCTCCACGCGCCTCATGCAGGACCGCTTCGCTCTGGCCTTTGAATTCTTCATCAACGTCGGCCACCAGTTCGTTGACGCCGTCGGTGTGCCGTCGACCTTCTCCGACCTCGCCTGGTCGCAGGTCAAGGCCGATGTTCGCGGCGAAACCAGCCAGGATGCCTGGGAAAATCGCCGCCGCGCCCGCGAACGCGCTCGCACTCACGAACCCGCTGGACCCGAATTGGTCCACGACCACGAAGGCCGCGAACACGTCGACGAAAAGGCCAAGTCCGCTTACTTCGACGCCGCCTTTTCCGATGCCCTCGCCATCTACATGCTCGCTCTCACCATCGACTTCGACTACACCGAGCTGCGCGAGCGCGAATACCCGCTTCTCGCCGCCCCGGCTTTGGCCGAGCGCCTCCGGCACGTGGCTGGACTATTTCCGGCTAACTCCGGTTACGAATTCGAGATAAGGTATCGCAGAAGAGGGTAGTTCCCAGAACGATGGGGCGGTTGATCGCAACCGGCAACCGATCCCTGTTCTCTGCCACAGTGGCAATCGCAATGATCGCCGATGTCAAAATGGTTCCTTCACCAGGAAATTCGCTATAGCCTTGACCTGAGGAGAGCGTGCCAATGGCTTCCCTTATCTCGGTGAATGTCGGCCTGCCACGCGATGTTGAATGGCAGGGAAAAACGGTCCACACCGGCGTCTGGAAGCGGTCCGTGACCGGCCGGGTGATGGCGCGCCGGCTCAACCTTGATGGCGATGGCCAGGGCGACCTCGCAGGACACGGTGGCCAGCACCGTGCGGTGATGGTGTATCAGCTTGACTCCTACCGTTATTGGGAGACCTACCTCAAGCGCCATGACTTCGACTACGGCCAGTTCGGCGAGAACCTGACGGTCGAAGGGCTCGCTGACGCGGAAGTCTGCATCGGCGATCGTTACCGCATCGGTGGCGCTCTCTTCGAAGTCAGTCAACCCCGCGTCACCTGCTATCGCGTAGGCATTCGCATGAACAATCCGGAGATGCCTGCGCTGCTGGTCTCGCACGGGCGGCCCGGGTTCTATTTCCGAGTAATTGAGGAAGGCGAGATCGGCGCGGGAGATGAAATCATCAAGGTTGCCGACGGCCCCGGGCATGTCACTGTTCAGGAAATCGACCGGCTGCTTTATCTCCCCGGCCATCCGGCAGATCGACTGCAACTCGCTCTGCGCATTCCGTCACTCAGTGCCGGCTGGAAGCAATCGCTCGAAGCTCTGTTGACGGCCGAAAAGAATCAAAGTGGAGGAAATGCCGGCCTGGCGCCAAAATCTTCTTCTCCTCCGGCCTGGTCTGGCTTCCGCCGGCTGCGGGTGGCAGCGGTTCACCAGGAAAGCGCCGACGTGCGATCCTTTCTTCTCGAGTCCGAAGATCGCCGGCCGTTGCCAACGCCTCTGCCGGGTCAATTCGTCGCTTTCAAGCTCGCGATTGAAAAAGACTCAGTTCCCGTCATGCGCAGCTATTCGCTCTCCGGCTCACCAAACGCCGGAATGTATCGCGTCAGCGTGAAGCGCGCCGCAGGACCGGGCAGCCGCTATTTTCATGACCACATCAGCGCCGGCGACCTGCTCGAGGTAAGCGCACCGAGAGGCGGCTTTACACTTGCCGCGGGTACCGGTCCCGTCGTGCTGCTGAGCGCGGGAATCGGAGCGACGCCCGTTCTAGCCATGCTCCACTCTCTTGCCGCCGCAGGCACAGAATCGCCGCGGGAGGTGTGGTGGTTCTACGGAGTGCGCAATAGCAGAGAGCACCCATTCGCAGAAGAGGCCCGAACACTTCTCCACGCTCTCCCCGAGAGCCGGTCTTACGTCGCTTACAGTCAGCCGGATGCCGAAGACCGGATCGGTGAGAGCTACGACGTTGCCGGCCATCTGACGCTCGCAGTGTTGCAGCAGAATCATGTACCGCAGAAAGCCGACTTTTATATCTGCGGACCCGATGCCTTCCTTACCGGATTCACTGCCTCGCTGCAATCCTGGGGCGTCCCCTATTCGTCTATCCACGCCGAAACCTTCGGCGCCGAATCGGCGCTTACACCCGGAATCGCGGCTGTCGCGTCGCGGCCGCCCCACCCGCCAGCCGGAAACATCGGCACCGGACCAAAGGTCTCTTTTACCCGCAGCGGCCTTACGGTGCCTTGGGATTCGCGCTACACAAGTCTCCTCGAATTCGCCGAAGCCTGCGACGTTCCTGTCAGATGGGCCTGCCGCGTGGGCGTCTGTCACAACTGCGAGTCGGGACTGATCGGCGGAAGCGTCCGCTATGCTCCGGAACCGCTTGACCGGCCCGCGGAAGGCAACGTTCTGATCTGTTGCTCGACCCCTTTGACCCAAGTGGACCTGGATTTATAACGTAACCCACGCTTTCGGTTCGTGTCTGGTTCGAAGTTGCTGCGGCACCTCGAGCTCGGATTGAAAGCAACAACCCGGTAAAGGAATCTGTTCCCTGTACTCTGTTCCCTGCTTTTATGATCGCCCACCTGCGCGGACGCCTCTTCTGGCGACGTCGCCATCGGCCCATCGCGGAGGGGATTGCGGTCAGCCGCCCGATCAGGAAAATGTGTGCGTACTTTTCCATGGGCGTGTCCGTCCTATTATCGTGGCTCAAGCCTGAACGGAGGCGCGTCATGCTGAATCGCGCTGTCGCAATCGTTGGTTGCCTCCTCCTGACCGCAACCGGATTCGCCAAAGACAAAAAGGCCGTTCTCCCCGCCTATGTCCTTAGCGCGCGAACCGTTACCGTCATCATCGATCCTGAAGCCGGTATGTCAGTCGATGACCCACAAGCCAATGAGATAGCTCGGAAGGAGGTCGAGACCGCGCTTCTGAACTGGGGACGGTTTGACGTCCGCATGGATGGCCAGAGTACGGATCTGGTCATAGTCATTCGCAAAGGACACGGTCGCGCCGTCGAACCAACGATCAGCAATCCTCGCCAGAACAACCCCGCCGGTTCCGTCGATCCATACGACAACGGCATCGCCATAGGTGCCCAACACGGTACCGCACCGGGTTCACCAATCCAAAGCTCCTCGGGCCAGACCCCACCTCCGCATCCGCAGATCGAGAGCGGCTCCGCACAGGACACCTTCGCTGTATATCGCGGCAGTGCCGAATTTAATAATCCGCTGGATGCCCCTGCCGCTTGGCGATATTCTGCCTCGGACGCACTAGAGTCGCCCTCCGTTCCCGCGGTCGAGAAATTTCGTAAGGCCATCGGCGACGCGGAAAAGGCGGCAGCGAAAACTCCGTAGCAATCGCTTCGCAAACGGAGCAATGTGAGTTGCCGGAAATCACCGGCAAACCGGAATGTATCGTGTTGCCGCTCAAAGGTCGCCCTACTCGGGCAGCAACAACTGTCCGCTACACCCTGATCCGTGTTCCCTGTACCCTGCTTTTATGATCGCCCACCTGCGCGGACGCCTCTTCTCGAAACAACCTGGCCAGGCCATCGTAGAGGCCGGAGGCGTCGGTTACGACGTCGTCATCAGCATCCCCACCTTCACCGCGCTGCCCGCCGAAGGCGCCGAAGTCTCCCTCTACATCCACACCCAGGTTCGCGAGGACCTGCTCGCCCTGTACGGCTTCCTCGATCTGAACGAAAAGCGCCTCTTTGAGCGCCTCATCACCGTCACCGGAGTCGGCCCCAAGTTGGCCGTTACAATCCTCAGCGGACTCAACCCTGAGCGCACCGTCGCAGCCATCCGCGCGCAGGACCACGCCACCCTCACGCACATCCCCGGAGTCGGAAAGAAGCTTGCCGAGCGCCTAGTTGTTGAATTGAAAGACAAACTCGAGGACATGGCCGCCGCGCCCGCAGTCGTCTCCGCCGGACCCGCCGCCGAGGACGTTCTCTCCGCCCTCACCAACCTCGGCTACCAGCGCCCCGCCGCGCAGAAAGCCATCGAATCTGCCGTCGAAAAGGACAAGTCCCTGGGCCAGGACTTCGACCCCCTCTTCCGCGCCGCTCTCAAAGTGATCCGATAGCCGCCTCGGAAGTTGACAGTCATGCTTCCCCGGTATCACGCTTGCCCTGAGCCCTGAGCCCTGAGCCCTGAGCTTTTGGACTCTTGCTACTTTCCGTATCCCGGCAGTATGATCCTCTCCCCGAGGTCCCCTCATGAGCGAATTAACCACTCCAATCAACGCCGTTCTCAGGCGCAAGGCCGGAACCACCTGGTCCACCCGCCCCGACGTCACTGTTTACCAGGCAATCGAGATGATGGCCGACAAACAGATCGGCGCCCTTCCCGTCATCGAGTCCGGCAAGTTGCTGGGCATCATCTCGGAACGCGACTATGCCCGGAAGATCATTCTGATGGGCCGCTCTTCGAAGGAAACCGCCGTCTCGGATATCATGACCAGCCCGGCGATCTCTGTCTCTCCTCGTCACACCGTGGAAGAGTGCATGCGCATCATTACCGAGAATCGCGTCCGGCATCTTCCCGTCGTCGACGGTAGCGAATTGGTCGGAATCATCTCCATCGGCGACCTGGTGAACTGGATCATCAACGAGCAGCAGGAGACGATCCGTCACCTCGAGGCCTACATCTCCGGAGTCGCGAGCTGAGGCTTCTCGTCGCTACTCGTAGCGAATCGCCTTCACCGGATCCAGGCCTGCCGCTCTGTGTGCCGGAATCCAGCAGGCCAGCAGCCCGACGATCGCCAGCAATGAAGCCACGACCACGAAAATGAGCGGGTCAGAAGGAGAGACCCCGATGGGCAGGTTGGCCATCACGCGCGCCGCGGGTACCCCGGCGGCCAGCCCCAGCCCGAGACCCGCTACGATCTGCCACAGCCCGCGCCACATCACCAGCGCAACGATATTGCCCGCGTTGGCTCCCAGCGCCATGCGCACGCCAATCTCCTGCGTGCGGCTGTTGGTTGCCTGCGCCAGCACCGCGTAGATTCCGACTGCTGCCATAACCAGCGCAATCAGGGCGAATCCCGCGAAGATCTTGCTGAACAGATGGAGATACCACTGCTGATGCTGAATCGCCTGGGGCAGCGTGTACACATCGCGTAGCGGCAGGTCCTGATCGAAGCCCTGCACCGTGGCGCGCACCGCCGTGATCGGATTATTGCTCGACCGCATCAGCAGCGCCATGCCGTTCCAGCCTTCCTGACGAAGAGGAATGAACATCAGCGGATGGGGTGAGTGCTCCTGCGGTTCCTGAACGATATTCGCCGAGACACCAACCACTGTGATCCAGTCTCCCGGCTTGTTCTTGTCGTCATACAAACGGAATCGCTTGCCGATCGCCGATTGCCCCGGCCAGAAATGCTCTGCGCACTCGCGCGTAAGCACGGCGGCCTTGTGATTCGCCGTGCCGTCGAGTTCGTTGAAGTCGCGGCCAAGCAGAATCGGCAGATTGATCGCTTCGAAATAACCCGGCGACTGAACAACGAACGAAATTGCGGGCCGGTGGGCCGGGTCGTGGACCGCCGAGTGCTCGATCTCGATGTCGCGGGAGGCCGCCCCCAGGCCTGGCAGATTCGACGTCAGGGCCACGTGGGTCACACCGGGAATCGCCTTCAGGCGTGGCAGCAGTTGATCGTAGAGTCGCTGGCGCGCATCGGCGTCCTTGTAGTGTTCATCCGGAAAGTCGATTCGAGCCGTCGTGATCTGGTCCGCCGGAACCGACTGATTTGTCGAAAGCGCCACGAACAGGCTGTGGACAAAAACTCCAGCCCCCGAGAGCAGCACCAGCGTCAGCGCAAACTGGAAGATCACCAGCAGACTCGACAGCTTCCCTCCGCGATGTCTGCCCGCGCTGCGCGCGCCGTCCTTCAGAACCTCGTTCACGTCGACGCGTGAGAAGCGCAGTGCCGGCGCCATGCCGAAGAGCAATCCGCTGAAGATGCACAGAGCGGCAAAGTAACCGAATACCGTGTAGTTCATGGTGAACTCGATCCAGTACGGCTTGCCCACATCCTGAGTCGAAAGATCGAACCAGTGAACTCCCAGCCACGCCAGTGCCAGTCCCAGCACTCCGCCGAAGATACTCAGCATCACGCACTCAATCAGCAGTTGCCGGGCCACGCGCCACCGCGACGCTCCCAGCGCCGAACGGATCGACATCTCGCGCTGGCGCAGCATGGCGCGGCTCAACATCATGTTGGCGACATTCGCGCACGCAATCAGCAGCACGAAGCCGACCGCGCTCATCATCATTAGAAAGACCAGCCGGATGCCTCCGCCGTTATAGCGTTCCTGGAAAGTCTCAACCGTGACGCCCACATCTTTGTCGTCGGGATACTGGGCTGCGAGACGGCGCGCAATCGCGCTCATCTCCACGTTCGCCTGCAAAATGCCGACACCCGGCTTGAGCATCCCGAAGAGCGCCAGCGGCCGGTCCGAGCGCTTCTCCAGGTCTGACGTAGGAACCAGCGACTCCCACATATCCACGTTGCTGGGAAACTTGAAGCCCTTTGGCATTACCCCGACAATGGTCGCCGGCTTCTCGTTGATGCGCACCTGCCGCCCGACTACATTCGCCGAGCCGGCATAGCGTTCCTGCCAGATGCCGTAGCCGATCACCACCACCGGCGCCGCTCCCGGCTTGTCGTCGCCGGGGAGAAATCCGCGCCCCAGAACCGGCTGCATATGCAGCATCTCAAAGAATCCCGAGGACACCTGCTCCATCCGATATGACTGCGGAGGGATGCCGGTTTCGCTCAGCGTGCCGTCTTCATCCGTGGCCGCCTCCAGTGCCGCCAGTGACGAGTTCTGCGCGCGATAGTCGCGAAAGTCCGGATACGACACACGCATCGTGTTGTTGTCGCGCTGCGTAAGGTTGCTGCTGCGAATTGACACCAGCTGCGTGCCACCCGGCACCGGCACCGGCTTGAACAACACCGCGTTGACCAGCGTAAACACCATCGTGTTGAGGCCGATCCCCAGCGCCAGCGTCGCCACTACAGCGGCTGAGAACAAGCGATGAGACAGGATCATGCGCAGCGCAAACCGCAGGTCGTGTGCCATAAGCCCGGATACGGCCTGGACTTGGCACCGGTTCCATCAATGTGACCGGTTATTCCGATCTCCGCCCTCGAATCCAGCCCCGGAGCTATTGCATCTATAGTTAACCTTTCGATCCGGAAGCAGGGCCGCATATGAATGACTTCTTCGCCACTCTCAGCTCTCCCGACCTCGGCTCCCACGGCTCTACATTCGACTACCAGCACCACGACTGCGAACTGCTCGATGCTTACTCGCGCGCCGTCACCGCGGCCGTCGACCGCGTCAGCCCCGCTGTCGTCAAGATCGACGTGAGCAACGGGCAGTCCCGGGGCGGTGGCTCAGGCTCAGGATTCGTCTTCACTCCCGACGGGCTGGTGCTGACCAACAGCCACGTGGTGCACGGCGCGAGGCGCATCTCCCTGACCTTTCTTGACGGAGTTACCGCCAAAGCCATGCTCATCGGCGACGATCCGGACACCGACATCGCCGTGCTGCGGACCGATCACCTGCTCTCGCCCACCGCTGCACTCGGCAACTCCAAAGATCTGCGCGTCGGCCAACTGGCCATCGCCGTCGGCAATCCCTTCGGATTCCAGTTCACCGTCACCGCCGGAGTCGTCAGCGCGTTGGGCCGCAGTATGCAGGGTTCCTCGGGCCGCATGATGGAAGAGATCATCCAGACCGACGCCGCGCTCAACCCCGGCAATTCTGGAGGTCCGCTCGTCGACTCCACCGGCCGCGTCATCGGCGTCAACACCGCCACCATCATGGGCGCGCAGGGACTCTGCTTCGCCATCGGCATCGACACCGCAAAGTACATTGCCAGCCAGATCCTTCAGCATGGCCGCGTGCGCCGCAGCTGGATCGGCATCGCCGCGCAGAATGTTCCCCTGCCGCGCCGCGTTGTCTACGAATACAAGCTGGCCGCATCGTCGGGAGTCATGGCCACCAGTCTCGATCCCGACGGCCCCGCCGCCCGCGCGGGCATGCGCGACGGAGACATCCTCCTCAGCTTCGCGGGTGAAAACATTGCCGCCATCAACGAGCTGCACAAGGTGCTCACTGCCGAGCGTGAAGGAAAACCCCAGCCGGTGCTCGTCCTGCGCGGCGTATCGCTGGTCGATCTTAAGGTCACTCCCGCCGCCCGTCCCGAATAGAAACCGGCCTCCATCGCGGCAGCATCTACACGACCTGCAGTCCCGGCCACTGCCTTGCGCACTGCAAGATTACGCACATAGAATTCGCTCGCCGCTTGCCAGCGAAATCCGCGGGAGTCCGAGTTGCACAAGGCCGATTCGAACGCAATCGAGATCGCACCATCAGACACCGCGCTGAATCGAGCCATCACCCGCGCGCTCAGAAGACTGGGGCCATTCCTCATGCTCATGTACGTGGTCTCGTTCCTCGACCGGGCCAACATCGGATACGCCAAGCAGGCTCTACAAGCATCTGCCGGAATCTCCGAAAGGATGTACGCGCTGGGCGCAGGCCTGTTCTTTATCAGCTATTCGCTTTGCGGATTCCCAAGCAACCTGATCCTCCACCGGGTTGGCGCCAAGGTCTGGATTGCTTTTCTCATGGTGAGCTGGGGAGCCGTCTCGATGGCCACTATGTTCGTGAACGGCGGTTCCATGTTCTACGGGCTGCGCTTGTTGCTCGGCGTGACCGAAGCGGGATTCTTTCCCGGCATCATCTATTACCTCACCTGCTGGTTTCCCGCTCGCGTGCGCGGACAGATTCTCGGTGTCTTCTATCTGGGTGTACCGCTGGCCCTGATCATTGGGGGTCCGCTCTCGGGAGCGTTGCTCGATCTGCCCGTAAACGGCAGTCTGCAGGGATGGCAGTGGATGTTTCTCGTCGAGGGCTCGCTGGCAGTCGGGCTCGGTATTTTCGCCTACCTGTATCTGGACGATCGCCCCGCTGATGCCCGCTGGCTCTCCGACGACCACCGCCGCGCTCTCCAGGATGAATTGACGCGGGAGGAGCAGCGCCGGCGATCAACCGGCCCCTCCGATCTTCTTCCCATGTTGCGCGACCGCCGCGTACTCCGCTTCCTGCTGATCTACTTCCTCATTCAGATGAGCACGTACGGCGCTGTCTTCTATCTGCCCACCGAAGTCTCCGCGCTCCTGCATCGACCCGTAGGTCTCACCGTCGGCCTGGTATCTACGGTGCCTTGGCTGGTCGCGCTCATTGCCGTCTACTTATTGCCGCGCGTGGGTGACCGCCTGAGAAAACACCGCCAGCTCGCAGCGCTGACATTGCTGGCTGCCGGGTGCGCGAGCCTGGTCTTCCCCACCGCCGGGCCTTACATCGGTTTGGCCGCGCTCTCGGTCGCCGTCTCCGGATTCATTGCCGTACAGCCGCTCTTCTGGACGCTCCCTACCGGATACCTCGTCGACCGCGCCGCCGCCGGAGGCATCGCTTTGATCGGGATGGGAAACCTCGGAGGTTTTCTGGCGCCGAACGTAAAGGTCTGGGCCGACGAATACTTCGCGTCTCCTCGCGCGGGCCTGTACCTGCTGGCCGCCATAACCCTGCTCAACGCATGGATCATCGCCACCACCAGGGATCGCGCTTCAGAAAGAAGTGCAGCCTGAGGTGACCACCAAACAGCGCCGGTAGCAAGCGATCTTACTGTTCCAATTTTGTACCGCCATGATAGGGTGAGAGCACTAAATATGCCCGATACGACTTGGGTCCTGAGGGACGATTCCCCGGTTCCCGCCTGCAAGCCACATACCTTAAGAATTCCGGCTTCAATACTTCTCGCCGCGTTGTGCGGTCTGGCGCCTGCCACTACTCATGGCCAACAGGCTGCATCCGGCGCACCCGCAATCGTCCAGCCCGGCGCCCCAGGCACACCCAGCAAAACCCTCCCGGCCTCGACAACCGCGACTCCTCCGCGCGCCTCGCAGGCCGACATCGAGTTCATGCAGGGCATGATCATGCACCACCAGCAGGCCGTCGAGATGACCGCCCTCATCCCTTCGCATACCGAAGACAAGGACGTCCGCGCTATAGGCGCGCGCATCTCCCGCTCCCAGTCCGACGAGATCAACTTCATGAAGCGCTGGCTCGTCGCTCGCGGCCAGTCGACATCGATGGCCATGCCTGGCATGCCGGACATGAACAAGAACGGCGGCTCCATGCTCATGCCCGGCATGCTGACTCCCGCACAGATGGAAGCCCTGCGCAATGCGCGCGGCGCGGAATTCGACCGCCTCTTCCTCACCGGAATGATTCAGCACCACGGCGGTGCGCTGATCATGGTGAAGGAGCTGTTCGAATCCCCCGGCGCCGGCCAGGACGCCGACCTCTTCGACTTTGCCACCGACGTCGACAGCGGCCAGAGGGCCGAGATCAGAATTATGGAAAACATGTTGAAGGAGAAACAATGAACTTTGGGAGGGCTCTTGCCTTTCGTTTGGCCGCCGCGGCATTCGCCGTGGCCGTGACGTGTTCGACCACCGTCCGTCTTCACGCTCAGGCTCCGGCTACAGACTCCAGGCAATCTGCCGACGCCAAGAAGGCCGAAGCGGAAGAAGATCCGTTCGCGCCGCAGCCCCCCGCGCCGCTTCCTCCGGGCATGACCGGGTCCAGCACAACCGATCCGCGCGCCAGCCTCAAGCCCGGTTTCTACGACGCCGGTGAGACCGCGATGGGCATGGAGCACGTCACCTTCCTCAAGAAGCCCGAGGCTTTCCAGCTGTCGACCACTAACCCCGACGATCCGGTCGTACAGAAGACGCTGGGCACGCTCGGCATCGGCGCCATGGCGAACAAGATGCCCAAGCCCATGCAGCTGGTGATTGCCGGACTGGCCTTCGCGAATTCCGATTTCGCCTTCCAGGGAGACCACCTTTTCCAGGGCAATTTCTACGGCGTCAACTTCTACGACATCTCCAATCCGGCGAAGATTTCGCTGGTCACGTCGCTTGTATGTCCAGGCGGGCAGGGCGACGTTTCGGTTTACGGCAACCTGCTCTTCATGTCCGTCGAGATGCCCAATGGACGCCTTGACTGCGGAACCCAAGGCTTCCCGCCGCCGCCTCCGCCTGAGCCTGGACACGAGCATGAGCACCACCTGCCGGCCGCCAGCCCGGAGCGCTTCCGCGGCGTTCGCATCTTCGATATCTCTGACATCAAGAATCCCAAGCAGGTAGCAGCCGTCCAGACCTGCCGTGGATCGCACACCCACACCCTGGTTGTCGATCCCAATGACAAGGACAACGTCTATATCTATGTCTCGGGAACCTCGTTCGTGCGCCAGTCCGAAGAGCTGGCCGGTTGCTCAGGTGAGGCTCCCGACAAAGACCCGAACACCTCTCTCTTCCGCATCGACGTGATCAAAGTGCCGATCGCCGCGCCCCAGGAAGCCAAGATCGTCTCCAGCCCGCGTGTCTTCATCGACCCGCGCAGCGGCGCCATCAACGGGCTCAACAACGGTGGTACCCACGGAGCCGACAAGCCCAAAGACACCAACCAGTGCCACGACATCACCGTTTACTCCGCCATCGGTCTGGCCGCCGGCGCCTGCTCCGGCAACGGCATTCTGCTCGACATCAAGGATCCCGTGCATCCCAGGCGTGTCGACGCCGTCAACGACCCTAACTACTCTTACTGGCACTCGGCTTCGTTCTCAAATGACGGAACCAAGGTCGTCTTCACCGACGAGTGGGGCGGAGGCCTGCAGCCGCGCTGCCGTCCGACCGATCCCAACAAGTGGGGAGCCGACGCCATCTTCAACCTCAAGGGCGACAAGCTCTCCTTCGCCAGTTATTACAAGATGCCCGCCGCTCAGGGGCCAACGGAAAACTGCGTAGCCCATAACGGATCGCTCGTTCCCGTCCCCGGCCGCGACATCGAAGTGCAGGCCTGGTATCAGGGCGGCATCTCCGTCATGGATTTCACCGACGCGGAGCATCCCTATGAGATCGCCTACTTCGACCGGGGGCCCATCGATCCCAAGACACTCATCCTCGGCGGAGACTGGTCGGCCTACTGGTACAACGGCTACATCTACGGGTCGGAGATCGCGCGCGGCCTCGATGTCTTCAAACTGGTGCCGACGAAGAACCTGACCCAGAACGAAATCGACGCAGCCAATCTGATCAAGTTCAACGAGCTCAACGTGCAGAACCAGCCGAAGATTACCTGGCCGTCTCACCTGGTCGTTGCCAAGGCGTACCTCGATCAGCTCAGCCGTTCGCAGGCACTGCCTGCAAAGCAGATCGCAGGCTTGAACAAGGCGATCGCCCGCGCGGAGAAATCGAAGCTTGGCAAAAAAGACGTAGCGAAGCTCTCCGCTATGGCGCCGTCAGTTGAGACAGCCTCGTCGTCAGCCAAGACTCCTGCCGACGCCAGCCGCCTCCAGGCTCTCGCACAGATCCTGAAGGCTCCGACCGCCTGATCACCCTGGTTTACCATCAAAAGCACCGGTGCAAGCCGGTGCTTTTTGTTTGGGACGGTGTCATCTCATGGCTACTTCCGAAACAACTCCTGCCGAGCTATTTCGCCTCCTGAGCAAACTCAAACCTAGGTTTCTCGACGGACTCACTCCCTCCGAAGTCACCTCGGTCGTAGCGGCTGCAGCCACTCGTCGATTCCCAGCGCGTTCTGTGATGGCGCATGAAGGATATCCCGCCGACCATTTATTTCTGATAGTCAACGGGCGCGCCCGTAGTTTCTGCATCACACCCCAGGGCGAGAAGATTCCTATATTCTGGTTTCCGCCTGGCGAGGTCTGCGGCGGCGCGGCATTCTTATCCAGATCAGTTGAATACCTCGCGAGCACCGAAGCCGTAAATCACAGCACCGCGCTCGTGTGGGATCGCAAAACGATCCGATCCCTTACCGCTCAATATCCCCGATTGCTCGAAAACGCGCTGTTGATCGCCTATGACTATTTCGTGGCGTACCGGGCTCTCCACATATCCGCGACTTGCCAGAACGCGCGCCAACGGCTCGCCCAGGTACTCGGTAATCTGGCCGGCGGGATGGGGAAAAGAGTTGAGGAAGGTGTCGCGCTCGATATCAGGAATGAGGAGTTGGCCAACGAAGCGAACATCACGATATTCACTGCGAGCCGCCTTTTAAACGAGTGGCAGCGCAAGGGTATCCTGACCAAGAGCCGTGGCAAGATAGTGCTTCGTTCGCCCGAAGCGCTGATCTTACGCGAAGCCTGATCCTCGGCTTCGTCCGGTGTGTCTGCGGCTAGCTTTGCCTGCTCTTTGCCCTTGAGCAACGATGGAATTAACGCTGCGTGTCATCCTTAAGGGGTGTCAGTTCAGCGAGGCCAACGATGGCCATAGGTGAACTTTGCCTAAAGGAGGCCATCGGAATTTTGGCGTCGATTCGTATTTTTATCGTGGATGATTGCGAGCCCTGGCGGCGCGCAATTTGTTCGGTCCTTCAACAATATAGCGAACTGGAAGTCATCTGTGAGAGCGCGGACGGCCTGGATGCAGTCGCGAAGAGTGCAGCACTTCAGCCTGACCTGATTTTGCTGGATATTGGCCTTCCGAATCTCAACGGTCTGGAAGCGGCTCGCCGAATACGCGAAGTCTCGCCGTGTTCCAGGATCCTCTTCTTAACCTCCCACAACGATCCAGAATTAGTGCAGGAGGCAGTGAGAATTGGAGCGTCGGGCTTCGTGGTCAAATCGGACGCCGCATCCGACCTTTTGCCCGCTGTGACCGCCGCCATACGCGATCAACTCTCCGCGCGCGGAAGACTTCTCCCTGACGCTTGATCCAGATTCGATGCGTGATCCCGAATCCTCCGCTCATCAACACATTCGCAGCGTCAGGTGGATCAGTGCACGAGTTCGCTCGATCAATCCCCAAGGCGATCGACGACAGTCACCCCCGCCTGCCGGAAGCGCTCTTCCATCTTTGCCACCGACCCGTCGATGTCGATTGCCTGGCAGGCTTCACGAATAACCACTGCCGGTACTCCCAGCCGTCGCGCATCGAGAGCCGAGTAGGCCACACAGAAGTCATAAGCCAGCCCGGCAAGAAACACCCGCGTCAGGCCACGCTCGCGCAGATACCCACCCAGCCCCGTCGGGGTCGCATGGTCATTCTCGAAGAACGCCGAGTAGGAGTCCATATCGATCCCGTGGCCTTTGCGCAGGATCAGCTCGGCCTGCGGCAGACGCAGCAAGGGATGGAACTCAGCTCCGCTGGTTCCCTGAACGCAGTGCTCCGGCCATAGTATCTGGGGCCCGTGCACGGTCTCGATGCTCTCGAATGCGGTCCGCCCCGGATGGCGCGCCGCAAACGACAAGTGCCCCTTCGGGTGCCAGTCCTGCGTGAGCACGATGTGCCGGAATTTTGGCGCTGCCCTGTGGATGGGCTCGATTACCCGGTCGCCATGTGGCACCGCCAGCGTGCCGCCGGGGCAGAAGTCATTCTGCACATCGACCACGACCAGAACGTCATGAGGATTGATCTCCATCTCCTTCACATGATGCCAAAACCGGCGATGCGACTCGGGTAAAGTGATTGCATAGTGATCATTAACCTCGCGCGACGCGCACATAACCACAATTGGGAAGTAGACCCGATCACGCGGTCTCTGCTCGACACCGATTTTTACAAGCTGCTGATGCTGCAGTTCATCTGGAAGAACTTCCCTCGGGTGGAGACAACTTTTTCGCTGGTGAACCGCTCGACGCAGGTGCGCCTCGCCGACCTGATTCGTCTCGAGGAGCTGCGCGAACACCTCGAGAATACGAAACAGTTGCGGTTCCATAAATCCGAACTGATATGGCTTGCCGGCAACACATTTTACGGGCGGCGCGGCATCTTCGAGCCCGAGTTTCTCGACTGGCTCGAACGCGATTTCCGCCTCTCCGACTACGAGCTGTCAGTTGAAGACGGGCAAATCTCCCTCTCGTTTCGCGGCCCGTGGACCGAAACCACGCTATGGGAGATTTATTCGCTTTCCGCCATCAGCGAACTGCGGACGCGCGCCGAGCTGAAGCATCTGAGCGAATTCGAGCTGGACATTCTCTACGCGCGCGCAAAGACCAGGCTCTGGGAAAAGATGGAGCGGCTGCGCGGCATCCCCAGGCTGCGCGTCAGCGATTTCGGCACGCGGCGAAGGCACAGCTTCCTCTGGCAGGAATATGTAGTCAAGGCCATGAGCGACGTGCTGGGCACGGGCTTTACCGGGACGTCGAACACCTATCTCGCCTACAAGCACGACCTCGAGGCCATCGGCACCAACGCGCATGAGCTGCCCATGGCTTTGGCTGCCATGGCGGACACCGATGAGGAGCTGCGCGCGTCGCAGTACCGCCTTCTCGAAATGTGGCAGCAGACCTATCAGCGGGAATTGCTCATCCTGCTGCCCGATACTTTCGGCACCACCCAGTTTCTCAAGAACGCCCCCGATTGGGTCGCGGACTGGACGGGGCAGCGCGCCGACAGCAAAGATCCGTTCATTGCCGGTGAAGAATACATCGCGTGGCTTAAAGAGCGGGGCCGCGACCCGCGGCAGAAGCTGTTCATTGCCTCCGATGCTCTCGATCTGGACGAGATACTGCGCCTGCACGCCTGCTTCGCTGGAATCCCACGCAATGGTGCTCAACTCGACGACTTTCACACCGCAGCTGATTTTCTCGATGAGCACAAGTGGACGCCCGAGCGGCGCATTCGCCTAAGCCTGGGCTGGGGAACCCTGCTTACCAACGATTTTCGCAACTGCAACCCTCGGGGGCCCGGTGACAACAGCTTCGAGCCCATAAGCATCGTCTGCAAGCTCTCCGACGTGAATGGGAGACCAACAGCGAAGCTGTCCGACAATTTCCAGAAAGCGCTCGGACCGCCCGATGAG
>Ga0335073_10001672_pt1 | contig 29832 bp, 32 predicted proteins | sample Lox_Sample_22_FD_207093 | JGI IMG/M metagenome (GOLD analysis project Ga0335073, IMG submission 207093) | Soil microbial communities from Loxahatchee National Wildlife Refuge, Florida, United States - Lox_Sample_2.2 | ecosystem: Environmental > Terrestrial > Soil > Wetlands | place: USA... | reverse complement strand
GGCGCGCGCCAGAATGCACGCCTGATACGATCCAAACGCTTTTTTGTCGTCCTTTAGAACAGTCCAGTCGTGCGCGGCCAGCGGACCATCGGTGGCGTTGGCGGCGATCATGTTGACTTTGCCGTCTTCGAGCGCTTTGTAGACCAAGCCCATGTCCATGCTGACCGGGGCGGCCGACATCGGCAGATGATACTGGCTCAGCGCGGGCATTCCGTCGATACGCTGCGAAAATTCGTAACCCATACCGATCTTCCAGCCCGGTTTCACCTGCGCGGCTTCGCTCAGCGTGGCGATTTTGTACTTACGCGCGTCCTCGCTGCGAATCACCATTACGAAAGCATTGTCGAAGCCGAGCGATGGCAGCAGCTCCAGTTGCGCGGTGCGGGCCATTTCCAGCCGCGAGCGCTCATAAACCTGCGCGGCATCGGACGACGGCGTCTCCTTCAAAATTTCCGCTTCGATGGTGCCGGTGTATTCGGGATACAGGCTGATCTGCCCGTTCAGCAGCGCCTGGTAGGTGAGCAGCGTGCCGCCCAGATTCAGTTGCCGCTGCACCGGGCGACCCAGACGATGCTCCAGATGCTGCGCGATGATCTCACCCAGTATCACCTGCTCGGTAAAATTTTTCGATCCGACGATGATCGCCGGCTGCGATTTGCCGCAGCCAATCAGCGTCAGGGCGGCTAACGTCAGACCGCAAATTTTCGCTCTAGCCATCCCAATCCTCCATCCGAAATCAGCGCGATCAGCGCGGCTGGAACGGCGCCGGCCAGGATCTGCACCGTGTCCACGGAAGCGACGCCGCGAAAAATAAAAACTCCCAATCCTCCGCCGCCGATGGCCGCCGCGATGGTTGCGGTTCCAACCGTGGTCACCGTGGCCACGCGGATTCCGGCGAGGATGGTGCGCGCGGCCAGCGGCACTTCCACCTGGCGCAAAATTTGCGGCGCGGTCATCCCCATGGCCACCGCGGATTCGCGCACGGCCGGGTCCACGCCCAGGATTCCCGCCAGCGTGTTGCGCAGAATCGGCAGCAGCGCGTAGAGCACCAGCGCGACGATGGCGGTGCGCGGTCCGATGCCGCCGATGAACGGGATCGGAATCAGGAATCCGAATAGCGCCAGGCTGGGGATGGTCTGAAAAATGTTGGCGATGCCGAGCAGCGGCGCGCGCCAGGCGGCGCGGCGGGTGAGCACAATGCCGAGCGGGAAGCCGATGGCGATGGCGATGGACATGGCGGTCGCCACCAGCACCAGGTGCTGCGCGGTGAGATTGAGGATGTCGCCTGCAAGGCCGCTACGCACGGTATTTTTCATGATCGCAGATGCACGCAAAGCGGCGTAAGCCGCCGGGCTTGCGGCCGCGCAGAACACAAGTCAGGCTACAGTGATTCCAAAAATGCCCGCGCTTCGGGACTCTTCGCCTGGCGAAATTCCGCGGCGGGCAGCAATTCGCACAACGTTCCGCCGGTGAGCAGCGCGATCCGGTCGGCTAATTCCAGGGCTTCGCGAACATCATGCGTTACGAACAGCGTGGTTTTTCCCAAATCGCGCGCCAAGGCGCGAAACTCGCGGCGCACTTCAAAACGCGTTACCGGATCGAGCGCGCCGAAGGGTTCGTCGAACAGCAGCACTGGCGGATCGGCGGCGAGCGCCCGCGCTACGCCGACGCGCTGCCGCTGCCCTCCGGAAAGATCGCGCGGAAAACGATGCGCGAAATCCTTGGGCGCGAGTCCGACGCGGTGCAACAGCTCATGGACGCGCGCGGCGACTCGATCGGCAGGCCATTGGCGCAGCCTCGGCACCACGGCCACGTTATCGAATACGGTGAAGTGCGGAAACAAGCCGGTTTCCTGGATGACGTAGCCGATGCCGCGGCGCAGCTCGATGGGGTCCCAGTCGCGCGTCGATTTGCCGTCAACGCGCACTTCGCCGGAGGTGGGCGTCAGCAGCGCATTGACCATTTTGAGCGCGGTAGTCTTGCCCGAACCGCTGCGGCCGAGCAGCACCAGCGTGCTGCCGCGCTCCACCGTGAAGCTCAATTTGCGAAGAACCGGCCGGCCATTCACGCCATAGGAAACGTCGGCGAACTGGATCATACGAAGTGGCGTAAGCCGCCAGGCTTGCGTCTTCGCACAGGATGCTGAAAACGGGGACAGACCGCTCTGTGCACGGCCATGGTCGCACGCGGACATTTTGATTTTTTCGGCTGGCCCGGAACGCAAGTCATGCGGCGCGCCAGAGATTTTCGGCGAAGGGCCACTCGCGGTCGATCCACTGCGCTTCCGGCTCGAAACCGGCGGCGTGCGCGATTTCGGGGATTTCCCCGGCTTCGAATTTGTGCGACGATTCGGTCCAGATGGTTTCGCCGGAGCAAAACGCGCAGGTAAACGACGCCTCGCGGATGGTCACCATCTGCGCCGCCAGCGAGCGCAGGTGCATTTCGATGCGCTGCTCGCGCGTGTCGTAGCGCGCTTCGTGGGCGAACGCGCGCAGGTCGAAATCGCCGCCCAGTTCGCGGTCGATGCGGCCCAAAAGATTTAAGTTGAAAGACGCCGTCACGCCGCAGGGATCGTCGTAGGCTTCGAGCATCACGGCCGCAGGCTTGATCAAATCGAAACCGATCAACAGCGCGTCGCCCGGGCATAAACGTGCGCGCACCTGGCGCAGAAAATCGTTGCGGCAGCGCGCGTCGAAGTTGCCGATGGTGCTGCCGAGAAACAGCAACAGCAGCGGATCGCCATTGCGTGCGATCCGGTCCAGGCCATTAAGATAAGACGCTTCGACCGGCTCGATCCCGGCCAGGCCACGCAGCTCGCGGCGGCAGCGGTCGAGCGCCGCGGCCGAAACATCGATGGGAAAATATTGCCGCGGGGAGAGCGCTTCAAGCACGGCCCGCGTTTTGCGTCCCGATCCGCAGCCGAATTCGGCCAGCAGAGGAAATTCGCGCGGAATCTTGCCGGCACAGCGGTCCAAAATGCGCTGATCGGCCCGTGTGAGGCCGTATTCCGGCAAAACCGTGATGGCGTCGAACAGCGCGCTGCCTAATTCGTCATAAAGATATTTCGACGGCAGCTCCTTTTGCGGCTTGCTCAAACCGGCGCGGACTTCACAGGCGAATTCGTTCATGAAGAGCCTCACGGGCCACCGGCCACCGGCCACTGACCACTTTTCCTGGTCTCACATCGCCTCCACGATGCGGAATCCGGCGTAGACGTAGGGATAGTCCGCACGAAACCAGTTGCGGAAACTTTCCCGCAGCATGCAGCGAGCGGTGCGCGGCGAGCCGCCCTTTATCACGAAGTGCTTGCCGTCGAAAAAATCGGCGGAATAGCCGGGATAAAACGAGAAGCGTTCGAATCCGGGGAACGGACCAAAGACGGTTGAGGTCCACTCCCAGCCATTGCCGATCATCTGCGAAACGCCGTGACGGCCCGCTTCGCCGGCATCGACGGGAATCGGATCCCAGCGTTCGAAATCGGCGTTGACGGGGACCGCATCCTCGGCCGCGCGATGGAACTGCGCCTCGCTCGGGAGCGCGCCGTTGCGCCACTTCGCGTAGCCCGACGCTTCCGCGTGAGTGACGTACACCGGCCAGTCGAGCGGCAGAGGAATTTCGCCGAACATGGCGCGCAGAAACCAACGGCCGTCGCGAGTTACCCAAAAATTCGGCGCCGCGGCCCCTTGGTGAACGTAGTTCAGATAATCGCCGTTGCTGATTTTGTAGCGCGAAATGCGAAACGCAGGAACGTCCACGGTGTGCCGGTCGAATTCGTTATCCCAACCGAAACCGTCCTTTTGCGCGCGTCCGAGCACGGCCGTTCCCGCCGGAATTTCGATCATGGCGTTGGCTATGGGATGCGATTCCGCAGCCGAAGGACTCGGACCGCGCTTCGATTTGTAAGGCAAATTGTGAAACAGGTAAGCGAGTGTTTCGGCGTGCATCAGGCGATGCTCGATGGCGACATTCAGGAACAGGTCAGGGATTGCCGGCAGCGACGTGTCAATTTCGCGACGAACGCGCGAGCCGTACTCGCGCACTTCCCCTTCCGACGGCCAGTCCGAAGCGCGATCGGCCGGCGCGCCGCCGGGTTCGGGATCGATGCCGAAGGCGAATAATTTGTCGAAAGCCGGATGAAACGACGGCTGGTCAAGAGCGTGTTTCGAAATCAGGTTCCAGTCGAAGGCCTCGACGTGGCCCAGGTAGAAAATTAGCCGGTGGCGCTCGGCCACCGGGCGATCGTACAGCGCGGCCGGGTCGAGCAGATGGAACAGCGCATCGGTCCGCGCGCGGGCCGCTTCGAGTGCGTTCATTTTATCCTCCGCCTAGGCCAATTGTCGCTCTGTGAGGCCATCATATCCCATTCCCATTGCTACCTTGCTATGCTGAAAACTCGCACGGATGTCGTTTCAGATACGTCCTTTAAGAGAATTCCTGGTTCGCCCGGCGCTGCCTGCGGCGCTCCACCGGCTTTCGGAAATCGGAATGAACCTGCTGTGGAGCTGGGACCATAATCTGCGCGCCCTGTTCCGGCGGCTGGATCCGGTCATCTGGAAGCAATCCAATCATAACCCGGTGGTGATGCTGGGCCGGATTCCGCAGACGACGCTGGAGCGCGCGGCCACCGATCCGCGGTTTCTGGCGCTGTACCGGCGCGCCTGCGACATTCACGACAGCTACCTGGCCGCGCGCGGCAACCACCCCTCCAGCATGCTGATCGCGTATTTTTCGATGGAATACGGCCTGCTCGACTGCATGCCGATTTATTCCGGCGGCCTGGGTGTGCTCTCGGGCGATCACCTCAAAGCCTCGAGCGACGCGATGTTGCCGTTAATAGGCATCGGGCTGTTGTATCAGAAAGGCTATCTGCAACAAACGCTCGGTCCGGACGGCTGGCAACAGGAACGCACGCCGGTCAACGATTTCTACTCTCTTCCGGTAACGCCGGAAACGCGCGCCGACGGGAGCGAATTACTGGTTTCTGTGACGCTCGCCGGCACGCCGGTGTTTCTGAAAGTCTGGCGCATCGACGTGGGCCGGGTCAAATTGTATCTGTTAGACACGAACATTCCGCAGAATCAGAATGCGGAGCATCGCGAGATCACTTCGCAGCTTTACGGCGGGGACCGTCACCATCGCATCCGCCAGGAAATCGCCTTGGGAATCGGCGGTTTGCGTGCTTTGAAGGAACTCGGGCTGACGCCCACCGTTTATCACATGAACGAGGGTCATTCGGCGTTTCTGGCGCTCGAACGGATCCGCGTTCTGATGACGGAGCAGCATTTGAGTTTCGAGGAAGCGCTCGACGCGGCGCGCACCGACAATATTTTCACCACCCACACGTCTGTTCCCGCGGGAATCGATCTGTTCGATTCCGGAATGATGTACGTGTACTTTCAGGATTACTGCAATTCGCTGGGGATCGGCTTCGATCAGCTTCTGGCCATCGGCCGGCGCGAGCCGAACGATTCGCAGGAGCCGTTTTCGATGGCCATCGCGGCGTTTAAAACCTCGGCCTACCGCAATGCGGTGAGCCGGCTGAATCGCCGCGTGTCGCAGCAGATGTGGGAGGGTTTGTGGCCGAGCCTGCCGGTGTGGGAAATTCCCATTACCTCGATTACCAACGGCGTGCATCTGACCAGTTGGGTGAACGGCGACCTGGCGGGAATCTACGATCAGTATCTGGTGCCCGATTGGCGTGAAGGCCACGTCGACGCGAAAATGTGGGATCAGATCGCGGAGATCCCCGATGCGGAGCTGTGGGAAGCGCACCGCCGGCGGAAGCGGCGCCTGGTGGGCTTCATCCGCGAACACGCGGCGGCGATGGCGATGGAACGAAACGCGCCGGCGTCGGAAGTGCGGCGGTTGCAGGAGGTTCTCGATCCGGAGACGCTGACGCTCGGCTTCGCGCGGCGTTTTGCGACGTATAAACGCGCCACGCTGATTTTCCGCGACCTGGAACGGCTCAAGAAGATCCTGACCAATCCGCGCATGCCGGTGCAGATCGTCATCGCCGGCAAGGCCCATCCGCAGGACGTGCCGGGCAAGACGCTGATCCGCGATATCGTGCAGTTTTCGCGCTATCCGGAGCTGGCCGGGCACATCATTTTCGTCGAGGATTACGGGATTCATGTGGCGCGCGAGCTGGTGCAGGGCGTCGACGTGTGGCTGAACACGCCGCGCCGCGGCGAGGAAGCCTGCGGCACCAGCGGCATGAAAGCCGGCATCAACGGCATCCTGAACATGAGCATTCTCGACGGCTGGTTCGACGAAGCCGCCGAAAATTCCGGGGGCTGGGCCATCGGCGACCGCGAGCCGTATTCGCCGGAGCGCGACGATGCCCATGCCGCGGTGATTTATTCGCTGCTCGAAAGCGAGATCGCGCCGCTGTACTACGGGGTTCGCGAACAGGGCGTACCTGTCGAATGGATGCGCCGCGTCAAAAAGTCGCTGGCGTACGTGAGCGCGAATTTCAATTGCCAGAGGATGGTGGGCGAGTACCGGTCGCAGTTGTATGAGCCGGCTCATCGCGCGTATGAAGCGGTGATGCGCGACCAGTTCGCGCCGGCGCGGGAACGAGCCGAGTGGAACCGGAAAATCGCGGAAACGTGGCCGCGCGTCTCTTTTCTCGATTCCGGCCTCGATTCCGGCGGCGCCGTAGTCACGGGATCACCAGTACCCTTGCGGGTGCGGTTGGATCTAGCCGGGCTAAATCCGGAGGACGTTCGCGTGGAAGCGGTGGTCGGGCGGGTGGGCGCGAATGGCGAATTAGAGGAAACGCAGGTGCTGACGCTTGCTCCGCTGGAACGACAGGGAGCGGTGTTTATGTTTGGAAGGGATTTTGCTCCGTTCACCACCGGGAGATTGGGATATTCCCTGCGAGTCAGCCCCAATCATTATGACGATCCGTTGAATCGCCCGTGTAATTCCCCGATGAAATGGGCGCAAACGGACGGACGCGGCGGGTGATTCGCTAAAGTAACCGTGGAAAATGACCGATGATGGGGTGTCCGCGAAGATTTTACTGGATTCCGCGGCCGGTTCGTGGTACATAGTGGTTTAGACGTGTAGCGGGTGCTGCGGCGGTTTATCGATGTGAACCGCTCCCAACCGGCGCCCGGCAAGTCCCCGAACTCTCGCAAGCATTCGATCTCCCGGCAGGACTGTGACGTGACGGTTTCGGTAAAGGAGTAAGCAATCCGCTTCAATCAGAATTTATGGAAGGCGATCGCAAGTACCGGCAACGCGGCTATATGGACTCCGGCCGCGAATATTCCGGAAACGGCGGGCCACGGCGCGAGGAGCGCCCGCGTCCGCAGGGTCCACGGCCTCCGATCGACGTAACCGGTCCGCGTCTGCCGCGGATGGTGCAGGCGGTAGCGGCAGCGCGCTGTTACAACTGCGCGACCACGCTTGCTGCCGACGTCGACTGGCGCGGCAATTGTCCGAAATGCGGCGCGGCGCTGCATTGCTGCAAGCAGTGCGCGCATTTCGAGCCGTCGACGCGCTTCCAGTGCCTGAAGCCCATCCCCGTGCGCATTTCGCCGAAGGATCACGCCAATCAGTGCGAACTGTTCAATCCTCGCGTGACGGTGGCGCGCGATGCGGCGCATCCGGGCAACGGGCTGTCCAATGGAAACGGGGCCAGCAACGGCCACGGTCCGGCGGCTGCGAACGTTGCTGCGCCAAAAAGCGCAACCGATGCCCGCGCGATTTTCGACAGCCTGTTCAAGAAGCCAGACTGAAGGCGCCCCATAGCACGCTGTCGTCGCCGAGCGACGCCGGCTGCACGTCCAGACGCGCGCGCGACCAGGCCGTCACCTGGCGGCGTAATTCTTGCCGCAAGGGAACAAAAAGGGCGTCGCCTGTTTTGGCGATTCCTCCGCCGATCACGATGCGCGCGGGGTTCAGCATCATGATGGCGGCTTTCAGTCCCTGCGCCAGATCGATGACATAACGGTTAAGGAAGGAAACATCGCGCAACAGCTCCTGCGCGGGCTTGCCGTAATCCCGTTCGAGCCACAGGCCACAGCACATTCTTTCGAAACATCCGCGCGCGCCGCAGAGGCATTCCGGGCCGCCGGGATGAAGAGTAATGTGCCCGATCTCGCCGGCCCAGGAATCGGCGCCGCGATAAAGTTCGCCGTTTTCTAAAACAATCCCGCCGCCGATGCCGGTCGAAAGGGTCATGTAGAACATCGGCAGATGATCGCGTCCGGCGCCAAATTTCGCTTCACCGAGCGCGCCGGCGTTGGCGTCGTTATCGAGGATCACGGGTACGTGCAAGGCGGACTCGAGGCGTTCGACTAAAGGAAAATCCGTCCAACCGGCGACGTGGGTCGAGAGAGCGACCCGCTGCCTGGCGAAATCGACGGGTCCGCCGAAGCCGACGCCGCAGCGGTCGAGGCGCCAGCCGCGGGTGATGGCGAGGAGCTCGGCGAGCATCCATTCGGGTCCGCCCTGGCGGTCCGTAGAGCGGGTTTGTTTTGCGACCATGCGGCCGTTTTCAAAAACCGCCGCGGAAAATTTGGTGCCGCCGATGTCGATGGCGAGCGTTGACATACCGGCGTTTGAACTGACCTCCTGAGTCTCCTTGACGATTGACCGCCGGACCGCTTCCTCCGCTCGCGGAGTGGTTCAACATCACGCTTCTTGAGCGAAGAGCAGCTCGATCAGGCGTTCGTGGCACAAATAATTCGGCACAATATAATCCGCGCCCACGCCGATCAGCCGTTTGCGTTTCCAATCGTCGACCAGCCGGCACTCCGGTTCCGTGGTGGCCACGCCGACAGTGACGCCGCCGACCTGTTTTACTTCTTCAATTTCGACGTAGCCGTCGCCGAAACCGAGAATTTCCGCACCCGCGACGGCCGTGTCGTTGATGATTCGCTGAATCAGAATCTTTTTGGAAAAACTTTTATAGTCGTCCTGCGCACCGTAGACGCCGCCATCGAAATAGCGCGCCACATCGAGCAGGCGCGCTTCTTCCTTCATGTAAATTTCGTCGGTGCCGCTGGCCAGATACATGGTCAGGCCGCGGGATTTGAGCGATTCCAAAAGCGCGCGCGCCCCGGGCACTAAGTATTGCTCCGGCGAGACGCGGCCTTGCTGAAGATCTTCGATGCGGAGGTGAATGCGCGTCCACAGGCGGTCGAGATACATCTTCTTGTATTCGAGCGGATCGAGCGCACGGCCGCCGCGGAGGCGCACCTGGCCGGCGAATTCCATCATCTGGTAAATGGTCTCTTTTCCGGTGAGACGCCAGACGAAATCCTCGACGATGGACCGAAGCTCGGTTTCGCTTTCACCGGTTTTGAGGCCGGCCAGAATTTCCACCATCATCGGCACCATCACGTCCATCCAGCCGGAGCGGATCAGCGACAAGGTGCCGTCAAAATCGAATAAAACCGCACGCGCGCGGGCGGCGGAAACAGGACGGATAGGTTCAATCATTTTGGGTAGCGGGTAGTGGGAAACCCTCCGCTTTTCACTTCCCGCTGCCCACTTCCCATTCCCAATTTTACAACCAATATTCCCATTTTCCCGCCGCGATCACATACGCGCAGAGGCAGGCGTTGGTGACGGCGTGGGCCAGAATCAGATCGCCCAGGCTACGGGTTCGCACCATCCACCAGTTGTACAGAATGCCGGCGGCCAGACCGACATCCCAATAAGGCCCGTGCTCGGAGGCGAACAGCACCGCGACCACCCAGAAGGAAAGCGCGGAGTAGGTTCCCAGCGGAATTTTGCGGAAATTCGGGGAAATGATCCAGCGCATCATCCAGGCGCGCCAGAACAGTTCTTCGACGATGGGCACGATGACCACGGCGCGAACGGTGCGCAGGGTGAGGACCGGCGCACTGGCGAGCGCGGCTGGGGACATGGAGGATTTCGCCACGCCGGTGATGGCGTTTTCCAGTTCATGACGATAACCAGGGAACAACAGATCGGGCGCGATCCAGATGGCGAAGACCACAACGCCCAGAAGCACGCTTGAAACCGGCGCCTTGAGCGAAAAATCCAGCGCGGGGCGGGCGATCAGGAGAATCACCGCCGTCATCAGCACCAGCCGGATCACCGCGTCGGCGAGCGGCGGCGCCGGCAGGATCGAGGGCAACCCGAGCAGCGCGACAAAGACCACGAACGGAACCACGTAGGGCGCCGAAGGATACGCCGCGACGCTCCGGCTCCGCGTCGTCAATCGGTATGCTGGAGCAAGTCCTGAATCTTGCTCTTTTCGTCGGTGGAAGGATTATCTTTAAGCGCGGTTTCGAATTGCTTACGGGCTCCGGATTTGTCGCCCTTCTGAAGCAGCGCCATCCCGTAGTGATAATGGAACGTCGGATTATTGGGATCCTTCTGGACCAGGTCGGTGAAGACGCGGACGGCGTCCTCGGCCATGTTCTTTTTGATGTAAATCCAGCCGAGAGTGTCGGCGATGTCGGGCGAGGAAGGGGCTTTCTGCCGGGCGCGCTCCGCCATGGTCAGCGCCTGGTCGAGATCATTGCCCTCCTCGGCCTTGATGAACGCCAGATTGTTCAGCGCCAGCGGTTGGTCCGGCTCGATTTTGAGGATCTGTTCATAGATCGGCTTGGCCTGGTCGCGCTTGCCGGTGCCATCCATCAGCAAACCCAGCCGCAACAGGCACGCGGTCGAGTTGGGCGCTACCTGGGTGCAGCGGCGGAAGTTGTCGATCGATGCGTTCAGGTCGCCCTTGAGGCGCTCCGTTTCGCCGAGCTGGAACAGCAGGCTGGGCGATTTCGGTTCCTTATTGAGCAGCGACTGGTAGATCCCGATGGCCTGGTCGTAATGCTGGGCGCGGACGTCCAGGTGAGCCAGGTAAACCTGAAGATCGCCGCGCTGGGGCTCCTTCTGAAGCGCCTGCTGGACCTCTTTAATCGCGTCGTTCATGCGCCCCTCGCTGGCCAGAGCTTCGGTCAAGCCGGCCAGACCGCGATGATCGTTGGGGTTGGTTTTATTCAGGTCGGAAAAGACCTGCTCGGCTTCCTTATAATTTTTTTCCTGCCAGGCCAGGTAACCTTCCTGATAACGCGCTTCCGTATTCTGCGGATAGGTCTTGGTGATGTAATTGATTTCCTGCTGAGCCTTGTCTTTATCGCCCATAACCAGCAGCGCGCTGGAGCGCAGCAGGTGCGCTTGCAGATTATTGTGATCGATAACCAGCATGTCGTCGGCGATTTTCAGGGCGTTTCCGGAATCGCCCTTGGCCAGGTAGATGCGGGCCAGGAGTTGCCGTCCGGCCAGAAAATCCGGGCGGATCTTGATCGCCTCCTCGAGCTGGAGCCGGGCGGCTTCGACATCGGGCGGCGTCTTGGCGATCAGCGCGCGCGCGTAATTGAAGCGGTACAGATGATTATTCGGAGACTTGGAGACCAGCGCCTGCAAATCGTTCGCGGCCATGTTGATCTGCTCGCGATTTCCCGTGGTGAGCATCAGCGCGGCGCGCATGGCAATGGCGTCCACGTCCTTGGGATGGTCCTTCAAAACCGTGGCCAGCATGGCGTTGGCGTCCTGATTATCGCCGTGCGCGGCGTAAAGTTCCACCAGGCGTTTCTGATAGACCGCTTTGTCCTTGGGGAAATCCTTCAGGGCCGTTTCGTATTCCTGCTTGGCGCGATCGTACTCGTGTGCGCGGAACAGGAAGAAATCGCCCGCCAGAAGATGCCCTTCACGGAATTTCTTTTCGTCGGTGAGGCGCGCGATGGTGGCGTCCAGGTCCGGACGGCGCTGCAGCAGATAATAATGCTGCGCCAACTGAAGCAGATATTGCGCGCGATCGGGATTGTTGGCGACTTTCAGCTTGAGAATCTGCTCGGCGTCGTCCACTTTGTTCTGCCGCATGTACTGGATGTACAGCAGGTCGTACATTGGCGAGAAGGTCTTCTGTTTGGCGATCATTTCGCGGGCCAGCTTCTCGGCGTCCGGCATGCGATTGGTCACCGCCAGAGCCTGGAAATAAGAGATGACCAGGTCGGACTGAAACGGCTTGATCGTGTTGGCTTTCTCAAGCTCCGGCACGGCGTCGGCAAATTTGCCGTTCACCATGGCCAGTTGCCCGCGGATGCGATGCGCGTCGAAGGAATTGGGATCTTTCTTCAGGAGTTTGGCGCTGAGATCGTCGACGTCGCTGGAAATTTGCGCGCGGTGCGTAGCGTCCTGCGATGCCGCGACCAGATAGATGTCGGCCAGTTTGGTGATCGCGTCGGTATTATCGGGCTGGAGCGATACGGCGCGCTGAAGCTGATGGATGGCGTCGCCATAATTAGCCAGTTTGAGATCGGTGAGGCCCAGCCTGTAATACGCCTCACCGAAACGAAGATCCTTTTGCAAAGCCTTCCGATACATGATCGCCGCTTCTTTGTACTTGGCCTTGGCAAAGAACTTGTTTCCGTTTTCCGTGTAGCGCTGCGCCTGCACCTTCGGATCCCGGCTGCACGACGCCAAAATCAGCAACAGAGGCAACAGCCTCAGCAATTTACGGCTTTGCATGACTTTTTAAGTAAAGCACAATCAAACTCCGGTGAAAAGGTACTAACGTTCTGGCCCCGCGGATTTAGAGGCCGGCGCGAATGAACCCGCCGAGGAGTGGTAGACGATGGCGACGACGTCGCGGACGTACTGCTCGTCGGCCAGTTGTTCTGTTACTTCAATTGGATACGGCACCATGGCCCGGAACCGCGCGGCCAGATCGGCGAAGACGGCCAGGCGAGCCGCCGGATCGAGCCGGTCGCGGCGCAATAACGCTTCAAGGCCGATCCGCGCCAGCTCCGGCGTAACTTTCTGGCGCAGACGCGCGGCCAGATGGCGCGATTCGGCCAGCGAATTGTACTTACGGGGGAGCAATTTATCGATGTCCGGTGCAGCAATCTGCGGGGTCCGGATGACCACCGTTCCAGCCACCAGATCGCCCAGCCGCTGGTGGTAACGGTTAAGGACGCAGGCGGCTCCGCCGACCAGATAAAAGAGCGGGAGGGCGTCCAGGAATCGCAGCAGGTTGCGGACGATCACTTGCGCCGGTTCCAGACGCAAACCCCGCGCATCGACGACGCGCAAGCCTAGGACCCGCTTCCCGATGGTTTGGCCGCGCCAGAACCATTCGGCCAGCGTCGCGTAAAGAAGTGTCAAGAGGAAGTAGAGAACGACGCTGAGCCCGCCGGCGACGTCCTGGCCGAAGATGGCCAGCGCACCGAGTATTTTCTGCAAAGCGTAATTGAATGCGGCAATCGCAGCCAGGTCGATCGCCAGAGCCAGCATGCGGCTGAACGGTCCGGCCAGCGGCAGGGCGAATTCGATTCCCTCGGGAGTGCGGATGGGGAGAACGTTGCCGGCGATCATTTTTCCGCTTCGCGTCCGGACCGGGTCAAGAACAAGGTGAGCAGCGCGGCCTCGGTCAATCCGAACGCGATTTTTAAACTGTAAGGGAGCACCGGCTCGTGATATTGCGACAAGAACGATTCGACCATTCCCGCCCAGACCAGCATCAGCGCCAATCCGCCGGCGAGGGTCACGACGTCGGGCAAAATGGCGCGCAGACGATCGGTGCGCGAGACGCGGCTGCCCCAGCCGATCAGCGCGTGGGCGATGACGAATCCGGTCTGGCCGCCGATCAGGATCGCGGGAATTTCAATGACGCCGTGCGGCAGCAGCCAGCCCAGCAGAAAAATGAGCTGCCCGCCGTGAATGTAATCGTAGGCGACGGCGCCCAGAATCACGCCGTTATAAAAAAGAATCACCAGCGTGCCGAAGCCGAACGTGATGCCCAGCGCCAGCGTGAACAGCGACACCTGCGTGTTGTGGGTCATCAATTGCGCGGAAAATCGGGTTTTGAGGCCGGCGAGCTGTTTGCCTTGCAGTTTCTGTTCGCGGGCGACGCGCTGCGCCGGCGTTTCGTTTTGCAATTCGGGAAACGGCATGATCACGGATTTGGCGTCGGCGTCGATGCGCAGGGCGAGCGATCCGAATGCGGCGCCGGCCAGCGTCAGCGCGACGGCCAGCTCAAACGCGCGCACGTGGCGGCGAAAGGCGCGGGGAAATTCCACCGTCAGCCAGCGCCAGGGACGGAAGCGGCGCCGGTCGCGCGCTTCGTGAATTTCCGCGTACGCCCGCGCGACCAGCCATTCCAGATATTTTTTCAGCTCGCCTTCGGCGGCCAGCGCGGCGACTTTGGCGAGATCGGCCGAGGCGCGCTGATACAGCGCGTGGAAACGCTCGAGATCGGCAATGGACAGCTCGCGATCGGGATTTTCGGTCAGCCAGTCGAGCGTTTTTTCAAGCTTGTTCCAGTGCGGGCGCTCGGCGACGACGAAGCGGTCCAGATCGAGGATCATAACAACTGCCTCTGCTTGATCTCATCATAAAGGCCAATCAATTCGCCGCCGAAATGTTCCGGCTGAATCAGCGCCAGGCGGATGCCGAGGCGGCCCAGCGCGGATTCGGTCTCGCGCAGTTTTTTCCATCCAAGATGACCGGCGAGAGCGCGGTAAATGTCGCGCGGCGATTCGACGCTGGACTCCTCAAACAGCGGTCTGGCCCAATCCGGTTTCGGCATCGCGGCGACGACCAGATGCCGGCGCGCCAGCAACTGCATGGCGCGCGCGAAATTTTCGGCGAGCACCGGATCGTCGAGCGAGGTGAGAAAAAACAACAGCGCGCGGCGGCGCAGGCGGAGGCGCAGGAAGGTGGCGATTTCCTCGAAATCGGGTGGAAGCAGGCGCGGCTGAAGCTGGTAGATCGCGTCGCGGCAGGCAGCGTAGTGCGATTTGCCGTTGGCGGCGCGCGCGAAGGCTTCGACTTGCGTCGAAAAGGCGGCCAGGCCGAAGCGGTCGCCGGAGCGTTCGGCCGCGGCGCCGATCAGAAGGGCGGCGACGATGGAGCGTTCGAGCGCGGTTTCCTCGCCGGCAGGACGCGCGGAGAGGCGCGAGGCGTCGATAATGACGTAAATTTCCTGCGTCCGCTCCACCTGAAAAACTTTGGTGATCGGATGCCCGCGGCGCGCGGCGGCTTTCCAGTGAATTTCGTCGAGCGCATCGCCGGCGACGTATTCGCGCAGCTTCTCGAATTCGCGCCCGCGTCCGATCTGGCGCAGCGAATGGACCCCTTCGGCGCCGCGGCGCAAAGCTTTCAGATCGTCCTTGCGGCGCAGATTGGGATAGACGCGCATTTCCAGCGCGAGCGGATCGCGGCGGCGAACCGCGAACAGACCGAGCAGCGATGGCGCCTCAAGAAAACAGGAATCGAAGCGATAACGCCCGCGGCGGCGTCCGGTGAAGGTCCAGGAAATCGCGGCGGCTTCGGCCGATGCGGGAAGTTGAACGACGCGGTCTTCGTCTTGCGTTTCGAGTCCCTCGGGCGCGGCGACGCCGATGCGCAGACGGCGCGCGTTGCGATTCGCATTGTGAATTTTGATCTGAATCTCGCCTTCGCGATCCTTGAACAAGCGCACCAGCTCCGGAGTTTCCACGCGAATCCCGGCCAGCGCGCGACGGCGCAGAGCCGCGTCGATGAAGGCCGCCATCGCGATCAGAGAACCCACGCAAATCGCGGCAATTCGCGCGCCGGGAAAAAGCGCCGCGAGAATCGCCGCGGGAAAGCCAATGCCCGCGACGATCCAGATGAGAAGGGCGGACGGAACAATTGTGTATCCTTCTTTCACACCGGCACCGCGACACTTTGCAGAATTTTCTCCACCGCCTCGGCCGCCGTCATGCCTTCGATTTCGAACTCGGGGCGCAGAATCAGGCGATGTTCGAGCACCGGAATCGCCATGGCCTTGACGTCGTCGGGCGTGACGTAATCGCGCCGCGCGATGGCGGCGTGGGCGCGGCTTGAAACCACCAGCGCTTGCGTGGCGCGCGGTCCGGCGCCGACCAGAACGCTTTCATGCGCGCGTGTGCTGCGTGTTATGTCGACGATATACGCGGCGATTTCGTCGCGCATGGCGACATCTTCGAGCGCGCAGCGAGCCATTGCCAACTGCCCCGCGCCAAGCACCGCGCACACGCGTCCATTTTCGAGCGCCGCTTCCGGTGAATTTCCGCCGAGCATGCGCCGAGCCAGCTCCAGTTCATGTTCGCGGTCCGGCGCGGCCATGGGAATTTTCAGCAGGAAACGATCCTTCTGCGCTTCGGGCAGCGGATAGGTGCCTTCGTACTCGATCGGGTTCTGGGTGGCGAAAACGGTGAAACTTTCGGGCAGCGAATGGGTTTCGCGGTCGATGGTGACGGTGCGTTCCTGCATGGCTTGCAGCAGCGCGGATTGCGTTTTGGCGGGCGCGCGGTTGATTTCGTCGGCCAGCAGAAACGACGTGAACACCGGTCCGCGCACCAGCGTAAATTCGTTACGCGCGAAATTGAAAATGTTGGTGCCGGTGATGTCGGCGGGCATTAAGTCCGGCGTGAACTGGATGCGCGCGAACTCGCAGCCGAGCACATGCGCCAGGGTCCGCGCCAGCAGCGTTTTGGCCACGCCGGGCACGCCTTCCAGCAGCGCGTGCTGCCGGGCCAGAATGACGATCAGCGCAGAGTCGATCACTTCATCCTGGCCGAGAATTACTTTGGACGCTTCGGCGCGCGCGGCTTCCAGGGTTTGGTGAAGCTGTTCGAGTCGTTCGGTCATTTATTTTCCCTTTGCCAGAGCCTGGCACGCGGCGCGATAGGCTTCCACCGGATCGCGAGCGCCGCGAATCTGATCCTCGACGGCGGCCGCGCGCGGCTCTCGCGTCGCCGATTTGCTCCACTCGGCGAAACACGCGTTCAGCAGGTTTTTTTCCGGGACGCCGCGGACCAGCAGCGCGGTCATGCCGTCGATGGCGTCGCGCCCGGCGACGGCGTCCATGGCTCGCGATTCGCGCGGCGGAAGAAAACTGGACGCGCTGCGCCACAGAAACAGCGCCGCGGCCAAAGCCAGCACCGCGACGGCGACTTCCAGATGATATTTCCGCATCAACGTGGTGACGCTGCCGGTTTCGGTGACGCCGAAATGATTTTCGTCGAAAACGATGCGCGTCGCGGGGCCGGCCAGACCGGCGAGAAATGCGGCGTCGCGCGCCTCGCGCAGGCCTTCGTTGCTGAGCGAAAAACTATCGGCCACCAGCACGATGGAGCCGCGGCCGAAGTTGCGCTCGACGGAGTTGTGCCGGCCGGCACTGCGCCATTCCGGTCCGGTCACGAAGTACAGCGCCGTTTGGCGCGGCATGGCGGATCCGGGCCTGCGAATCTCCGCGAGATACAGCATCTGCAAATGCCAGCGTTCCGTGATGGGGAGTTTTTCCGTGACGGAGCGGAAATGCACCGGCAGGAACGCGATCACCAGGCGTCCTCCACTGTCGACCAGCTTTTCGAAATGTTCCAGCTCTTCCGCGGTCACGTCGGTGAAACTCGCGGGATCGACGCCGAGCACGAACATCGTTTCGTGCGCGTCGAGCGAGGTTCGGTCCTTATATAGCCGTTCCACTTGAATTCCCGGCAGCGCGGCGAAGCTTTCATACAGCGCCTTGGCGCCCAGCGGATCCGAACGCAGCGACGAATAGGGCGGATAAACGTCGCCGGTTTCGAGCGGCGAAATCTCCACCTGTTCCAGTCCCCAGACGAGCAGCGCGAAGAGCAAAACGGCGTAAATCCAGCGCATCAGTTCTGCTCCAGCATGCGGCGAATTTCGCTCAGGCCAAACGAAAATTGGTTCACCATTCCCCGGTCAACCGCGCGAGAGCCGTACCAGCCGCGTTCGAAAAGATCGACATTTTTGGAAAATAGCGATGGAATTTCCGGCGTCGCGCGCGCTCTTCGTCCAATTTCGCGGCGGTAATCGAGTCCGCTTTTCCAGCGCCGGATGGACACCAGGTTTCGTCCGGCGAGATACTTCAATCCGGCCAGATAAAGCGCACGCAGCGCCAGGCGGCAATCGCCCTTTTCCAGCCATTCTTCGGCCAGCTTCAGCCAGGAGCTTTCCGGCAGTTGATCCGCGGTGACGGATTCGTCGGCCACGTCAACGGCCGGCGCGGCGATTGTCACCGCGGTAGCCACGGTCGCCATCCGGCGCCGCCGCGGGAAAAACACAAACGTCGCGCCCGCGGCGAGCGCCACGGCGATCGCGAGCATTCCTTCCAGTTCGTGCGGTGTGACCGGCGAATCCCTGCCGGAGTTCCCGGTGGTCGAGTGATTCTCAAAAATTTCGCGAAGAAGACGCAGCAGCGCGTCCCATCCGCGCGCGATCAGGTCCTCGGCGCTGCGAATCCAGCCGACCCAGCGGCCTTGCGGCCCGGCGCCGGCGGGATGCGGCTCGCGCCAGGTGAATTCGCGGCTGTGAATTACGCGATCGATGGAATGATCGAGCTGTACGGGATCGACCTGCGCGCCCGCGTGCCCCGGAATCATCAGGAACAGCGCGATCAGCATCGTGGTGGCGACGGTGTGGCGCAGCGCGGCTCGCAAATCTTCGCCGCTCGCGATCGATTGACCGTAGAAACAGCGCAGAACGTAAACCGCGTCGAGCAGCGGATCGACCATCATCCAGGTGACGGTCGCCGCGACGGCGAACGTGGTGAGATTGAAAATGCGCATGCCGATTCGCGCAAATTCACCTTCAATTCCCAGAAAACTCCGCGCGAGTTGCGGCAAAAATGCGATGGTCAGAAGAAGATTCGCGAATAAAATCAGTCCCGCCAGGCCGGTCAGCGCGAGGATTCCCCAGTTTTGCGCGGTCCACAAAACCGCCTGACGGCGGGCGGCGCGGAGCGGACGCGGCGAACCCAGCGCGGCGAACAGCGCGACGTTGCGAAAAAATGCGACCAGCCATGGAAACGGCCCCGCGATGGCGAGGCCGAGCGGCTGAAGCGCGGCCTGAATCGCGGTCAAGCGCGCCAGCGCCGGGCGCGGCTGATCCGGCGAAAGCGTCTGATAAAGCTGCCGCGCGAACAGCGCCTGCCATACGCTTTTCCAGATATACAGCGCAGCCAATCCCGCCGATGCGGCGGCCAGATGGTCGAACGCGAAGGGGCTGCGGTTCATGTCGTTCAGGAAAAACAGCAGCGCGATGGCGAATGGCACCGCGCCGGTGAGATAGATGAGCAGAGCCGCGGGCGCGCCGCGAAGCAGGTTCACCGCCTGTTCCAGAATTTCGATGGCGTTCATCGCGTCCCTTCGAAAAAATCGGAAGGGACGCGAGCCAGCATCACGCCCGCGTAATAAAAAATCAGCCATGCCAGAAAAAAACCCGCCGCTCCCAGCGCGGGCCACAGCGCGGCGCGAAATTTCCCGGTGTCCGGTGCGGCGACGGCCGCGGCCATGCAGGAGGTGCAGATCATGCGGCCGCGATGTTCGATGACGCATTCGCGGCAAAAAAAGCGCCGGCATTCGGGACAGCGGACCACGGCCTCGCGCGAGGCGTGATTCAGGCAGCGTTGATCGAGGATCGCGCTCATGCGATTCGGGACAGGTAGGCCATCACCAGGCCGACGGTTCCGGCCGCGATTCGCCAGGCGACGGCGAAAATCGCTTCGCCGTGAGCCAGCGGTTCCCAGGCGGTCATCAGCGCTTCCGGGTGCGGACGCCGCGCCGATTCCAGCGACAGAGCGATCAGGCTGCGGCCGAGATGGAAACCGTCCCAGCCGATGCACACCAGCGCCGCCGCGATCACCGCGTAGATCACGCGGCGGGATTCGCGTCCGGCCCGGAGCAGGGCCACGATCACCAGAACAATTTCAGCAAAAAATGTGGTGGGCAGCGCGCCGGCCACCGGGCTGCGCGGAAAACGCAAACTGGCGAGCAGCAGCGCCGCGTCGATCAGAAACAGAACGAACACCAGTTCCGGAAGGTATCCGTGCGCGGCCGGAATTTCCGGCGGAGCCCCGGCCGGCGTGAATGGCGTTTCGACGGGCGCCTGTTCGAGACGCCCCTGCGCCGCTTCGACGGCCGGGCGAATTTCAGCCAGAAACCTTTTCGCGGTGCGCACCCGGTCGACGGGCGCGAGCAGTTCCCGGCTGACCGCCGTATATAAATGACAGCGGCAGCGCGGCCCGCGAAGAATATCGACGGCAACCGCGGCGACGGCCAGCGCGCCGGTGATCAGAAAAAACCCGCGGCCGAACCATCCCTGCATGGCCAGCGCAGCCGCACTCCACAAGATCGCCGCAAGGGCGATCGAGATCTGCGCCACCAGCCGGTCGCGCCGTTCGGTGACGACGATCGCCTGAACATCGGCGAACGCGAAACGCTGATAATTTTCCACGAAGCGGCTGGATTGAACCAGCAGCAGATGATCCGGCGCCGCCCACAGCTGCGAGTAGCCGAACAGCGCGCGTCGGCGGCGGGTGAGGCGCCGGTAAATCGATTTCGCCATTTACGACGGCCCCAGCCGCGGCACCCGCACAAACGCCCAGATTAAAAACCCGGCGCCGGCCAGTTCGGCCAGCGCGAAAAGCGCGGCCAGATAAAAACGGACGCGCGTGCGCGGCACAATGCTCAGCGGCGCGTTCCAGCGGCGAATCACAACGTATAAGGCCGCCGGAGCGCCGAAGATCGCCGGCCAGAACAGCGCCAGCGGAAAGGTAGCCAACGCCAGCGCGATCGAATCATAAAGCGTGCGCCGCGTCTCGACGTGCGCCGAGCGATTGAAACACGCCGGGCAGAAATGTTTCCCGTCCATTTCAATGTCACACAGCCCGCACAGGAATCGGCCGCATTGATCGCACGGCGCGACGGCGCGGCTTTCGGTGTGATAAAAACAGCTGGCCTCGGATTCGGCCTCGAGAGCCTGCGGCAGCGGTCCCGCGCGGGCCCGGGAAATCGCGGGGAACACCGAAACATCGAGCGGCGCGCGGCATCCCGGACAATGCGCGCCTTCCTCGCGGTTCCCGTCCCAGTTCCACAGTTCCGCGGGCACGGGCCAGGAGCATTCGCCGCAGCAGATCGCCTGAGTCATCCTTTATTTAGCGTAAATGACGCGGGTGTTGCAGATGCGATCGTGCAGCGCGCGCTTCTGCTCGTCGAAGCCGGCGATGATGAATCCGATCAGCAGCGTGAAGCCATCGAGGATAAACGCGAAAAAGCGTCCGACGGCCTGGCCCGGAGTGAGCAGAGAGCCATCGGTGCGAACCACTTTGAGCCCCAGCACCATCTTTCCCGGCGTCGCGCCGCGCGTCGAAAGAAAGTACACTTCATAAGCGCATTGCAGCGCGAAGTTGACCAGATAAAGCACCCCGAACATACCGATCACTCCCGCCAGTCCCGCGGGATTGCTCATCCGCGAGCCGAGTCCGAGCATCATTTCGATCGGAACATTGATCACCAACAGCGCGACCGCAAGAATCACGGCGTCGATAATCCGCGCGACGAAGCGGATCCAGAATCCGCCGTAGCGCCAGGCGCCGATTCCTTGCCCGCCTTCGCGCATGCGCTGAAGGTAGACCGGCTTACACGCCGCACACACGCTGGCGTTGCCGATTCCCACCAGTTGACTCATGGGAAACGGCCGCCCGCATTCCGAGCAGTAGCCGCTATCGGCGGCAACCGGCATGGCGGCCGGCGGAGGCGGCGGCGGACGCAATCCGCGAACCGCACTATGCGGCTGCCACGTCGCCATTCCTTCGCGCCACACCAGCGTATCGTCGCGCACCACCCCGGCGCGAACCAGATCGTCCAGCGCGGTTTCTTCAACCGGGCCGACCTGGCGTCCTGCATCGGCGTAATACCACGTCATCCGTGTCTCCTCCATGCAGCGCGTGGGCTGCTTGAGGATTCAGTCTATCAGCAGTGTCATAGACTGGGGCAATGAGCGATTTCACCTAGGCTGGCGATCAAAACGGAATCGGGAAAGCCGTGGGCCAGGCGATCGCCTCGCTCGACCACGAAATTCCCTTGGGCGACGTGACGAACGGTGGGGCGATGCGGTTTCTGACGGATCTTCTCGACGGTGTGAAACCGGAAGATCCGCGAACGCTGGCGGCGGTGTCGGCGGCGTTGATCCTGGCCGCGTGCGCCGGCGCATTGGTTCCGGCGCGCCGGGCAATACGCGTGGATCCGATGATCGCTCTCCGCGGCGAATAGCCGGACGCGCATGTTATATTGGCAATCGTAGACGTCTGAAGTGGGCGGCTAGCTCAGTTGGGAGAGCACGGCGTTCGCAACGCCGGGGTCGTGGGTTCGAATCCCATGCCGTCCACCATTCCATCCCATTCATTCTTAAGGGGTTGCGAGTCGTCGAATGTTTGTGTCGCGGATACGTCGCGGGAATTCTTCCAGATCCGCGCCAACAGGTCCGAAATCCGCGCCTGCCGGCCGCGGCTCCATTTGACGTAGTGCTTGAGAATGATGCCCGGCGAATCCCCTAAGATGTCGGCCGCCTCTTCGATCGAGCCGCCCATTTCGAGCACTTCCGTCGCGATGGTATGGCGGAAGCGGTGCGAGCAGGCATCCGCCACGCCGGACTTCTCGTATACCGTCGCCATGGTGCGCGTGACGTCGCGAATCACCGCGCGCTTCGATCCGTTGCCACTCCAGAAGAAATAGGCGCAGTTCGCGCCCTCGGCCCCACGCGGCAGCGGCAGCAGTTCCAGCGCGGCTTTCAGATCCGCGGGAACGGGCAGCTTCACCGGCTTGCCGTTCTTGGTGGTGCGCACCAGAATCTCACCATGGCGGACCCGGTCGCGGCGGAGGGTCGCCACGTCCGAAATCCGCAATGCGGTGTAGCGCAGCAGCAGCGCGATCGCGCGGGCGCGGAGCCGTTCATACGGCCATTGCCCGATGACATCGCAAGCCGCGATGATTTTCGTGATTTCGTTCGGTTCATAGGGTTCCCGCGGCGCCGGCTTCAAATTCTTCGGCATCGGTACGTCTTCGGCGACGTTGTAGATGGCCCATCGATTCTTCAGACAGAAGCGGAAGAAATGCCGGAGGATCTCCAGTTCCTTTATCCAGGTCCTCGCGCTGATCTTTCGCGCCGTCCGGAACGTGTTGATCATCTCCAGCTCGATCTGGTCGACCGTTTTCGCGCCCGCCGCGATCGCGTGATCCTCGAAAAAGGCCAGGCTTCGACGCCGGTTGCGCCTGGTGCCCTCGGAAACGTCCTGATGCGTCTCGTGGTACGCGGTGACCGCGTCCGTAATCGAGCGCGTGTGCCGCGCGCAGCGGCCGCTCTGGACCCGCTCGGCGCATCCGGGCTGTGCGCACGGCCGCAGCCCGAAGGCCGGATCTTCCACGCTTCCGAGCTTCCGCATCGCCCTTGCCCAGTCGCGCGTATCGAGGCTTTTCGAAACCCGCTTGCCGTCGATCACGCCGTCGTACCAGATCGGGCAGGAGCATTTGATGAAAGCGCGCCCCTGGTCCAGGTGCGGGCAGCCCTTCAGATGCCGGCGATACAGCGTCAGCATTCGGCGCTCCCGTAACGCAGCTCGAGCTCCGGATCGCGGGAAATAGCCTCCTCGGCTATCCGGTCTGCGATCGATCGTCTAGTTAACGTCTTCACCATTCACGCTCCCGTTCTCTTCCGTGCTTTCGCGCTGCGCACCTTCGCCGACGCGGCCGCGGCCTTCTTCGCGCGCGCGATCCGCTGCGCCGGCGTCATGTTCCCGGCCGCGATCTTGCCGCCGATCTTGCCGCCTTGCCGGCCGCTCTCTTTCAGGAACTCCATCAGCTCCACAAGTGAATTAAACTCCCGTTTTTTTCGGCCCACTGCCCGCTAGCGTAGCCGCGCCGGCCACCCGCGCGCCCTTGACTAGCTAAAGGGGCTTTAGTACACTCTCAGCACTTATGTTATCACGGATACCAAATGGCCGGCCGATCGCGCGTCGCGATCGCCGCCTGCACCAATCAATCCTCGACGCGCTTCTTCGCGAGCTTCCGGCGCGACACCGGCGAGCGCTGGTCTGCTATTACCGCGATGGCTTGACCATCGACCAGGCCGCGCAGCTCGCGAGCATGGGCATCGAAGCCTTTCGTGAACTGAAGCGCAGCGTCCGCGCGCAGTTTTTCGCGGCGACAGGCGGACATCATGAGCAGCAATGATCCTTCCGAGCCGTGCCTGCGCCAGCAACCGAGCGTCATCGCTGTGATCGGAACGTTCACGCTGTCGCCGGTCGAGGTGCTGTACCTGGCGCTTGCGCTGCCCGCGCCGGCGATTTCTCTTCGATCCCGCCGTCCGCCTTCACCAGCTTCATCCGCGCCGCGGATTCCATGTTGCGCGCTACGTTCGGATTGCCCTGGTGCGTGCTTGTCCGGTCGCGCTGGCCCTTGAAGATGAACTGGTAGTGGTAAGTGTCCCCATCCCCGCGTTTATAGATGGCCATGGATCGTTCCTTATTGCGATTGCCCGCGCCAGCGCTTCAATCTTCCGTCGCCTGTTTTGCCGCGTCGACCATCATTTTCATCGCGGTTTCTTTGCCAAACACAATCGAAAGCGTTTTAGCAAGCTGGAACGGCCGCGCGAACAGCCAGGACTCCTGAGATCGCACCTTGTTCCAATCGTCGTCAGAGAGTGTGTCTCGATCGAAATCGATGAGAACACTGTCGAAGTCTCCGAACGCGAATTTGAGCGCAGAAATGATTCGCCAGATGTAGCGCTGATCCAATGGCAGCGCAGTCAGGGCGTCGAGCGCTCTTTGCATGCCTGCGTCGTTGCCCTTCATAGTTTGCACCAGGAAATCCTGGTACGGCTTCATTGACGGAGAGTGCCTCAATTCGTCCATGTCGGACTCTCCCTTCTTAAGCCACTCTCTTGCAATCGCGGGAGTGATTACTACGCATCTCGTGTGATTGTTCATTTTGCAACCTTCCTTTTCAAGTTGAAATTTTCGAGGATGGAACACAGAATATGCCTTCGACACCTTCGCAATCAAGACCGCACGGCATTCAAGGATTCTGTTTTAAGCGGCTCATTTAGATTTCCGCCCCTTGGCCTTCGCACTCTGCTTTGCCTTCGCGCTGCGCACCTTCGCCGACGCGGCCGCGGCCTTCTTAGCGATTTCCACTCGCCGACGCCTACTGAGCTTCGCGGCGCGAGCCTTTCCGCCCTTTGGTCCGCCGAGTTTTCCGCCCTTTCGGCCGCATTCCTTGAAAAATTCAATCATCTCCGTCATCGATGCGAAGACCCTTTTCTTTCCCACCCCGCCAGCGTTGCAGCTTAAAGCGGGTCCATGTCAATAATAGCTTGAAACGGCTTCAAGCTGATGTTATTATAAGCCGACTTGCGCCGCCGCGCGCAAGCCCCAACCGTTGCGCCGATTCCCGCAACCTTTCCGCTTGAAAGGGTGAAATCACAATGATGCTTGACGACCACGCAGCCAGGCTCGGAGCAGAAAGCCAGTGCCTGGGCGAGCTTTCGGAATTTCTGAAACGGACCGAGAACACCGCAACCGTCGAACTGATGGCGCGGATGCTGAGGAAGTTCAACAGAAGCTACAGAGAGGACCACAATATTATGCTGCACGAGGTCGCATTGGAGGTCGCCGCGGAAGCCGCCGCCGACGCCTGGGGTGCCACGGAACGCATACGAATGCCGAAAGAGCGCAGGAAAGCCGCTAAAGAGATCGGCCGGACTATCTACTTTCTGATAGGACGCCTGTCGCGGGAAGCGGGAGGCAGCACCGGAAAGCTGACATACGTCGACGGCTTGCTCGACGCCGTCCTGGATGCCGATCTCTTCTTCTGTAAGACTGATCCTCAAGCCGACGCCGCAGATTGGACAACCGTCTTTCGGAACGCGATCGAACAATTCCTTAACAAACCGCATATCGACCAGCCGGCCTCGAAAGATCTGCGCGTTGTTGCATACGGCGATTAAATTTTGACGCGGATCCTCCCCGCTTTTTTGGGCGATGCTGGCCACCTTTTTGCAACCGGGCCAGCATCGCCTTTTTTCTTTTTGGAGTAGCGTGGCCTCATTCTTCCTCGTCGTTTCCGGCGACGGTCGCCGGCAACACATCCGCATTTCTCTGCCGCCCCACGCCGTCCCCTGCGCGAAACGGCCACCTGCCAAGCCCGAATGATGTCTCATCGCGCGCCTCCTCGCGCCGCGAAATCCGCGCGATCGCGATCGTCACCGGCTTCCTTTGTCGCGCGATCGCGCTGGCGAGCGCTTCCCAGGGTTGCATCAATTGACCGCCTGGCGGAGCAGCGCAGCGCGACACAGAAGCATCTCGTTGCATAGCTGGAAGACAGGGATCAAGCCGTATAGCGCGCGGCGCGGCATGTCTTCCGTAAACACCGTCAGAGCGGGTTCAAGGATTTGGCGCACGACAGGATCCAGAGCCTCAAGGCCAGTTTTCAGGGTGATCGCGTACTGCGCGTGCATGCCGCTTTCCGCCGCGCGCAGAGCATCGCGCAGCTCGGGCTCGAAATCTTTGAACGGTTGTTCACGATCGATAATCGAATCCATCAAAATTACCTCTGCGGCACCCGCCGCGATCTCTCGTGTACCGCCTGCACCGCCCGCGCCGTAACCCGCTGCTCGTGCTGCCGCAGGATCATCTGGAACTCCTCCGGATTCATCCGCGATCCCCGCGCGTCAATCGCCGTATGGAAGTGCAGGTGCGTGTCCCCGCCCAGCGAGCCGTTCGGAAACACCCGCCCGGCGGACGCCGGCACAAACGGCTCCGGCCCGTTCTCGCCGACCATGTACATATTCCCCGGCATCACGTCCCCGCCGCCCGCCAGATACCCGCCGAACTTCAGCGCGCTGAAAATGAACGGAGTCAGCTTCGCCATCCCGCTCAGCGCCGACCCTCCCGGCGACGCCGCGTTCGGATCCAGGCTCGCGAATCCCCCCGCCGGCAAACCCGGCGTCACCCCGTTCAGCACCCCCGCGCCGACGATCTTCACCCACAGCGGATTCGCCGCCGTCCCGTCCGGTTTCACCGCGCCGATGTCGACCCCGAGCGTTTTCCCCAGCGCCCCCAGCCCGCGCTGCGCCACGCTCTTGATCGCCGAGGACGTCATCTGCTCCCCGACCCCCTGGAACTCCTTGGCCCACTCCTGCCCCCAGCCGCCCTTCGGAGCTTTCCCCGTGGTCATCTTCGCCAGCAGGTTCGAGCTGTCGTTCAGCGCCGCGTGCAGCGAGTCGTAGATGATCTTCGCCGCCGTCTCCGCGTGCTGCTGCATGTCGATGAAGAACGCCCGGAAGCCGTCGCTCAGTTTCCCCATCGCCAGCGATTCCTGCACCAGCGCCTGCAGCCGCTGATTCTCGAGATCCCGCAGCGCCATCTCGATCCCCAGCGTGTCGCCCAGCACCTTCTTCGCGTCGTTCAGCTTCCCGATCTCATCGTCGATCGTCTGCACCCGGTCCGCCCGCGCGGCCGTCGTCGCCAGCTCTCGCTGGTAATCCGCCTCCGCGGCCGCCGAAGCCGCCAGCCCGCGCGCGCCGATCCCGGCCACTCCCGGTACCGCCGTGTCGCCCTCCCGCGCGATCGCCGCCAGTTCGTTCGCGAGCGTCGCCGCCCGCACCGCCGCCGCGCCCTTCAGGATCGCCGCCGTCAGCCGCTCCGTCGCCGACGTCTTCTGCTCCACCTGCGCCACCTGGCCCGCGATCGCGTTCGCGCGTTCGTTCTGGTACAGCTCGATCTCGGCCGCCATCAGCTTTTTCGCCGAAACCGCGTCGTTGTCCCGCGCGATCTGCCGCAGCTTCACCGCCAGCGTCGCGTCCCGGACCGCCTGCGCCCCCGCCGCCTGAACCCGCGCCAGTTCCTGCTCCAGCGTGATCGAGTCCCGCAATCGCTGCAGCGATTCCGCGGTCTTGGCCCCCTGCTGCGTGTCATATTCGCGACCGAAGCCGGCCCGCAGGTTCGCCACGTCGCCGGCATGCGCGGCCATCCACGCCGTGTCGCCGTAATGCTGGCCCAGCTCCTGCATCAGCCGCGTCTCGACGTTCGCCTGCTTGGTGGCCTCGTATCCCGCGCCGATCGCCGCCGTCAGCATCTGCTGCGACTTCACCCGCGCCGCGATCGCCGTCGACGAAGCCGCCAGCTTCGTCTGCCACTCCGTATCCGCCTCGGTCTGCGCCAGCGTCAGTTCCTTCGCGCGGATCTGCGCCGTCTGCGCGTCCGTCAGCGTCTTGCCGTGCCGCTCCAGCGCCTTGTTGGTTTCTTCGATGGCCTTCTGCGCCTCGCCGAACGCCTTCGCCAGAATCTGCGCCGCCTCCGGCTTCCCGATCGCGGCCAGCTTCGCCTGCGCCGCGTCGATCGCCGCCCCGATCGCCTTCATCCGATCCTCGAACGGCTTATCCGCGAGCGTATTCTGCCGCCCAGCTTGCAGCTCGTCGTTGCGCCGCGAAAGCCCCGCGTTCTGCACCGTCAGCGGAATCTCCTGGCGCTGCTCGTTCAGATCCTCAAGGAGGCCTCGGAGCAGTTCCTGCCGCGCCGTGGTGTTCTCGCCCGCGATCGTCCGCGCCGGCGCATAGATCGTTCCCGGAACCGTCCGCGGCTGCGACGCTGCGATCGCATCCTGGAGCTGCTTCTGAAAGGACTGGATCTGCTCGTCATACGCGCCCTGAAGCACCTTGGAGAGCTGCGCCGCGGCCTGGTCCGCCTGCGCTGGAGTTTTCGCCGAACCGATGGCCGCGCGGCCGGCCGCAATCTTCTCTGCGATCTCGCCGGTGAATCCGCCGAATCCGGTCTTTCCGCCGATCCGCTCCGAGATATCCTGCGTCTGCTCTTCGCCGACAACCAACGATCGCAAACTGACCCGCCCGATCTGATTTTCGGTAAGCAGCTTGTGCACCGCCGTCAGATCCTTTTCAAGCGACTGCCCCAGCCGGTCCGCCATCACCCGCATCTCATCGAGCGCCAGCGTGGTCGTGTTCTGGTGCTGCCCCTGCAATTTCGCGATGTCGTCAATCAGCCGGTCATTCGCCACCCGCAGCTCATCATTGGTGAGTTGAATCCCCGCCGTCGCCGCCGAAAACGCCCCGCGAATCTTCTCCGGTGCCTGCTGAATCTCCCGCACGAACTCGGCAACCTTTTTTCCGAGCTCGCCAAGTACGCCAGCGAGCGCAATCGATCCGGTCACGGCAAAAACTTTTTGCAGCGCCGGCCCCAAATGTAAGGTCTCCGCGAGGAAGCGCTCGGCCGCTCGCAGATTGTTCGTCATGTTTCCTTCGAGCACCCGCAGCGCCGCGCTCGTCGCCTGCACGTTCGTGACGCCGTGCTGGCCAAACTCGCGCATCTTCGCCTTCACGGTGTCGACGTCGGCGATGAACTTCGCCGTGCCGGCTTTAAAATTGACAACCGCTCCCCGGATCGCTTCAGCCATAAAAGTAAACTTACGCCGCCTCCAAATCGGCGCAATCCTGCGAACTTATAACCGAATCAGTTGGTGAAGCTGGCCGTCTGATTGGGTAGGAGAGGAGTAACTGTAAGCCCGATCAGATTGCCGATCACACCAACGGGAAATAGTATGCTGGTCCATCCCCATTGATTGTCGTTACGGTCAACAGTCTTCATGGAGCGATGGGTTAAACCTTCGCTGTCCGTGTAAGTCAGCATGATTTGAAACTGCGTGAACTCAAGGTCGGGAACCTGAATTTGGACGGCGACGCCGTGCTGTAGATCGCTGTCCGGGATGCCGGGCAGCGGATTGTAAAGCGGATATGGCCACCATGACTCGGTGATGCCATTGACCGTTGACAACGTCGGCACTGAATGGGCCGCCGGTTGTGCGTTGACAAGCAGCGCCACAAGAGCAAGAAGCATAAGTCGTATCACTGTACTTTTTCCTCCTCTAACTTACTAGGCCGTGTGTCTGAAGAGCCGTGTATAAAGCCTGGCACCACGATTGCACTTGCGCGAACGTAGTGAATGAAGGTGTTCCCGGTCCGGTTTGTCTCGTCGTG
>Ga0335073_10001671_pt1 | contig 29833 bp, 21 predicted proteins | sample Lox_Sample_22_FD_207093 | JGI IMG/M metagenome (GOLD analysis project Ga0335073, IMG submission 207093) | Soil microbial communities from Loxahatchee National Wildlife Refuge, Florida, United States - Lox_Sample_2.2 | ecosystem: Environmental > Terrestrial > Soil > Wetlands | place: USA... | reverse complement strand
CGCTCTAGCCTTGAGGCCAATGTCGCCGCGGTGAGGAGATTGCCACCGATCGAGGGTTCCGGAAGCCCTAAGGAGGCGCAGACTTCGCCGAGCAGACCTCGTGGATCTTCCTCCGTAGCAGGCGAGTATAAGGACCAGAACGGATGAACGTCATCGACTGACACAAAGACTCTTCCATCCCCAAGTGCTAAGACCGACGGAAAGTTCAGGGGTGTAAGTCCTTCGGTAAGAGCCTTTCGGGTGGGGGTGACGAACTCCTCGGCTGCTTTCCTTGCTGCTGTGATCCACAGGGATCCTAGTTCAGCCCACCCGACGTGCCAAAGGGCACGCAAAGGATGAATTGGCGGAATCACCGCGGCCTCACGCACTCGCCCTCGATAATCGGTAATCACGATCCGCACTGTGTCTATGGACAAGGCTGTTCGGAGAGCCAAGAGTGACTTCTGTTGATCAGCACCGTTGAGTCGTTCGACCCTGGAGACAAGTTCAGCTATCAGATCGCGGTATGCGCTTGCATAAGCAATAGCAGCCTCACGTAATCCCAAGAAATCGGCACCTTGCGAAATGAGTTCTTTTGGTCCTTGCCGAACGGCTGCAAAATAAGTAGCACGTGCATCCAGATAAGCTTGTGCCGCGTTCGACGAAGGCAGCTCGCAAAAGTCAGCTGTAGGAGTGTGCGGCTCGCCGAGATGAACTTGCATACGCCAACTAGCTGGCTGATTCGCAGATGCGAGTATCCGCTGCTCGATGGTCTTTAACCACCGAGGAACGATAACCTGGATTGTCCCCTCCGCGCCGAATTTCGCTTCAATGATTTCTTGAGAAGCAACCCGCTTGCTGGAACTTTTCTGAACCCAGCTTACGCTCTCCGCTTTGTTTGTGGCTGGGTCCCGTTTCTGCATAATGGCGGAAAACTGCCGATCAATTCGCGCATGCTCGACACTGTCCGCTTTTGGAACCGCACGCTGCGGAGGTTCCTCCTCCAAAGTGGTTCCTGGCATTACATAGAAAGGCTCACTTTCGTAGCCGGGATGAGCCCTCTGAGAACCTTTCAGAGGAATTGGATCAGAATCAGTGGTCCAGGGAAGTACCCTGATAAAATGCCACCCCTCGTCGAACTCAATCCTGTCTAGCTTTGTAAATGCAACCGTGCAACCGTTACGTTTCGCAGACCAAGCCTTGACCTTCTTGGCGACCCCAATTGGCCCAGCTGTCCGCGAGATCAGCTGAACACTGAAATAATCAAGGGCCGTGACCTGGCTGGGGTGTGGATTCACCTCGAACACAACACTGAACTTTTTCCTTTCCTTGGGCGCCAGGATCTGCTGCCCTATCAGGTCTGCGAGCTTCTCGTCGTTCTGATCTTCACGTACAACCGGAAGATCCGTCACCACGGACAATATTTCGATCTGATCTGGTGCCGAGCGGGACTCGAACTCCCATTTGTCGAATGTGAGATCCCAGTTCTTCCTGTCAATCAGGATTTGCCGTGTCCACCCCGTCGGATCCTCAGTACCGTTCTCCAGAAGATGTTCGGCTAATCGCTTCCTGAGCGTCACTTTACCAAGGCCTAAATCCAGGACTGAAGCGCGCACGGTACGATCGGATTTTGTAATGGCGTTGACGCATTCGAGATTGCGTTTGAGTCGAGCAACCGCAGCTCCAGGCGACTCAAACAGCCGAAAATCAGGAACGAGCCCCAACTCGAACAAGCACGCCCCCAACGATTCACCGTCGCCGCCGTTGTCCAATGCCGCAATAAGATATCGAGCCTGATTGAACGGGGTCGCCCATCTCCAGCTTTGTTCAGTCAAGAACCGAAGAACCTCGCGCAAGTGACCTTGAACGGCCTGGGGGAATCTTTCGAGAGTGTCCTGCACCAGATCGCTGTACACATCTCCTAGGGCAAAATCCTCGAAAGTCGTGGCTCCGAAGGAATCCTCAGCGCTGGTTCTCGTGCCCGGAGGAGTAAAGACACAGAGCGGCTGACGGAGCGAACCATCGGAGAGTGGATTTCGTAACTCCACAAGCTTAGTGGAACTGATGTATATTCCATCTCCGTTCTTACCGTTGCCGTTACCGAGGACATAAACCGAAACGCTACTAACCAGTTTCCGAAGCGCTCGCGCGCTCGTAGCTGCCATGTCCTGATCAAGATCGAAGATCCGCATGCAATGGCCAGGAGATCGTTCTTTCAGGGCGGCAGCAATCCGTGGTACCAACCTATCGGACACGGCGCGGGCCACGTCAGCGGATTGAACCGGTTTGAAGCTCGAAATCATTGCGGATCACTCCCACTCGACGACCGATTGATGGAATAGCGTGCCGTGATGGTCTGGGTCACGTAAGCGTCTGAGAGATCCTGGAAAAAACCAAGTTCCCGAAGTCGGCCCTTGAAGGCATCGAAGTTAGTCCGCAAAGCCCGCCGATGGTCGATGGTCGGCTCACCGAATCCGTCTCCCGGAGGCAAAGAGTCCACCAAAATCCCGTAGCGTTCTCGAAGAAAATTCAGAAGCTCGTCTATGCGCAGGTCCCGGGTCCTAAATGTTGAGCGTTCATAATCAAGAACAGCAATCTGTAGGAGTACTTCAAGGAGGAGGCTTCCCATTGCGAACCGCCTCGCACTGCTCTTGGACTGGTGCATCATACCGGCGCTACCGCGCTTCAAAACTGAATCGAGGAACTCTGTGATGTACCGACGGTGGAACGGCCCGCGGAGAGCCATCAAAACCTCGACGAACGTTTCGAGGTCAGGTAGGTTCATCTCGGTGATTCGACGAATCTCCGGATCTAGTTCCTCCTTCAGGTCGCCGCCAGTGTCCTCCAGTAGTCCGGCAAGGCGCATTTTGAAATAGCTTTCCCTTTCGCCGGCAAAGGGAGGTTCAAGGAGCTGGAGCAATTCGGCAACGGAGAAATAGCCTGCTGCTGGCGCCGGTAGCTTCCCGACACGCGTGCTCAAGTAACGCGCAAATTCGTCGAGTTTTCGGGTGAGATAGTGGGCGCGGACATAACCGGAAATCCGACGATAGTGGGTTTCCGCGCTGCGCCGAGCAAGTTCCGCAATCGGGGTATCAGTGGCAGAGCTGAAATCGACAAGGAAATACGTGCGGTAAGGGCATTGCCCGTGCGCTGCCAAGGCTGCTGGCGTGACTGGGCAGTTGCGGGTTTCGCAAATCGGGTCCCCGCCCCGACGCGCGACCAGGGCCGGCAATAATTTGAAGAGACGGAGGTGATAAAGACCTAGGTGAAAGGCAAAAAGGGTCTTGAGGTATTCGACCAGCACTGACCGCGGGACATGTGCTTCGTAAGCCAATAGTCGTAGCGTATCGTCAGCGAGAATATCCGCTTGGCCTACACAAAGAGGTGCATAGCGTTCCGGCTCCCTTGAGTCGCGCATGTCCGCGGTAACTTGTTCGTCCAGCCGTAAGAGTGCCTGCGTTTCAACATCAACGACCGATGATGGATCATGGCGGTCAGTAAGAAGATCGACTCCGGGGAAGAAGAAGCGTCGCAACGCATCGCGCGCAGCCTGCCCCCTGCCGTGTCGGGCATGGTATAGAAGCCAGTAAATATGCTCGGCCGCACCGTAGTCGCGAGCGTGCCGCGAGTTGCGAAATTTGTAGGTGTTTCCATGAAGGGGCCTTGGTGCTGCAACCGCCTGGCTCGGCTTGCCCCTGTTCACAAGGTCCATGAGCTCGGTCTCAATCCAGCAAGTGACCACGTCTGAGTGTTCGGCAAAACCATCAAACCACTCGGGATGTTCAACGAATTCGCATTGGAACTCGGAAACCGTCAGATCGGTCTTCCGAGGCTCCCGCCGACTCGCGTAGCCGTCATATTTTAGGCGTGGGAACAACATCGTCAGCACCCGATCCATCTCCAGATGCTTGAAGTCGACATAGCTGAGCCTCGCCAACCCAAACTCTCTGTCCTTGCTCTTAATGCTCACTTCCCCTGCGCTCCCTTCAGTTCCTCCATATGCAGCCGTCCGTTCATGTCCCGCCTGATTTGGAAGAAGTCGTATCCTGTTCGCGTAACGAGCACTTCTTGATAAGTTGCCGAAGCGAGCACATTCTTGAACACTGAGAGACTCAAATAGTAGCCCTGTTGCTCTTCTAGATTCGGTCGGTAGCCGTGGTTGAGTCTCATCAACATCTCGTAGACGTCCAAGGTGATGGCCAACTCGCTCGTTTGCCCACGCGGAGAAACATAGGCGAGAACGATCGCTTGTGGCACGTGCTCCAAAAAGTCTCGATTGACCAACGCAGGTAAACGCAATTCGAAATGTTCACCAGCAAAAATGCGATAGCTTCTGATGGAACCACGCTCGACAACCCGCACTCGCAGCGCTAGTGAGTCTCCCAAACGGCTCGGATCGCTGAGCCCCTCTCCCCTATTCAGCGCCATCAAGATAGGACCCAAACGGTCTGACACCGCTTCTTGGCCGCAGACGAGCTTCCAGAACTCGATTGCAGACTGATATGGCAGCATCTCAGTCCACCCCTCATCACGCCTTTCGAAGAAATGGCGACGGCGGAGAGTGGCGACGTAATCCTGGTGCCGCTGGATTCTCGCACGAGGTGGGTTTCCGCCGGAGTCCCTGGGCAGAGCTCGAAATGATCTGCTCAAGAGCTCGTTTTCGTAGTTGGTTCTCGCGGAGAAGGTGAACTGAGCCATCTCATTGGCATCCGGGGGAAGATAGTCCAGTCCTCGATCCAGATCTGGGTTTGATGCCTCACCGACGTCGATTTCGCGAAGGAGCATCAACAAACGATCGGGAGACCCTTCCCCGCCGCGCCAGGAATTGAAGTAGTAGCTGTTGACAACGTCCGAGCGGGCGCCGTCACCAGAATTCGCGTACAAAGCGTGAATCTCATCGCAATCCCGGCCGCTGGCAAGCGTGTAAGCCAGAGCGGAACGTAAGTCCCGCATCGTGATGTGGAGTTTTCCCCGAAGATGTGTGGCCGTGTACAGCGTCTTGAGGCGCTCTGCCACTTTGGGTCCTGCAACCGGATCTTGAAAAGTCCGTACATTGTGCTGAAGGTAGCAGCGTTCGCGAAGATCACACGAGTCACATGCGTCCCAGAAGTTCGGATTGACAAGCCGCCGCAGCAAGCGGTCAAAGATCGAGTCAGGTGTTGTGGCACCAGCAGGATCAGCGACCACGGACCTGAGATTGAGATTCACGATGATCGCACCGCCTTGAGGCTGTACTCCTTCCAGTCCCGAACGGACAACTCTGTTAAGGTGTCGAAACTGATCCTCGTGCTGGCTGAGGAAGTCGATCAGCCTGCCCTCATTTATGGCAATAATTTTGGTTTCCTTTGTGGGCCAGCCACGATCGTTATCTCCGCCAAAGGGACCGAAAAACTCCGCCAACACATCGTCATTCAGTTTGGTTTCTTCATCCTGGCTGCCATCGTAGTTCGTGGTGAACGTGCGTCCCCGAAAGTGGAATGTCGCTCCATTGAGCCGTCTCTTGACGGTCGCGCGGACCTGCTCGGCATCTTCCAGTTGCTGGATGAACGCTGTTTTCCCGTCGCCTGCATTGCCGGAGATGATAACCAGACCGAATTTCCCGCTGAGGACGGCAGGCCTGAGACTGGTGTCAAGAAGAGTTGGGATGTAGGTTTGCTTTCCAATCTCGTCCAATCCACGCGTCCCTGCATTCGTACGTCTGCTCTGGCTGTACATGGAAAGCAGCTGAGTCACAAACGGATTTGTGTTTGGTTTCGTTGGAGGCAACAGATTGGACAATTCCACACTTGCTTCCAAGGGTAAAACCGGCGGCGGGAGGGGTCTTCTGGCACTCGGTATTGCTTCCACTGCCTGCCGGAATTCCGCAGCAGTCTGGAACCGTTCTGTGCTCCGCGGCGCAAGGGCTTTCTGGATCAGCGAGCTGAACTCCGCACTTATGTCTGGAACAAGTTCCTCCGGTCTCTTTGGCGCCACTCCGGCAAGCGGTGTCGCTGCGTCCCAAGGATACTTTGCCCCGGTGAGACATTCGAAAATCGTGATTCCGAGGGCATACACATCACGTCTTGTTTCGTCGGCTGGTGTAAGCGCCTCATTTAAATCTAGATCTGGAGGGAGGTATCGGCGTGTACCACCTTGCCAGCCATCAGGGTCATCTAACCTTGTCGCAACATTGAAATCAATGATGCGGATTCCATCGTTGGTCCAAAGAAGGTTTGACGGCTTGATGTCGCGATGAAAGACCCCGCTTACATGAAGATGTTCGAGGCCTAGGGCGGTTTCCTTAGCAATGCGGAGACAGTCCTCCGTAGAAAGTGCCTGGCCCTCAATCATTTCTTCGACGTTGAAGCCGGGCAGGTGTTCAAAAACGATATACGGGGTCTCATCGCCGAGCTGATCAGCCCAAACAACTGAAACCACATTAGGGTGTGGCTTCAACGCGAGTAGCGTTTTGTATTCCTGCTTGAGCCGCTCGAAAGTTGATCGGCGATCCTTCACGACCAGTTTTAGTACCCTGGTCGTGTCCGAAAAGGAATCAAATACCTTGTAGGCAACGGCGAATCCACCTGGACGTCCTAGACGTTCCTCTACCCTGAAGCGCCGTCCCAACTCGAACCCCTGAGGCAGGTTCATGTAGTCGACAACCGACGCCGGTGGCTTGGGAGCAGCTGCAGCCGCCACGAGCTTGCCTGCTTCTCTGGGATCTGGGCCGACGATTTCGTTGAATCGGTCGCGAGCGACGGCCGCCGATGGGAAGCGGTCTTCTGGGTCAAAAGCGCAAAGTTGCTGAAGCCAGCCCTCAAGCTCCGCAGGAAGCTCTGGTTTCAGTTGAGACGGTAATGCAGAAAACCGACCGTCCTTGTCCATCATGTCATCAATGGATGAGAAGGGTGGCTCTCCTACGAAAAGCTCAAAAAAGACGAAACCTGCGGCATACAAGTCCGACAACACGCTCACTTTCGACGGATCTCGATAGCACTCCGGCGCCTGATACAGGGGATCCAAATCATCGACGATCTGATCGGCAATCGTACTGGTTCTGCCGGAGCCGGGGCGCGCGTACTCAAATGCTGTAAGCAACGCTCGACCCGCCTGTGAAATCAGAACCGCGTCGGGCGTCAGGTTGCGATGGATGACCTGGGGCTCACTCCGGTGCACGTGATCGAGGGCTGATAAGATGTCGCGAACTATGGCGATCTTCTGATCGTAAGTGAGGGCCAGCGATGCCTTCTTGATGTGCTGGCGCAATGCGTGTCCCGGCACATCCTCAGTCACGAGGACCAGACGGTCCTCAGCTTCGTTTGCGAAGAACTCGCGCACTGTGAGGATATTGGGATGCCCGGGAAGGCTTGCAACCGACCGGAAGGCATTTCCAATGCGATCGCGCTGGCGCTTGCGCTCTTCGGCAGGCAGGTAAGGATCAACCTGATAGGCCCGGAGCCTAGCGGTGCCTCCGCGACGGTCGCCGAACAACACGTGTCGAGCGCGGTATTCGGTGTAGCGGTCGTTGCCGCCTAGCTTTTCCTCAACTTGCCAGTTTCCGAAGCAAGGGAGAGCGCTGCGCGGTTTGGCCCGTCCGGTGATTGCTCGCTCTGCCACTGACAAGAGAGCCCGGATATCTCTTGGGTATGCGCCTGGGACTCGGCTAGCATCCTGAAAAAAGCGAACGCTCTTCGCAAGAGTGACGACCGCGGGTGCATCGATTCCAGCGGGATCGATAAGTTGGACGTCAGGAGCAGTCAGGATCACCGCCGCGTCAACATACATTTGTCGAAGTGACGGGTTGGCCTTGTCGAAGTCGCAGATGATCGTCTTCAGCGCTTTGGCGTGTTTACGGAGCATCGCAAGGGGAGAGTGATACGGTGCCCGGCCTTCCGGGTACCACTTGCTTCCGTAAACATCGATCAACCCGCGCGTACCCTTGACATCGACGATGAACAAGCAGTGAGGTGCTAGAACTGCGAGGTCGATCTCATAGAGCTCGACGCCCTGACGGATTTCGAAGTTATGGATGATCGTGTATGAATTGGGCAGACGGTCACGAAGGAACGCAATCGCCTCGCGTTCTGAGTCGTTCGCCGGCTGCCCAATTGGAATAATCCGTGCCATTACGCCCTTCCAAGTTCCTCGACGATGCCATTAACCAAACTGATGGCCTGCTCCTCAAGTGCGATTGCGTCAGCAAGGCTTTGTTGCGCTTCCAACACGGATCCTACGATCATGTCTCTTTTCTTGGTTGGGAGCCATGGGACTTTGAGGGCTCCGATCAGGTTGCGGTCGAGGCTGGGAATCGATGATCCGAAAGCGGTTCCAACTGTGGCGAGGTACCCTGGTCCGCACGAAAGAACAGCCCAGAGATACGCGGCGTCTTCTGCAGACTTGCACCGCAGCCTGATCAGATGTTCACTGCCGGCCATGCCGACTATCTGGGCGACAGGGAGAACAGCACGCCCTATGAGTCCTCCGACCTGACCCGAACGCGGCAACAAAACATCGCGATTGCTCATTATGAACGTATCTAATTCCGATGTTCGTTTTGAGATTAGATAGTCCGCACGTGGAGTGAGTGAGAACACTTCTGATGAGGACAAGAAAGGAATCCCATAGTTTGGGTCATCAACCTTCATGCGTGCACCACGGTTCGGTTCGATCACAGACTCAATCTTCTCGCGGATTGGGGAAGACAGTTCATGTTGGGCAAGCGCTTTCCGACCGTCATCTACTGGCTTGCTGAAGTAAAAAGCATCGAAGCGCCTTTGCAGAACGGTTGCACGAACCGCAGACACATTGAATCCGAGGCCGATCGGTTTCCAGCCTACTTCAGATTCAACAGTGCTCCTGGCACGTGCCCAGAGCGGTGGAGCTGTCGCTCTCAAAGCTGCTGCTCGCTCAACTAATTTATGGATACCTCTTTCGCGCTCGCCACCGAGCCTGGGGACAGGAAGCTCTGCCACGTGCATTGGCTCGATGTGCTGAATGATCGCGCCGTAGGTCCCCCCTACAACCATGGGTACTCCGTACCGGCTCGCCAAGAACGCATAGAGGTAACCAGGCACAATCTGGGAAGCGTCCGGAACAACCCGGAGGACGTGTTCCGAACACGCATATCCGTCCATTTCGGGCCGGCAGTACGCCATTCGCCCGATGGTGCCCGACCTAGTAATCAGTATCCAATCTTGATGCAGAACAAACTTAGGGTTAGCTGCGACCTGCTTACGCGAAATCAGAGGGGCTCGCGACAAATCCGCCAATAGTACGTCCGAACTGCTGAGAAAAGGCACACCATAGGTTGGGTCTTGCACCCATGTCCGACTCTCGCGGCCAGCGTGAAAGATTCCGTCCTTCCCATTAAGCGTCAACTGGCAAAGCAACTGCTTGCCAACCGGCAACTTCTCAAGCAATAGCTTTGCCTCGATCGCGCCTGAAAGATATGGTCCGCAGTCCAAGCGGCGACCTTCTTTCTCGATCCACGCACTGGGGACGAGCTTTGTTCTCACTCTCCCCTCCTGCCTGAGGCTTCAAATTCGCGAAATTTCTGCGAAACGACGGGGAGATCGTCAGCAACATGACGCTGGCGCCGACGAACACGGCGAGCCTCAACACGCCCCCCTTCCCGTACCCTCTCGACTACCTGATCTTCAAAAACGATATCCTCACCATCTGGAGTTGTCTCATACACAGGTTTGCCACGAGGATCCACACCAGCCTTGTCCACGACGGACATGAACACCCAATAGTCAGGATGGACTGCCTGTTTGAGCTCGTTGTCAGTCCTGCGGCGTAATACGAGCAGGCTCGGTAACGCGGGAGTGAGCTTGTATTCCTTCACAGTCACCTTGAAGGGCTCAATAGGTAGGTCAATACTGGCGAGAACCTCGCAGTGCCGAAGGATCCACCAGCGGATGTACTCATCGCTGGGGTTACCCAATAAGCCGTCAGGGAGCAAAATAGCAACGCGACCTGTCCCGGGCTTCGCCCACAGCAACGCTCTCTCAAGCAGGAGTACTTCCGGGGGCACGCCTTCAGTGTTCAGAGCCCCAGTATTGGAATAGACGCCATCCTCGGATCTTATCCATTTCTTGCCAAGATCATAGCGGCGAAGAATTGATTCATCAGTGACAATTCCATCGTCACTCGTGCTGAACCACGGATTGGTAAGTACTAAATCCATACTCCCATTAGGAATGGCTGCCCTAGCCGCGGGAACCCCGTCCAGATCCCCGTCAGGGAATGTTCTGGCATCAATGCGAAACACTTGGCCGGGATGGCCCGCAGTAAGAAGGAGATTGAGGCGTGTCGTTGTTGTAAGGTAGGGATCGATTTCGCAACCGAATAGATGTTCAGCTGCCCATCTAGCAATCTGCTGCTGAATCTCGATGACCACTTCTGGCGGAGCCTCTTCCGGCGTTGTGCCTCGATCGCGCACAAACCTTTCGAAAACATGGACTGTAGTCATCGTAAGAAAAGTTCCGGTCCCGCTGGAACAATCCAACACGCGATCGCCTGGTTTGGGATCTACCATTTTGACTGCCATTTCCGCCACATTGATGGGCGTTGGATACCGCCCTTCGCGGCCATCCATCGTTGATCGAACGATAGACCTATACGCGAGCGTTCGACTGCGAGGCAGAGTCTCCGACAACGAATACCGCGCGAGCTCCGCCACCAACCGCGCCAAGTGCGCTGCGTCCGGAATATGCAAGTCCCATCCCGGGACGAACAACTCTGGCCGCCAAGCTTTAGCGGCTGTCACAAGGCTCTGAATGCGTGCTTGAATCGCTGCCTGGCCAGCTGCCTGAAACGGCTCGTCCCCCTTTACCCAAAACCGGCGTTCTGCAATAGGACGGGTTTCGTCGTACAGCTTGGCGATCAACAAAACTGCAACTTGGCGAAAGGCTTCCTTGTGGTCTAAACCAAGGTTCTTATTCACGTATTGGAAGCATCGACTAAGAGCGTTGGCGAGGTTGTCCGGATCAGCTGCGACCTGGGTAGCGCCGCCTTCTTCTAGCGCTTCGGTGGTCGATTCACCGGGCGCCGGCCAGGCGCCGAGAGGCAGGAATCTTACCTCGAATTCGGTTTCCGTTGCTTTGAGAAAGAACTCCTCTTGGCCACTGGTCCACATTCCGAGAGTACAATTGGGAAACAATTGCATCTTCTCGCGAAGTACTTGTAAGTCCGCCTCAGCCTCTTCTAGGTTGCGAAGCTTGTCCCGTTTCTTCTGAGAGACACAAACAACAACACGTTCAACATTTTCATCTACTGCCGTCGTGCTGCGTCGCAGAATCGCGATGTCGACAGTTTTCTGGCGCTTCCCCGCGGTCGTAAGCCGATAGCCTGCACGGAGATCGTTTCTGTCAAAGCCGTAGGTCTCGATGAGCTGGCGGAGTGCGGACTGGACAAGCTTGTTTTTCTTATTGAGCGGGATAGGCTCGCCAGTCAGAATATCGATGAGAGTATCCGGCTCGCTGCCTTGACCCTCTCCGCTTTCAGCTTGAGCTTGGGTTTCCTGTTCTGGTTCCTGATCTTCCCAATCACTCATAGGCCTGGCTCCGGATGTTCCAGCCGAAATTCGCGATATCGTTCCGCGATGATCGGAAGATCATCGTCGACAATCTTGTGCTTTCGTTTGAGAGTTCGAGACACCTTATGACCTGAAACCGTGATGGTCTCCCTGGTTTCAACATCCTCCACTAGTTCGTCTCCCTCCGGAGACCGTTTGTAGATCTTGTTGCCGCGTCGGTCGAAGCCGACATTTTCCGCAACTGCCATAAACACTGGGTAGTCTTTATGTCTTGCAAGATCCTCTCGCTTGATCAGATCTGCTGGCTTCTTCTTTAAGAACAGAAGGCTGGTCAAGATGTTCACGTTCGCTTCCACGATAAAGACCTCAACGGGAAGGTCGATACTGGCCAACACCCAGGCGTGCCGCAGGATCCACCAACGAATGTATTCGGCAGCTGGATTGCCGAGAATGCCGTCGGGCAGCACGATACCCATTCGCCCACCCGGCTTGAGCCATTGCAGACACCGTTCGATGAACAAGATCTCCGGAGCAACACTACCTTGCAGGCGTCCAGTGTTCCGATAGCTCGCATCATCAAGGCGCTCCCAAACGTGCGCCAAGTCGAAATGTTTCAGGATGTGTTGATCGGTGATGGGGATCTCAGATCCAAATGGCGGATTTGTCATCACGACATCCATAGACTCCAGCTGTACTTCTCTCCTGGCGCGGTCAACGCCATCCAGATGTCCAGCTGGGAATTCGAGCGAGTTCAGATGGTACAGATGGCCCTTACCGTCGCCGGCCATGACCATGTTCATTTGCGTAGCACGAATCAGGAATGGATCGAAGTCACAACCGAAGACCTGGTTTGAAGCAAAGCGGCGTAGCCGATCGTGCAGAGACTCGAACTCCTCAGTGCTCTCCGTTTCAGGACGGACCTTTGCCTGCTCACGGAATTTGGCCATCATGTGACCTAGCGTTGCGACTAGGAAACCACCAGTGCCGCAAGCTGGGTCGAGAATCCGTTCGTTTTCTTTTGGATTGAGCATATCAACGACAAGTTTGATCGGTCCGCGTGGCGTGAAGTACTGTCCCCGGTCACCCCGAAGGTTGGTGCCAACGATCTCTTGGTATGCGGCCCCCTTTGCATCGACGTCGGTTCTTGTTAACTCGTATTTGGCAAGCTCAGAAACGATGAATGAGAGCGCACGGGGCTGTAAGGTAATCTCTTCGCTGCCCCGGAAAACAGCTTTGTGTTCGCGTTTTACTTCCGAGAATAGCTGCGAAATCCGTTCCTGGATCGCTTTCTGGCCCTGACGGCTGAACTGTTCATGCGGGCCTGCCCAAAACCGGCGGCGATCTCGCCGGGATTTCTCATCATGCATTTTGCAGAAGATGAGATAAAGAAACTGCCAGAAGGCCACGTCCTTGGGCATGCCCTCGTTGCCGTGAATGAAATTGTGGCAACGCCGAAAAGCAGTACGAAGCATTTCAGGATCTGCTTTTCGGGTGTGCGCATGTGATACGACGTCTTTTGTCCCGATCGTTTCATCCGCCGGCGGCCAATCGCCGATCGGTTCTGTATCAACTTGGAATCGTGATGCCTTTTTCTGCAGGAAAAAGAACTCCAGACCATTGGTCCAGAGACCGTATTTGCAGCTTTCAATGTCGGTCAGAAAGGGCTTGATCTCGTCGAGGTCCTGCGCTGCCTGCTCGTAGTCACGCATCTTGACAGCGCCTCGTTTCCCGATCTTTGGTTCGGGGCGACAGACAACTACCCGACGAAGGGTTGCCGCGCTGTGAGAAATTCCCGGCTTGAAGATTGCCAAATCGGCCCGGCGCCGCTTTCCACCGACCGTAACGGCAAAATCTCTCTCCATATCCTCGACGGAGATTCCGTACTCGTGGAAGAGTGCGCGAGCGATGCGCTGACGAACCTGTTCTTTTGGGGTGTCCTGAAGACGATCAACACCGGACACGAAATCTAGAATGAATCCCTCCTGTACAGCGTTCTCCTCTCCTGTGAGATCCGATGCAGGGTTTTCATTTGCCTGCGTAAAGAGATTCTGTTCTTCAGACTCTGCCACGACGGCCGCAGCAGTATTGCCTCGCTTGGCTGGCATCCAACCCCCTATTTGAAACCGAAGATTAACCTTTGACGGTAACAGAACCAGGGCGCTGTTGCTTCTATGAATTCGGCTGCGCCCTACGGGCCTTGACTCCAATGGTGTTTAGTGTTACATAACAGTGTACACGGAAATGAGGACAATGAGCAAATCTTTTGGCGAGACCATCCGTGTGTTGCGGGAAGCGCAGAAAATTGGCCTTCGCACAGCCGCGGAGCAACTGGAAATTTCACCCGCTTATCTGAGCCGCATTGAGCGGGGACGCGAAAGGCCGCCCCGCCCAGAGCTTATTCGAAAGATGGCCACGTTATTTGGCGGAGATGCGGACGTCTTGTTCCGCCTCGCTCAGAGCACTGATCCCGAACTAGCCGGCTACGTGAACTCAATTCCCGGAGTACCGGAATTCCTCCGTACCGCGATGGCAGCTAAGCTGACGTCTCAAGATTTCGAGCACCTGACTGAGCAGATCCGAAGTCAGAAGAGCCGGCGACGCCATAAATAAATGCGGTGAGCCCGGTGCCATAGTGCAAAAAAGAATAGGGCGGAGAGTGAACGTGAGCAGGCGCATTGGAAAACGCGGAATGTACAAGGGAAAAGCTACTACGTCGAATCCCGCCCCGCAAACAGTGGAAAGTACCGGGCTTCGCATTGGCGCTTTCGACTCTTGTCGACAAGACCACCTCTTTATTAGCTATGCATGGGAGAACTGTGCGCTCGCCGATTGGCTCGTCCGGCAGCTTACCGCGCACGGTTATCGCGTCTGGTGCGATCGGTTCCAGATGCTGGGCGGAGAACCGTTTCCGAAGATAATAGATGAAGCGATCAAAACGCGAACTTTTCGGCTCGTCGCACTGCTTTCCAGGCACTCACTGCAGAAACCCAGTCCTCGAAAAGAGAGGACCCTTGCACTGAACCTCGCCAGGGAATGGGGAATCGATTTCATGATTCCCTTGAACGTCGACGGGCTAAAGCCTTCCGAATTACCTTGGGACTATTCGGATCTGACGTACATCCCATTCGAGGATTGGGCAGCAGGTCTGGATCAGCTTCTGCGAGCCTTGGTAAAGGCCGGAGCACCACGGCTGCTGTCAGAAGACCTAGGGCGACGACTGGCAGTCGAGACCTTCCTGCCACAGCATGTTATCGAGAATCGTGCAGAAACCCTTCACTCGAACTGTTTCGCTTTTGAGCGGATTCCTGAGAGTTTATACGTCATCAAATGGCACGAGGAGCACAGGAGACCCGATCTCGATCGTCTCTCGGTCGTCTGGCCTTACTACGAGGTGCGCGCTCAGGGCGTTCTCCTTGCGTTCTCGCTTCCGCCGTCTGAAGTGCCACAGGACGCCTACACGGTTGCCGATCGCTTTTTGTGGCGAGAGCGTGACAAGTTCCTAGGAGTGCGCTCCCGTGACATGGTATCGAACCTGCTCTGGCAGGCGTTAGCAGTTACCCTGGTCAGCCGCGGTCTCAAGCGAGACAACAGAGGACTGCTCTTTTTCCCGCGCGGTCTTTTGCGGAAAAACAAAATCAAATATGTTGGACGCCGCGGTCGCAGGACCTGGGTTTCCGTTGTCGGGGAGAAGCGGTTTCGGGGACGTCCCTATCGATATTCACTTGCGCCTGATTTCCAGATTCGCCAGGACATGGGGCAAGACTTTGTCGCGCAGATGAAGATCCGCGTTCTCCTCACTGATGTAAAAGGCAAGCGATTAGATCATGCCACCAGCATTGCTCGGCGCAAACACTTGGCGTCAACATGGTTCAACCACCACTGGCTAAACCGTGTTTTGGCGATTGCATCATTCTTATCGAAAGGCCAGCCGAGAATTGTCTTGTCGAAGAAGGAAGACCCAGTGATTCTTGTCAGCGTGCCTATTTCTGGAGAGGTGTACACCGCGATCAATGAGATCAATTTAAAGTCCCTTCGACAAGAAGTTGCAGCAAGCACAACAGGCTGGGAAGACGGTGAGGAATCGCCTGAGGAGTATGCATGAGTGAGCCTTCAACGCTGACGAACGCCCGCGTGACTGTGCTACCCGAGCCTGAACTTGAGTTTCGATATGGCCAAAAAATTCACGATCCGCATGCTGGGTTGGCTTTGTTTGGACCATATTCTAGCGACTTGGGTTCCCATCCAAAGAGCGTCGTATATGGGGTGATCGGAGCGCCGAACGGGGTTGATGCTTTCCGGGTGTGGTCAAAACGCCTTCAAAATTCGATCGTTGAACCGCTGCAACCGAGGCGCAAGATGGGTCGCCTGATCACGCCGGATGACCGCAAGATGTATCTGCTTTGGCCACCATTCCCAGGTTACGAGGGAGCATTTGCATCACAGTGGCCTGTTGCAGGGTGGCGGCACGAAATGGATCGCGATCACCTTGTTAAGTTGGCAAATCAGAAGAATCCAAATACAAGAGCATATGACGTAGTAAGTGCCTACTGCGAGGCACTGAGCCGCGGAAAGCAGAGGGACGAGAACTTCCATGTAATGATTTGCGTCATTCCCGACGAAGTCTACGAGAACTGCAGGCCTACATCGAAACTGAAAGGCGGCAAGCAAAAGAAGCCGATTGAGGCCACCCCAAATCCAGAAGCGATGCTTCTGTCAGTGGATTTTCGGCGCCAGCTGAAGGCTCGATCCATGGAATTCGGGGTGCCTGTGCAGATCGTTAGGGAATCAACGCTGCGAATCGGGCAACCAACAACAGGGAATTGGCGGAATCTTACTCCTGAGTCCGATAGAGCATGGAACATGGGCAGCACTCTTCTCTATAAGGCAGGCGGGAAACCCTGGCGTCTATCGACCGCGAGGAAAGGTGTCTGCTACATAGGCCTGGCATTCCGCCGTACCGGCATGACGGATTCGAAGACAGCGTGTTGCGCTGCACAAATGTTCTTGGATACGGGAGACGGAATAGTGTTTAAAGGCGAGTTCGGGCCCTGGTACTCGCCGGGTGAAAAACAGTGTCATCTGGATAGGTCCAATGCTCAAAATCTTCTCGCCGGCGCGCTGAGAACGTACGCAGAACAGGGAGGAGAAGAACTCACTGAAATTTTCCTGCACAGCCGATCAACAATTAACGACGAGGAATTCGCGGGATACAAGAACGCCTGCCCGGAGGGTGTAAAGATTGTGGGCGTTCGGGTGCGAACGGACTTCAATGGAGTGAAGATGTTCCGTTCTGGAGAGTGGCCCGTCATACGGGGCACTTTTTGGAAACTGAATGATCGCACGGGTTATTTGTGGGCGAGCGGTTTCAAGCCGAGTCTATTGACCTACGACGGGTGGGAAGTTCCAACCCCCCTTCGTATCGATGTTGAACACGGAGACGCTGACCTCAATCAAGTCGCGACAGATATCTTTGGGCTTACGAAATTGAACTACAACACATGCAAGCTAGGTGACGCTTTGCCCGTAACCGTGGGCTTTTCTGATGCTGTAGGCGAGATTCTGATAGCCAATCCTGGCGTCAAGGCCATTAGTCCAAACTTTAAGTACTACATTTGACGGAGAGCGGTTCAATTTTGCTCTTGACTCCCAATGTGTTTAGTGTTACATAACACTATACACACTTGGCGCCCGCAAGAAGCGCGGGAAGGATTCCCAAAATGCCGATCTGACGGGAGGAATCATGGCTCGGGGCAGCATCGAGATTGGACAAAATTCAGTCCGTATTATCCAGCTGGAGGTTCCGGCCAAGGAAGTCGCAGATTTCTTGCGGGCTGTTCCTGTTGAAGAGCAGGGGTTCATCCTCACAAAGGCGATCGAGGTTGGAGTATTTTGCCTTGAACGCGGTCGCATCGCCCAGGACACCGACTTCGTTAAGCGAAAGATCTCAGAATTGTTGACGCATGTTGAGCAGGCGGTCGTTGGAATCCCAGCTAAGGCCGAGCTAGCCCTCGTACAGCAAATGGGAACCTTCGATGGACAGGTGTTGAGTCCAGTAAAGAAGCTAGTGAGCGACGCATCATCTGAAACAACCAAGCGGATCAACGAACTGCGATCTCTCCTTTCTGATGAATTGGACCCAAGGAACGCAAAGTCCACTCTTGGTGGAGCGCTTCAGTCATTGCGCGACTTGCTAAACCCCAAGAATTCGGATTCGATACAGAGCGCCCTCGACTGCGCCGTTAATAAGGCAACGGCCGAGAACGGTGCACTGGCGAAAGCAGTGAAAACCCAGGTCGAAGAAGCACTCAAGCCCTTAGTGACAGAAATGGATGGGCTGGCCAAAGAGATTCGAGGGCAGGAGGCGGCAGCCGAAGCACTTGAACAGACAACGCTGAAGGGAGCTCCCTACGAAGAAGAGGTCACGGGAGTGTTACAGGATTGGGCACAGTCTGTAGGTGCAGAGGTTTATCACGTCGGCGGTGACAACCAGCCAGGCGACATTATTGTGGTCCTCCGAGGAGACGACGTAATTGCCGACCGGATGACAATAGTCATTGAGGCCCGCGATCGTTGTTCACGGGCGATGGGGCGTAAGGCCATTTCGGCCGACATGGCGACGAAACTCGCGCAAAGGAATGCTGATGCGGGTGTATACCTCTCGCGCACCCAGGATGGTCTGAGTCTTCGAGAGATCGGAGAGTGGGCAGAAGGTCAGTGCGACTATGGCCCTTGGGTCGCTTGCACACAACAGCACCTCATCACGGCCGTCCGATTCTTAATTGTCCAGCGCCGGCTGGCAGCATTGCGGGCCGCAGCGCTCGAGCTAGATTCAGCATCCATCGAGCAACACGTAAAGACAATTCGGACATCGCTCGGGAGAGTTAGGACAATCAAGACGAAGCTGACCGAATTAGGGACCTGCTCCGACGTCATTGGTGCGCAGGCAGACCAATTACGGGAGGAAATTAAGGAAGCAATCACTTCGATTGAGGATGCGTTGCGCAGTGCACATTGCAAAAAAGCTGCGATGGGTACCTCGGCGCCGGTGCCTGAGGCACTTGCCGCAAACTAGGCCGACAATGCAGGTGGAACCTCCCATCACTGTTGTGCTCTCAATATCGGGCCATTATTATGCGCCTATGGCAAAACTGGGTGTTCAACAGTTTAAAAAACTTGGCGAAGGCCATCATCGCTGCGAATCCCGGTGGCATACGATACAGCGCCTCGGTTGACAGGATTAGCGAGCAGCACCCCGAGACTCTTAAAAACACGATTCATGGCTCGGTGTGGAATCTCGATGCGCTGTTCTCTATCACGATCAATGAAACCATAGAGCGTGAATGATTAATATCGGGAAACAGATCGAGGCGTCACCCCCGTCGCGCTCCTTGTTTATGACATATTGCACTAGCCTGCCGTTCTTCGAGCGCGACATCTTGCCCTATCTTCAACTGGTTGGCGATGGGCGCGTCACAGTTCTTCTTGACTGCGCACAATATGAGGCCTCGTTTTCCGATTTCGTTCGCGGTGCAGGAACCAGATATCGCGTTCACCCAGTTCGCTTGCCGCGCAAGTCTGCCAACTTTCACCCCAAGCTTTACCTACTTATGGATGGCTCCAAGGTTGATCTTCTGGTGGGCAGCGCAAACCTCACTCCTTCTGGTTTCGGTTTGAATGTAGAAATTATTGACCAGCTCACGATGTCAAATGAACGTCAAGAAGAAGCAGCCGCCATTGCGCAGTATGCCGCCATGCTTCGCCTCCTCCCAGCCCTAGACCCCCACCTACCGGAGCAAGTCGTTATGGAGATTGAAAAGATTGCCAATCAGGTGGGACGTTTCGGTGCGACGAGAGCAGAAAGCATAGCCGGACCCTGGTTTCTGCACACGATCGAAGAAACATTGTTAGCCCAGGTCAGCCGTTTGATTCCCCCGCCAGAAATCAAACAGATCACTGCAATTTCGCCGTTCTTCGATGATAGGAGCCAGGCGGTACTCGAACTGGCGGAAACCTATGATAAGGCCACAATTCGCCTGATCAAGGACGCGCAGCCTGACTCGCTGAATGGGCAGGCGTTAACGAAACTCGGCAGCCGCATAACGGTTGAGGAATTCGGGCGATTAGGGGACGAGGAAAAGCGGAGATTGCATGCAAAACTGCTTGTGTTGCAGTCCAACAGTGATGAATGGGTTGTAAGCGGCAGTGCGAACTTGACGCGTTCGGCGTGGCTCTCCTCTGCGATGTCCTCGAATTCCGGCAATGTCGAAGCCGTAGTCGTGCGCCGATTCACACTTCGTTCCACAGCTCGACTTCTGAAATCCATCAGCACAACGAAAGTTGACTACCACAACCTGCGTCGAGCTACCAATTCACCTACAAGCTCAGACGACGATTCTACGTTCACCATCATCGATGCTGAGCTTTCTGGCCAAGAAATCAAGATCCTAATAGAACCGCACGACGATCTCGATTACCACGGACGCTTTCGTGTTTACCTGGAGCAGACTGCTAGGCGCATATCAGTCACACCAGAAACAGTACGTTTCGGGAAGCGAATTCGTCTCACGGCTAGTGTTCGGGGCCACAAGCTTGATTACGATCAGGCGATATCTGCAACGGTCGAGGTCACGGCGCGTGGCAGACAGCCGGCCCGGGTACGAACTTGGGTAGCGATACCCTCCATGCTGGCATTCAATTCAACCCAGCGCAATGTTCGGTCTGCGGCTCGAGATGTCTGCCGAAGGGTATTCCCGCAAGACGAAGCCGCTGGAGTAATCGCAGACGCTATCACACGATTCCTTACCGATCTGGGCGGACTTGCACACGATCAGGGCGGCCACACAGCGCATGAGGAACCCACCAAACACGACACTGATTTCGACCGCGAGCTTTCCAAGCGCGACTTCGTCGTCAAGGATGATGCGCTCGGCTCCCTTCACGCGAGCCACGCACGCACTGCTCAGGCACTTGCGGGTCTCGCAGCTTTGTTAGAGAAATTACTTGTTGCAGCAGATGAGGTGAACGACGTCGCGGCTCCAGCCGATGATGTTGAGGAACGACGGCCGGAAGACGAAGTAAGCGACGAAACCAACGACGAGTGTAAGCAGCGTGAGGATGACCGCGAGAAGAAAGTGAAGCGAGCCGAGGAGACGTTGGATCAACTCGATACTGCTTTCCGCGACACCGTCAATGAGGCGTTGCGACAGCAGGTCTCTCAAATGGCGGTGCCCTTCCTTCTAAACCTGCCAAGTGCGGCGATTGCGTATGTTCTGTTGCATGCGCAGATTCGGCGTCGGCTCGAACTCGACACCGGCCACAAGATTGCACACGAGATTCGGGAAATCTTGCGGGAAGCTTTCTCGATTGATGGAATGACTCTTGGGGGATCTTACGGCTGGCTGGTTCGAGCGTGGGCGTCGGAACAATGTCGCCCCCAACTTGATGAAAGCCTGCGATCAGACGGTACGATCAATGAGTTGATTGCGTTCGTTGCGGCTGGCCTCGCCTTCAATGGGCCTTTGCGTGACAGCGACGCAGTTGCTCAAGGAATCCTCGCTGGCCTGCACCTTGTAACTGGTCGCGCTCCGGGCGAGAGCCTTGGAGATGAGGTGGGGAATCGCCTCGCCGCAGTTTCGCAGTCGTCAGGTGGCATTTTCGGGCTGCCAGAATTACAGGCCGTCATTGCTTCCTTTGACCCGGAGAGGTTGACCATCGTTTCATCAGTTCTGTGTTGGAAACTACTGAGGGCAATTGACGCGGCGGACGCCGATCCAGTACGAGTTTCCGAAGAGATCACGGAATTGCGAGGTCTGGCCCCAGAGCTATGGGCCGAATACTCGTCAATTCGAGCACGCTTGAGACCGCCACTCAGCCAAGCGTCTGCGATTGACAACGAGGTTAAGTGCGGCAACGCTAGGTGCCAGATGATCTTGCCTGGTGCGACTACTCAAAAACTAGCAGCTCCGCTGCCGGCATTCGCGCAATGCGATTTCTGTCATCGTATCCTCATCCCAGTAAACGTCAATGATGGAATCTCGGAACAGATCGTGCGTGGTCTCGAATCGATGACCGGGGTGATACGTGCCTGAGTTCCCAGACTGGACAGAATTCTGCAGCAATGAAACCGAGCATCGCGGCCTCGATCCTTTAGGGCTTGAATCTGTTGGAGCCAGCATAGTACAGAAACAGCTGCTGCCTGGAATCACGAACGCCACCCGCCACATTCGCTATTACTCATTCTTCAGCTTGGTTTTTTGGAAATTTTGGAACGGGAAAACAGAAAAGGCGCGTCTATCTGAACAGAGGCGCTGGAGAGTCAGACTTGAGAATGTTTTGCGCACCGCCACTCTGGACAAGGACGAGAAGATCCAAGCGTTGATCGGAGTGACCAAGGCAATCCGTATAGACGGCCTGCCAGCGAAAGCGAAGGTCCTGATTGAGGGCGGGAAGGCTGCAACGGCCTTTGTCCCCGCTAACTATAGTTCTTCATTTCGTGCCCTGGGGTGCGGGATGTGGGAGGACAAGAGGGGCGCGAGGCTCACAGCGTTTGGGAACAAACTGGCGCTTGCGTTTGATGAAAGCTTCGATCGCGCTCCAGGAGGTCGTCTCGCTCTCAAAGAACTATGTTCGGATGCGGCTCAAGTCTCAGTGGCAGCAATCCGATCCGCCGCGGATGCGATCCGGCTGCGACCCGTCGGCCCCACCGAGGCGGAGCACAAGTTCCTCCTGGAGCTTCTGCTACGCATAGAGACGGGTAATGATCGTGTGAACCCCTCATACGACATGGAGCGCTCGCGGACTTTAGCCCTGTTTATGGAAATCACTGATCAAGCAGACGGCACGTTATCTTCGGCTTCCGATCTTCACCAGATCTTCGCGACAGGGCAGTTGCCAAATCATCGCACGTTCTCCGTTCCGCCGGAGCTGCAACACAGTTTCGAGGTCTGGAAGCGATATCAGGAACGACAGTACGTCAAACTGAGCGTATACGCCTTGTGGCACGAGGTCGTACAGCTTCTGGGATATTCGGCTTTCAAGACAATGTCAGCGCAGCAACTGCTGACTCATTTCAGCATCGCACTGACAAATTCTGACGTGGCCGAGAAATGGCTGGGGAAACGCTGTCCGAGGCTGACAGTCACAGCTGCGCTCCAGTTACTGTCGCAACGGTTCAGCTTAAAACCGCGGGAGTTCGGCAAAAAGGCGATCGCCCTCGCAGAGATCCTGATGAACCTAAATACATCGACCGAGGACAGGGTAGGTTCGGCGGTGATCCTTCTATTGCTCTGCGGCTGCTACTGGAAAAGCAATGGTAGCACTCTCCCTGAAGGCCAGCTGCATAAACAAGGGGGCATCGAAAAAATCTCGCTTGAGACAATCAACAAGGATCTGGCCCAGTTAGCAGACGGCACAGTTGAGGACTACCTGCAGTGGGCAGTGGAAAACTACGTTCTGAAGCAGGCAACGAGGGTAGCAACTCAGAAACTGCCGGATTACCGATTCTTCATTATTCGCGATGAGGTGGGATATCGCCTAGTCAAGCGCCAGGGTCCGAGATCGTATCTCTCCTATGACTCTTCACGGATCGGCAGCGCGTTCGAGTTGATGACGGACCTGAAGCTGATGGAGATCAATGGCGCAATCACACTGACGGCTGCGGGTCTTAAAGTGTTGCAGAAATTGAAAAAGTTCCACCGGGGAATGAACGGGAATGCGGGGAATGCATCTGGCGTGTAGCGCCACTAGGAGAATAAGCATTTGGCCGGTCGACTTACATTCCAACAGCCGGCTGATCGTTCCCAGGCATCGAATCTTGATCGCTTCTGATGAGCAGTGTGCCAATTGTAGGCTGGAACACGCCATCAACGTGCTGCAGGATACGCTCTGCCCACGGCATCGCGCTCGAAATGATCGACATCGTGCGCGGACTAGGCATGCTCTGAGTCGTCGACAGTCCCGAACGTCGTTCATTCGGCTTCCTCTGCGTAGGTTCGCCTTCGCGGCACGAGTCTCGGTCTCAGCCGTCCAGTCTCTTCACTTATCTAGACCGAGCACGTAAGAGATTGCGCAATCGTGCCGAGCGGACGTTACAGCTTGTTTTGCGTCGATTGCTGCTGCACCAATCGCTGCCCCTGCCAATCCAGCAAGATGCAGGAGAGAGGTCCACGACAGGTCTCCAAAAATCTGTATCGCTGCTCCGCTTCCAAGGTAGCCGAGAGCTGTCTTTGCGATATTACCAAACAGTTTGCTGTATGCTCCATCCATCGCGTTCTTGAACTTGCGAGCTTCGGGGGCGATTTCAGTGTTCACGATTTTCGTAAGAGCCCCGGCATAGTCTCCGTCGGTAATACTGCTCTGCTTGGCGTGCAACGTTGAGAGATGCTCCAGAAAGGCTTCGCGAGCGCCTTCACTCTCTTTCCTGTATTTGACAACATCAACGAAGCTCAATTGCTCAAGACGCTCTGCTGGGACCAGTTCATCGAGAATGGCGAAGCTAAGGTCAGTCAGATGAACCGCCGAGCCGCTCTTCCCGAGTGCGCTAGCCGCAGATGCTGCCCTCACATATTTTGTACCAAGGAGCTTTTGGTAGACGGCTGAATCGGCGAGTGGGGTAACACCCTGATGCTGGCTCGCATTCAGCGCGAAGTTAACCATTGCGGAGCAGGTCGTCGCTTCGTGCACTAGAGATTTTGCACGCTCCTTTGGCGTCCGAAAACTAAAAGGCCTGAGGTCTTTGTCGTACAGCAATTCGTCGGGCTTTGCCTCGTTAAAATCGGTATCAACGTTGACGGCAAGAAGTTGCCGGAACACAGCCTCGTGACTACCCACCTCACCATAGTTCCCATGAGCAATCTGTTGGTCTCGAAATACTAAAGACTCGTCCAATCCCCTCTGAAAGCATCGCAAAAACTCGATGTCGTTGATGTCGCTCTTTACTTGCTCTAAGAACTCGCCCACCACAGGTCCGCCCTGTGGCTGATGGACGTAGAGCGGCACTCCTTCGTCCCGAAAAGATTGCTCTACCTGACGCATGGGGGATGCAGTGCCAATTGTGCCAAAATTCCCAAACATGAACGAAGGCCTGTCGATGAAATGAATCTCGTCAAAGAGGAGGATGGCTTTCTTGAGAGTCGCCTGTTCCGCGACCATGCTCGGGTAATAGAAAACGCTGACCTTGTCGCGCATAGTGCCCATTCTAACGCGCAGCACATACTCCAGATTGGCGGTCCAATTGGGTCGACGCTACCCCTTGTGGTGCCTAAGGTGTTTCCGGTAAAATAAAGGGTACTGGTTTTGCTGTAGATGCAAGCTCCGCTCTTACGATGCTCCAAAATCAGTAACCGCGTCTTTCGCATTTTCGAAACCAGAATTCACGAACTCCCGCGTGAGGGTTTCGAATGTTCACCGGAATTGAAGTAGACATGCTTTCCCTCGGCGATGCTGATTGCATCGTCGTCACGAAGTACGAAAACTCCGTCCCCCACCGCATAATCGTCGATGGCGGCTCCGGTTCTTCCGCCGAAGAGATTCTAGAGTTCTTGTTTAAGCGCGGCATGACGGACTTCTGGGCAGCAATCTGCACTCACCCGCACAGCGACCACGCTGCGGGGCTGATTAAGATTGTCAAAAATCCCCGCATACGGATTCAAACAGCCTTCATGCATGACATCCGCAAGCACATCGCACCCGATGTGTTGCGTCGTGCTGCTGCCGCAGACGATGGTGTAAACGAAGTAGTAGAGACCACCAAGGAATTAGCGGCGGCGTTCACGGGGCATACGCATCTTCGTCAACAGCCCATTGAGCCGTTTGCGGGTGGGTACATAGCTGACTGGCCAGCCACGACAGTGTTGGGTCCGTCGCTCGCGTTTTACACAAAGGCGCTCGAAGAGTCGACGAAGTTAGACCTTCCCCTTCCTGCACCGTATGCCGCACCGTACTCATCGGCTCTGGGCTCAATTCTGGGTGGGGTAACGGCCCCTACGCCCTCCCCTCTCTTCTCTGGTTTTGGGCGAACCGCTGCACCAACGGCGGTTTCTCCCGACTTCGCATCACTGCTCTCAGGTGCGCTTAGCAACTCCAGCGTAAAGGAAAAACCCAAAACTCAATCGTTCAACAACACGAGCGCAATTCTCGGCATTGTTTTCAATGGTCATCGTTTGCTATTCACTGCTGATGCTGGTGCTGATGCACTCGACGCCATTCCGCCCGAGTGGAAGAACCTGACGTGGATGCAGGTGCCACACCACGGAAGCGACGGAAATCTTTCCCAGGCAAACATCGAACGGTTCTGTCCCAGGTTTGCCTTCGTCTCGGCGTGCGGAGACTCAAGTCACCCAAGTCGCGCAATTGTGAATGGAATAATGAAAGTGCGTCACGATGCGGAAGTGTGCAGCACCCATGAAAACCATCACTTGTGGTATTGGAACGGCACTGTACCAGCCAGACCAGACTACGGACCCGTTACTGTGTTGAAAGCTACGGGAGATCTGAAGCCGATTGATTGGTCGAGCATGATTCTCGGTGGGGCGCGATGATTGAAAAGTTTCTGGACGCTTATGAGTTGAAAGCGAGAGTAGCGCCGGGTTTGATTCTCTCTCTGCCGTTGCTCGTGGTCGTCGTCTACGCGGCACCGATACTGAGTAGCTGGTCGATTTTCGCAGCCAGCGGTGTGTGCACTCTTGCGCTTCTCTACGGACTGAGCCTCGTCGTACGCGCCCGTGGCGGCGCAATCGAAAAGAAACTCTGGAACAGTTGGGGCGGACCGCCGTCAACTCGCTTCATGCGGCATCGTGACGCCACTTTCGGCAGGGACCTGAAGGAATCCATAGAGAAAGCGTTAGCAACAAAGTTCCCCAGTGCCCTAATTCTCTCGCCTGACGAGGAAGCAAAGAACCCAGGACGAGCAGACAATGCGATTGTCGATGCGTTCAGGCAAGTGCGCCAATTTCTCAGGCAGAATGACCCCGACGGCTTGTGGTCCAAGCTGAACATCGAATACGGATTCTGCCGCAATCTCCTCGGGTCTCGGATGATATGGGCTGGTATCTCTCTGGCTACCATGCTCTTCGCTATCGTGTTCGCCATTCAAACAGGGGCGCGAGCACTCAATCCAGCGTCAGCAATCTGTTTCTTCTCGCTCGTATGCTCGATATACGTGGGCTGGTTTGTTCTTCCGAGCACCGTCAAACGCATCGGCGATACCTATGCCGAGACAGCGTGGATGTCCTTCTTGCAGCACAGTTCGCAGAACGCCGCCGCAGTCGGGAAGTGACCTGCTGAGGCAACTACTGATGTTGAGACATGAATTCCAACTCGGAGGTGAGGATCTATGGCTGAGGTTACGGCATTAGGGTTTGAATACGCCAATCGGAGGGACAACACACTCGATGGACTGACAGCGACCCGCGAGAAATTGGCGGAGGCACTATCGCAGAACAATGAACTTCAAACTCAGAATAATGAACTTCAAAGTATGTTGAACAACGTCGTCTGGGCTTCCGGCTCCGTTGTCGTCGTCCTGCTAGTGGTCATTGTCGTTCTTGCGGCGACGAGGCACGTCACGTTTGTTGCAAGTGCGTAAGAATTGTGAGACGCGGTGGACGACATGGCTGAAAAAAATAGAGCTGAAGAGTTGCACGATGAGTACCGGAAAAAAGTATGGGAGGATACCAAGTCTGGCACTGAAAATTTCGACAAGTATCTTCTGACTTTTTCGAGCGGCGCACTCGGCCTTTCGTTGGCGTTCATTAAAGACGTCGCTCCAATCGGACAAGCGGTCTGGATTCCGTCGCTTTTCGCATCGTGGGTTGCTTTCTTACTCTGCATCCTGGTGACGTTGGTCTCGTTCCGAATTAGCATCCTTGCGCTTGAGGCAATGGTTCCGCATCTCAACGACTTTTATCTCAACGGCAAAGCCGATGCTTTCGACAAACACCGGGAAAACTGGCTGACAAAAGCCGTCGAATGGCTTGCATGGGCGGGGATAATCCTCTTCATCTGTGGTGTGTTTTTCACTATGATGTTCGTATACGCGAATATTCGGGAGGCGAAGCGAATGAGCGAAAACTCCAAGAAGAATCCTATCCGGGTTGAGGCGATGGACTTTGGTTGCAAGCCTCCTGCGATGACTCCGACGAATGAAGTCCCGAAGCAAATGGCGCAAGCAGCCGGGAATGACAGATTCGACGAAGGCTGTAAGCCTCCCGTGATGACTCCGGCCCGACCGCCAGCGCCTCCGCCGCAGCCGCAACCACCAGCACCGAAAAAGAGGTAGAGGAATGGAGAGACAATGGCGCGAGTGACTGACGGCTTGAAAGTAACGAAAATGACGCCAATCGAGCCTGACAAAGTGCATGGAGGGGTGAAGCCTCCCGGAATGACACCTACTCCAACGCAGAAAACACCAACACCACCTGCGCCCGCACCTCAGCCGGAGAAATCGAATGACAAGCAATGAGCAGGTCGAGAAGATTGTGACGGGCGATTTAGGGAAGGCGATAAAGCCAGCCGCTATGACGCCGATACCCGTCGTCAGCGGCGAAGACCGTGGACTGAAATCTCCACCGATGACCCCCGTACAGCCTGCGAATCCTGCACCTGCACAGGCCCCCGCAGTGCCTGTTCAAACACCGAAAAATGAAGTGGGATGAGATTATCGCGGCGGAACTCGCTTAGTCACTGTTCGCGCCACCATGACTTGCAGGAAAGAGCGATTTAGAATCCCACTCGGTCCACCATTCTCACGGTGCTGACCCTTTCGACCTATCAACGACTGACTGTTTGAATGCTAAGTCCGCGAGGAGCACGTGGTGTAGAAAAGGCTGAACTCAACGGCACGTTGATTCAGACAACAACCACGGAGGCTCCTCGAGGAATATGTATTACATCGGACTGGATGTGCACAAGAAGACCATCAGCTATTGCGTCAAGGACGCGAGCGGTCGCATCTGCCAAGAAGGGAAAGTGGGCGCGACCCGCTGGGAACTAGACATCTGGATCAAGACTCTTCCACAGCCCCGGACCGTGGCGATGGAAGCTACGATCTTCACCGGCTGGATCTACGATCATCTGAAAGCACACGCAGCAGCTGTGAAGGTCGCTCATCCGCTCATGTTGCGTGCGATCGCGGCAGCGAAAAAGAAGAACGACAGCATCGATGCCGCCAAGATCGCGGACTGCCTGCGCTGTGATTTTCTTCCCGAGTGCTACATGGCACCGACAGAGATTCGGGAACGCCGCCGAACGCTGCGGTATCGGCACCTGATAGTGCGGCAAATGGTCCAGATGAAGAACCGTGTGTCCGGCTTGCTGATGGAAACTGGGGTGAGCCACAACAAACAGCGATTACACAAAGTGGGTTATTTCCCGGAGTTGCTGGCGAACGCCGATGCGGTGAGCGCGAGCATCCGTCCACTGTTGCAGTTGAGTCGGGAGTCGATCACGCGATTGCAAAGGACCGAAGGAGCCATCATCCGCTCCTTGCAACGCGATCCGCTACTAGCTGAGAGAGTACGGCGGCTGCAGACGATTCCTGCCGTTGGCAAGGTCACCGCACTGAGCTGGGTCTTGGAGATGGGGGATATTTCGCGTTTCCGATCGATCCGACAGGCTATTAGTTACTGCGGGCTTTGTGGTGATGAAAAACGATCCGCCGACAAAGTAGCGCGCACACCAATCTCGAAGCAGCGAAACAAACATATTCAGCGAGTGCTCGTCGAAGCGGCGAAGTTGGCGCCAAGGCGGAATCCCGATCTGGCTTCGGTATATGAAAACGCACGGCAGAAGGGGAATGCCAATTGCGCAACACTCGCTGTAGCTCGCAAGTTGGTTGCATATCTCATGGTTGTAGATCGCGAGCAGCGAGACTTTGAACCGGTACGCGGGCTCGCCGGCATTGCGGCATAAAAACCGCAACGAAAGGAAAATCTCAAGATCGTAAAGCGCGCAGACTGCCAGGTCCCGCCCTGACCGAGTGAGCGACGGAAATCGAAACTTTCCTTAGGCTCCCCACTGACTGTTTCGGGACTGGCAGAGAACATCAACTCAATCTTCTGCGAAGGCCCTTGCGGGCCCGAGGCAGCAAATGGATGTCAGGTTCTGCGAAGGCAGGGACCACAGCCGAGAGGCACTGATGCGAGCTAAAGATCTTGACCGGGAAGTGCGCGCTCTCACGACCGCGCCTGGCCACGTGTGTTTTTCCTTGACAGAAGACTGGGTCGAAAATCACTTCCGTCATGCCGGATTTGTTAGAGGTTCGACTCGGTAGCCAAGGACTCTGAGTGTCCGGATCATTCTTGCTGTACGGCGTTGTCTGGACTGTTCGGATACTGCAGG
>Ga0335073_10001669_pt1 | contig 29839 bp, 27 predicted proteins | sample Lox_Sample_22_FD_207093 | JGI IMG/M metagenome (GOLD analysis project Ga0335073, IMG submission 207093) | Soil microbial communities from Loxahatchee National Wildlife Refuge, Florida, United States - Lox_Sample_2.2 | ecosystem: Environmental > Terrestrial > Soil > Wetlands | place: USA... | reverse complement strand
TGGGCTTCCGCAAGCACCCGCGCGAAGTCGTCGCCCACCACATGCTGAGTATCGGTACACAGGCCACCGCCGCGCAGCAAAACGGCCATCAAGATCCAAAACTGTCCAACCCCATCCGACATATCACGAAATATCGGATATACCCGCACATGCCGCCATAAGCCGGCGGCTGAGCATTACCAGTCGAGGCTAGGCTCCAGGCGTCACGACGAACTGCCGCAGCGATAGGTCCCTGAAGGTCACCGGGCCGCGCGGACCGGGCACCGCGTCCAGGTTGATCCCTGTCTCTGGCACCTCAAGCAGCTTGAACCCGTCGAGAAGCCGGGTCGTCGCGTTCCAGAACGCGCCGGTGCCCGTATACGCGGCGAGAAACTCCTGCGCCGCCTCGGCGTCCTCCGCCGCGATGCCGGCCGCCAGGCCGGATGTCTCCTCGTTGGCGATCGCGGCGGCCTCCGCCGGGCTGCCCGCCGGGGTGACGGTCACGGTGGCCTCGCGCTCGGTGTCGAGCGCCCACTCGTAGCCGAGCGGATGGTCATGCGGCGGGAGCGAGGCCTTGATGCCGAGGCCGCTCAGCTGCCCGGTAATCTCCGGCAGCCAGGCGTCCCACAGCTGCTTGTCAAGAAGCAGCAGGTTGAGCCGGTTGCACACGCCGAGCCGGTCAAGGCTGCTCGCGATCAGCGACGAAGCCACCGCCCGCTGCGACGACGAGTGGATGTAAAGCACGCCGCCGCCGTCGGCATGCGCCAGGGTGCGGACCCCGTGCGCCGCGCCCTCCGCGGCAAGCGCCCTGGTGGAGTCGCCGCTGCCGCGCAGGATGACAAGCGGAATCAGCTTCGGCTCGCGGACCAGCGCGTACGCGGCGGCCTGCCCGGGCACCCGGACAAGCTGGATTGCCGCCGGGTCGAGGTCCGCCGCCGCAAGGGAGGGCGCGATCACCTCGTCCGCCAGCGCAATCGCCGAGCGCAGCGCCGCGCTTCCGGTGCGCAGCACGCCCGCGTTGCGCGACTTGACGAACTGCGAGGCAATGTCTACCACGACATTCGGCCGGGCCTCGAAGTTCGCGCCGATCACGCCGACGGGGCGGCGGCGCTCGGAAAGCACCAGGCCACCGGGCAGGTCACGGATCCGGCGCGAGGCCGGCTCGGGCTCCACCCCGGCGAGGATCTCAAGCTGCCCGGCCATCGACTTCAGCCGGCCGTCATCAAGCCGGAGCCGGTCGCGGACCCCGGCAGGCAGCCCGCCGTCGGCTGCCGCCCGCATGTCCTCCGCGTTCGCGGCGAGCACCGCGGGCGCTGCGTCCCGCAGGGCGCGGGCCATCGCGTCGAGCGCGGCGTCGATCGCACCGTCCGTGGCGCCGGCCAGGCTGGGTGCCGCGGCCCGCGCCGCCCGCGCGGCCTTCCGCACGGCCTCGGCCGCCCGCGTCTCATCCGCTGTCATGATCCATCCCTCCGAGGACCGGGCTGTCTTCCTCCTGCTGAGGTTATCCTCCGCCGCCGGCATGCCTGCGGCGCGCCGGATCATCCGCTGGCAGTTTGCTGAATTGGCGCCGCCCGGAGCGGCAGTCTCGGTGCTGACCAGCCAAGGCTCAGGTGGCAACAGTCCGGAAACGATCGAATCAGCGGGCTCCTACCTGTCGGTGTCCCCGGCCCCCGAGTGCAGCGGTGGCGCGTCAAGCGGGCAGGACAGAGCGGGGCCGGCCACTTCCCGGCCGGGCGGCGCCGCCGGCTTCGCTTGCCGCGGCGGGTTGCGGATCGTCGCCGCCGCGAGGATGCCGCCGGCCGCCGCGACCGCGGCGCCGATCAGGACTGCGGTGTGAAAGCCCTGGGTCAGCTCGGCCGGGTGCAGGTACGCTTCGCCGGTGATGCCGGCCAGCGCCGGGAGCACGGCCACCGCGATGAGACTTCCGGTCCTGGCGACGTCGTTGTTGACCGCCGACGCGATGCCGGAATGCTCGGCGGGCGCGGCGGACATCGCCGTGGCGGTGAGCGGCGCCACGTTAGTCACCAGCCCGATCCCCAGCACCACCACCGCGGGCAGCACCTCTGTCAGGTAGTTCCCGCTGCCCTCTATCCGGGCGAATAGCGCCATCCCCGCCCCGATGAGCAGCGGGCCGGCGGTCATCTGGAGCCGTGGGCCGATCCTGGCGGAAAGGGCGGCGGATCTCGCCGAGAAGGCGAGGGTGATGATGGTCAGCGGGAGCAGCGCCGCTCCGGCCGCTAGCGGGCTGTAGCCGCACACGTCCTGCAGCACCACGGGGACCAGGAACAGGGCGCCGCCGAGAGCGGCGTAGACGACGAAGGTGACCGCGTTCGCAGCGCTGAACTGACGAGACCGGAACACGGCGAGCGGCAGCATCGCGTTCGCACTCCGGGACTCGACGACGCAGAAGGCCACAAGCAGGGCCGCGCCGGCGAGCAGGCTGGTCAGTACGGGCGGCGACGTCCAGCCATACGTTGAGGCCGCGATGAGCCCGTAGGTGAGGCCGGCGAGCGCCAGGCTGATTGTTGCCGCCCCCGGCACGTCGAGCGGCTTGGCGGGGCCGGTGGCGTGCGACTCGGGAACGCGCCGGGCCGAGATGACCACGACGGCGACGGCCACCGGCAGGTTGATGAAGAAGACCAGCCGCCAGGAGACGGCACCGATCAGCCAGCCGCCGAGGAACGGCCCGATCGCGGTGGCCGCCCCGCCGAGCCCCGACCAGGCACCGATCGCCTTCGAGCGGTCGTCCGATGTGAACGACGCCTGCAGGATCGCCAGGCTGCCCGGTGTCAGCAGCGCGGCACCCGCCCCTTGCAGCGCCCGGGCACCGATCAGGACCCAGGTGTCCGGCGCCAGGCCGCAGGCGAGCGACGCGAGCGCGAACCACACCGTGCCGATGACGAAAATCTTCCGCCGGCCGTACATGTCGCCAAGCGCACCGCCGAGCAGCAGCAGGCCGGCAAGCGGCAGCGTGTAGCCGTCCAGGACCCACTGCAAGCTGGCCACGGAAGCGTGGAAGTCCCGGCCGATCGAGGGCAGCGCGATGCCGACCACCGTGGCGTCAAGCGCGGCCATGCCAGACCCGAGCACCGTGGCGGCGATCACCCACCGTCCAGCGTGGCTGGCGTACCGCAAGCCGCCAGACGTGGACGTCACCGTGCCGCCGGCCAACCCGGGCGCCTCAGCTGATCACGGTCGCTGTGACCGTCGTGCGGCGCTGCCGCAGGTTGTCCCGGATCTGGTGGCCGAGCCTGCGGGTTTCCCTCCGGTTGAGCGCCGCGCCCGCGACCGCGCCGGTGAACAGCGGGGCAAGCGCGAAGGTCGACCGGCGGGCGCGGCCGGCGACGCGCCGCGTCAGCTGCCTGGCGAGCGGCGACCCGGCGATGAGCAGCAGCCCGCCGTCGACCTGGTACACGCCGCGGCGAGACGCCCACGATCCGAGGTAGGCGCGCGCCCTTTCCGTCCGGCTGCCGGTGGCCGGCATGCCGTAGATCTCGTGCAACTCCGCGATGAGCTTGATCTCGATCCCCACGACGGCGAGCGTGTCCGCCGCTATCTCCGCGGGGAACGCTGGCAGGGCGGGCAGCGCGGCCCAGACCCCTGTGGTCCCGCCAACCGCGGCCGCGGCCCGCGCGGCCCGCTCGATCAGCCGCTGCGCGATCTCGTCGTCGGACTTGCCGGGGAACCGCGCGCGCAGCGTGGCCTGATCCCGGATCCGCAGCCGCGGTCCCATCGCGATCACCTGCGACGTCAGCCAGTTCATGCCGGACGTCACGCTCCGGCTTGCGGAGCCGACGCTGCGGCGGGCGCTGTCCGCAACCTGGCGCAGCCAGGTGAAGATCCGCTTCCGTTCCTTCGCGCTTACCGGGCCGCCGGTCTCCATCTCGGAGAGCTTGACGGCGATCTCGGCCGCCTGCCGCGCAGCGGCGTCATCCGCCGCGCGTCCGCTGTCCGCACTGGCCATGTGAGCTACCTGCCATCCCCGCCGACGATGAGGCCACGGTTACCCGAGACCAACGTTACCTAGATAGATGGTTGCCCAGACATAGGAGATTACTCGGACACGCGCCTACCTCTGGGCGAACGGCCTGGTACGCGCCGCACAGGGGACCTGGCGACGGCCGCCACCGTGAGCACTCACAGAATGGCGGTACGTAACTTGCCTCGAACGCGGGGCACGGGCGGGCGACCTCGTGATATGAGAATAAGCACAACATGCATCCGATAGATCACAAACAGTGACACACAGGATCAACGGCGCGCTGACCCGAGACCAGCGGCCCGGACGGAGGGACGCCACGATGATTCCTGGAAGGCGTTGTCCCTGAGCACCCTCCCCCAGGAGGCGGGCGCGCCGCCCGGGTCCGTCGCACCCGCGCCGGCGTCGGCGGCCGTTGTCCGGGCCATCCCCGCGGCGGCCGCTCCCCCGCCCGCGGACCCGGCGGGCCCGGCGGTGACCGCCCCGGTGAGAGCGCCCCGCGGCCCGGGCGTCATGCCAGGCCCGTCGGCCGAGGCGATGACGAACAGCGTCATCATGGCCGCGACGAGCGCACCCGGCACAAGCGTTACCGCCGGGTGCAGCCGGACGATCGCCCCGGCGATCCGCGCCGCCGTGCGTGCCCGGTCAAGGCCGAGCGCGAGCGCCAGCTGGAGCAGTGGCAGCGCAGGGCCGACTCCGCGGCTCGCCTCCTGCCGCAGCCGCCGGATCACCGCCCTGCGCTCGCGGGCGGTGAGCCCGGGAACCAGGTATACCGTGGCTCCCGACGCGCGCCGCTCCGCCGTGCCGTGCAGTCCGGTCATATGGCGCGTTCCAGCGGAAAAGTCTCGATAGCGAATGCAAATCATGGCGCAGTCCGTCCGCACATGCCAAGCCCCCGTCCGCATGCGGAAAGCACGCGGAAGATAATGTTCTTCGTCCCGTCCGTCGCCCCGAAGGTACCGGCCGCAGGATGCAGGTTCACCGCGCGGCGCCCCCCGGTTGCCGTATCAGCAGCACTGAATATAACGCAACGGATTGCCGTGTTCACCGTAAATAGCAAACTTGCCCGCTTCGCGTCGCGGCCGGATGCCGTCTACCCTGCCTAGGGTGATCACTGGACAGGCCGACGCGGAGCCGGGCGGCACGGATACCAGCGCGGCCCCGCCCGCCGCCCCGCTCAAGGAGCGGCAGGCAGCGCAGCGTGCGCTGCTGCGGCTCCGCTGGGCGCTGCCTGCCGCGCTCGCCGCCGGCCTGCTGCTGGCCGCCGCGTTCGGCCCGGTCGGCGCCTGGCCCTTCGCGGTCATCAGCCCGGCGCTGCTGGTTCTCATCCTGCGGGGACGCTCGCTGCGCGGCTCGTTCACGGTGGGCCTGGCCTTCGGGCTCGGGTTCTTCTTCCCGCTGCTCATCTGGGTCGTCAACCTGGCCTGGTTCGCCTGGGTGGCGCTTGCCATCGCCTCGGCGCTCGTCTTCGCGGTGTTCGTCGTCGCGCAGCGGCTGCTGCTGAACCTGCGCTGGTGGCCGCTCGCGGTAGCCGGCTGGTGGGTCGCCGCCGAGGCGTTCAGGGACCGGTGGCCCTGGGGCGGCTTCCCCTGGGGCAGGCTGGCGATGAGTCAGGCCGGTCTGCCAACCCAGGGCTGGGCGGCGATCGGCGGCCCGCCGGTGCTCTCGTTCGTGGTCGCGCTCACCGGGACTACGCTCGCCTGGGTCGTGCTGTCCGTGCTGACCGGCGACCGCGCGGGACGACGGCGGCGTACCACGCTCGCCGCGGTGGCGTTCGCGGCCACGGCGGGCGTCTCGTGCCTGCCCGCCGCGCTGCCGCTTGACCCGGTTCCGGCGAACGCCAAGACCGCCGTCGTCGCCGCCATCCAGGGCAACGTGCCCCGCGCGCGCGGTTCGCTCGCCGAGCAGCTCAACGACCAGTTGACCGTCACGCTGAACCATGTCGTCGCCACCGACGACCTGGCCAGGAAGGTCGCCGCGGACAAACTGCCCGCGCCCGATCTCGTGATCTGGCCTGAGAACTCCACCGACTTCGACCCGTCCCTGGACCCGCAGATCTACAGCGAGATCGCGAGCGCCACCGCCGCCATCGACCGTCCGATCCTGGCCGGGGAGGTGCTGCAGAACCCGGAGCGCAACGCCGGCGTCCTCTGGCTGCCCGGCAAGGGGCCGACCGCTATGTACGTGAAGCGGCGGCTCGTTCCGTTCGGCGAGTACGTCCCGTTCCGCAGCCTCATCAGCAAGATCACCTCGCTGACCCAGCTGCAGCCGATCCCGTTCGTGCCCGGGCACAAGACCGTGGTGTTCGACGTAGGCCAGATCAAGCTCGGCGATGTCATCTGCTACGAGGTCGCCTTCGACGACCTGGTCCGCTCCGAGGTCCAGGCCGGCGCGAACCTGCTGTCCATGCAGAGCAATGATGCCACTTTCGAACGGGTGGGCGAGATTACCGCGGAGAGCAGCCAGCAGCTCGCGATGGCGCGCATCCGGGCGGTCGAGTTCGACCGGGCGGTCGTCGTCGCGTCCACGACCGGGTACAGCGCCATCGTCGCACCCGACGGACGGCTGATGACCACCAGCGGCATCTGGCAGCAGGCCGAACTCGAGGCAAGGGTCCCGCTGCTCACCCATGACACGCCGGCCGAGCAGGCCGGCGCCTGGCCCGAGTGGGCGATCGTCGCCGCGACGACCCTCGCACTCGGCCTCGCCGTCACCCAGGCCGTTTCCCGGCGGAGGCGCGGGACCACAGCGGAGCTCCCCCCGGCGAAGTCAGCCACGGCTGCCTGAACCCGGCAGCACAGGACACCGAGAGCTGCTCTCGCGTGGCGGCCGCCTGCTCCGGACAGGATTCTGCTGGCTACGGGTGCGTGCTGGTGACGCTGGACTGCTGGTTGACGTGCGACGTGGGCGGGCCGGAAGAGACCGCCAGGATCACGCCGAGCGTGAGCGCCAGGGCAAGCGGGATCAGCAGCGGGGCCGCATACCGCGCCGTGCGGCGGCGTCTTTCGCGGCGCCTCGCGCTGCTCGACCGGTTGCCGAAGCCGCCTTCGATCAGCGTCACGCTGGCTCCTTCCGCCTCCGCTCCCATGTTCACGCAGGAGCCAGCGTAACTCCGTTACTTAACAGTTATCGAGTGGATAGCAAAAGTTATCCAACGCATCACATTCGGTTAGCGCTGCGGACGCAGCCGCGTCAGCATGCCTCCCACAGCGTGGCGATCCCCTGGCCGACGCCGATGCACATGGCCGCGGCGCCCTTGGCGGCACCGCGGCGGCGCATCTCGTGCAGCAGGGTAGTGACGATCCGGGCGCCCGAGCACCCGAGCGGGTGGCCGATCGCGATCGCGCCGCCGTTCACGTTGACCCGCTCCGGGTCGAGCTTGAGCTCGTCGACGCAGGCGACCGACTGGGCGGCGAATGCCTCGTTCAGCTCGACGAGGTCCAGGTCCTCGACTCGCCAGCCGGACCGGGCCAGGGCGCGGTTCATCGCGGGAACCGGCCCGATGCCCATGTAGTCGGGGTGGACGCCGGCCGCGGACGCGCCGGCGTAGCGGGCCAGCGGAGTGGCGCCGGTCCTGTTCACTGCCTCTTCCGACATGAGCAGCAGCGCGGCGGCGCCGTCGTTCAGCGGCGAGGAGTTACCGCCGGTGACCGAGCCGCCCTTGCGGAACGCGGGCCGCTTGGCGGCGAGCTCCCCGAGCGTGATGCCCGCCTTGATGCCCTCGTCACTCGTCATCTCGCCGTTGGCCGTGGTGACCGGGACGATCTCGGCGTCGAAGCGGCCCGCATCGCGGGCGGCCGCGGCCAGCTGGTGCGAGCGCAGCGCGAACGCGTCCTGGCGCTCGCGGGTGATGCCGTACTTGTCCGCCACGTTCTCCGCGGTCTCGCCCAGGCTGATCGGCGGGTACATCTCCTGCATCCGCGGACTCACCAGCCGCCAGCCGAGGCGGGTGTCTGCCGTCTCCAGGTTCCGGGCCCAGGGCTCCGCGCTGCGCTGGACCACGAACGGTGCCCGGGTCATGGACTCGGTGCCGCCCGCGACGGCGATGTCGATGTCGCCGGCCGCGATCGCCCGGGCGGCATCGCTGACCGCCTCCATGCCCGAACCGCACAGCCGGTTCACCGTCGCGCCTGGGATCTCGACGGGCAGCCCGGCGAGCAGGACGGCCATCCTCGCGACGTTCCTGTTGTCCTCGCCTGCCTGGTTGGCCGCACCCCAGTAGACGTCATCGATGGTGTTCACGTCGAGCTGCCGGTTGCGCGCGACGAGGGCCTTGAGTATGTCGGCGGCCAGGTGATCGGGACGGACGTCGGCCAGCGCCCCCTTCACCTTTCCGATGGGCGTCCGACAGGCATCCACTACGAAAACCGGGCTCACGCTGACCTACCTCTTCTGCTACCTGGACAGCCGTCTGTTCCCCACGATAAGACACGCCCCGCCGGGCCAGGATTCCCTGGCCCGGCGGGGCGTGTGTGATACTCGCCGCGTTGCGCGGGTTAGTTGCGTGACTGGTTACATGCCGGACGGGTTCTGCTTCCGGTTCCTGCGCCCACCCTGAGCCTGCGTGCCCTTCGTCTGCCCGGCCATCGAGTTCACGGCCGTCGAGGCGGCCGCGTCCTTGGCCGTCTGCTGGGTCAGGTTGTAGGAAACCGCCGTGGCGACGCCGTCCCCGTTCAGGGTGACGTTGACCGGGTTGGTCAGCCCGTAGTTGGAGCAGCCCAGGTTGACAAAGGACATCGACAGCCGGTTTCCCATGAACGTGGCCAGGTTGTCGCCGATCGTTGCCACCGGGGTGCCGAAGTTGGTGTCATTCGTCAGGTCGAGCTGGTTCCGCGCGGGAGCGATGTTGGTCATGTTCTGGCAGAAGCTGGCCGCGACCGTAACCGGGTTGGTGTTCGCCGCGAGCAGCGGCTGGTCCACCATCGAGCGGTAGACGTTGGTCTTGGCGATGGACATGTTGCCGTCGACCAGCACCATTTCGTCGTTCGGCGGGATGAGGGCGATCGTGCCCTTCTGGTTGACCCGCGCGCTGAGCTCGTTGAGGACCTGCGACGGCGCGTCGGCCTTCGGATAGGTGGAGTCGGGCGCGGTGAACGGGGTACAGCCGTTCGCCGGGTCGACGAACTCCGAAAGCAGAGCGTCGTCACTGCCGTTGACGAGGGTCGTCGCGCCGGTCAGGGTGGCTTCGTTGGCCGGGTTGTTCTGCGCGGTCTGGCCGTTGGAGTTGATCAGGTACTGGGTGACCACGTTGTCGCTCGGGTCCTGGTCGATCAGGGCGAAGTCACGCGTGGTCTCGCATGCCTGGCCGTCACTCGCGGTGCCGTTGGCAGGCACCTTCAAGGTGCCCTTTGCGATGTCCGCGTTCGCGACGTTGTAGAAGTTCACCGCGTTACACGTGGAGACCTGGCCGATGACCGACTGGCCGAGCGCGTCAACGCAGTTGCCTTGCCTGGCGCCGGCCCCGGTAAGCACGAGGTTGGTGCCGTTGAAGCCGACGCTGATCTCCACCACCGAGCCGGCTGTGATGGTTGGCGCCGTAGGCGTGACGGCGGGCGTGGTGCCTGCCGTGACCACCAGCGGACTGTAGACCTGAAGCGATCCGTTCGGCGCCAGGATCGTCGCCTCGACGAAGGCGCCCTCCGTGCCGGCGTTGGCCATCGAGCAGCCGTCGCCGAGTTGCCACGGCGTGGCCAGGCCCGCCGCGCTGAGCGGGTTCGCGGGCACGGCGATCGTGCAGTTCATCGAGGTGGCGGCCTCGGCGGCGGTCTGGTTCATGTTGATGGCCGCGCCGGTGCCGTCGACCGGGTTGGTCGCGAGGTCGCCGAGCTGGAACGTGGCGACCTGGCCGCTGGCGAATGAGCTGGCGGGCGGCACGGTGGCCGCGCTGGCCCCAGTGCTCGGGGTGGCAGAGGCGCTCGCCGTCGCCGTCCCGGTGGCCGATCCCGTGGTGGTCGGCGTCGCCGTCGGGCTGGCGCTGACCGGGTGGTGCTGCCTGCCGAATGCGGACTGGTTAACGTCCGTGGTCTTGTTCTGTGAAATCGCGATGACTACACCGATCGTCACGCCTAGCGCTACCGGAATAGCGAGCGCGACCACGATACGCGCGACACGACTCCGTTGTGTTCGTCGACGCGTTACTGGCCGCTGGCCGGTGAGCATTCAATCCACCTCCGTGTCCGCTGTCCTGGCTCCCGGTCGATTACGCTAGACCTGCGAGGAAACGTCCATGGGGGAATGCCGAAGATTTTCTCCTGCCACGCTCAAAGTTATTATCCCGGGGAAATTATTGCCAAAATCTAACGTGCCTGATAGGACGTCGTAAAACGCTCCGATATCTGGCCGTTATAGTTGTCTGGCGCATCGGGCCGCGGGCAATCCGTAAGAACTCATCACCTTCTGTCACCGGCATCTAACGAATCGGAGCGGCGATTGTTACGCGGTCGTGACATCGGGTGCGGACCCGCACGCAACCATCCGAACGGCACGGACGTCTCTTAGGTAGACGTAAGAGACGTAAGTGGCTGTCACACGAAGTTTCCCGATTTGATAGATATTGGGCCTAAACTTTCGTTGGCTGCCTCATCCATGCGCCGCGACCAGCGTGGATGCGATGTCCGTCGAGTCCGTCCCGGTGTCACCGGGGCCGGCGATCTGACTAACCGTTGAGGAGACCGCGCAGTGTCGTTCTTGGGGAGTGTTGGTGGAGTGGGCCGGGCCGGCGCGACGCTGCTGCGGCATCGGATGATCTCCGGGACCGCCGCGAGCGCCGCCGCCGTCATCGTCGCCGGCTGCGCGTTCGCCGTGACCTCCGCCCACGCCTCCGGCCAGGAGAAGCTGGTCTCCGCGGGTGACAGCAAGCAGATCGGCAGGCAGGGCGCGGCCGCAGCCGGATCGCTCCGGCTGCTGTCGGTATCGCCAGCGGGCGGCACCCGCGACGCCAACGGCGGCGCCCCGGTCACGCTGACGTTCTCATCGGCGCTTTCGCCTTCGACCCCGCTTCCGACGCTTTCCCCGGCGGTCGCGGGAAGCTGGAAGGTGTCCGGCAGCACCGCCACGTTCACCCCGTCCGCCGGGTACCTGCCGGACACCACGGTCACGCTGAAGATCCCGGGCGGCAAGGACGGCATGACCGGCGCCGCCGCCTCGGCGGGCACGCTCGCGAAGGCGTCGGCCGTCACGTTCACCACCGGAAGCTACTCCATGCTGCGGCTGCAGCAGCTCCTCGCCCAGCTTGGCTACCTGCCGCTCACCTGGACCCCGGCCAGCGGCTCCGACGGCATCATTCCGGCTGGCGCGCCCGCGGCGGCCGGCTCGGGGACGGCGGCACCGACGTCGCCCAGCATGGACGAGCAGGTGTCCGACGCGTACGAAGCGCCGGCCGGCACGTTCACCTTCCAGCCCGGCTACCCGTCCCAGCTGACCAGCCAGTGGAAGACCGGCTCCGACAACATCCTCGTCGAGGGGGCGGTGCGGGCCTTCGAGTACAACCAGGGGCTCACCATGGACGGCGTGGCGGGACCAGCGGTCTGGTCGCACCTGCTGACGGCGGCGGTCAAGGACGAGGTCAATCCCAGCGGCTACAGCTACGCGCTCGCCACCCAGGACTCGCCGAACGAGACCCTCCAGGTCTGGCACAACGGCAAGCGCATCCTTGACACCGCCGCCAACACCGGCATCGCGGGGGCGAGCACCGTCGACGGTACCTTCCCCGTCTACGAGAAGCTCCAGTTCCAGGTCATGAAGGGGACCAACCCGGACGGTACGAAGTACGCCGACCCGGTGTACTGGATCTCCTACTTCAACGGCGGCGACGCGGTGCACTACTTCGACCGCGCCTCCTACGGGTTCTACCAGAGCCTCGGCTGCGTGGAGCTGCCATGGTCGCCCGCCAAGTTCATCTGGCCCTACCTGACCTACGGCACCCTGGTCACCGTCACCGGCCCGGTGGCCTAGCAGGCAGCCCGGGTCCCCCGGCGGCGGCCTCCAGTCGCGGCGCGAGCGCGACGCGCAGGCCCGCGGAGGCGAGCCTGTCGAGCAGCAGACGGCCGCCGCCGGCCCCGCTGCCCGCGCCGGGCGGCTCGATGCCGATAACCAGCGACCTATCGGGCCTGCGCAGGCCCAGCAGCCAGAATCCGCCGTCGGAGGCCATGCCCAGGGCAGCGTCGGCCTCGCCGGACAGCAGTGCCAGGGCGGCGTCCTCGAGCATGTCCGGGCTGACGCCCAGGATGTCCGACCGGATCAGCAGCATGGGCAGCGCCGCCGCGGCGTAGGCATCGGCGAGAGCGCCGGCCAGACGGTCACCGAAGGCGCCGACGCGCAGTCCCATGGCGTCGAACCCGGCGGACGGCAAGTCCGCCCCCGCTCCGCCGGCCGCGAGCAGCCGCCGCGCCACCGGGGCGGCCGCGACCGAGCCAAGCGTCTCACGTAGCGATGCCACCTCGACCGGCCCGGGCGACTGCACAAGCACGATGACCTGGACTGCCAGCGTGCCCGGCGCCCTGTCCGCCTGCCAAGGGGCCACCAGGCCGAATTGCGTCTCCATGGCGGCGACGCTAGCGACTTAGTGGTGATTTACCGCCGTTTTGTGCCTTACGGAAGTGTGACGGGCGGAGGCCGCGCTCCCGCCCGGCGCGCCCGTCCCTGATACCGCGGGCCGTGACGCGGCGGACCGGGGGGCGGCCGGCCTCGGCGCGGCGGGCCGCGGCACCGCCGGCCGCGACACGGCAGACGGCGCCGGACGGGCAAGGGGCAGGCTGATCGTGAACTGGCAGCCGGGTCCCGTGTTATGCACGCCGATCTGGCCCGAGTGCGCCTCGACGATGCCCCGGGCGATGGACAGCCCGAGCCCCGCACCGCCGGACGGGTCGGGCGTCCGCGCGCTCTCGCCGCGGAACGCCACGTCAAACACGCGAGGCAGGTCGCCGGGGGGGATCCCGCCGCACTCGTCGGCCACCGACACGTACGCGAGCCCGCCGCGGATCTCGCCGACGACCTCGATCGCCCCGTCCCGCGGCGTATGCCTGATCGCGTTCGTGACCAGGTTCCTGATCGCCCGGCCGAACTCCGCATGGTCGATCAGCACGGCCATGCCCGACGCGGCCGCACCGCCAAGCCTGACGCCCTTCGCCCGCGCGACCGGCTCGGCGCTCGCCATCACCTCGGCGATCAGGTCTTCGAGCCCGACCAGCCGCGGCGACAGGCGGAGCGTGCCAGCATGGATCTTGGACAGCTGGAACAGGTCGTCGATCATCCCCGCCAGCCGGTCCGTCTCCACCCGGATCTGCGTGTGGTAGCGGCCGACCTCACGCGGGTCCGTGACCACCTGGTCTTCAAGCGCCTCGGCCATCGCCCGCAGCCCGGCAAGGGGCGTCCGCAGGTCATGGCTGACCCAGGCCACCAGCTCGCGGCGGCTCGCCTCGAGGGCCTGCTCGCGCGCCCGCGCCCGGCCAAGCCGGTCGTGCGCCTCGGACAGCCCCCGCGACAGCCCGGCCAGTTCGGTCGGCAGGGAGATGGCCGGCGGGGTGTAGATGCCGCTGTCGCCGACCTCACGCACCGCACCGAGCAGCCTCCGCGTTGCCCGGGTGACCGACCTGCCGACGACGAGCGCGACCGCGAAGCCGGCCACCCCGGCGATGCCCATCAGCTCGAGCATCACGTCCCGGTCACCCACGTTGAACATGAGGAAGGAGATCGCGGCGACCGCTGCGAGCGCGGTGACCACGGTCACGAGCGCGACGAGCGCGACCTGGAGGCCGATTGACCGCCGTGCGAGCAGCCGCTGCCCGACAACCCCGCTGGCCGTGGTGAGCATGGCGGCACCGACAACCCACTCGGTGATGTGCTCCAGGTCCATGGTCGCGACGTGCGGCATCACGTCGGCCAGGTGGGCGGTCACGCGGGCCCCGGCTCGTACCGGTAGCCGACTCCCCATACGGTAACGATCCTTCTTGGCACCGTCGGGTCCTCCTCTAGCTTCTCCCGTAGCCGCCTGACGTGCACGGTGACCGTTGACGTGTCGCCGAAGTTCCAGCCCCAGACCTCGCTGAGCAGCTGCTCCCTGGTGAACGCCTGCCGCGGGTTGCGCAGCAGGAAGACCAGCAGGTCATACTCCCTGGAGGTCAGCTGCACGAGCTTGCCGTTGATCCGCACTTCGTGCGCGGCCAGGTCCACCACCACGTCGCGGTCGGCGATCGTTCCCTGGCTCTGGCCCGCGTGATCCGGCTCGTCCGGCCGGCCGGCGATCCCGGCGCCACGGGCGCGGCGGAGCACCGAGCGGACGCGCATCGCGAGTTCGCGCGGGCTGAACGGCTTGGTCACGTAGTCATCCGCGCCAAGCTCGAACCCGGCGAGCCGGTCCGTCTCGTCGCCGAGGGCGGTCAGCATGACCACCGGGATCGGCCAGCGCTCGCGCAGCCGCCGGCAGACCTCGAGCCCGTCGATACCCGGCAGCATCAGGTCAAGCACCACGAGGTCGGGACGCTGCTCGGCGATTCGCCGCAGTGCCTCGTGCCCGTCGTGTACGCACTCGACGGTGTGTCCGTCCCGGACTAGGTAGCGCCCGACGACGTCGGCTACCGTCGGGTCGTCATCGACGACGACGATCCGGCCGGGCAGATCTGTATTGGTCACCGCTACACGGTATTTCGTCCCGTGATGTTGCTGCTGCATAAAACCGTTAAAACGTCAGCACACCGTAAGGTGCCGCCGCTCGCCGCACCCCGGTACCCGGCGGCAGCGGCGGGAGCCGGCCGCCGCCGCGTCTCACGGCACTGGCCGAGACTCAGCGGTACTGGCGGCGGGCCGGGCCCGGCCGGTAACCGGGCTGCTCAGCCGCTGCCTGCCCCCACGGTTCCGCTTCCTGCCCCCACGGTTCCGCTTCCTGCCCCCACGGCTCCCCCGTCTGCTGCCCGCGGCCGCGCGGAGCCTGGGTAACGGGGCGTCCTGCCCGGGGATCGCGCGCGGCGTACCGGCCGGGAGCCGCTGCTCCGCCCGGCGCGGCCGGGGTGTCCGGGCGGGCCGCCGCCACCGGGATGTTCCGGCCTACCGGACCGGGGGCGGCGGGCACGCCGCGGCCCGCGGTCCTGCGGCGGCGGACGAAGAGGGCGACGAGGACGATCGCCAGGAGGCCGGCGATGGCGTAGGTGGGGCCGTGGAAATCGTTGGCGACACGCTCCCAGTTCGCGCCGAGTGCGTACCCTCCGATGCCCAGGGCGGCAGTCCAGGGAATCGCGCCGAGGATGGTGTAGACGCCGAACGTGCCCGCCGGCATGTCCGCGAAGCCGGCGGGCAGCGAGATGAACGTGCGGATCACCGGGATGACCCGGCCGACAAGCACCGCGACCGGGCCGTGGCGCTCGAACCAGGCGGTCGCCCGGTCAATCTCGTGCTCGCGTACCCCGACGCGCCGCCCCCAGCGCCTGATCGCCGCCTGCCCGGCGTACCTGCCGACCGCCCAGGAAGCGTAGCTGCCGGCCAGGCTGCCAAGCACCCCGGCGACGACCACGCCGATGAGCAGCGGATGCGCGCCGGCCACGGCCCCGGCCGCGAGAGCGCCGCCGAACATCATGATGACCTCGGACGGCACAGGAATGCAGGCCGACTCGGCCAGCATCAGCACGAATACCGCCAGGTACCCGTACTGGGAGATCAGATGCTGCACAAGCCGTTCCTTCCTGCGGGCCGGGGACTCAAGCAGCCCGCTACAGCAGGGTAGGAAATCATCTCCGCCGCAGGACGGCACTTCCGGCAGAGCGATCGCGCAATTCTCTCGCACCGTGCTTGCCGGCCGCCGGTACTAGGCCGACGGGCCCGCCGGCCCCGGACGGTCTTCAGGAAACAGCAGGTGCACCTGGATGGCCGAGACGCAGGCCCGGGCCTGGGAAAGTATCCAGGGGATCTTCGCCTGCGGAATGACCTCCGGGGTCGCCCGGACGGCGAGGGCGAAGCGAACCCGGCCGCCCCGGTCGAGGACAGGCACCGCGACGGTCCGGACGCCGACCGCCGATTCTCCGTCGTTTACCGCGTACCCGGCCTTGCGGACGCTGGCCAGCTCGGCGACGAACCGTAGCGGGTCCACGATGGTCCGCTCGGTGAGCGGGCGGAGCGGCCCGAGATCGTTGATCTCGGCTGTGCCCGGCCGGTCCCAGGCAAGCAGTACCTTGCCGAGCGAGGTCGAGTGCAGCGGACGGCGCAGCCCGGCCACGTATTCCGGGCGTGTCCCGCCGCGGGCGACGATCAGCACGTGGTCACCGCTCCGGATCGCCAGGTCGGCCGTGGCCCTGGTGACTCGCGCCAGGTGCTGGAGTTCCGGCACGACCCTCGGCAGCCCGCGGTCGTTGTAGGCCTGCAGCCCGAGTTCCACCATCGTCGGGCCAAGACGGTAACGGAGGGTGGTCTCGTCCAGCTCGAGGAAGCCGGCCGCGAACATCGTCCGTGCCAGCCGGTGCGCGGTAGAGGTCGGCAGGTCCATGCGCCGTGCGATGTCACTGGCGGACAGCGCCAGGCCGTCGCCCGGGAAGGCCGCTCCCGGCGCGACGTCCTCGCCGGCGAAGCAGCGCAGCACGCCGAGCGCACGCTCGATGGCCCGCGCCCCGGCAGGAGGTTCCGGCATCGGCTCTCTCAATCTCGATCTTGGGAAACCCTGGCAATCTTAGCGGGATTTGTATGTGCACGTCGGCGGCGTCACAACTGTAAAGTTGCCCACATCATGGAATCTCTATTGATCTGGTCGGAATAGTTGGCAAGGCTATGCGGCATGCCCGAGCACGACACGATCTGGTTCACCCGCTGTCCCGTCCCGACCGCCACCGGTATCGCGGCGGATCTCGGCTGGCTCGACGCCGAGTTCTCCCCAGGTGGCATCGCGGTCCGCTCCCTGCAAGATGTCTCCCGCGACGAGGCGGCCGACTTCCACTACACCCACGCGCTTGACGGCCTGTTCCGCGAGGGCGGCAACGTGCCGGCACTGTGGGCCAGGTCCCGCGGCGAGCAGACCCGCCTCGTCGGGCTGACCTGGATCGAGGAACGCCAGGTCATCCACGTCAGGGCGGACAGCGCGATCAGCGAGCCCGGTCAGCTGAAGGGCGCGCGGCTGGCGATTCCGCGGCACCAGGTCGACATCGACTTCTGGCGCGCGATGGCGCTGCACGGCTTCGCAGGCGCGCTCGGCCTGGCCGGGCTCACCCTGGCCGACGCCGAGCTGGTCGAGGTGCCCGCCGGCCCGCGGGCCGAGGGCCGGGACCAGGCCGGACCGGCCGCCAGCCGGGCGGCAGGCCAGTGGGAATCCGAGCTGGCCGCGCTGGCCCGCGGCGAGGTCGATGCCGTCTACACCAAGGGTGCGGTCGCGGTAGAGACCGCGCAGCGCAACGGCACCAGGATCGCCATCGAACTGGACCCCGTCCCGGACAAGCGCTCCCGGGTCAACAACGGCACGCCCCGTCCCATCACCGTCCACCAGCGGCTGCTCGACGAGCGGCCGGACATCGTGGTCCGCTTCCTGTCTGTGCTCGCCCGCGCGGCCGACTGGGCCGCGGGCCACCCCGGGGAAGTGGCCCGCATCCTGGCCGCCGAGACCGGGGCCGGCGCGGCCGGCGTCAGCGGTGCCTACAAGCACGCGGGACAGTTCCGTGACCTGCACATCAACCTGTCCGCCGAGCGGCTCGACCTGCTGGCCGAGCAGGAGCTGTTCCTGCGCACCCACGGCTTCCTCGATTCCCCCGTTGACATATCCACGTGGGCGGACCACGCGCCGCTGCACGCAGCACTCCAGGAGATCCACCGATGATCCGTCCCGCCACCCGCCGCGGCGCCGCCGCGATCGCCGCCGTCGCCGCCGTCGCCGCGGCAGCCGGCTGCAGCTCCTCGTCGAGCAGCCCCGGCAACGCCATCACCCCGACAAGCACGGCGAGCGCCGTGGCGACCACCAGCAGCGGCGGGCTGATCCCGGTGCGGATCCCCGACCCGGGCAATGCCGGCGTGCTCGCCGTCGGCAAGAAGGACGGCAGCCTGGCCGCGGCGCTGGCCAAGGTCGGCGCCAAGGTGGTGTGGACCGGCACTTCCGGCCCGTTCGCCCCGGCGGCGGTTGAGATGGCGGCGAACGAGCTCGACTTCGCGCAGGGTTCGATCACCTCGGCGGTCACCGCCCTGGCCGCGACCCCGGTGTTCGAGCTGTTCGCTCAGCAGTCCCCGGACAAGATCGGCGAGGGCATCCTGGTGAACTCGAACTCGCCGATCAAGACGATCCAGGACCTGATCGGCAAGACCGTGGCCGTCAACAAGGGCGGCACCGGGGAGTACCTGCTCCGCAGGGCGCTGGCCGCGGCCGGCATCCCCGTGTCCAAGGTCAACCTCGTCTACCTCAACCCGGCGCAGACCGCTCCGGTGCTCAACTCGGGCAAGGTCGACGCGTGGGCGACCTGGGCGTCCTACTCGGTCGCCGAGGTCGGCCTTGACAACGCCCGGTTTGTCGCGACCGGCGGCCAGATCGGGTCGCAGAACTACTCCGTCTGGGCGGTGCGCACCGGGTTCGCGAAGCAGTACCCGCAGGTAGTCGCGGCGTTCTACGACTACCTGCACACTGAGGGCAGCAAGCTTGTGGCCGACCCTGACGAGTTCATCAACGTCTTCACCAGCACGGGCCCGGAAGCACTGAATCCAGCGGAGACCGCCTTCGACGCGAAGGACACCGCCGCCCTGGGCACTACCAACACGATCGGCTCCAGCGTCGCGAGCCAGTTCCAGAACGTGGCCAACTTCTTCGCCTCGGAAGGTGTCACCAAGTCCGCGGTCACGGTGGCGCCCTACATCATCCGGCCCGGGAGCGCCGGATGACAGCGGTAACCGGGGCCGGCCCCTACCCCGGCCTGGTTACGCCGCGGCCTCAGCTAGCGCGGCCGCGGCGGGCCGGCGTGTCTGCCTCGCTCCGGGTCCTCGGCCCGCTGGCCCTGCTCGGCGTGTGGTGGGGCGCGAGCGCGAGCGGCGCACTGAACCCGGCCGTGCTCGCCTCGCCGCGGCAGGTCGCCACGGCGGCCTGGCAGCTCTGGCAGAGCGGGCAGCTTCAGTCGGCGATCGGCGTATCCGTGCTCCGCGCGCTGACCGGGCTGGCGTTGGGTGTTTCCGCCGGGCTTGTGCTCGGCGTCATCACCGGATTCTCTCGCCTCGGCGAGGAGCTTTTCGACTCCCCGCTGCAGCTGCTGCGGGCGCTGCCGTTCCTGTCGCTGGTGCCGCTGTTCATGGTGTGGTTCGGGATCGGCGAGGCCGCCCGGGTCATCCTGATCGCGGTCGCGACCGTGTTCCCGATGTACGTCTCGACCGCGGGCGGTGTCCGCAACGTGGACGCCAGGCTGGCAGAGGCGATGCGCACGTTCGGCCTGAGCCGGCTGGCACTGGTGCGCGAGGTGGTCCTGCCGTCCGCGCTCCCCGCGCTGCTGTCGGGCCTGCGCCTGTCCATGACGCTCAGCGTGATCGCGCTGATCGCCGCCGAGGAGATCAACACCACGAACGGGATCGGCTACCTGATGACCCAGGCGCAGACGTTTTCCCGTACCGACATCCTGACGGTCTGCGTGCTGATCTACGGGCTGATGGGCCTGTGCGTCGACCTGTTCGTCCGGGGCGCGGAAAGGCTGCTGATGCCCTGGCGGCCGCCGCGGGCGGCGCGATGACCGAGATCGCGGTGCACATCCAGGGGCTGCGGCGGGAGTTCGCCGGCCGCCGGGTGCTGGACGAGGTAAGCCTCGAGATCGGGCGAGGCGAGTTCGTCGCGCTGCTTGGGGCGAGCGGCGCGGGCAAGACCACGCTGCTGCGCATCCTCGGCGCGCTCGACCGCGCGGACGCCGGGACCGTGCTGGTGCCGGAGGCCCGCACGATCGTCTTCCAGGAGCCGCGGCTGGTGCCGTCGAAGCGGGCACTGGCCAACGTGCTCGTCGGCCTGCCCAGGACGGCGGCCGGCCAGGAGCGCGGCGGACGCGCGCTCGCCGAGGTCGGGCTCGCGGGCCACGCCCGGGCGTGGCCGCACACGCTGTCCGGCGGCGAGGCTCAGCGGGTCGCGCTCGCCCGCGCGCTGGTCCGCGAGCCGGAACTGCTGCTGCTCGACGAGCCGTTCGCCGCACTCGACGCGCTGACCCGGCTGCGGATGCAGGACCTGGTCGCCGAACTGTGCCGGGCGCACCGGCCGGCGGTGCTGCTGGTGACCCACGACGTGGACGAGGCCATCCGGCTCGCGGACCGGGTGACGGTGCTCCGCGCAGGCAGGCTCGTCACCGACGAACGGGTCATCGCGGCCCGCCCCCGCGACCCGGCCGACCCGGCGTTCGCCCGGCTCCGCCGCAGGCTGCTCGGCGACCTCGGCGTCGAACCGGCCAAGGCCGGCCCGGCGGGCGAGGCCAGCGTGGCTGACAAGACAGAAGAACCCGTCAAGGAGCCGATCTCATGACCGCCCGATTTCACCTGTCGGTGCCGACAACGCCGCCGGCAGCGCCCGCGCGGCTGCCGGGATTCATCACCGACATCCGCCCGCAGCCGAAGCTGCGCGAGCAGCGCGCCGTCGCGCACGCCGCCCGGCTCACGGGCCTTGACGGACTGTACGTGCCGTTCGATCCTGCCGGCCTCGAGTCGCTGGTCGTCGCCGGCGGGCTGCTGCGTGAGGCAGCCCCGCTCGAGGTGACCGCCGAGTTCCATCCGGCGATCGCCAGCCCGGTGTACGCGGCCAAGCTGACCGCATCGGCGCAGCGGTTCGCGGCCAGCCGGCTGAACTGGCGGCTCGCCGTCGACCTCGACCCGGCGACTGCCCGGGCGCACGGGGACTTCCTGCAGGAAAAGGACCGTTACGCCCGGGCGGCGGAGTTCCTGACCGTGGCCAGGGGCGTGTGGGAAACGCGCGGCTACAGCCATGAGGGCACCTTCTACCAGGTGCTCGGCGGCGGGTTCCCGGTGTCCCGCTCGGGTCCCCGGTTCCCGAGGATCTACCTGTCCGGCACCTCGGCCGCAGCCCTCGCCTTGTCCCAGGCGCACGCCGACGTCCACATCTTCACCCCCGGTGAGGACCGCGGTCTGCGGCCGGCCGGCGTCACCGTCGGACTCGCCCTTCCCGTCCTGGCCCGCGAGGACGACGCGGAGGCCGCGTTCGCCGCCAGGCGGGCCGGCTTCGATGCGCGGCCCGGCGCGGTGACCGGTTCGTATGAGCGGGTCGCCGGCGCCCTGGCGGAGTACGCGGGGCAGGGAATCGGCGAATTCTTCCTGCGCACGCCCGACCCCGTCACCGACGGCTACCTCGTCGGCCAGCATGTGCTGCCGCTGCTTCAGAAGGAGACCTCCCATGCCGGTTGACATCTACTGGCGCATCTCCATGGAGGGCGAGCCCGCAGCGCTGCGCTACGGCACGGCCACCCGCGGCGGGTTCGCCCCGCACAGGGCAGGCAACATCGCACCCCGCCCGGACGCCAGCGATGCCAGCGGCCCCGTCGACTACATGGCCGAAGTGGTCCGGGCGACCGAGAGCTCCGGCTTCGTCGGCGGCCTGCTCCCCTCGTTTCCCGAGACCGACGATCCGTGGGCCGCCGCCTCCCAGCTCGCGAGCCAGAGCGAGACCTACCGGTTCATGATCGCCTTCCAGCCTGGCTTCCTGCATCCGGTGCAGGCAGCCCGGATGTCGGCCACCCTGCAGCTCGCGACCGGCGGACGGGTGGTCTACAACATCATTTCCGGCGGCGGCGGTCCGCAGCAGCTGTGGTGGGGGGACAAGGTCGCGCACGACGACCGCTATGCCCGTACCTCGGAGTTCCTCGACGTGCTCAAGGGGATATGGAACAGCGCAGGCTTCGATTTCAGCGGCCGGTTCTTCCAGGTGGAACACGGCTCGCTGGCGGAACCGCTACGCGACCAGCCGTTCCCCGAGATCTTCTTCTCCGGTTCCTCTCCGGCCGCGATCGACGCGGCCGGACGGCACGCCGACTACTACCTGTCCTGGCTTGAGCCGCTCGGCCCGCTGACCGGGAAGTTCGCAGCGGTGCGAGAGCACGCCAGCGCCAACGGCCTCAGATCTCCCAAGTTCGCCGTCCGGGTCGATGTCCTGGCGCGGGAGACCGGGGAAGAGGCGTGGGACGAGGTCCGTCGCGGCTGGGAGCGACGGGACGGCCGCCGCACCGGCGAGGCCGGCGGCAAGAAGAAGGCGGGCGAGTCCGTGGGCTGGGCGCGCAGCCAGCAGTTCGGTGCGGGCAACAGCGCCGGCGACTACCGGGAGCTGGAAATCGCGCCGAACGTATGGGCCGGCTTCGACCAGCTCCGGCCCGGCCCCGCCTTCGGCCTGGTCGGGGACTACCACCAGGTCGCCGAGCGGCTCGACGAACTGATGAACCTCGGCGTGGACTCCTTCATCCTCGCCGGTGTCCCGCACCTGGAAGAGGCCCGCCGGGTCGGCAGCCGGGTGCTGCCGCTACTGAAAGGACGAATCTCATGAGCGACCGGCTGAAGGTCGGCTACTTCCCGCAGAACAACTCGCTGTGGGTGCTCCGGCACCGGGGCATCCTGGAGCGGGCCGTCCCTGACGTCGAGTGGGTGAACCTACGGCACCTGCCCGCCGGCGAGAAGGTGGACCCCCTGGCAGGCCTGCCGTCACAGCACGGCGACCACCTCTTCGACGGTGGCTACGACTTCATCGGCACCGGCTCCACGCCGCCGGTGACCGCCCAGGCCAAGGGTCACGACGTGGTGTACGTCGCGATCTCGGGCCCGCGCTACGAGAACGGGCGCCTCGTCGTCCTCGACGACTCGCCGGCCAGGTCGGTCGCCGACCTCAAGGGCAAGCGGGTGGCCCTCGGGCACGGCTCCTGGCAAACGACGCTGCTGCTCCTCGCACTGGATCAGGCGGGCCTGACCTGGCAGGACATCATCCCGGTGAACGCCTACGACAACGCCGCAAGGCAGTTCCTGTCCGGCGAGGTGGACGCCTGGGTCGGTTCCTACCCGTTCCTCACCGGCGTCGAGGCGCAGGCAGCGGTGCGCAGCCTGGTCCCGACCGAGGAACTGTTCACGCACCGGTCCCTGTGGTTCACCAGCCGCGAGTTCGCCACCGGCCGGACGGCCGAGCTCATGGCGATCGTGGACGCGCTCCAGGAGTCCGACCGCTGGATCCAGCAGAACTGGACCGAGGCCGCCGCGCTGTTCGCGAGCCAGGACACCGGCGGCGGCGCCAGCGACCCTGGCGCCTGGGAGCACGCGCTGCGCACCCGCCCGTGGGGCCAGTTCCCGGTAACGGAAGACTTCATCACCGAGCAGCAGCACGCTGCTGACCTGTTTTACGCCAACGGCCTCATCCAGCAGCAGATCAAGGTCGCCGACGCGGTTCTCCCCGAGGTCAACGAGATCGTCGAGGCCAGCCGCCAGTGACAGGAAACGGTTAAGAGCGCCAGGGGGACCAGCCGCGGCCCAGGTTCTGGGTGATCGGCAGCGACATGGGGGTCAGCTGGGCGGCTTGTCCCGTTACGGACGCCCCCTCGTCAGCGGTCACGCCCGGTGGCGAGTGGACGTAGGACGGCCGGTGCACCCGGGGGGCACGCAGCGCCTCGAGCAGTTCGTCGAGTGACTCGAAGTTGTGCGCGCTGACGACCGCGTCGCAGTACGGCCAGGCGGCGGCCATGCCCCCCACCTCGGGCCGGTACCGCTCGCTCTGCGTGCGCGGGTTCGCCCACACGATCCGGTAGGCGATCCGGTGCAACCGGGCCATCTGCGCGCCGAGCAGTGCCGGATCCCCGGTCTCCCAGCCGTCGGAGATGATCAGGATGACCGCGCCGCGCCCCATGCCGCGCACCGCGTACCGGTCGTTGAACTCGCGCAGCGCCGCGCCGATCCTGGTGCCGCCCGCCCAGTCGGGCGCGGCCTCGCCCGCGCGTTCGAGCATCGTCTCGGGGGAGGCCGCGGCGAGCAGCGGAGTCAGCCGGGTCAGCCGGGTCGCGAAGGTGAACACCTCGGTGCGCGGCCGCGTCGCGTCGCGGGACGGACCGGAGAAGCCGGACCCGCCGCCGCCCGCTGCCCCGGACGACCGTGAGGCCACGTACATGAGCTGGAGGATCGCGCGCGCGTACGGCTCCATGGAGCCCGAGATGTCGCACAGCACGACGAGCCGTCGCTGCCTGACCCGCACCGCCCGCCGGGCGATCCGTACCGGTTCGCCGCCGGTCCTGGTGGCCTGCCGCATGGTGCGGCGCATGTCGAGCCGCGCGCCGTCCTTCTTCGGCCGGTACCGCCTGGTGCGCCGGGGCGGCACCGCGATCACCAGCTGCCGCATCAGGGTGGCGAGCTGCGCGAGCTCCGCCGGGGACAACTGCGCGAAGTCCCGCGTCCGCAGCCGCTCGGTCATCGAGGCGACGCGCCGCACGGCGGGCATGCCGTCTTCTGATTCGGGCTCTTGCGACGGGTCGAGGTCCTGCTCGCGAGCGTCGCCCGCGGCCAGCGCCTCATCCAGCCCCGCCAGTTCGGGCGGCAGCTCATCCGCACCGGCCGCCTGTGCATCGTCGTCGGAACTGTCCGCACGCTCGGCGGACTCGACGACCATGTTCTGCTGCGGCGCGGTCACCGGGGGACGCCGCGTCCCGGAAAGTCCGGAGCCGAACATCTCGTTGAAAACCCGCTCGAACACGTCGACCTGGTTCGGTCCCGACACCATCGTGGCCAGGGCGCACGCGTGCAGCTGGTCAATCGTCGTCGCGCGCATCACGGCGAGCGCCGCCGCGAGCCGCTCGCTGCGGTCCGGCCCGGCGGGCAGCCCGGCGCTGCGCAGCGCGGTCGCGAACGCGGCGGCGAGCGCCGCGTAATCCGGCGGGCCCAGCCGCGTCCGGATGAAGGCGGTAGGGCCATCGGTGTCCCCGGGGGAACCGCCGACGGGCCCGTCGTCAGTCATGCCTGACGACGGAAGCCAGCCCGGCCTCCCGCACCGTCTGCTCGTCCTCGGGGTACTTGACCACCACGCTCATCGTGCGCTCCGCCACCTCGACGGAGAGCTCATCCGCGCCGAAGACGGTCAGCGCACCCGCCCAGGTGATCGCCTCGGAGATGCCCGGTGCCTTGGTCAGGCCAAGTTCGCGCAGCCGCCCCACGGCGACCGCCACCTCACCCGCCAGTGCGGTGCTCGCGGCCGGCACCCGGCGCCTGATGATCTCGGCCACCCGCCGCGCGTCAGGGAACCCGATCCAGTGGTACAGGCAGCGCCGCTTCAGCGCGTCGTGCAGGTCCCTGGTCCTGTTGGATGTGAGGATCACCACAGGCGGTACCACGGCGTGCCGCGTCCCTAGCTCGGGGATCGTCACCGACGATTCCGCGAGCATCTCGAACAGGAACGCCTCGAACTCGTCGTCGGCCCGGTCCACCTCGTCGATGAGCAGCACCGCCGGGCGCGGCCCAGGGTGGTCGAGCGCCGTGAGCAGCGGCCTGGAGAGCAGGAACTCGGAGGTGAACAAGTCGGTTTCGCGCAGCGTCTCGTGCGTCGCCTCGGCAAGCCTGATGGCGAGCAGCTGCTTCGGGTAATTCCACTCATAGAGTGCCTCAGCGGCGGAAATGCCCTCGTAGCACTGCAACCGCACGAGCATGGTGTCGAGCGCTTCTGCCAGGGATTTCGCCGCCTGGGTCTTACCGACGCCAGGCTCGCCCTCAAGCAGCAGCGGCTGTCCCATCCGTACCGAGAGGAACAGCGCCGCCGCCAGCTGATCCCCCGCCATGTATCCCGTCTTGTCCAGCGCCGCCGTAAGCGCAGGCACATCGGGGAACCGCTCACCGACCTCGACTGAAACTTCGCTGCTCACAAGGTGCGAGTTTATCTGCCGGGTTCAGCCAGGTACGCATCACGACAACTCGGGCAACAGAAGCAGGCCGCCCGTCTTGTGCCCCGCCATGGATCGCGGCCTCGGTGGCGGCGTGCCTGACGCGGTCGACCACCCTGACGAGCTGGCACGCGGCCTAACGCCCGCCGATGTCCTCGCTCCACACCAGCGGGTACCGGGTCTGGAACTCCTGCATCGCGGCGATGCAGTCCGCGTGGTCGAGCAGTACGACCTCGACGCCCCGGGACCGCAGGAAATCCAGGTCGCCCTCGAAGGTGCGGGCCTCGCCCACCACGACCCGCGGGATCTGGAAGAGCAGGATCGCACCGGTGCACATCTGGCACGGTGACAGCGTGGTGTACAAGGTGGTATCCGCATAGGAGGCGCGGCGGCCCGCGTTCCGCAGCGCGGAGATCTCGCCGTGCGCCACCGGGTCGCCCTGCTGGACGCGCTCGTTGTGCCCGGCCGCGATCACCTCGGCGCCCGCGGCCAGAACCGCACCGACCGGAACCCCGCCCACGTCGAGGCTGGCCCGCGCCTGCTGCAGCGCGAGCGCCATCATTTCCCTGTCGAGCACGTCTCCCATGCCCCGATACGTTACCTGCCGGGCGGCCGGGCCGCTGCTCAGCGGCGGCGAGAGGGACGGCGCGGCGCCGCGCTGTCGCGCTGCTTCGGCAGCGCCCGCAGCACCGCCCGGGTACCGGCGGGCGGCGCGAACCGCACCTCGTAGACGAGTTCCTCACCGACCCGGAGCCTGGCCCAGCGTGCCGCCTCCACCTGGAGCGCCCTGGCGGCCGCGGCCAGCGCTTCGGGCGGCGGCGCCGCGATGACACCGGCCGGGTCGGCGCCGGGCTCGACGAGGGGGACAACCGACAGCTTCGTCCGGGTAAGCCTCCGGATCGCCTCTGGCGACGGGTCATCGAGTGCCGCGATCGCCTCGACCAGGTTGGCGAGCAGTTCCGCGCGCATGATCCGGCTCCGCTGCGTCTTCTTGAGCCACGCCGACCGCTCCGCCGTGCGCGCCCCCTGCCGTCCCCGCAGGTGATGCATGCTCGTCCAGACCGTGCCCGCCGCGACCGCGCCCCAGATCCCGTCGCTGATGCGCAGTTCCCGCTCCACGACCAGGTGCCTGATGTCGTGCGGCAGTTCAGGCCCCATGGTGGTGAACCCGTCCATCCGGTAGACCACCCCGTCGTCCCGTTCTACGACGGCATATCCCCTCTGATGGTCCGCGAGCCGCGGAAACGTAACGCGCATACGCCCACTATGCGCAGCACGGCCGCCAGCGGCATAACGATTTTCCGCTGGGCACCGCCAGCCGCTAGGGTGACGCTTCGTGTCGAACACCTTGAGTAACTAGATCGTTCATTCGAAATCGCTAAGCGATGCGCCCGGCTCCGTTGGGAGGATGAGAGCCCGGCGCGTTGCGTTCACGGGCTGCCCTCAGCCTTTCTTGCGAAGTTCCGGGCGGCGGTTGTTCCTTTAGATCACGGTTTGACGACTTTTGTGAATGTCTATTTTGGCCACAGGAGTATACGTCATAATCATCGCCGGATGACGGGCGCATAACGGATGCGGTGGTCCATGTCGGAGGTTGAAATGCGCGTGGTTCGCGTCGTTCCAGGGATTACGGCGGTACTTGTATCGCTGGTCGCGATCGCAGTGGCCGGATGCAGTCCGCTCTCGTCGTCCAGTTCCACGGCAACCGCCACGAGCCAGCCGGCTAGCCCCACTGCCTCCGCATCGGCCGCAGCGCCTGCCGGCACCCCAAGTGCTACCTCGTCTTCTGGCGGAGTGCAGAATCTCGTCGCCAGCGCGGCATTTAAGAGCGAGTTGCTCACGATCTTCGCGGCCTACCACAACATCCCGGTCTCCGATGTGGTGGGCACTACCCGGGATCTCTACTACGCATACGACCCGGCCACTAACACGTACTGGGCTCAGGCCTCCTACGCGCCGGCGAGCACCGATCCCCTGTCTGTCACAGTGACCTTCCAGGATGGCGGCCAAACCCTCTTCTATAAGAAGTCCGGGAGCGGCCCGTGGCAGTACGAGCAAATGGGCCAACCTGGTGTCTGCAGTGCATGGCGATTCTTCCCGCAGGCAGTGCTCGTCGCTTGGGCTGCGCCGGCTCCTCTGCCAGGGGTGTGCTGACGACCTGCCGGATCTAGCTGCACCTCACGCATTCACCCCTCGCATGTCCCGTCCCGCGCTTATCGACGTCGGTACCGCGTACCGCGATCAGCTCACCCCACCGGCAGCCCGTTGCGAACGCCGTCCTGACAAGGAGCTCGAGGTAGCCGACCCAGTAGTCGGCCGTCTCCGTGTCCCCCTGGTCGTTGAGCGCGTCAAGCGCCCCGATCGCTACTTCCCTCGCGCGGTCGGCGTCTGCCACGGTGAGCCGTTCCGGCCCCTGTAAGTCCGTCAACACAGTTCCTTGTCAACATCGGTCGTTTTCTAGAAACCGACGTTAGCAAGCCCATCAACTCGCGTGTCAACCTGAACTACAGTGACGGTCCGTGGCAGGACGCGGCACCGCGGCGACGATCGCCCTCGACCGGGCGAAGGTCCCGTTCACCTTGCACGAGTACGAGCACGACCCGCGGTCAGGGTCCTACGGCCTGGAGGCCAGCGACGCGCTCGGCGTGCCGCCGGAACGGGTGTTCAAGACGCTGGTCGCGGCGGTCGACGGGGGCACCCTGGCGGTCGGCGTCGTTCCCGTGCACCGCCAGCTCGACCTCAAGGCCCTCGCCGCGGCCGTCGGCGGCAAGAAGGCCGTCATGGCCGAGGTCGCCGCCGCCGAGCGGGCCACCGGCTACGTGGCAGGGGGCATCTCGCCAGTCGGGCAGAAGAAGCGGCTGGCCGTCGTGATCGACGCCTCGGCTCTCGACCTCGGCACGATGTTCTGCAGCGCGGGCCGGCGCGGCCTCGAGATCGAAATCGCGCCGGCCGACCTGATCAGGGCCGCGGGGGCGAAAGTCGCCCCGATCGCGGCCGGCTTATCGCCGAAGGTTCAGGCCCTTTAGTCCTCAGCAGAACGGTTGGAGCTGACACTGGCATCGCCCGCCTGCTCCGCGTCGGTGGCGGGCGGGCCGGCGTCCGCCTCCCCGTCGGCCCGCGGCTGCGGGACTTCCTCGGCGCCGGCCTCGTCCTTGCGGGTCTGCTCCAGGTCGGACTTGTCCGTGTCGGGTGCGACCGCGGCGGCCGCGTCGGGGCTTACCTCATCGGCCGCGCCGGGCGGAAGGACGGTGTAGGGCCGTTCTGGGCGGCGCTGGGCGAGGATGAACCACACCAGGCCGACGACCGTCAGGGCGATCGCGACGAACATGTTCAGCCGCAGGCCGAGGAAGTACTCGGAGGAGTCGATCCTGATCGACTCCTCGAAGATGCGGTAGCCGGAGTAGCCGGCCACGTACAGGGCGAACAGGCCCCACGGCTTGATCTTGGCGTGGTGCCCGAGCCAGACCAGGAACGCGGCCAGCGCCAGGTCCCAGATCAGCTCGTAAAGGAACGACGGCTGGAACGTGGCGAAGTGCAGGTCCTGCGGCGGGATGCCGCCCGCCACCCGGTACTGGTAGGGGATCTCCAGCCCCCACGGCAGCGTGGTCGGCTTGCCGAACAGTTCCTTGTTGAAGTAGTTCCCGATCCGGCCGACCGCCTGCGCGACCAGCAGGGCGGGCGCGATGGCGTTGGCGAACGGGCCGACCGTGATGCCGAGCCGGCGCAGCCGCCAGGCGCCGACGGCGGCCGCGAGCGCGACGCCGCCCCAGATGCCCAGCCCGCCGGTCCACACCGCGAACACCCCGTACCAGACGTGCGGGATGTCATCCGGGGTGGTGATGTCGAAGTAGATCCGGCCGCCGATGATGCCCGCCGGCACCACCCACAGCGCGATGTCGTTGACCAGGTCCGGGTCACCGCCAAGCGCCCGCCAGCGCCGCCGGGTGATCAAGATCGCCAGCGTGATGCCGACGATGTAACCAAGCGCGTAGAAGTGGATGTCCAGCGGGCCGACGTGGAAGCTGCTGATCGGCGGGCTGGGAATGAACTGCGGCAGGGCGCTGGTGGCGTG